>Ga0105100_10001764_pt1 | contig 12661 bp, 12 predicted proteins | sample PPLLak12cMay2015_2_FD_87033 | JGI IMG/M metagenome (GOLD analysis project Ga0105100, IMG submission 87033) | Freshwater sediment microbial communities from Prairie Pothole Lake near Jamestown, North Dakota, USA - PPLs Lake P8 Core (1) Depth... | ecosystem: Environmental > Aquatic > Freshwater >... | reverse complement strand
TATATCGGAGGCGAACCAAAGATGAGAAAGGACTATACGGGTGGAGGCTAGAAGTGGCACAAGCAACCTTCGAAGAGATAAGCGCATCCGACTTCTTCTACCGAAACCGTGACATTGCCGGCTTTACTAATCCTTCCAGAGCAATATTTGCAGCCATACGTGAGCTCGTTGAGAATTCTTTAGACGCCGCTGAAAGCCAAAAAATCCCGCCCGACATATACGTCCGGCTTTCTTTTGAAAGTGAAGCAACTAAAGACACACAGATTTACAAGCTGAGGGTCGAAGACAACGGTTCAGGAATTCAACCTCGGTTCATCCCTTCAGCTTTTGGACAGGTTCTCTACGGCTCAAAATACAAATTGAAACAGATGCGGGGAACCTTTGGTTTAGGAGGCAAAATGGCAGTCTTGTACGGACAGATAACGACCCATCAAGCTGCATACGTTGCTTCGAGCACCGGCCAAGCTAAAGTTTACTCCTTTAAGCTGATGATTGACATTCAACGCAACCGCCCCATAATTCTTGACAGGAAAGTCCTCATAAATAAGGATCAGTGGCGAGGAACCATAGTGGAATTCACGCTTGAAGGCGATTATTTGCGGGCTATGCCCAAGATTCTTGAGTATTTCAAACAGACCGCTATGGTTAATCCTTACGCAAACCTAACGTTCGTTGATCCCAAAGGCAGACTCTACAAGTTCGTAAGAGCCACTATGGATATGCCTGAGCCACCCAAAGAAACGTTGCCTCACCCGTACGGTGTAGACGTAGAGCTTCTTCAGCGACTCATCCAAATTTCTCCATATAAGACCATGGCTGAATTCTTAAAACATCATTTTCACAGAGTCGGCGACATTACAGCCCAGAAGTTCTTGGAGTTCAGCAGCCTAAGTCCATCCAAGAACCCAAAGAAGCTTGCACATGAAGAAATAGTCAGGCTAATGCAAAACATGAAAAAATTCAAAGAATTTCTGCCCCCAGACGCAAGCTGCTTATCCCCTCTTGGTGAAGATCTCCTCCGCGCTGGGATAACCAAGGAATTGAAGCCTGAATACTTAGTGGTTCATCAGCGTAAACCGTCGACCTACGCGGGTCACCCATTCATAATCGAAGTGGGCATAGCTTATGGCGGGGAGATTCCGAAGAGAGGTAGCTTCGTTATCTACCGTTTTGCTAACAGGATTCCGCTTCTATATGATGAAGCAAGCGATGTTTCATTCAGAGTTATAAACGCCATGAACTGGCGAAGATACAAAGTCTCTCCCGACATGCCGATCGCCATTGTAGTGCACATTTGCAGCACCAAAGTGCCCTACAAGACTGTTGGAAAGGAGTTCATCGCGGACAGGCCTGAGGTCAGGCGTGAAATAGCTAACGAGTTGCGGGAGGTTTCACGTCAGCTTCAGCATTTTCTGTCTAAACGCGAGCATGTAGACAAGGAAAGGAAGCGGCTCAGCATCTTCGCGAAGTATTTACCCAAGATTGCGCAGTTTTCCGCCATGCTCGCAGGAAAAGAGAAACTTCCAGATGTCGACAAATTAATCAAGAGTGTGCAAAAATATGGAGCAGAAGAAACATAAGTCCCGCGTAGCGGAAAAAAAGAACGAAGTGATCGGTGGCTTAAAGGACTTCGGCACTAACATCTACAACCAACTCGATAGGGGAGTTTTCCCTACAATTAGTATGCCAAGCCGTTCCACAGAGAACATAAACTATGATCCGCACCTACGCCAGTTCATACTCGGAGAAAAAAGCGTCAGCAGAAGCGCCCGCAACATCCGACACGTCAAACCCTTTACGCAACTAGCTTGGGCAGCTATGTTCTCGAACGAGCTTACATCTCAGAGAAAAACCTCAACCCTCAGGGATGTTTACTACTCTGCCCAGGCGTATGAGATGACATTCAAGGATCAACAAGAATCCAACAACATAATCACAGACTTGGAAACCGTTACCGGCTACTCTAGGGAGGACTTTAACATATTCCCTGAAGAACGCTCTGCGGTTTTCGGCGACCTTACGATAGAATACACCGTTCCCGGTTACGAGGGCAAGACTCTTAACCTAACGTCGCATCCTGACGGCGTGCTTATTGGACCTGCATTGACCTCATCCGAGTTTGCGAGCACAACAGCTGACAAAGTCATCGCAATCGAGAAAGGCGGCTTGTTCACAAGATTCATCGAAGAAAACGTTCATACTAAACATAATTCGATTCTGGTTTTAACCGCTGGCCAAGCTCCCAGGCAGACTAGGCACTTTATTCGACGATTACATGATGAATTAAATCTGCCAGTTTACATTTTCACCGATGGCGACCCTTGGGGCATGCACATAGCCCAAGTGATAATATCGGGCTCTGCGAACGCAGCCCATTTGCGAGAGTTGAATACGCCTGATGCTGTGTGGAGCGGGGTTTGGGCAACAGATATTGTCAACTACAAGTTGCCGACCGACCCATTGGATGAAGTGGATATTAAACGGCTATACGAACTTCAAAGGGACCCGCGATACAAAGAGGACCCATTATGGCAAAGGGAGATCAAGACTTTCCTGAAAATTAGACGCAAGGCAGAGCAAGAGGCTTTCAGTCGATACGGTCTAACCTATATAGTCGATGAATACTTACCGACCAAACTGAAAGAGAGCAAATAGAGAGCGAAGTTTAAAATAACTCTAACTGTTTTATGTAGAAAATACACTCAAGAACAACGGAAGGAATTATGATGAGCGAAGAAGGGGATACATTCTGGGTATCGTTATCAGAGAAGTTTTTCGGTCTCCTGCTTACAATAGTCAGTGCACTGTTACTCTATTTCACATTCTCAAGCACAGCAGCTCTGGGGGCATTCACTGCGCTATTCGGTTTCTTAGGCTTTATCCTTTTGGCAATTGGCTTATTCCTGCTCGTTGTCAAACCGCCAGAGTAGATTTCTTAAGGCTACTCTCTTCTTTCGACAACTATGCTACAGTTAGTAGCCAACGCAGCCACAACTCCTAAAGCAGCTAGCCACGGCACCAAAACAGCGCCTACGACGCCAACCGTAGCAGGAATCTCCAGAAGAACCTTTCCAGCGTCGTCTTTAACGATCACTCTCGTTACATTGCCCTCGTGCAATAATTCCTTAACGCGGTCAACTAAATTGCCTGATGAGACTTTGTACTCCTCTCTCGTAACTCTCGAAACTGGCGAACCACATACTGGACAGAATTTATCATCTTCCTTAAGTGAGGTACCACATTTTGAGCAGTAAGGCATGTCTTTCACCTTAGAAATGAGAAGACAATCATAAGCTTAAAAATATTCTTTTTATCTCTGCTGAGTGTTTATTAAGTAATTCATGCTTATTCTTCTGACAGATCTGCGCTTGTTAGACCACGAAAAAAGGAGAGGTATTTCAGATGCCCATTCGCCAGCCCATAGTATGCGTTCTAGGCCACGTCGATACTGGCAAGACTCTGCTTCTGGATCAGATCCGCAAAACAAGCGTTCAAGCTCGAGAAGCGGGCGGGATTACACAGCACATCGGCGCGAGTTTCTTCCCTGTTGACACACTCAGACAGCTTATCGGACCGCTTCTTTCTTCACTTAAAGGCGACATTGAGATTCCCGGCTTACTGATTGTTGACACTCCGGGTCATGAGGCATTCACTAACCTGCGGCGAAGAGGGGGAAGCGTCGCAGACATAGCCATTCTGGTAATTGACTTGTTGAAAGGATTTGAAGCGCAGACTTACGAATGTATAGATATCCTGAAAGCTCGCAAGACACCTTTCATCGTGGCTGTAAACAAAATTGACAGAATTCCCGGGTGGAAAGCGCAGCCCTCAAAACCATTCCTGAAGTCATATGCCACACAAGACTCACATGTCCGGGAGAATCTGGACAATAGACTCTACGAAATCATGGGTATTTTCAGCCGTTCCGGCTTCAGAACTGACCGATTCGACCATGTGAAAGACTTCACTTCAACAATTGCGTTAGTGCCAACTAGCGCAAAAACAGGTGAAGGGTTGGCTGAGTTAATGATGGTTTTGGTTGGTTTGACACAGCAGTACCTGAAGAAGCGTTTGCAGACGACTGAGGGCCCTGCGAAGGGTTCTGTCCTCGAGGTCAAAGAAGAGCCCGGCTTAGGTTTGACTCTAAACACGATAATCTACGATGGCACGTTGCAGAAGGATGACCTATTCGTTGTGGGCGGCAAAGAAGAACCAATAACGACGCGAATAAGAGCGATACTTGTCCCGAAGCCTTTAGATGAGATTAGAGATCCACGTGACAGGTTCAGCTCTGTTGACTGCGTTTTTGCGGCCGCGGGCGTTAAGATTGTAGCTTCGGGCTTGGAGGGAGCGCTTGCAGGTGCTCCACTATACGGAGTAGCGCCTGGAGAATCCCCAGAGAAATACGCGAAGATTGTCACGGAAGAAATTAAGAAAATCAGGATTGCCACTGAGACTGAAGGCATCGTGTTGAAGGCTGATACTTTGGGGTCACTGGAGGCAATAGCAGAGATTCTGCGACAGAACAAGGTACAGATCAGGATCGCGGATGTAGGCGACGTTTCCAAACGAGACGTCATTGAAGCCGCGGTGGTGAAATCGCGGGAACCTCTCGCGGGAGTCATTTTGGCCTTTGGAGTTAAGATCCTGCCTGATGCCGAAGAAGAAGCTGCAGCTAGTGACGTAAAGATCTTCAAGGAGCCCATTATCTATAATTTGATAGATAATTACCTTGAATGGCTTAGGCTAAAACGCGAATCGAGAATTGAGCAGGAATTTGAAAAGCTCATCAAGCCAGGAAAAGTCCTTGTAATGGCTGGATTTGTATTTCGAAGAGCAAAACCTGCAATTTTTGGTGTAGAGATTTTGGGCGGACAACTGAAAACTAGAAGCGCTCTAATTAGAGCGGACGGAGGGGAAGATATCGGCGAAATTCAGCAAATTCAAGACAAGGGCAAGGCCATATCTGAGGCCAAGAAAGGCACGCAGGTAGCAGTGTCCATGGAAAAGCCCATCGTGGGAAGACATGTTTTCGAAAAGGATATATTGTACGTGAAGGTGCCTGAGTCTGATGTTAGAGTTTTGATGTCGACTTATTTGGAAAAGTTGTCCGAGGATGAGCAAGAAGTCTTGCGGGAGTACACTGATGCAATGCGGAAGAAGGTTCCTTTCTGGGGCGCCTTCTAGTTATTAATGTTTGAATGAGAAAAAAGAAGCTGTTTTGTTTGGCTTCTCATTCGAATTCTATTGTTGCTGGCGGTTTGTCAGTCATGTCGTAGAGGCATCTGACGACTGTGGGTATTTCTCGCGTTATCCTCATAACGATTTTTCTGAGTGTTTCATTAGGCACTTGGGTGGCTCTGGCTGCTACAGCGTCTTCTGAGTCGACGATTCTCACGGTGATGATGTTTCCGTAGAGTCTGTGTCCATCCTTGATTCCTGTTGCTTTGTCGTTGTGGAGAACCGCAAAATTCTGGAAGGTACCAAGATGCCCCGTCTCTTCTTCGACGATTTGGGTCGCCTTGCGCACTATTGCGACTCTTTCAGGAGTTACTTCGCCCAAGACTCTTAGGGAAAGAGCAGGCCCTGGAAAAGGCATTCTCTCCGGAATTTCGCTGGGTAACCCTAGTTGGCGACCTACTTTTCTAACATCTGGTTTGAACAAGTCCTTCAGCGGTTCGAGTATTTTATAGCCATAGATTTCTGGATTAATGCCAATTTGTGATAGCACGTTGTGTTGAGATTTTATCCCCTTTACCGTCTCTATAACATCAGCCTTTATCGTCCCTTGCACAATGTAATCGATTCTTTCTTCCTTGGCTACTTTCCCGAGCGTGCTGTAAAATTTCTCTCGAAACGCTTTTCTCTTTTCTTCAGCATCAGTCCTACCTTTGAAGACCGCGAAGAACTCGGCCTTGGCATCAATCAACCTGGTTTTTATACCGAAGCTCTTTAGCACTCGAACCACGAATTCGGGTTCCCCCTCTCTTCGTAGCCCGTCGTCTATGAAGACTGCAACAAGTTTTTCGCCTACCGCTTTATGGACTAGGTAGGTTGCTACTGTACTATCTACTCCGCCTGAACAGGCAGAAATTACCCTGCTTTCGCCGACGGTTCTTCTGATTTCCTCAAGGGAATTCTCAATAAACGCCTTAGAATCAAACATTATTCTGCTTCCTCCCGTGACCTCCACATTTCTTTGATAATACCTATTATCTTCGATTTCTTGCTTTTTTTAAGCTTTCCGTTTGGAAAGCGGGGTTTTTTGAAAATTGCGTTCAGAAGAAACTAGCCTCCGCCGACAGGAGGAAGAATAGCTAACACGTCACCATCTTTCAGCATTGTCTGAAGGCCATTCATCGTTGAGGCGCTCCTTCCATTAACGAGCAATTGAAGAAAGCTTCGGACCTGCCCGACTTCGGCATCATAAACATACTCGACGAACCTTTTGCCATAGGTCTTCCGGAGTGCTTTGAGAACGACGTCTATGGTGACTCTTTCATCTTCTTGAAAACTCAAAGTCTCCTCTCTTTTGCCTATTATTTCCCTGAGGCTCGTGAAGAACCGAACGGAGACCCGCAACTTCAAAGCACCAAGTTAACATGAAAAAGCGCGGAATTAAACTGTTGTGCACCGACTTTTTTCACCTGTTGTTCAAACACCACGCTTTCTTCCGACTTTTGACTCTCTATGAGGGGAAAATCTAAATGCAAGTGCACAATTTCATAATAGCCCGTTGAGATGACTGCCATGACAGAAAAAGTTAGAGAAGACCCAGTAAAAATGCATAAAGACGCTAACAACCTTATGGATTCTGGAAAATTTAAGGAAGCCCAAGAGCTTTTTCTACGAACCGCAGAGCTATATCGCAAAGCGCAAAACTATTTTGACTCCACCACAATGCTTTACAAAGCTGGCGAATGCAGTTTCGCATTAAAAGAGTATGAAAAAGCCATTGAGTACTTTGACAAGTCAGCTGAGCTTTCTTTCGCAAAAGGGTTCGACAGATTTGGCTTGGCCGCTTTGGATTACGCAAAAGACTGCCAAAAAGCTCTGGGAAACACCGCAGAAGTGACGGAACTAGAAAAGAAAATCAAAGAAGTAAAAGCTAAGCTTGAAAGCGCTTTCTAGACCATTTACGGTTCAATAAGCCTCATCTTTTTTTGCTATCCAACAATTACAAGTAGTTATAAACGGCCTTAACCTTCTTCTCTTGTTAAGAAAAATTCTATGGCATGCCAATGACCACACTTTTCAAATCCCTCGCTGCACTTCTCGAAAAAATAGAAAACACACGAAAACGATTGGAAATCATCACATTAACAGCCGACTACCTGAAAACGTTAGACACTGAAGAGGTGGAACCAGCCATCTCTATGATTCTCGGAAACCCATTACCGAAACAAACCTTAAAGACGCTAGATGTAAGCTGGACAACCCTCTCTGGAATCCTTCGACGCGTCACTGGAGCTGATTGGAATGCTTTCTCTGAAGCTTTCCGCACAACCGGCGACATCGGCTCAGCCACAAAAATCGTCTTCGAAAAAGCCAAGCCAAAAAAACAATCACGGCTGTTAGAAAAGTCATTAACCATAACCGAAGCTAGGCGAACGCTGGAAACTATAGGTGAAACGACCGGTTCAGGCTCAAAAGAAAAGAAAGAGCGCCTACTAACGACACTGCTGAGCCAAGCCTCACCCATCGAAGCAAAATACCTCATAAAAATCTTCACTGGCGAGATGCGAACGGGACTACACGAAGGATTAATGGAGCAATCAGTCGCAAAAGCCTTTGACGTTCCGCTGGTAACAGTTCAAAAGGCAAGCATGACTGTGGGCGACATAGGAGAAGTAGCCACGATAGCTAAAAAGGAAGGTACTAATGCTCTCACAGAAATAGATTTCAAGGTATTCAGACCCGTCAAACTAATGCTCGCGCAAACAGCATCAGACATTGCTGAAGCCTTGGCGGAACATGCAGGCAAAACTGCTTTTGAATACAAGTATGACGGCGCAAGGGTCCAAATCCACAAACAAAACGGAATAGTGCGTATCTTTAGCCGGAGACTCACAGATGTAACACAAAGCCTTCCCGAAACTGTTAAATCGGTACAAACCAATGTCCACGCTTCTGAAGCAATTCTGGAAGGTGAAGTCGTAGCAGTTGACGAGACTGACACGCCCATTCCGTTTCAACATCTTATGCGCAGATTTAAGCGAGTACACGGAATATTCGAAACAGCCGAGAAAATTCCAATCAAATTGTACCTTTTTGACATACTGTACCTTAGCGGCAAAAGCCTTGTCCCACTGCCGTATACACAACGAAGAGCAGCCTTGACTGAAAACGCTGGAACAATTCCGTTGACGACGCAGCTGATCACTGATGAAGCGCGAACGGCTGAAGAGTTTCTGCAAGCATCGATAGATGCTGGACACGAGGGATTAATGGCGAAGAGACTCAACAGTCCCTACCTACCTGGAAGACGGGGAAAAAACTGGCTCAAAGTAAAACCCGTATTGGAGCCACTGGACTTGGTCATCGTTGCAGCTGAGTATGGCTATGGACGCAGACATAATTGGCTTTCAGACTATTATCTTGGTGCAAAAGACGCTGACACTGGTGAATTCTTGGTAGTAGGCAAGACGTTTAAGGGTCTAACTGACCCAGAATTCACCGAGATGACTAGACGACTCAAAGAGACTGCCATCAGAGAAGAGCGAAATCGAGTTGTCGTTCTCCCGCGAGTAGTGGTTGAAGTGGCTTATAATGAGATTCAGCGAAGCCCAAAATACAAAAGCAAAATGGCATTGCGGTTCGCCCGAATCACACGTATCCGTGAAGACAAAAGCGCAGAAGATGCTGACACTATTGACCGTGTTCGACAAATCTATGAGATGCAGTTTTCTAAAAAAGGCAGATATACAGCTGAATGACAAATAGTTCAAAGGTGCGTTGCATTGGATAAACGGACGTTCGCTCAGGAATTTTACAGCCGCCAAGAAGTGATGAAAGAATTAGGCGTAAAAGGTCAGCGAAGACTTGGGAAGGCGAAAGTGGCAGTGGTCGGTGCCGGAGGACTTGGGACGGTTTCTGCCTTGTATCTGGCTCTTGCTGGCATCGGACATATAAGACTTATCGACCAGGATATGGTCGAGACGGCGAATCTCCACAGACAAATTCTCTACACATCTGACGACCTAAATTATCCGAAGGTCGAGGTAGCTGCGGAGCGGTTGGCTAAGTTGAACCCGCTGATAACGATCGACCCAGTCTCGGAGAATGTGAATGCCGCTAACGTTGAACGACTTCTATCTGGAGTTGACTGTGTGGTGGATGGGCTAGACAACATGATGACGCGTTATCTGATCAATCGTGCATGTGTGAAATTGGGTATCACGTACGTTTTTGGTGCAGCCATTGGCTTAGAAGGAAATGTATCAGTTTTTTCTCCGCCTGAAACTGGATGCCTTGAGTGTCTGTTGCCAATTATCTCCGATTCGGAATTGATGAGATGCGACACTCGCGGAGTGTTGGGCGCCACACCTGGAATTATAGGCACCATTCAAGCAATGGAGACCGTCAAGGTCCTTGCAGGTGTCGGCTTGCCTTTGAAGGGCAAACTCTTGGTTTGTGATTTCAGTGACATGAACTTTGCAACTATAGACATCTACAAAGCCGCTAATTGTCAAGCGTGCAGAGGCTTCTCATCTCCTGTTGAGGGAGGCGAAAAGCTTGTCTGGCTGTGTGGAAGAGACACCGCGAACATCAATCCTGAGAAGCCTTTGAGGCTGAAGCTTGACAATGTTTACGAAGCAGTAATGAGTCGATTCGAGGTTCGAGTCAAATCACATCTGGCAATAATGTTTGACTATAAGGGTTTGGAAGTCAGCCTTTTCAGTACGGGACGTATGCTTATCAAAAACGTCAAGGATGAGGATTCGGCCTTGAGAGCATATAGAGAAATTATGGATGCACTGAGAATAAGTGAGTAGCGAACATTATGCATACCGGGAATATCGTCTATTTAGATGCCATCTGAATCTTGTTAGCTTTCATCAGCGCTAAGTTCTTTGATGAGTTCTATTGCTCTGTCCATACGGATTTTCCGTTCTTTCACCATTCTCTCTGCCACTAGGTTAACTATATCCTCTGGGGCTCCTGCTGCTGCAGCGATATTTCTGGCGTGAAGTGACATGTGGCCACGTTGAATGCCTTCATGAGCTAGTGCGCGGAGTGCTGCGAGGTTTTGGGCTAATCCGACGGCCGCCAAGACTTCTGCGAACTCATTGGCTGTTCTTACGCCTAAAATCTTCATTGCGACTTTGGCTATCGGATGAGTGCGTACGGCGCCACCTATCAACCCGACTGCCATGGGCAATTCAATGGAGCCTCTTAGATCGCCTTTCTCTGTTTTTTCCCATTTTGAGAGCGAGGTGTATTGACCTTTGAGCGCGGCATAAGCGTGTGCCCCTGCTTCTATGGCACGGTGGTCATTGCCCGTCGCTAGAATTACTGCAATAATGCCGTTCATAGCACCCTTGTTATGGGTAGCAGCGCGATAAGGATCCGCCTCTGCAAAGGCAGAAGCGTAAACAATACCGTCAACAACTTCCTCTCCGCCAACGGACTCTTTTGGGACAACGCATTGGGCCTGGGCTAAACGTTTGGTGGCCAGGTTGCTGATAATACGCAGGTAAACATGTCCACCTGTGAGGTTCTCGACAGTAGACGCTATTGCTTCAGCCATCGTGTTGACAGCATTAGCACCCATAGCGTCGCGGCAATCAACATATAATTCTGTTATGAGCATTGGTCCCGCTGCGGTGTCAATAACTTTCGCATCCAAGTTCTTCGCGCCTCCACCAGCCGACACTAAAACTGGATCCTGTTCATTTGCCTTCCTAAGGATGGTCTCTTTAGCCTCCAAGACACGTTGTCTGGCCGCCTCAGGGTCTTTGACGCTGACAGTTTGTATTTGTCCTATCATAACAGGTGGTGTGCTTGATGTATGAAAACCGCCTCCGTCTCGCACCATTTTAGCGGCGTAACTGGCTGCTGCCACGACGGAAGGTTCCTCGATAGCCATAGGAACCAAGTAATCCGCCCCATTAATGAGAAAATTGACAGCGATGCCAACTGGAATGGGAAATACGCCAACGACATTTTCAATCATGCGATCGGCCAGGCTCATAGGCAAGGAGCCGGTATTTTGTAGCAAATCGCATTCTTCTTGAGATAGATTGGCAAACTCTTTGACAAGTCTCAAGCGTTCTTTCGGGTTCAGTTTATAAAAGCCCGAAATCAAAGACGACCTTTCCATGATTCACACCTGCGTTTCTGTGATAAAGTCCTGAAATAGGTTTTGTTCTACGCATTTAAACTTTAACCAAGCTGTAAACATGACGCTGACACGCACTGCAAAATAATATCATATTGAGAATCAGTGCACAGAACATCTCTTAGGCATGGCAATGGCGGGTATTCCTAAGCGTTTACGAATCTCACGTGCCAATGTCACACCGTGACTCACGCGAAAATTATCCGTCACAACCCTCCGTGGCTTGCAACGCTTAACGTACTCAATTAAGCCATCAAAATCGGAATGATCACTCAATGCCACCAAATGCTCACGCTCACCGATTTGTCTGCAAGCGGAACGGAATTCCCAACCGCTAACGCAAATACGCGAACCACGCAACCCCACACTGCCACGCGCGTTCATATGATAGAATGCTACACAGGGCAAATCGCCATCTAGCAGCTCCTGGCCATCTGCATCAGTCGAGAGGGTCAGATCACCAAGCTGCATGCCATGCTGCTCACACACTTTGGAGACATGAAAAACTCGCTCGGGTACAACAAAGGGAACACTCACATCCGCACCACGTAGAATCTGCATAACTTCCTGAAGCTTGCCATGATAACCAAAAACGTAGACCGATCCATTTCTTAACCGCTGCTCAACCATTCTCACCAACAAATCCTCAACATCAACCCCAAAGGAGCGCCTGCACATGGGGCTCCCGTAAGTCGCCTCCACGACCAATACATCACAATCCTTAACGGGTTCAGTACCGCCAACTCTGAAATCTCCCGTGTAAGCTACCCTGACACCCTCTGAGGACTCAACAATCACCTGTGCTGCACCCAAAATATGATCAGCCTTAACAAGCCTAATCCGGTCACCACCAAACTCAACTTCTTCTCCATACTTAACGGTCTCGACAGGACCATCTCGCAGCATATTAAACCCATTCATCACTCCAACAAGGTCCCGAGTAGCTGAAGTCATCAAAACCTTCTCACAGCTCCGTAGACTGCTCTTCAGTCCGCTAAGATGATCCGCATGCGCATGAGTAACCACACGCAGAGGCCTAGAATCATCAAAAGCATCGCAAGCAACGAAATCACCTAGCAAAACCGCCCCGCGCGGACTCACTCGCGCACGCGACGGCAACCAAGATCCCAACTTAAGCTGTTCGTGGCGCAAGCCAATCCACCAGTTCTCTCGGATTTTCACAGGCAATAGTGACTTTTATCGGGTCCAACGGTGACTCTGATGTTTCCTCGCAGAAAGAGAGGTGACCTACGAAGGCCACCTGCTTGTTTAAACAAAAATCAACAGTGTTTCCTTCTATTCCCTTGAAAAATATTCTTC
>Ga0105100_10001763_pt1 | contig 12668 bp, 19 predicted proteins | sample PPLLak12cMay2015_2_FD_87033 | JGI IMG/M metagenome (GOLD analysis project Ga0105100, IMG submission 87033) | Freshwater sediment microbial communities from Prairie Pothole Lake near Jamestown, North Dakota, USA - PPLs Lake P8 Core (1) Depth... | ecosystem: Environmental > Aquatic > Freshwater >... | reverse complement strand
TCACCGAGGATCACTGGGACGTGATCGAGTACCTGCGCGACGCCTGGTTCAACCACAACGGCGAGCAGCCGAACAACCGCGCCATCCTCAAGGCCATGCAGGACAAGTGGCCCGGCCGCAAGGTGGACAACAAGACGCTATTCGATCTCTATCCGGGCAACCCCTCCAAGCAGGCGGGCAAGATCGCGGGGCTGCCCGAGAGCCTGCGCAAGGGCGGGTACTGACCGCCCCCCTAATCGTAGTGCTTGCGCTGCGCGCGCCTCCGGCCCGCCTGCTGCACCACGCCGCCGCGGATGGTGTAGGGCGGGGTGAGCTCGAAGCCGCCGTATTTCGGATTGAGGGGCTTGAGGAACCTGCGCTCGCCGTCGAAAACGAGCTGGCGGAAGAAGACGTCGCCCGCGTATTCCACCACCACGTAGGAGCCGTCGCGCGGCACGTGGCCCGGGTCGACGATGACGACGCAGCCGTCGGCAAACTCGGGCTCCATGCTGTCGCCGAGCACACGCAGGGCATACGGTTCGAGCGCGCTGCAGCTCTCCTGAGCCATCAGGGCTTCTTCCTGTAAAAACCGATCACCTTGTCCTCGCGCCCCGGCTCGTCGGCGTAGCGCGGCTGCCCGCCGATCGGCCTGCCCGCGGCTTGCGCGAGCTCGCGCTCGCGCGCGCTGATGAGCGCGAGGCACTGGCGCAGGTCCTCGATGGTCGCATCCGACAGCGGATGGCGCATGCCGTGAGGCGTGGCGGTGTCCTTGATCACGCCGGCGAGCGTCAGCTTCACCGCCTGCAGGATGCGCTCCTCCATGGAAAGTTCCGTCTCGCTCATTGCACGCGCCTCAGATGTCGGACCACATGCGGATCAGGTTCAGGTAGGCGGCGTTCACCTGCGCGGTTTCCTCCGCCCCGGGCGCGCTTTGCAGCAGCTTCTCGCGCGCCGCGTTGAGCCCGTAGAGCAGCTCGCGCCGCGCCGCGTCGCGCACCAGGCTCTGCACCCAGGTCACGGCCACCAGGCGTTCGCCCCGCGTGACCGGGTTGACATGGTGGATGCTGCCCGCCGGATAGAGCACCGCGTCGCCCGCCGCCGACTTCACCGCCTGCTCGCCCGCCGCCGTGCGGATCACCAGCTCGCCCCCATCGTACTCTTCCGGCGCATTCAGAAAAACCGTCACTGCGACGTCCGAGCGGTACGTCACGCCGTCGGTTCCCATGATCGGATCGTCCAGGTGGTCGCCATAGGCCATGCCCGTCCGGTAACGCGCGTACAGCGGGCTCGCCGCATGCAGCGGCAGGGCGCCGGCGCGATAGACCGGATGGCGCACCAGGTTTCCCATCACCAGGCGGTTGAGCCGCTCGAGACCCGGCGCGCCGCCTTCGAGCTCCTGGTTGCGCTTGACGCGCCGCGCCGCCGCGCCGGCCGAAAGCCGCCCGTCGACGAAGTGCGCGCCCGCGAGCCAGGCGCGCGCGAGCGCGAGCTCGTCGGCCTTAAGGACACCGGGAACGAGGAGCAGCATTCAGGCGAAACAGATCCATGTCGTGGCGATGTACTTGACGCCCTCCTGCAGGGTGACGCCGCGATGCACGTGGGTCCAGAACGGCGGGAACAGGACGAGCTTGCCCTGCGCCGGCCGGATCGCGACCTCCTGCAGCGGAAACTCGGTCTCGCCGCCGGGTCCCGGGACGTCGTTCAGGTACCAGATGGCGACCAGCTGGCGGTCGCTGAACGGGCCCGGCCCCGCGTCGACGTGCCAGTGGTAATACTCCCCGGGCAGGGTGCGCTGCAGGTTGTAGCCGATGTCCTTGAAGGCGTTGGCGGCAAAGAACGGAAACTCGCGCGCGAACTCGTTGAACGTGGCGGCGAGCTGCTGCGAGAGCGTGCGATCGATGTCGCCCCAATCCTCCCGCCCGCTGATGCGCAGGTCGGTCGAGCGCTTCACCTCCGGCGCCTGCATGCCGGCCTGGCCGATGCGCCCGGCAACCTGCTGATCGGTGCGCGCCTCGAAGCGCCGGATCGCCTCGAGGCACACGTCGGCCGGCAGCGCCTGCGCCACCTCGTAGATGAAGCTGAGGGGCTTGACCTCGCGGATGCGGCTGCCGGAGAAGGTCATGGCTCGGCGTAGAGCAGCTCGGTATTGTGCATCTCGCCGGAGGCATCGATGTCCACACCGACGGCCCCGGGCATGCGCAGCGCGATGTACCCGGCCATCAGCATGGCGGTGGCCTGGTTGCCGTTCATGATGCTGGTGAGCAGCCTGTCGGCGACGATCTGGCAGCGCTGCAGCCGATCCGGCTGCTCCACGAACTGACGGCTCATCTGCCAGCCCAGGTCCATGTCGCGGTCCAGCCTGGCGTGGAACTCGGCCGACTCGCGCAGCAGCTCTTCCGGCACCTCGATGGCGTAGACCTGCTCGCCGATGACGACCCTGAATCGCACGCTCTTGCCGGGCCTTTAAAACGCCTTCGCCATTCCCTAATATAAACCGCTCGGCAATTACCAGGAGCATGAGTCATGAGCAGCGCCTACTACGAAGCCATCGACCGCATGGAAAAGCAAAAGGTCGACCCCGAGTACATCAACGGCTGGGCATCCGGGTTCCTGCACAACCCCAAGCGGGAAGAGCAACGCGCCAGCGAAGCCTACGAAGCCGGCTACGTGCACGGCCGGGAGAAGAACGCCGGCGGCTACGAGGCCTGGATCAGGAAGTAGCCGGCGCTGCGCCCGGGCCCTTCTCGGCCAGCGCGCGCCATTTTGCGGCCTCGGCGGCGTCGCGCCCGACGCCCACGCCTTTCTCGTACATCGTCGCGAGCGTCGACTGCGACCCCGCCAGGCCCTGCTCGGCGGCCAGCGTGAACCAGCGGGCGGCCTCGGTGGGATCGGCCCTGGTGCATTCGCCCTGGAAGTACATGAAGCCCAGGCCGTGCTGCGCGAGGGCGTGGCCCTGCTCGGCGGCGGCGCGCATCCATTTGACCGCGATCGCGCAGTTTTTCACCATGCCCAGCCCCACCTGCGCCATGATGGCGACGCGGTATTGCGCCTGGGGATCGCCGCGTTCCGCCAGCGGCTGCAGCAGCTGCATGGCGCGCGCGAACTCCTTCGCCTCGAAGGCGGCGACGCCGCTCGCCAGCTCCATATCCGGTCCTGACATGTCCTGCTCCCGCGTTTATTATCCTTGACATGGCGATCATCAGCAGCCGCCCTTCGATAGCGCTCGTCAAGACCCGCTGGCGCAAGAAGGGGGAGCGCACCCTTGCCGAGCGCGCCGGCGTGATCGGGGCGAACGTGTGGAAGATCTCGCTCGAGATCTTCAAGCACATGGAAAGGGAGGGCTTCCGCTTCGGCTCGGACCGTCTGGTGACCGACGTGCTTGCCGAGTTCATGGTTTTTCTGGTTCAGCTCGCCGACCGCGCGGTGTACGGGAAGCTGAGCGAGGCCGACCGTGCCACGCTCATCGGCGAGGTCGTCCGGCACCTGGCGGCCACCATGGAGAACAATCAGCAGGACCTTTTCGGGCCCGGGGAATACCGCAAGCCGTTCATCGACCTGCTCAACACCCGTTTCGGGGAGTACGCCGGCTTCGAGTACGCCGGCGCGGAGCCGGGCTATCCCTGCCTGCGCTTTTTCGCCGCCACGGTGTCCGATGCCATGGCGAGCGGCGACAACAAGTGGGTGCTCGAGCAGATGATGGAGATCGAGGCGCCGGAGATGGTGCGCCTGGTCAGGAAGCTCATCGAGCAGACGGTGGAAGCAGGGATTTCATCGCCGCCTCCCGCGCGCCGGGGTTGAGCGCGAGCAGACCGCGCGCGCACTCCAGCCAGCGCTCCTCTCCTTCGCGCACGACCTGCCACAGCCGGTCCAGGGCACCGCAGCGCAGAAAGTGCTCGTAGGCCTCCAGGGCCTGCGGGAACAGCTGGCGGCGCGGGGCGTCGAAGGTGGCGAAGTAGAAATGCAGCGCCGGCAGGTTGGCGCGCTCGAGCAGCACCGGCAGCGTCGACAGGCAGTCGGCGAGCAGGTCGCGCACCGCGCGCGCGACCGGCTCGCCGCGGGTGCACGACACCGACAGCGCCATTTCCCCCCACGCTTCGCCGAGCACCTCGCCCGCCATGCCCTCGCCGAGCTCGTGCAGGATCATGGTTTCCATCTCGTTGTCCGCCATGCGCTGCAGCGCGCTTTCCGTGTCGGCGATGAAGTCGTAGCTCGCCAGGGCGCGCGCCATGGCGTTGCCCTGCTTGCGCCACTGGTGCTCCTCGATCTTCTCCCACAGGTAGCGGCGCACCGACTCCAGGCGCACGAAGATGGTTCGCCCCTGCAGCATCGCCGGGGGCGCCGCCAGCTCGCGCGCGTACTCGCAGGACGAAATCAGGATCGTGAAGCCGGCGCGCTCTTCGACGCGCAGCAGCCGGCCGAGGAAAAACACCGGCTTGTGCATGCGTCCGTAGCCGGCGCTGTAGACGCAGCCCTGCGGCAGCAGCTCGCTGTTGGCGGCTTCGGCGTCGAACGGGTCGAGCTCGCCGCGCGCGAGCGGCAGCGGCTCGAATGCATCGGTCTCGATGCGGTCCCACGCCTGCTCGCGCGCCTTCAGCCACTCGCCCAGTTCGTCCCTGGGCAGGGCGCGCACGAACGGCAGCTCGTTCTCCCAGCGGTAGTACTCGCGCATCTTCAGCAGGAAGGTGCACAGGCCATAGTCGCCCGCATGGCGCGCATCGGAGATGTCGCAGTTGCGCTGCACCACGCTCGCGAGTTGCGGAAGATTTCGCATCACGTCATTCTGGGGCGTATATTCCTACTCTAGCATCGCCTCGCTCGCCAGTATGGCCAAGACAACCCGTCCGAAAGCCAACGTCACGCTCGACATGAAGGGAGCGGCCTGTCCCGGGCCCCTGCTCGGCGCAAGGCGCGTGCTCGACGAGCTGCTTGCGGGAGAAGTGCTGCTGCTGATTTCCGATTGTCCCGCGACCAAGGATGACCTGTATTCCTGGCCCAAGTACGCCGACGTCGACATCCTGAAAACCGAGAAACTGGCGCGCGGCGGGACCGGGTACTACATTCGCAAGGGCAAGGCGCGGCGCGTGTCGCCCAACGCCGTGCTCGATCTGCGCGGCACCACCTGCCCCGGCCCCGTCATCGAAGCGAAGAAGCTGCTCAACCGCATGCGCGAGGGCGAAGTCCTGCAGCTGGTCAGCGATTGTCCCGGCATCAGGGCGGACGTGCGCAGCTGGGTGAAGGCGACCGGGCTGGAACTTGCAGACGCGCGCGAAAGCGCGCCCGGCGAGTACGTGTTCCACATCCGCAAGCGCTGAAATGTGACATGACCACTCTGATGGACGAAATCATCGGCGGCGGCAGCGGAGCCGGCAAGAACTCCCTGTTCCCCAACGCGCCGGCGGGCTGGACGCCGGCCCTCGCAGCGGAGTCCGCGCGGCGCGAAGGCCTGGACCTGGGCGAGGCGCACTGGGAAGCGCTGCGCGCCCTGCAGGAATACTACGCCCGCCACGAAGCGACCGCCGTCAATCTGCGCGAACTGCACGATGCGCTGGACGAGAAGTTCCATCGCCAGGGCGGTATCAGGCACCTCTACCGGCTGTTTCCCGGCGGACCGGTGGCGCAGGGCTGCCGGATCGCGGGGCTCAAGGCGCCGGCGGGCGCTACGGACCGGGGCTTCGGCAGCGTCGCCTAGCCGCCGGGCGCAAGGCGCTACTTGCGCTTGAGGAAGAAAGTGAACTCCTTGTTCGCCTCGGCCTGCGACAGCAGGTCGTTGCCGGTCTGCTTCGCGAAGGCCTGGAAGTCCTTCACCGAGCCGGGATCGGTGGCGAGAATCCTGAGGACCTGCCCGGACTGCATGTCGTTGAGCGCCTTTTTCGCGCGCAGGATGGGCAAGGGGCAGTTGAGCCCGCGGGCGTCGAGTTCTTTGTCGAAGTGCATAGAGGTTCCAGCTTCCAGGTTAAGGGAGGGTCGTCAACCGAAACGCGCCAGCAGCTCGGCAACCCTGCCGGCACGCTCGCTGCGCGCCAGGTCTCCCGCGGGGGGTTCCTGACGGATCATGCAAGACACCATCTCGTAGAACGCGCGGTCGAGCGCCTTGCGCGCCGCGGCGAGCTGCTGCGCGATGTCCTCGCAGGCCTCGTCCCCGGCGATCATACGCCGCACGGCGCGGACCTGGCCTTCGATGCGCGCGAGCCGCGCGTCCATCGCCCGCTTCGCTTCGACATCGTGCATGGTCGGTTCGGTCATGCGCGGAATATACACCGCAGGGTATAGAGGCACCAGCTTCCCCTCTGGTGCAATGCCGCATAAGGAAAACGCGACATGCCCATCAGAGGAAACATGTAGCGCATACTCCCACAGAGTATTAATTTCCCCCCCCGACGAGGAGTCGACTATGTCCGATGCATCCGACCTGGACCGCCTGATCAACGAACGGCTGGACGCCCTGCTGCCGAAGAAGCTCGCCGAGTTGCGCGCGAAGCAGACGCCGTCGATGACCATCATCGCCACCAAGGGCACGCTCGACTGGGCCTATCCGCCGTTCATTCTCGCCAGCACCGCAGCCGCGCTCGGCTGGAACGTCTCCATGTTCTTTACGTTCTACGGGCTTGGCCTGCTGCGCAAGGACATCAGCCACCTGAAGGTGAGCCCGCTCGGCAATCCCGGCATGCCGATGAAGATGCCTTTCGGCCCGGACTGGTTCAAGGCCATCAACTGGAACATTCCGAACGCGGTGCAGAGCATCGTGCCCGGGTTCGAAACGCTCGCCACGACGCTCATGAAGCAGACCATCCACAACAAGGGCGTCGCCGGGGTCGAGGAGCTGCGCACCGCCTGCATCGAAGGGGGCGTCAACCTGATCGGCTGCCAGATGACGGTCGATCTGTTCGGCTTCACGCCGGCGGATTTCATTCCGGAAGTCAAGGAGTACTGCGGCGCCGCGACCTTCCTGCCGATGGCGCGCGACGCCGACGTCAGCCTTTTCATATAAGAAGTTCTTTAAGGGGAGAAGCAACATGAAGAACTCATTGCTCGCCGTCGCGGTCGCGGCGGCGCTCGCGCCGCTCGCGGCGCAAGCGACCGACGGCTATTTCTCGCACGGGTACGGCATGAAAGACAAGGGACGCGGCGGTGCGTCGACCGCGATGACGACCGACAGCTTCGGCGGCGCGGTGAACCCGGCGACGATGGTGTTTGCCGGCGAGCGCATCGACGTCGGCGTCGACTGGTTCCGCCCCGACCGTGCCATGCGCCGCGAAGGCAGCACCGGTGTGGGCGCCGGACTCGGCGGCCCGATCGACGCGAACGTCGAAGGCAACGAGACGAGCAACTTCCTCATTCCAGAGTTCGGCTACAACAAACTGCTCAATCCGAATCTGTCGCTCGGCATCACGGTCTATGGCAACGGCGGCATGAACACGGACTACCCAGGCGGGGTAGTGCCGCCCGGGATCTGTGGCCCGAGTGCGGCCAACGTGTTGTGCGGTAACGGCAACCTGGGTGTCGACCTGTCGCAGCTGATTCTCGCGCCGACGCTCGCCTACAAGTTCTCACCCAGCCATTCCGTCGGCGTGTCGCCCCTCATCGCCTATCAGCGCTTCAAGGCCTACGGGCTGCAGGCCTTCTCGGCGATTTCATCCGACCCGGCCAACCTCACCAACCGCGGCTACGACGATTCCTGGGGCGCGGGCGTGCGCTTCGGCTACTTCGGCCAGATCACGCCGGCATTCGCGGTCGGCGCTGCCTACTCGACGAAGATCTCCATGCAGGAGTTCGACAAGTACCGCGGCCTGTTCGCCGAGCAAGGCGGATTCGACATTCCCGAGAACTACAGCCTCGGCGTCGCGTTCAAGGCGACGCCCGCGCTCACCGTGGCGCTTGACTACCAGCGCATCAACTACAACAAGGTCGCGTCGGTCGGTAATCCCAGCAATCAGCCGAACTGCAATCCGTTCGTCAACTTCCCGACCGGTCCGGGCGTAGGTCCCGACTGCCTCGGGGCGAGCGGCTCGAGCATCGGCTTCGGCTGGCAGAACGTCGACGCGATCAAGCTTGGCGTCGAGTACCAGTGGGACAGCCGGCTGCTGCTGCGCGCCGGCTACAACCACAGCGACAACCCGATCCAGGCGCGCGACGTGACGTTCAATATCCTGGCCCCCGGCGTGATCGAGGACCACCTGACGCTCGGGTTCACCTACACGCTGCAGGGCGGCTCGGAAATCACCATGGCCTACATGCACGCGTTCAAGAACTCGGTGTCCGGCCCGGCGACCAACCCCTACTTCAACGTCGGCGGCACGGAAACGCTCGAGATGTCCGAGGACTCGCTCGGCATCGCCTGGGGCAAGAAATTCTGAGCTTCAGCGGCTGACCGGGGCGGAGGCGCCGAACTGTTCGGCGAGCAGCCGCTCGCCCTGCTCGAGGACGAAGTAGCGGAACGACTCGGCGGCGGGCGAGAGCGGCTTCGCCTGGATGTTGACGATGTACCAGCGCCGCACGAGCGGCAGGCCGGCGACGTCGAGCACCACGAGCTGGCCGGCGGAGAGCTCGAGCGCCACCGTGTGCAGCGAGAGGAAGGCGAGCCCCATGTTGGCGATCACCGCCTGCTTGATGGTCTCGTTGCTCGACATCTCCATGCTCTGCGCCGGCGCGATCTTCTGATCGCGGAAGAAATGCTCCATGGCAGCGCGCGTTCCCGAGCCAGGCTCGCGCACGATGAACTCCTCGGCGTAGAGCGCCCTGGGCTGGATTTCGCGCCGCCCCGCGAGCGGATGCTCGGGCGAGGCGACGACGGCGAGCGGATGCGCGGCGAAAGGCTCGGCGCGGGTGTCGAGCTCGCGCGGCGGCCGGCCCATGACCGCGAGATCGACCTCGTTGTCGTGCAGCAGCTTCGAGAGCTGCTCGCGGTTGCCGGATTCAAGGCGCATCTCCACCGCGGGATGTTGCGCGCGAAATCGCGCCAGCATGCGCGGCAGGAAGTATTTCGCCGTGCTGACCATGCCGATCGTGACGCGCCCGCCCTGCACCCGGCGCAGCTTCGCCATGGCGTCGCCGGCTTCCTTCATGGTGGCGAGCACCCGCCGCGCATAGACGAGGAAGTACTCCCCCGGCATGGTGAGCCGGACCGTGCGCCCCGCGCGCTCGAAGAGCGGCAGCTCCACGGCCGCCTCCAGTTCCTTGACCTGCATCGAGACTGCCGGCTGCGTGAGGTGCAACTCCTCGGCAGCGCGCGCGAAGCTCAGGTGCTTGGCGACCGCGGCGAAGACGCTCAGCTGACGCAACGATACCGCTCGCATAAGGAACTCTTATTCGAAGCCTAACTAATACTGAATTTACCTTATTTAAGGTACCTCCAATACTGGTCGACATGAACGCACGCTACGCCGCCGGGGTACTGAAGTACGCGCAGATGGGCTACTGGCAGCCCGACTACCACCCAGCCGAGACCGACGTGCTGGCTCTTTTCCGTATTACCCCCCAGGACGGCGTCGACCCGGAGGAAGCCGCGGCCGCCGTTGCCGGGGAGTCCTCGACGGCGACGTGGACCGTGGTGTGGACCGACCGGCTGACGGCCTGCGACCGCTATCGGGCAAAGGCTTACAGAGTCGAGCCCGTGCCGGCGGCGCCCGGCCAGTACTTCGCCTACATCGCCTACGACCTCGACCTCTTCGAGCCGGGCTCGATTGCCAATCTCACCGCCTCGATCATCGGCAACGTGTTCGGCTTCAAGGCGATCAGAGCGCTGCGACTGGAGGACATGCGCATCCCGGTCGCCTACCTGAAGACCTTCCAGGGGCCGGCGACCGGCATCGTCGTCGAGCGGGAGCGCCTCGACAAGTTCGGACGGCCGCTGCTCGGCGCCACGACCAAGCCCAAGCTCGGGCTCTCGGCGCGCAACTACGGACGCGTGGTCTACGAGGCGCTGAAGGGCGGCCTCGACTTCGTGAAGGACGACGAGAACATCAACTCGCAGCCCTTCATGCACTGGCGCGACCGCTTTCTCTACTGCATGGAAGCGGTGAACAGGGCCGCGGCGGCGACGGGCGAAGTGAAAGGCCACTACCTCAACGTCACCGCCGCAACGATGGAAGACATGTACGAGCGAGCCGAGTTCGCACGAGAGCTCGGCTCGGTAATCGTGATGATCGACCTCGTCATCGGCTACACCGCGATCCAGTCGATGGCGAAGTGGGCGCGCAGGAACGACATGATTCTGCACCTGCACCGGGCGGGGAACTCGACCTACGCGCGCCAGAAGAACCACGGCATGAGCTTCCGCGTGATCTGCAAGTGGATGCGCATGGCCGGGGTCGATCACCTGCACGCCGGCACCGTGGTCGGCAAGCTCGAGGGCGACCCGCTCATGATCAGGGGGTTCTACGACACGCTGCGCGAGCGGCACACGCCGCAGAGCCTCGAGCACGGCCTGTTCTTCGAGCAGGACTGGGCCTCGCTCAACAAGGTGATGCCGGTCGCCTCGGGCGGCATCCACGCCGGGCAGATGCACCAGCTCATCCATTACCTGGGAGAGGACGTGGTGCTGCAGTTCGGCGGCGGCACGATCGGCCATCCCATGGGCATCCAGGCGGGGGCGACGGCGAACCGCGTCGCGCTCGAGGCGATGATCCTCGCGCGCAACGAGGGCCGCGACCTCTGGAACGAGGGGCCGCAGATCCTCGAGGCCGCGGCGCGCTGGTGCGCGCCGCTGCGCGCCGCGCTCGACACCTGGAAGGACGTGACTTTCGACTACGCGTCGACCGACACCGCCGACTTCGTGCCCACCGCAACCGTGAGCGCCTGACCATGATCACGCAGGGACAATTCTCCTTCCTCCCGCCCCTGACCGACGCGCAGATCGCCGCGCAGCTCGAGTACGCGCTCGATCGCGGCTGGGCGCTGAGCGTCGAGCACACCGACGATCCGCACCCGCGCAACACCTACTGGGAGATGCACGGCATGCCAATGTTCGATCTCAAGGAGGCGGCCGCGATCCTCGTGGAGATCGATGACTGCCGCCGCACGTTCCCGGACCACTACGTGCGGGTGATCGCATTCGACAGCACGCGCGGCTGGGAAACGCCGCGCATGTCCTACATCGTCAACCGGCCGAAGAAGGAGCCGGACTTGCGGCTTGAGCGCCAGGAAGCCCGCGGCCGGACACTGCGCTACCTGGTGCGCGGGTGATCGAGGCGCTCGAGCGCGACCTCGTCGGCCTGGCGCCGGTGAAGCGGCGCGTCCGCGAGATCGCCGCGTTCCTCGCGGTGGCGCGCGCCCGGGCGAGCCACGGCCTCGAGTCGAAGCCGCCGAGCCTGCACATGAGCTTCACCGGCAACCCGGGCACGGGGAAGACCACCGTCGCGTTGCGCATGGCCCGGCTCCTGCAGAGCCTGGGTTTCAGCCGGAACGGCCGTCTGGTCGCCGTCACGCGCGAGGACCTGGTCGGGCAGTACATCGGCCAGACGGCACCCCGCACCAAGGCAGTGCTGAAGGGCGCGGCTGGCGGGGTGCTGTTCATCGACGAGGCGTACTCCCTCTACCGGCCGGAGAACGAGCGCGACTACGGCCAGGAGGCGATCGAGATTCTGCTGCAGGCCATGGAAAGCCAGCGCGACGACCTGGTGGTGATCCTCGCCGGCTACAAGGACCGCATGGAGCGCTTCTTCGCCAGCAACCCGGGCCTTGCCTCGCGCATCGCGCACCACATCGACTTCCCGGACTACAGCGAAGAGGAGCTCCTCGCGATCGCCGGGCTGATGCTCGAGAAGATGCAGTATCGCCTCAGCCCCACCGCCTCGAAGGCGCTGCGGGAATACATCGCGCTCAGGAAGTCGCGGCCGCGCTTCGCCAACGCGCGCTCGATCCGCAACGCGCTCGACCGCGCGCGCCTGCGCCAGGCGAGCCGCCTGTTCGAGCAGCACGGCCGCCAGCTGACGGTGGACGAGCTCGTCACCATCGCCGAGGCGGACATCCGCGCGAGCCGGGTGTTCCAATGAGCCTGCAAGCCCTGATCTTCGACCTCGACGGCACGATGGCCGACACCGAGGAGACGCACCGCCAGGCGTTCAACGCCGCGTTCATCAAGCTCGAGCTGTGGTGGGACTGGGGTCCGACGCGCTATGCCGCGCTGCTCGAGGTGTCGGGCGGCCTCGAGCGCCTGCACCATTACGTGGAATCCTTGAACACTGCAGCAGCAGAAAAAGCTCGCCTGCATGCCATCGTTCCGGTCGTCCACTACACCAAGTCGGAAATCTATGCCGAGCTGCTGCGCGCGGGCCAGCCGCCGTTGCGCCCGGGCGTGAAGCGGCTGCTCGCCGAGGCGCGGCAGGAAGGGCTGAAAGTCGCCGTGATCTCGAGCACCGCCTCCGCCAACGCCCGAGCGGTTCTGGATGTTCACTGCAAAGGCGAGATCGATCTGCTGGTGTGCGCCGACGAGGTCGCGCGGCGCAAGCCCGCGCCCGACCTCTACCTGCGCGCGCTCTCCCTACTGCGCAAGCCGGCAGAAGCGTGCGTCGCCCTCGAGGATTCCGCGAACGGCCTGCGCGCCGCGAGCGCCGCCGGCCTGGCGACGATCGTCACGCCCTCGCGCTGGACCATGGCGCAGGACTTCGACGGCGCGGATGCCCTCTTCCCGGACCTGGGCGGCCGGGGCCTCGGGGAGGTCCGCCTCGTGCACCATCGAGCGCGCGGGCGGC
>Ga0105100_10001761_pt1 | contig 12676 bp, 13 predicted proteins | sample PPLLak12cMay2015_2_FD_87033 | JGI IMG/M metagenome (GOLD analysis project Ga0105100, IMG submission 87033) | Freshwater sediment microbial communities from Prairie Pothole Lake near Jamestown, North Dakota, USA - PPLs Lake P8 Core (1) Depth... | ecosystem: Environmental > Aquatic > Freshwater >... | reverse complement strand
AGTTTAGCTTTCCCGGCGAAGATGACCTCGCCGACCCGGACCTTGGGGCCCTCGTCGATCTTGAAGAGCACCTCGACTTCGTTCTTTCCCTTCCTGTCCGTCTGGACATCGACCTTAGCGGCGTAGAGCCCCTTTTCCAGGAGCAGATCCAGGATGGTCTCCCTGACCTTTTGAACCTTGGCTGAGCTATAGTAGGAATACGGCAGGACATACTCGTCTTTTTCCTTGAGCTTGTTGATGATATCGTCCTCTTTGACCTTTTTCCCCGTCTTGTAGGTGATCGTCTTGATCACCGGGTTCTCTTCGACAGTGATCTTGACGACCTTGCCCGCCGTCCCCTCCTCTCCCTCGATCCGCAGGTTGGAGAAGAAGCCGGTGGACCAGAGCACCCGGAAATCCTTGCGCAGCGAATCCTCGTTGAAATAATCCCCTTCCCGTGAGGTCAGGTAATAAAGAATGGTCTCGCGGGTGACCCGGTCGTTGCCGACGATCTCGATCTTCTCGACGCGTTCCTGGCCGGCCAGCGCCAGGGGGAGGATGAGGGGCATCAAAAGCCAGACTAACTTCTTCATTTCCTTATCCTTATACCATATCGCCACGATTTTTCCAAGTTTCCCGGCTTGGCGGGCGAGGTTCCGCTCCGGAGCCTGCCCATGACTTAGAACGACGGCGGGGTCAAACGCGTTTCAGCCGCCCGGCCTCCATGACGTAGACCTTGCGGCAAAAGGCGGCGATCTTTTCGTTGTGGGTGACCACGATCGAGGAAAGTCCTCGCCGGACATGCAGGTCCTGGATCAGGCTCATGATGGCCTCACCCGACTTCCAGTCCAGGTTGCCTGTCGGCTCGTCGGCCAAGAGCAGACGCGGGTCATTGACCAGGGCCCTGGCGATGGCCACCCGCTGCTGCTCCCCTCCCGAAAGGAGGCTGGGTTTCTGGAAGGCCTTGTCCTCAAGGAAGACTTCTTTGAGGATCGCCATAGCCCGGACCGAAGCATCCCGCCGGTCCAATCCTCTGATCAATAGAGGGAGGAAGATGTTTTCCAGGGCCGTGAATTCGGGGAGAAGATGGTAAAATTGGAAGACGAACCCGATCTTTTCGTTGCGGAGGCGGGCTTTTTCCCGTTCGCCTTTCGCCTGGATGTCTTCGCCGTCAAGGAGGATGGTCCCTTCAGTCGGCCTGTCCAAGGCCCCGAGCAGGTTGAGAAAGGTCGTCTTGCCAACTCCGGAGGCGCCCATCACGGCCACCAGGTCCCCCCGCTCGAGCACAAAGTCGAGCCCCTCAAACACCCGCAGGACCCCCTTGGGCAAGGGGTATTCCTTGCCGACGTTCTCGGTGACCACCAGGTTATTCATATTTCAAAGCCACCACCGGGTCGACTCTGGAAGCGCGGTAGGAGGGGAAAAGGGTCGAGAGGAGGCTAATGGAAAGGCTGACCCCGACAATCAGTGCCAGATCAACGGGTTTGATATGAAATGGCACATAGGAGATCTGGTAGATATCCACCGGCACCTTGATCAGCTGGAAGGTATTGGCGAGCCAGCAGCAAAGGAGGCCGAGCAGCGCCCCCCCTGTCGTCCCGATGAAGCCGATCATCGCCCCCTGGAGAAAGAAGATCTTACGGACGCTTCCAGAGGGAGCTCCGATGGCCATCAGGATGCCGATATCTCGCGTCTTCTCCATGACCATCAGGATGAGGGTGGCGATGATGTTCAGGGCGGCCACGAAAACGATCAGGGTGATGGTCAGGAACATAATGTTCTTTTCCAGCTTCAGGGCCGAGAACAGGGAACGATTGAGCTCCATCCAAGTGGTCACATAGGTCGTCGGAGGCAGGACAACCCGCAGCTCCTCGGCCACCTCCGGCGCGGCGAAGATATCGGCGATCCTGATCTGAATCTGGTTGATCTTTCCCTCCAGGCTGAAAAACTTCTGGGCGCTCCGCAGCGAGATCAGGGCCGTCGTCGAATCAAACTCGTAAAGACCCGTGGAGAAGATTCCGCTTACCAGAAACCTCTTCGTCTTGGGGAGGAGCCCCAGGGGCGAGAGCCGTGAAGATGATGTCAGGACGGTGACCGCGTCCCCGACGTTGGCGCCGATGGAAAAGGCTATCTCTTTGCCGAGGAGGATGCCTTCCCGGGGCGAATCGGAGGGGAGGGATCCTTGCTCCAGCTCCGCCAGCCAGGGCGAGTGCGCCTTATCCAATTGGAAATCGATCCCTTTTAACATCCCACCCTTGCTCTTGTACGGACCGCTGATGAGGACCATGTCATAGATGATCGGGGAAACCGTCTGAACGCCTCTGACCCCTCGAACCTGGGCGATCAGGTCTTGATATCCGCTCAGCCCCTCTCCACTCAGGTCGGAAACCATGATGTGCGAGGTCGCTCCCAGGATCTTGTCCTGGACGTCCTCCTGGAACCCGGTGATCAGGGCCAGGGCGATGACCAGGGCCATGACTCCGATGGCGATCCCCAGCATCGAGATAAAAGTGATCACCGAAATGAACGCCTGCTTCCTCCTGGCTTTGAGGTAGCGCGAGGCGATGAACAGCTCGTAACTCATGGGCCGTCATTCCCTGGGCTTCAGGAGGGGGAAAAGCACAACCTCCCGGATCGACTTCCGGTTGGCCAGCAGCATGGCCAACCGGTCGATCCCGATCCCCTCCCCGCCCGTCGGAGGAAGGCCGTATTCCAGGGCCTGGACATAATCCAGATCGATCCAGTGGGATTCCTGGTCTCCCTTCTTCAGTTCCTCGGCCTGCTGCTCAAAACGCCTTCTCTGCTCCCGGGGGTCGGAGAGCTCGCTGAAGGCGTTGGCGATCTCCATGCCGGCCACCACGAGCTCGAACCTCTCCGCCTGCTCCGGGTCTTGGCGCGAGGCCTTGGCCAGGGGAGAGATTTCCTTCGGCGGGTCCAGGATGAAGGTCGGCTGGACGATCTTGGGCTTGACCAGCTTGTCGAAGATGACATCCAGCGCCTTCCCGTAGGAAAGAGGTCGATTCTCGGCAGCCAGAGTTGCGGCAAAGGCCGTGACTTCCTCGCGGCGGTCCAGCCGGCCTGGCGCCAGCCCGCTGAGGGCTGACAACCCTTCCTTATACTTCATTCGGGCGAACGGCCTCCGGAAAGAAATGATTTCGTCCCCGTACGGGAATTCCTCTTTGCCCAGAAGCGTCAGGCAGAGGGAATGGAGCAACTCCTCCGTCAGCTCCATCATATCGCTGTAATCGCTGTAGGCTTCATAGAACTCCAGCATGGTGAATTCCGGGTTGTGCTCGGAAGAGATCCCTTCGTTCCGGAAGTTGCGGTTGATCTCGTAGACCTTCTCCATCCCGCCGACGACCAGGCGCTTCAAATAGAGCTCGGGCGCTATGCGCAGGTAAAGGTCGATCCCGAGGGCGTTATGGAACGTCTTGAACGGTCTGGCCAGGGCGCCGCCCGGGATCGGGTGCATCATGGGCGTTTCGACCTCCAAGTACCCGCGGGCATCAAAGAAGCGGCGGATCTCGGCGATCATCCGGCTGCGCAGCCGGAAGACGCGGCCAACTTCCGGGCTCATCATCAGGTCGAGATAGCGGCGGCGGTAGCGCAATTCGACGTCCTGGAGCCCGTGCCATTTCTCGGGAAGAGGGTGAAGGCACTTGGCCAGCAGCGTGTACGCAAGGACCAGGACGGACAGCTCTCCTGTCTTGGTCTTGAAGAGAGTTCCCCGGACATCGATGATGTCGCCGATGTCCAACAAGGTGAAAATGCGGTAGGCCTTCTCCCCGACACGGTCTTCCCTCAAATAGACCTGGAGTCTGGCCCGGCTGTCCGAGATCGTGGCGAACGTCGCCCGGCCCATCTTCCGGATTGACAGGATCCGCCCGGGGACAACGACCTCGGCCTTCTTCTCCTCCAGCCCTTGCGGCGTCAGGGTGGCGAAGTCCCGGACGACCTCCCACACCGAGTGCGTCTTGTCCGCCCGGTAAGGGAAAAGGTCGATCCCCGCCTCGACCAGCCTGGCGATGTTCTCGTCCCGGGAGATGTCCTGGTCAGATTTTTTTGACTCTGCGGCGGGGTTTGGCTTTTCCTGCTCGTTTGTCTTCTCGGCCATCTTTCACCTCTCGCTCGGTCGGGGCTTTCGCTTGGATCTTCTTCCTCAGGGCGTCCAGGATCCCATTGACGAAGGTTGCCGCCTCGGGACCGCTGTATTTCTTGGCGATCTCAATGGCTTCATTGATGACGATCGCCGGGGCTATATGTCCGGCCTGGAGGAGCTCAAAGGCGGCCAGACGCAATATGTTCCTGTCGACGACCGCCATGCGCGTGACGCGCCAGTGCTCAGAGATGGACTGGATGGCCGCATCAATATCTTCCCGGCGGGCCAAGACCCCATCGACCAGCCAGCGGCTGTATTCCCTGGTCTCGGCCGTTCCTTTTTTCTTTTTCCAGAAAGAATCGACCGCAGCGCCCACCTCGGCGGGATCGAACTCCAGCTGATAAAGGATTTGCAGGGCGCTTTCCCGGGCTTTCCGTCTCTGGCCCATGGAGCGCGAACCTTATCCCAGCTTGGCGGCTTTGACCAGATTCAGCATCTCGACGACGGAAAAGGCAGCGTCCCAGCCCTTGTTCCCGGACTTGGTGCCGGCCCGTTCGATGCCCTGTTCGATCGTGTCGACGGTCAGGATGCCGAAGGCGCAGGGGATCCCCTCGTCCATGGTGATCTGGGCGATTCCCTTGGTCACTTCGGCGCTCAGAAAATCGAAATGGGGGGTGTCGCCCCGGATGAGAGCTCCGAGGCAGATGATCCCGTCCACTTTCTTCGACCGGGCCAGTTTCTTGACCAGGAAGGGGATCTCGAACGATCCCGGGACCTTATAAACAGAGATGTCGGTCTCGGCCGCTCCCAGCCTCGACAAAGCGTCCAGCGCTCCTTCGAGCAGTCGTTCGGAGAGAAAATTGTTGAAGCGGCTGACCACGATGCCGACCTTGAGGCCTTTGGCTTGAAGTTTGCCCTCGTGAGTTTCCATATGTCACCTCTCTTAACGGCCGCGGAAGTCCGGCTTCCGTTTCTCCAGGAAAGCTTTCGCCCCCTCCCGGAAGTCCTCGGTCGCGCAGGTGCGGCCGAAAATCTGCGCTTCGAGCTCCAGCCCGTCGTCCAGAGACCTGTCCAAGCCCTGGTTGATCGCCTCGATGGAGTGCGCTAAGGCCAGGGGCGCATTCCTGATGATCTCCTTAGCCAAGGCCTCAGCGGCTGAGAGAAGCTCCGCAAGCGGAACGACCTTGTTCACCAGCCCCGCCTCCGCGGCTTCCCTGGCCTCGACGATCCGGCCGGAAAGGATCATCTCCATCGCCTTGCCCTTGCCGACCAGCCGGGCCAGCCGCTGAGTTCCTCCGTAGCCGGGGATGATCCCCAGTTTGACTTCCGGCTGCCCCAACTTGGCGTTCTCCGACGCGAGACGGATGTGGCAGGCCAGGGCGATCTCGGTCCCGCCACCGAGGGCAAAACCATTGATCGCCGCAAGGACCGGCTTGGGGTAGTTCTCGATCGACCGGGTCAAGGCCTGGCCCTGGCGGGAAAAATGGCTGCCCAGTTCGGCGTTGAGCCCGGCGAATTCGCTGATATCCGCACCCGCCACAAAGGCCTTTTCTCCGGCACCCGTTAGGATAACCGCTTTGACCTCGGCGTCGTGCTCGAAGTCCCGGAAAGCGGTCTTGAGCTCCTCGACGGTCTCGACGTTCATGGCGTTGAGCTTGTCCGGCCGGTTGATGGTGATCCAGCCGATGCCCTCGCTCTTTTTTGTCAGCAGGTTCTTAAATGTCATGACCTTCCCTCTCCAGGATTTTTCCCTATTCTAGCAGAACAAGGGTTTTTTTTCACCAGCTTTTTCAGGGCCACGGGGGCGCCGGCAGAAAGCTCCTTGTCTCCCCCCTCTTTTTATGATATGAAAAAGAACGGGGCATTGATTTCCTTTCCGAGGAGTTTGCGAATGAAAACCAAGACGGGTTTTGAAGAGCTTCCCCCCGAGAAATTGCGCTGGAAACTGGAGCCCGAAGCCATTCCCTTCACGACGACAGATGACTGCGAGTCCTGCGGGGAGATCATAGGTCAGGAGCGAGCCCTCAGGGCCATCCAAACGGGCCTGGATATCAAGAGCCTCGGCTACAATATCTTCATCTCCGGCATGGTCGGCACAGGCAGGACGACGACGATCAAGCAGCTCCTGGAAAAACTGGAAAAGGAGGATAAGACTCCGGACGACATCCTCTACGTCAACAACTTCAAAAATCCCGATGAGCCGAGCCTGATCATGCTGGCCAGCGGCCAGGGCCGCGTCCTCAAGGAAGCGATGGACAACCTCATCGAAATGCTCCGCAGCAACATTCCCGAATTGCTCAAGAGCAAGTACTATTCGGACAAGAGAGAGAGCCTCATCGACGGCCAGCAGGCCAAACAGAAGGAGATCCTGAAACGGTTCGAGGAAAAGGCCTCAGGCCAGGGGTTCTCGGTGATCCAGGTCCAGATGGGGCTGTTCGTCAGACCGGACCTCGTCCCCGTGATCGAAGAACGGCCGGTTTCCTTCCGCGAGCTCGAAGGGATGGTCAAGGAGAAGAAGTTCGCCCAGAAGGACCTGGAGGGGCTCAAGAAAAAATACGAGGAGTTGACAGGCCAAATGGAGGGGATCTTCGAGAAGCTGCGGGAGATCGACGAAGAGACCCGGACGCTCCTCAAGGCCTGGGACGCCGATGCCATCACTCCCATCATCAAGGGCGGGATCAACGGGATCCGGGAGAAGTTCCCTCAGAGCCCGATCGCCGATTATCTCAGCAATGTCGAAGAGAACCTGATCGGAAATATCGATCTCTTCAAGGCACAGAAGAAGGATGAAAAAGAGGACAAGAAGAACGAGCTCGAGGATGCCTTGCTCGAATACCGGGTGAACCTGCTGGTCGACAACTCAGAGGTCAAGGGCGCGCCGGTTGTCATGGAGACGAACCCTAGCTATATAAACCTGTTCGGGACGATCGAGTCCAGCATCACCAGGCTCGGAGTTTGGCAGACCGATTTCACTAAGATCAAGCCGGGTTCATTCCTAAAGGCAAACGGAGGCTATCTCGTCATCAACGCCCTTGACGCCCTCATAGAGCCGGGCGTCTGGGCCACCCTTAAAAGAACCCTTCGCAACCAGATTTTCGAGATCCAGAACTATCTTTCCATGTACCTCATCTCAACCACCCGGCTTAAGCCCCAGCCCATCAAGTCGAACGTCAAGGTGGTCATGATCGGGGACGCCTATGTGTACAACCTCCTCTACTTCCAGGACGAGGACTTCAAGAAGATCTTCAAGATCAAGGCCGAGTTCGACTCCGAGATGAACAAGGACGACCGCACGATCCGCGACTACGCGTGCTTCATCAAGAAGATCTGCGACGAGGACAGCCTTTTGCCTATGGACAAGGGCGGGATAGCGGCTCTGATCGAATACGGGACCCGGATCGCCGGGCGGCAGAAAAAGGTCTCCACCCGATTCCACGCCCTGGCCGATGTGATCCGCGAATCCAGCTATTGGGCCAAAATCGACGGCAAGAAAGTTATCGGCCGGGAGAACGTGGAGAAGGCCGTCCTGGAACGCTTCGAACGGGTCAGCCTGCTGGAAGACAAGGTCCAGGAAATGATCGAGGAAGGCACGATCCTGATCGATACGGAAGGCCAGGTGGTCGGGCAGGTGAATGGGCTGTCGGTCTACGATATGGGGCAGTTTTCCTTCGGCAAGCCGACCCGCATCACGGCCAAGACAGCCGTCGGCCGGGCCGGCGTCATCAACATCGAACGGGAAGCGGACATGAGCGGTCCCACGCATAACAAAGGCGTCCTCATACTCGGCGGCTACATGAGGGGTAAATACGCCCAGCGGAAGCCTTTCTCTCTCTCCGCTAGTATCGCCTTCGAACAGTCCTATGCCGGCGTCGACGGCGACAGCGCCTCCTCGACCGAGGTTTATGCCATCCTCTCGAGCCTTTCCCGGCTGCCGCTTCGCCAGGACATTGCCGTCACGGGGTCGATCAACCAGAAGGGGGAGATCCAGCCCATCGGCGGAGTCAATGAGAAGATCGAGGGCTTTTTCGAGGTCTGCAGGGCCAAGGGCCTGACCGGAACTCAGGGGGTCATCATCCCTTATCAGAACTCCCAAAACCTGATGCTGCGGCAGGACGTGGTCCAGGCCGTGGCCGATGGAAAATTCCACATATACCCGATAAAGAATATCGATGAGGGAATGACGATACTCGCCGGGATCGAAGCCGGTGCCTCCCGGGAAGACGGGACGTTTGAGGAAGGGACGGTGAACTTCCTCGTTGACCAGGAACTCCAGCGTCTGGCCGCCTCCTGGAAGGACTTCGCCGGGCCGTCCGACAAGGAGAACTAGTGGCGCGTCTCACAAATAACTTGGCTATGTCATAATCAGCGGAAGACGCGCCACCGCGGGGGAGTTTGAGGGGGACGGCGTCGTTCCCCTCAGGGGGTCAGCGAAGCAAAGCGAAGCGCCGAGGGGGGAGCTTGACTCCCCCCTGGAAGTGTCCCGTCCAAACAGAGGACCTTGGCAAGGAATTTATGAGACGGGACACTAGGGGTCTTCCCTTCCGAGTTGGCTTGTGGTAGGAAAATAGGGGCTCGATCGGATTTCGCGAGGCCGGTACGATGAACGAAATGGAGGTCTATCCGGAGGTTTTTCGCCGGCTGGAACGACAGGAGCCTGTCGTCCTGGCGACCATCGTCGATGCCGAGGGGGCCACACCCCAGGTCCCGGGAGCGTCGGCCCTCTTCGGCGAGAGGGGACTCCTGCTGGGGACGTTGGGCGGGGGGGTTCTGGAAGCCGGCGCCGGGATGAAGGCCAGTCTGTGCTTGAAAACAGGGGATTCCCTTTTTTATCGGTTCGACCTCCAGGGCGAAGACGCAGCTGCCGGAGCTCCAATATGCGGGGGGTTTGTCTGGATCCTGGTCGACGGCTCACCGGGTAAGAAGAGGGAGACCTGGCGCCGTCTTGCGGACGCCCTTCAAGACCGCCGGGGCGGGGTCCTGGCGACCCGGATTCTCCGGCGGGACGAGGACCAGGCCGAGGTCGAGCGCGCTTGGCTCGATGACTTGACGCCAGACCTCGATGCCGAGTCGTCCTTTCGCCGTTTCACCCGGGAGCTTGCCCAGGCTAAGCGGCAGGGGAAGCCGGTGGTTCTTCAGGAACAAGGCATACACCCAAGAAGCGGACAGGCCATTACCTTCCTGCAGCCGATTGCTCCCCCTCCCCGGCTCCTGATTTTAGGCGCGGGGCATATCGGCCGGGCCCTCGCCCGCCAGGCGGCTTGGCTCGACTTCGAAGTCACAGTCATCGATGACCGTGCCGAGTTCGCCTGCCGAGAGAGGTTTCAAGAGGGGACTGCTTTGGTCGTCGGCGAGATTGAGAGGGCAGTTCGGGAATTCCCTATCTCGGCCGATACCTATATTGTCATCGTCACCCGCGGCCACAGCCATGACGCCGAAGCCCTGCGGGCCTGTATCCGCTCTCCCGCCGCGTACCTAGGCATGGTCGGGAGCCGGAACAAGGTCGCCCTGATGCGGGAGCGATTCCTCCGGGAAGGCTGGGCCTCTTCCCAGGAGTGGGACCGCGTCCACACTCCCATCGGCCTGAAGATCGGGTCGAGGACAGTCGAAGAGATCGCCGTCAGCATCGCCGCCGAGCTCATTCAGGTCAGATCCCGGATCCGAGAAGCCAAAGCCGGGGAGGGCCTGTGATCTGGGCGGTCATCTTGGCCGCAGGAGAGTCCCGGAGGATGGGACGGCCGAAGCTCGTTCTTCCCTACGGCGACGAAACGATCATCGGGACGGTCGTCCGGAGTGCCGTCTCGTCCCGGGCCCACGGGACCGTCGTCGTCCTGGGGGCGAACCGGCGAGAGATCGAAGAAAAGATCACCGGGTTTGATGTCAAAAGAGTGGTCAATACCGGGTATAAGGACGGGATGTTCTCTTCCGTCCGCCGCGGGCTTTCGGCCCTGCCTGCCTCTGCCCGGGCGGCGGTGTTCATCCTGGCCGACCAGCCGGATATCCGCTCCTCGGTTATCGACTCGATAATAGAAGCCTATGGCCGGGAGAAAAAGGGGATTGTCCTCCCGGTTTACCGGGGAAAGCGGGGTCATCCTCTGCTCATCGACCTGAAATATCGCCGCCAGATCGATGCTCTTTCCCCTGAGGTCGGGCTACGCGGACTTCTAAAGGAGCATCCGGAGGATATCCTCGAGGTTCGAGTCTCGAGCCCGGGGGTCCTCAAGGACATAGACGATCCGGACGATTACAGCCGGGCCCGGGGATCGATGCGGCGTCAAAAGCGCCCCCCGGCCTGACCGGGTTTAATCGCGCCACCCGTTGGTGTATAATATACTAAGCTGTAAAAGGAGATCGATATGAACAAGAGAAGTCGGATTGTCTTGGCTTTGTTCGCCTGGCTTTCCTTTGTTCTTTTAGCCAGTGCTCAAACCGCAGACGTCAGCGGTGAGTGGGAGTTGATCATTCAAAGCCCGCGCGGCGAGATGACCTCGACCGCCAAGTTCGTCCAGGACGGGGAAAAGCTCACGGTGACCATGACCGGCCCCCGGGGAAGAGATACGACCGGCGAGGGCACGATCAAGGGAAACGCCGTCCAATGGTCGGTCACCAGGACCGGGCCGGAGGGGGACGAGTTCACCATCAAGTACAGCGGGACGGTCGACGGAAGCACCATGTCCGGCACCGCCGAAACCCCGCGCGGCTCCGTGAACTGGAAGGCGACGAAGAAATAGCCCTAACCCGGCTCCCCTCCGCCTCCGGTGAAGGAACCTCTTTTCTCCTTTGAAACCTTCGCCGGGGACATCCGTTTCAAATAAAGAATAGGGAAGATTTGTCCGGGGCCTCCGTCTAAAGGTTGTACGGAGGCCATTGAGAATTGATTACGAATGGACGAGAAAGAGCTCATCCGGCGGTCTCAGGCAGGAGACGGCGAGGCCTTCGGAGTCTTGGTGGAAAGGTATAAAGGGAAAGTGTTCAGTCTAGCCTATGGATTCACGCGGGACAGGACGGTCGCCGATGACCTGGCCCAGGAGGTTTTCATCAAGGCCTATTTTTCCCTGCCGAAATTCAAGGCGGAGTCCGCGTTCGGGACCTGGCTCTACCGGATCGCCGTGAATCATGCCAAGGACTTTTTGCGAAAGAATAAGGGGCGCCAGAGAGAGGTATCCCTAGAGGACGTGGGTGAGCAACCCTTGATCGCTGAAAACAGAAACCCGGAAGAGACGCGGGTCGAGGAAGGACGTCGGCGCATCATCCAGGAAGCCCTGGCGCGCCTCCCGGAAAAGCATAGGGTGGTCCTGACCCTCCGGGATATCGAGGGGCTTTCCTATGAGGAGATCTCGGGGATCTTGAAGCTCTCTCCGGGGACCGTTGATTCGCGGCTCCACCGCGCGCGGCGGAAGCTGCGAGACAAGCTAGCCGGCCGTCTGGGCCGTCAAGGAGGAGAATATGACCTGTAAAAAGGCGGAGCTTTTTCTCCTTAGGTCCCTGGACGGGAGGATCGCTCCTGAAGAGAAGAACCGGCTCCAGGCCCATCTCGAGCATTGCCCCTCCTGCCGGGCGAAAGACGCGGAATTCCGGATGATCTTCGGGCATATCGGGCCGCGGACGGCACCGGAGCCGCTGCCTTATTTCAAGGAGCGGCTTCTGGCCAAGATCGCAGAAAAAGAGAAATCTGCGCCCGCCTTCCTCTGGGTGAAGTGGGCCCATCGGGCGGTCGCCTTTTCCCTCGCCGCCTTCCTCTTCTTCGGGGCCGGGATCCTGCTGTTCCAGACTCAGGACCCCCGGGAGCTCAGCCAGACGGAGAGATTTCTGCTTCAGAATGAGAATCCCCTGGACGAGGCGGCCAGCATCTTGGACCTGAAGAAGGCCGAGGACAAGAACATGATGTTGATCTTCGCCTCTGTCGGGGAAGGGATGTCTCGAGGAGATACCGGCCATGAACAATAGATATCGATTATGGATCGTCCTCTCGCTCCTTGTCGCCTTTGCGGCCGGAGTCTTGGGAGGCATTTTCGCCGAGCGGACGATTCTGCACCCGCGGCATCATACCCGGGTTCAGAGAGGTTCGGCCCATCCCCCCGACCTTGAGGAAATGGCCCGGGACCTCGGCCTCTCCCCTGCTCAAAAGGAGGGCATCCAGCGGATCTTTGAGAGCAACGATGTCAAGTTCAAAGAGCTGTACACGGAGATGCACAATCGGCTGGCTGCTCTCCGCTCCGAGATCCAGACCCAGATCGATGCTCTGCTCACCCCGGAGCAGAAGCAAAAAATGGAGGCCATCATCGCCAAGCACGGTGAGCAAAGAAATAAAGAATCTGAACAAGAAGGCAATAGAAACGAGAGAAAAGCCTCTCCGGACAAGCCTGAAGGAGAACGTCAATGAAAAAAAAGGCCATAATCGGGATCATCATCTTGGTCGTCGTGGCCGGGGCCATCCTCGGCTGGACGATGCTCAGGAACAACAAGAATGGCGTGCCCAAATACCGGACCGAGAAACTGGCCAAGGGGGACATCGAAGCCGTGGTCACGACCTCGGGGACGGTCAACCCGATCACCAAGGTCGAAGTCGGAAGCCAGGTTTCGGGGAAGATCGCCAGGATT
>Ga0105100_10001760_pt1 | contig 12676 bp, 12 predicted proteins | sample PPLLak12cMay2015_2_FD_87033 | JGI IMG/M metagenome (GOLD analysis project Ga0105100, IMG submission 87033) | Freshwater sediment microbial communities from Prairie Pothole Lake near Jamestown, North Dakota, USA - PPLs Lake P8 Core (1) Depth... | ecosystem: Environmental > Aquatic > Freshwater >... | reverse complement strand
CGCGGACTTTCCCAACACCCGTATTTCACCATCTCCTATACTCGCCCAGTGAGCCTTGTCACCATATCTATCTTTAACCCATTGTTCGTGAGATAAATTGCAGAATTCACAAGCATGAAATCCACGAGCGATAAACACAATAAATTCATCCGAGCAAAACTTCAGCAACTTATCTTTGAAATCTTGGGAAGTAAAGCCTGTTTCAAAGAGCACTTCAACGCTTAACCAACCGATATTCAACGGCTTTGGAGTAAGGAACTCATGCCTTGTAGAATATTGATATGGAGTCAAGTCTTTGAAATAGGTCATAGAGTCAATTCCTTGACTTGTTTTGTTAGTCGAATCATTCTCGACCAACCACACAGCTAATGCATAACACGCCACCTTGTGGCATGTTTAGCCATAAATGCTCCTGTTAAAAATTATCCACCCAGGTGCTCGTCAACGCGCTTGCGCTGGTTCTTAGCCCGCCGGGCTGATCAGAATTCTGATAAAAAAGCGCCATCCCATTCAGGAGAGCACTTCTGCAATTGTTCCCTTTAGAAATTAAGGATAAATCCTTGACAAACAAGCTCATCTATTGTACAGTAATCCTGTACAGACTGGAGTGAAAAATGACCATTCATACCACTTATACTCAAGCCCGCGATGGGCTGGCGAAGTTGCTGGATCAGGTGACACACAACCGCGAAGTGGTTGTGATCCAGCGTCGAGGCGAAGAAGAAGTGGCAATGATCGCTGCTTCTGAGCTGGCGAGTTTAATGGAGACCGCTTATCTGCTCCGCTCACCAGCAAATGCCGAACGCCTGCTTTCCGCGCTTGGGCGAGCATTGAAAAATGAAGCCCAACCGCTTTCGGTGGATGCTTTGCGGCGTGAGGTTGATCTTGAGTAAAAGGGTCCGCGCGGCAGTATTTCAGCCCGAGTTCATTGAAGACCTGCGCTACTGGGTTGAAACTGACCGGAAGCTTGCACTCAGAGCTTTCGACATCATCGAGGCTATTTTACGAGATCCTTTCGATGGGATTGGTAAACCCGAACCTCTAAAATATTTAACGCCAGGGGCATGGTCAAGACGACTAACCCAGGAACATCGCATCGTTTACCTGGTCCGGGAGGATCAGATCGATTTCCTACAAGCCAGGTACCACTATTAGAAGCGCCCCTACATTTTACGAAGCGGGCGCTGTTTTTGCGAAAGCACTTTCTCTTAGACGCGGACCGTCGGCTGGAACTTATAGCCGTTACACGATATAACGAATTTACAATACCTTTACATTAAGTTATGACTAGATCGCATCGCCGTCAATAACTTATGTCAAAGACAACCGCAAGCGCTTCCCCAAGGATCGGGCTGCCTTGTCCATTGTATGCAATGTAACGGACCGATTATCTGGATCGAGTAGTCGATCCAAAGCTGCGCGGCTGGTCTTCATCCGGCGGGCCATCTCTGCCTTGGTTAAGTTTTGGGTTTTCATCAACTCATTGATCTGATACGCCAGGACGCGTTTCACTGCGATGGCTTCCGTTTCTTCCAACAGACCTTCTTCAGCCAGAAAATCGTCAAAGTTACTTCCGATATGATTCTCGATCATCTTTCACCTCGCAATTGTGACAATCGTTGAAGAAAACCACCTTCAGCCGCGGATCATCAAGCACAAAGATAGTGTATCAAAAATGATACATACCGTCAAGTAGTAATAATACAGAAACTCCCGGTGCTATTTACCGGGAGTTTCTGTATTAGTCATAATGACATTACGTCGGTTTTACGGCGAGCCGAGGCCGGAACTTATATCCATACACCAATAACCCCCGCTCGTCGCCGTCGGAGCGCAGGCGGCGGGTAACCATCTCGACCGGGGTGCCGATCTCCACTTTACCTTCGTCCAGGTCGGTGAGTTGGGCAGTGACCAGCGGTCCTTCTTCCAGCTTGACCAGAGCAACCGTGTAGGGGGCGTAATCTTCAAAACCCGCCGGCGGGTCATAGACGGTAGTATAAGAGTACACCTCGCCGCGCCCGCTGAAATTGAACAATGTCTTCGCCTCATGCCCGCACTCGGGGCAAACATCCCGCGGCGGGAAGATCTTGGAATCACAATGCGGACAGACCTCACCAGCTAAAGCATATCTTTGTTTTCGTAATCGCCAATGGCGTGGTACTTCCATGTATATTCTCCTGTGCTACTGAAATGCAACCATTCAAGCATAAGTCTAATGAATTGATACTATCAAGAACTATCAAAATACCTGAATTTCCTATCACGTGGCTTAAATGAACGCCTTCCGTGATCAAACTAATCTCTGACCTCCAGCACGTGGGTGACTGCTGAAGCTGCTGCGAAGCCCAGGCTCTGTACCAGGGCGCGCCGCGGGCCGGCAAGCTGGTTGGCGCCTGCCTGGCCGCGCAATTGTAGCACCGCCTCCACCGCCTGGTAGACCCCGCTCGCGCCACCCGGGTTGCCGCGCGCTTTCAGGCCACCCATTGTGGAGATCGGCAGCGCTCCCGCCAGGCTTAACCGCCCGTTTTGGGCTAGCTGCCAGCCCTCACCCGGAAAAGCGAAACCGGCTGCCTCCAGGGAAAGTGCGGCGTAAATCGAAAACTGGTCGTGTAGCTCGAAGAAATCAACATCCTGCGGGGTGATGCCCGCCAGGCGGCAGGCTCGCTCCACCGAAAGGCGGGCGGCAGTGAAGACCAATGGATCGTGGCGGTCGTGCAGCGCCAGGGTATCCGTCACCAGGCTGGAACCGGAAATCCGTACCAGGGGGTGAGGGTAATTTACGGGCAAGAGATCGCGCCGCACCAACAAGGCGGCAGCGGCTCCATCGGCGTTGGGAGCCACGTCGAACAGGTTGAGAGGCTCGCTGACGATACCTGCCCGCTGGTACGCCTCAGCGCTGATCACCTTGCGATACATGGCTTTGGGGTTGCCGGCGCCGTTGGCATGGGCAATCAACGCAAAACCGGCAAAAGCATCGCGAGGGACATCGTACTGGCGCAGGTAGCGCGCCATCAACAGGGCAGCCTGAGCGGTCAGGGTAAGACCATGCACCGCCTCGAAATCGCTATCTCCCGCCGAGGCCAGGGCAGCGTCCACCGCAGAGCCAACCTGGTCGGTGAACTTCTCCACACCCACCACCAGGGCGATGTCCGCCTGACCAGATGCGATCGACAGGTAGCCCATGCGCAGGGCTGCCCCGCCCGAAGCCCCAGCGGATTCTACCGTAGCAGCCTCGATGCCCACCAGGCCGGAGAAGTCAGCCAGCAGCGCCCCCAGGTGCGCCTGGCGCGAGAGCTGCGGGGCAAGCATATTGCCTACGAATAAGACCTGCGGCTGCAATCCCCCGGCGTCTCGCAGGGCTGCTTCCATCGCCTGGAATCCCAGCTCGCGCAGAGAGAGATCCCAGTGCTCGCCAACTTCCGTCTGTCCAATTCCTGCTATAACAACGTCTGTCATATCTAACGACAACTCCCAAAATAACTTACTTCATTACCAGCTTGCCGCGGTAACGGGTATAGGTGGCATAATCGATCTCGGTGCGGCGCTGGATATAGTCCTGCGTGTGCAAAGCCTTGTCACGGCGTTGGTTGATCGCCTCAGTGACCTGGATGGCAAACGCATCCGAACCGGCCCCAGACCCGAAGGAGACCATCAAGATGCGATCCCCCGGCTGGGCAATATCCAGGATGGCAGTCAGACCGATGATAGCCGCGCCGGCATAGGTATTGCCGATCACCGGCACCAGCAAACCAGGGGCGATCTGCTCTTTGCTGAAACCCAGCTGGGCTGCCACCCGCTCGGGGAACTTGGTGTTGGGCTGGTGAAAAACAGCGTAACGATAGTCGGAGGGTTTGGTGTTAGTTGCCTCCATCAATACGCTGCCGGCTTCGGTGATGTGCTTGAAATACGCCGGCTCACCGGTGAAGCGCTGCCCGTGCTCAGGGTATTTCTGGTAAGCCCGGCGCCAGAAATCCGGGGTATCGGTGACGTAAGAGTAGGCACTCTCTATCACAGCCAGGGAATCGTCTGCCGGACCCAGCACAAATGCTGCCCCACCCGCCCCGGCAGTGTACTCCAGGGCATCCCCAGGGCGCCCCTGGGCGGTATCCATGCCAATCGCCAGGGCGTAGTTTGCCATGCCCGAACCGACCAATCCGATCGCAGCCACCATCGCCTCGGTGCCAGCCTTGCAGGCGAATTGCCAGTCGGCAGCCTGGACGTTCGGCACCGCGCCGATCGCTTCGGCGACAATCGTAGAGGTTGGTTTCACTGCATAGGGATGCGATTCGGAGCCCACCCATACAGCTCGGATCTGGTTGGGGGCAATGCCCGCCCGCTTGACGGCATTGCGAGCGGCTTCAATCGACATCGTAACGACATCTTCATCCAGGCCGGGGACGGCTTTCTCTTTAATCGGCAAACCACCCTGACCATCCGTCCAGATGCGGGCTACTTCGCGCGCCGGCAAGCGATAGCGGGGCACATACGCGCCGTAACCGGCAATGCCAACCGGGCGAGAAGGTTTCAACAAGATGCTTTCTGGTTTCATTTCGGTCATATCATGCCTGCCTGATTCCCCCTAACGGGGAACCAATGTACGTAGGAAGGATTATATCCCGACGGTTATATATTGTCAAGATATTGTAAATATATTGTCTCATTCTGGCGAGATCACATCCCGCCAGAGCCCGAGGATCTCCTCAGCCCGGTCGATGCGCACGGTCTTTTCCCGCACCAGTTGACCCGCCAGGCGCTCAATCTGCTCGCCTCTGGCGCCGGCAGCGATCGCCACCTGGCGGGCATGCAAGCTCATGTGGCCGCGCTGGATGCCTTCGGTTGCCAGGGCGCGCAAGGCTGCCAGGTTTTGCGCCAGACCGACCGAAACGATGATCTCGGCTAATTGCGCTGCGCTGCTGACACCCATCAGCTTCAGGGCAGCGCGAGCGCTGGGGTGCACCCGGGTTGCCCCGCCGACAATCCCCACTGCCATGGGCATCTCCAGGCTGCCTACCAGGTTGCCTGCAGAATCCGCTCCCCAGGTGCTGAGGGAAGTATAGCGCCCGGCGCGGGCGGCATAGGCATGGGCGCCAGCCTCGATCGCCCGCCAGTCATTGCCGGTGGCGACCACCACCGCATCCACCCCGTTCATAATGCCCTTGTTGTGGGTGGCAGCCCGGTAAGGATCAGCCACCGCAAACGACCAGGCTGCCAGGATGCCATCGCGTACTTCTGCCGGGCTGTACTCGCCAAAACCAAGCTCCGCCAGCGGAACCGTACAGCTTGCCCGCGCCAGGCGGCGGTCTGCCAGGTTGGAGAGGATCCGCAGGTGTACCCGCCCTCCGGTGATCGATTCAACCAGCGGAGCCAGCCGCTCTACGGCGGTGTTGACAGCATTGGCGCCCATTGCATCCCGCACATCGTAAATCAGGTGGAGGACCAGGAACGGGCCGAGCGGCGAATCTTCGATCAACCGCACCTGCAAGTCGCGCGGCCCGCCCCCCAGGTTCTGCAAAACCGGATCGATCTCTGCTGCAACCGAAAGTAGCTCCTCTTTCTGCTCCAGCAACGCCTGGCGGGCAGCGGGCAGGTCGGGCACATCTAAGACCTGCATCTGCCCGATCATTTCGGGTGGTGTGGTCTGGGCAATAAACCCCCCACCTGCCCGCACCAACCGCGCCATGAAAGACGCCCCCGCCACCACGGACGGCTCCTCGATTGCCATCGGTACCAGCACATCCCGCCCGTTGACAATAAAATTGAGCGCCACACCCAGCGGCAGAGCATGCACTCCGACCACATTTTCGATCATGTGATCGGCTTGCTCCAGCCCCAGACCTGCTTTTCCGCTGAGAGCGTCCAGCTCCTCGGGCAGGAGCCAGTCGCTCAGGGCATCCAGACGGTCTCCCACAGCCAGCTTATAAAATCCAGACAAGCGCGAAGTTTTACGATCCATGGCGGTTTTCTCAATAATTTCAGCAAAAAGCGGCGCCTGAACAGGCTCCGCAGGGTACAGATAGCTTTATACCCAGGCTCGACTCGCAAAAACTATCAACTTACAGAACTCGGACAAGTGGGGTACAATTAGACCTGCGATGAGGTTTTCCCCATGGTAATCCTGACACGTGAACAACTTGAAGATCGGCTGGTAGCCCTGCACCGGGCAAGTCTCGAGCTTGTCCGCGAGCTAAACCTGGATACCCTGCTGGAAAGGATCGTGAACCTGGCGCGCGAGCAGGCGGATGCCCGCTATGCAGCTTTGGGTGTGGTGGACGAAACAGGCAACCTGATCAAATTTATCCCGGTAGGGATGACAAACGAAGAGGTCCGCAAAACTGGCTCTCCTCCCGTGGGGCGGGGCGCGATCGGCGCTATCCAAAAGGAGCGCCGCACCCTGCGGATTGCCGACCTGGGTCTCGACCCGACCAGTGAGGGCTTCCCGCCCGGGCACCCGATCATGGAGTCTTTTCTGGGCGTGCCCATCTTGCTGGGTGACCAGTTGCTTGGGCAGATATACCTGACCGATAAGATCGGGTATCCGGAGTTCACCGAGTCGGACGAGCGGGTGATCGAGACCCTGGCAGCCTATGCAGCGGTTGCGCTGCATAACGCCCGCATGTATGAAAATTTATTGACCCGCGACAAAGCTCTCAGCCAGAGTAACAAAGATCAATCTCTCATCAACGATATCGCCACCTCGCTGGCATCTTCCCTGGATGTCGATGAAATCCTGGATCTTACTCTGACCCGGGTAATGGATTACCTGTCTGTACAGGCTGGCGAGATCTTCTTGCGAGAAGATGGCGACCGGCAGCTGCGCCTGGCTTTGAGCCGCGGCGAGTTGAACGAGTCCTTCCTGACTCGAGACTGTTTCAAGATTGGAGAGGGCTTTATTGGGATTGTTGCCGAGAGCGGAGCGCCCCTGGTGAGCACCGACCTGGGAAAAGACATGCGTTTCCTGCGCCCGGCAGTGGTGGAAGCCGGTTTTCGCAGCATGGCTTGTATTCCTTTGGTTGCGCACGGCGCTGTGATCGGCGTGATGAGCGTCGCCTCACGCATGAAACGCGAGATTGACGAGCGGGAGATTGCCATGCTGACCGCGATCGGTGTGTGGGCAGGCATCACCATCGAGAACGCCCGCCTCCACCGCCAGGCGCGCCGCCTGGCAGTCATGGAGGAGCGTGAGCGGATTGGGATGGATTTGCACGATGGCATCATCCAATCCATCTACGCCGTGGGTCTGGGTCTGGAGTACGCCCGGGTTGCGCTGGAAGAAGATCCCAAACAATCCCAGCAGAAAATCGAGCAGGCGATTGAGGGTCTTAATAAGACAATTCGCGATATTCGCGCCTACATCCTGGATCTGCGCCCACGTCAGTTTGTGGGCGATAGCTTGAGTGATGGCCTGCAGAGATTGGTAGACGAATACCGAGCCAACACACTGGCAGATGCCAGTCTGGTCGCCCCAGAGGACGAAATAGCCAGCCTTCCCAGCTCGCATGCCACAGCCCTGTTCCATATCTGCCAGGAGGCGCTGGCGAACGTCGCCAAGCACTCCCAGGCGCGTCGCACACAAGTTCATCTGTGGTCAACGAAAGAACGCGTCTTGTTGGAGGTAGCTGACAACGGGCGTGGTTTCGACCTGCGCAAGATGAGCATTACCCTGGGACACGGTCTCTCGAATATGCATGTGCGCGCTCGTAAGGTGGGAGGCGATGTGGAAATTACCTCAGCACCCGAAGAAGGAACCACGGTGCTGGCCTGGGTGCCGCGCCGGGCGCAATGAACCTGATCTCCAGTCATAGTAACCCCAAAATCAAGCTGGCTCGCCTGCTACGCCAGCGCAAATACCGCCAGGAGACCGGCCTGGCGCTGGTGGAAGGTATCCACCATGTTGGGCAGGCGGTAGAGGCTGCAGCAACCCCAGAGGCACGCCTGGTAATCATCACCATCTTCTATTCCCCCGACCTGCTCACCAGCGAATACGCTACCGGGCTGATCGAACAACAATCCCAGTTGGGAGTGCCCTGCCTGGCTACGAGCCGGTCGGTGTTCGAGAATATCGCTGATAAGGAAAACCCGCAGGGCATCCTGGCGATTGTCCGCCCGCAGCAGCCCAGCCTGGCACAGCTTTCGGCAGCCAATTTCCCCTGGGGGGTGGCACTGGTCGCCGCCCAAGACCCGGGAAATATTGGCGCGATCCTGCGCACCATTGATGCCGTCAGCGCCAGCGGTCTGCTGCTATTGGATGGCTGCGCCGATCCTTACCATCCCAGCTCTGTACGGGCTAGCATGGGGGCGATTTTTTGGTACCCGGTGATACAAACCTCCTTTGCCGAGTTTGCAGGTTGGAGCGAGCAAAACGGTTTTCACCTGTACGGCACCTCGGCGCATGGCAGCACGGATTACCGGCAAATTAGTCGCTACCCGCGGCCGTTAATACTATTGCTGGGCAGCGAGCGGGAGGGGCTGTCAGATGCGCATATTGCCCGCTGCCAGGGTGTAATACGCCTGCCCATGCGCGGGCGAGTATCTTCTTTAAACCTGGCAGTTGCCGCGGGGGTGTTGCTCTACGAGATGATGGCTCGTTGATTGACAGCCCTAATATCTGGGGAGAATTGGAGGTCTGCCATGCGTGAAATCTTCTACCCAAGCAGTGTAGCTGTGATCGGTGTCTCACCCAAGCCAGATAACCTGGGACGGAACATCGTTGCCAACCTGGTAAATTATGGCTTCGATGGCATCGTCTATGCTGTCGGTCCGCGTGGCGGGACAATCGAGACCCGGCGCATCTACCATTCTGTTGGCGATATCCCCGACCACATCGACCTGGCGGTAATCCTGACCCCCGCTACAACCGTCCCGGGCGTGCTGGAAGAGTGCGGTCGTAAGGGAATCCGCTGGGCGATCATCGAGACAGCTGGGTTTCGGGAGTTCACCGAGGACGGTAAGAAGCTGGAAGATGAGATCGTACAGGTAGCAAACAAGTACGGCATCCGCTTCGTCGGTCCGAATTGCATCGGGGCGATCAACATGGAGAACGGCTTTTGCGTGCCATTCCCCCGGCTGACAAAGTTTGTCAAGCGCGGCGAGGTGTCGATGATCTCGCAGAGCGGCGGGGTGGGGATGAGCGTGCTCAACCTGATGGCAAACGAAGGGCTGGGGTTAAATAAATTCGTTTCCGTTGGTAATATGCTCAACATTGATTCCGAGGATATGCTGGATTACTTGATCGAGGACGAAGGCACACGGCTGATCTTTGTCTACCTGGAGAGCATCCAGAACGGGCGGCGGCTGATGGAGGTGGCGCGCAAATCTACCAAACCGATCCTGGTCTTCAAATCCAATATCGGCAAGCTGGGGCAGAACATTGCCCTGAGCCACACAGCGTCTTTAGCCAGCGACGACAAGGTGGTAGAGGCAGCTCTCCAGCAAGCGGGCATCGTGCGGGTGCGGGATGCGACCTCGCTGGGCAATAATCTTAAAATCCTGGGGCTGCCCCCCATGCGCGGCAAGCGCCTGGGAGTCATCTCACGCTCCGGCGGGCATGCGGTCATCGCCGCCGATGCCTGCGAGCTGGCCGGCTTCGAGCTGGCCCACTTCCCGGAGACCTTCCTGCGCGAGATCGAGAATCACTTCCGCGCATCGGTGATCCGCCTGACCAACCCGCTGGATTTGGGAGACCTGTTCGACCTGAACGTGTACGCCGATATCATTGAGCGCACCCTGCAACTGGAAGACGTGGACGGGGTGGTATTCTTGCACACCGCCCTCTCCGACGCGGAAAACCTGACCAGCCGGGCGCTGCTGGAGCATATCAAGCAGATGGTGGCAAAATACAATAAACCTGTGGCGTATTACATCTCGACCGCCGCCCAGGAAGTGAACTACCTGAAACAGAACTACAGCTTCCCGATCTTCACCCAAGTGGTGGAGACGATCCGCGCCCTGCAAATGAGCCACTACAACTACACCCAGGCTAATAAAGTCCATACCCAGGAGCAACCTCCCGTTTTTGAGGCTAACTCTACCGGCGTGCAAAACCTGATCCAGAAGGCACGCCTCGAAGGGCGCGACCTGCTGCTCTCTGAAGCGTTGCAGGTGCTGGAGTATTACGGCATTCCCACAGTGCAGAGCAAGACAGCTATAACGGTGGAAGAAGCCCAGGCTGCCGCCGAGGCAATCGGCTACCCTGTGGCAATCAAGATCATCGCCGAGCAGATCTCGCACAAATCCGATGTCGGCGGGGTGCAGCTCAACCTGCGCAACAGCCCGGCGCTGGCAGCGGCTTTCGAGGATATGATGGGGCGCATTCACCAGGCTTACCCGGAGGTCAAAGTCGATGGCGTTTTGGTGCAGCCCATGGTGACCGGTGGTAGGGAGCTAATCCTTGGCGGCAGGCAAGACCCTCAATTTGGACCGGTGCTGATGGTGGGGCTGGGCGGCATCTTCGTCGAGATCTTCGATGAGGTTGCGCTGCGCGTGGCGCCTATCACCCGCCGCGAGGCACAGGAGATGATCGGAGAGCTGCGCGGGGCGCAGATCCTGAGAGGGGCACGCGGCCACAAACCCTCGGATACAAATGCTCTCATCGAGGCGCTGCTGCGCCTGTCTCAGCTGCTGGTGGATTTCCCAGAGATTGAAGAAGTGGATATCAACCCGCTGCGGGTTTTCCACGATCAGGAGGGCTGCCGGGCGCTGGACGCTAGGATGATTATCCAGTGAGATCAGGCAGGCAAAGCACTTTATTATCCAGTTTCCAGGTCTGGCGGTGGTGGAATATCCTCTCCGAAACTGGTACAGGCGCTCCCGGCGCAAGAACTCAGGCAGAATAACAAGGAAGGATTGTTAAACCTGACAATCCCAGCGGGTGAGCTGGGGACATACAACCAGATCGGGGTTGATCATAACCCGGGTGGATGCAAATGAGGATTCAGATCCAATTGGCGCTTACACCCTGGTGGTGAAGCCGGGAAACTAACCGAATTATGGATGGAGAACTGTTCGGCAGATCAGTTCATCAGTTGAGGCATTCTTCAAACAAATATCCAGGTAGAGATCATCGCGCAGCGCATCGGGAAGCGGGTAAGATTGAGTTTTGGTGGAGTTTTTGGGTATCTTAAACAATCCCACCTTCACCCAACCGCCGGCATTTTGATCAGCATCACGGACTTTTACATTGAACACCTGCTTATTCTTAAAACCCGCGCCAGTGATGGTGATCTTGTTTCCTGCAGCCTGGGCAGAGAAACTTGCTTTGCTATCGCTGGGAACAGAGGTCGTTGCGCTGATACCAGAGCCTGATGTTCCACCTGTTGTGCTACTTTCGGCTGGAATGCACAAATAAGTGCCAGGGACAGGCTTCCAGGCAAGCTCCAAATCATTGGCGTTAGCAATTTCACGCCATTTCAGCCCAAACGTCTTAGAGATTTTCGGGGTGGTATCGCCTTCCTGAACTGTGTAATAAGCGACGCATTTTGTCGCGGCTAGCGCATTGGCAGGGAATGATGTCGATACCAGCGCCAGCGCAAGCAATAAGGCGAATCCAGTCTTCACAAAGTGGGATCTCACGGGTCAACTCCTTTCCAAAATCGCGAACAAACAACGGTTCCATCCTGGGTCTATAACCTACTGCCAGGGTTACATTATAAAGCATAATAAAAAGCCGCCAGGTTAACTGGCGACTTCATGGTGCCCCCAGAGAGATTCGAACTCTCGTTTTAGCCTTGAAAGGGCTGCGTCCTGGTCCCCTAGACGATGGGGGCATACTGGTTGCCGCAGGATTTTACCATTGCCTGGGCAACGGGTCAAGCATTTACTCAATTCGAATCAAATCAGTCTTCTCAAAGCTCGGGGGGCATGGTATAATTTCGCCCCGCGCCGCCTCCGGCGGTTTTATATTGTAATGTGATGCTGTTAAATTTCGTGCTACGACCCCGGGCACACGGCTCGTGCCCTACGCTCAGCACGCCTAAAAAGTAGAGGAATTGAAATATGAGCGAACTGATGAAAGCCGTAGAGGCACCAGTCAATGAAAACGTCCCCGAGCTGCACCCGGGAGATTTGGTAAAGGTCTTCATCCGCATTAAAGAGGGCAACACTGAGCGCACCCAGGAATTTCGCGGCACGATCATCCGCCTGCGCAATAGCGGCAACAACGCCAACTTCACCGTGCGGCGCATTGCCAGTAACGGCATCGGCGTGGAGCGCACTTTCCTGACCCGCTCGCCGCGCCTGGAAAAAGTGCTGGTGGAACGCCACTCGCATGTGCGCCGCGCCCAGCTTTACTTCCTGCGCGAACGCACCGGCAAGCGTTCCCGACTCAAGCAAAAATTCACCGCCTAGCTTTGGTCACCCCGCTGATCGGCATCACCACCTTCCGCACGCTCAGCCGGAACAATTTCCAAACCATCGGCGTCAACGAGGCGTACGTCCAGGCTGTCTCTCAGGCTGGCGGCACGCCCGTTTTGATTCCACTGGGTCTCCCAGAGCCAACCCTGATCGAGCTGCTGCCCCGCCTGGATGGGATCATCTTCACCGGGGGCGGCGATGTGCACCCGGCGCGCTATGGGAACCAACCCCACCCACTGGTCAACTCGGTGGACGAAGATCGTGACCGGGTAGAGATTGCCCTTTTCCGGGCAGCTTATGATCGCAGAATGCCATTCCTGGGCATCTG
>Ga0105100_10001759_pt1 | contig 12677 bp, 11 predicted proteins | sample PPLLak12cMay2015_2_FD_87033 | JGI IMG/M metagenome (GOLD analysis project Ga0105100, IMG submission 87033) | Freshwater sediment microbial communities from Prairie Pothole Lake near Jamestown, North Dakota, USA - PPLs Lake P8 Core (1) Depth... | ecosystem: Environmental > Aquatic > Freshwater >... | reverse complement strand
TTCTAATATATCGTTTTGCTTTGCTTTCCCGATTCATTTTATAGAGAATCCAGCCATACGTATCAAGATATACATAATTCTTCTTTTCTTCGGATACCGTATATTTCGACATTTTTTCCGCCTTTTCCAGATCCCTATCTGCCAGTGCCAGAAAATAAGCATAATTATTTAAAACGAGCCTGTTATCATTATCAATGGCCAATGCCTTTTCATAATACTCAAATGACTTATCCACTTCATTTGCTTCATTGCAGGCCTCTGCAAGGTATATATAAAACTGTACCAGTATATTATTGTTTTCCGTTAACCTCATTCCTTTTTCAAAAAGTCTTATGGCCTTATCAGCGTTTTTCAATTGCTGCCAGGCAATGCCAGTATATAAATAAGGAAGTGCTTCATAATCAAATATTTTTATAAGCGCTTCACCATACTTTACCACACTGTCGGGATGATTCATGGCATTTTCAGCATATAGTATCTGCTCCCATATCTTAAAATTTCTTTCATTTCCCGTTAACATTTCCTTCAGTATAAGGGATGCCCTCCTGAAATTTTCCCTTTTCATCTGGTAATCCACATACAATCCGCTAATTCTGAAATCATCCCTGTTCTCTTTATAGAAATATCCCATTGCGGTATCCAAAAAAGCATAATGTTTGTCATTAACATCATTATTTTGCAATTCATTAATGAAATACCCGAAAATCTGATCCTTTTGAATATCTTCTTTTCTAATCGATGATACAAAATAATTCAAGGCTTTATCATATTGTCCGAATTTTACCAGATAATTGATATAAGAGAATACTGCTACTCCGTTACTATTGCCTTCTTTCAATAAAATATTGTAGTAATTTTCAGCCTCGCTTTCCTTTCCAATATCCCTGTAATGCTCAGCCATCAGTCCCATTATATTCATGTCATCAGGAGCAAGGTAATGGGCATAATCCAGCTGCTGCTGTGCCTTCTTTATATTCCCGGAATTCCTGTAAATCTTATATTTGTTAATATAGATCTCATTATTCCTTCCATATTCGTATTCCAGTTTATTATAAACATCAAGTGCTTTTTTGTATTCTCCCATAATCTGATATAGTATGGCCAGATTGAATTGATTTTCCAGGTTTTCCGGTTCCAGCCTGATCAAATCCCGGGTAAATGTTACAGCACTGTCCAATTGATTGGTCGTTTGATATAAATTAATCAGATTCAACAGATACCACCGGTTCTTATTATCCAGCGCACAGGCTTCTTTTCCGAGCTTCTTAGCCTTATTGATATCGCCCAGTTTAAAGTTGATTACGGATAACTGGTAACGAATGGCAGGACTGTTTGGATTATACTCAAGACATCGCTGATATAAACTGACCGCCTGCGCATAATTCTGATATATCATGTGCTTTGTCGCTTCGGTAAAAGCGTAATAATATTCCGATTCATAAGCCCCGTTCTTTTCTCCCGGGTTTACAATTTCCTGACTTTTCAGATTCCATTCAAAAACGAATATCAATCCTGCCAATAGGCTATATTTGATTCGCCTCATATTCTGTCCTGCTTTTTAATCCCTGTGTGACCAAATCCTCCTTCTCCCCTTTCTGTATCGCTTAACTCGTCAGTGGTTTCCCATGTAATCCTTTCATGTTTTGCAATCACCATCTGGCATATCCTTTCGCCATCATGAATGGTATATTCCATATCCGAAATATTAATAACGATGATTCCAATCTCACCCCTGTAATCTGCATCTATAGTACCCGGTGAATTTAATACTGTTATTCCGTTCTTTATGCATAGTCCGCTTCTCGGTCTTATCTGCGCCTCATAACCTTCCGGCAATTCTACAAAAAGTCCTGTTGGTATCAATATCCGTTGTAACGGTTTCAATACAACCGGATTTTCCAGGTTTGCCATTAAATCCATACCGGCTGAAAGAACCGTTTTATATTCCGGCAAATGGTGCTTTGATTTATTTATGATCCTTACTTTCATAATCCTTTGCTGAAAAAAACCTTAAACAGATTTTCCCTTTTTATGCAATAAAATATGAACAATATTAATAAAGCTGTTCCAATAATAATATTATTTATAACAATGTCCGATTTTGCCTGGCTGAAAATTATATATGCCGCTGCTGTAACCAGCATTATCTCGGCAATACGCTTATATTCATAATGAATTCTATAATATTTATGGCCCAGTAACAGGGTTATGATCATCATCACTGTATTGCTAACCAGATGGATCCATGCACAGGCCACATAACTGTATTTGGGAATGAAAATAATATTCAGTACAACCGTTAATAGGGCTCCTATGCCTGTTATATAAATTCCAATATATGTTTTTCCGGTAAGCTTGTACCACATGTTTACGTTGAACAATATACCCAATATTACATTGGCCATCAATACTATAGTAACGATATGAAGGCCAGAATAATATTTCCGGTCTATGAAATATTTTATCAGGTCGAGATAGAAAACAACGCAGAGGAAAATGATCATGCAGAAGATAATAAAGTACTTCAACACGTTGGCATAGATCTCCCCGGAATCCTTTCGGCTGAAATTAATGAAAAAGAAAGGCTCCGCGGCATACCGGAACATCTGAATAAAAAGGGTCATCAACAGTGCAATGCGGTAATTTGCGCCATAAATACCTATCTCAAATAAAACGTTGGTTCCCTCCGGAAGAAAGAACCGCAATAATATTCTTTCAATGGTTTCATTAAACTGCCCCGCCAATCCAACGATCAACAAGGGTATTGAATACTTCAGCAAAGGCTTCAGCAAGGCAAGGTCCATGTTGAAACTGATTCTCCTGTAATCCGGCAGCAATGCAATTATAAGAATCAGACTTGCCATCAGATTGGCTATAAAAACATAACCAACCCCAATGTCCTTCATGTATTTTATATAGAAAGTCAGGTTATTAATGAGTTCAATCCCTGGTAATATTTCCAGGAATGTCATCACCAGCACAATGGTGAGAACTACATTCAGAATCTTAAAAAAGGCAAATCTTCTGACCTTTTCCTCCATCCGTATCTTGGCAAATATGATGGAAGTTATGGCATCCAGCGCTACGGTAACTCCCAATAATGCTATATATTCAGGATGACTGTCATATTCTATCCAAATGGCAAGCTTTCGGTAAGCAAAAAGAATTAAAAGAATAAAAATCAATGAAGTTCCGGTGACTGAAAGGAAGGAAACATTGAATACTGCATCGGTATTTTTCCTGACAGATGAAAACCTGAATAAACCTGTTTCCATACCATAGGTCAGTACTACCAGCAATATGGCTACATAGGCATACAGTTCCGTGATCATCCCATATTGCTCAACACTGAACCTGCGCGTGTAGTAAAAAGTAAGAATGGCATAGTTCAGCATTCGCGGAACAATATTGCCAAGACCGTATATTAATGTTTGACCGCCAAGTTTACTGTATACGCTCATTTACAAACTTTTATGATAAATCTCTTTCAGTATATTTTCCAATGAACCATATTGAAAGACATAACCATGATCCAGCAGTTTTTTTGGAAGCACTCTGTGACCTGATAATATTGCAACAGAAGCTTTTCCAAAAAAAAGACGGATTAAAAAATCAGGGGTTGTAAAAATCACTGGTTTCTTAAGTGTCTCTGCAAGCTGGTTAAAAAAACCATCAAATGTAACAAATTCGTTCTGGGTAATATTCACAATGCCTGTAATTTCCTTTTTGATGCCTATATAATCAACGATCCGTAGCAACTCTTTAAGGTATATATAGGACAAATATTTTTCCCCCTTATTAAATTTCGTTCCCAGTCCAACCCTGAACAAAGGCATCAGTTTATGCAGAAATCCTTCTTTGCTGCCCAGCACAAGTCCTATTCTCATGATTACTACACGGATATGCCTTTCCTGCAGATCCGTCAGTGCATTTTCCCATTCATCCACTACCTCTCCCAAAAACGAAGTTGAATAATTCCGGCTTTCCTCATCGAATATTTCGTTACTGTTTTCCTGGTAAATGCCAATGGCGGAGGCCTGAAAAAACAATTCCGGGGGTTGTGCAACCCGGTTTAATGAATCAACCAGCAAACGGGTGACACCGATACGGCTATTCCAGATTCTCTCTCTTTTCTTTTTCGTCCACCATCCAATTACCGGTTCACCCGCCACGTTAATCAACATGAATGAATCTCCCGTCAAGGCATCCAGTTCTTCCCTGTTTTTCAATGTTTTCCGGTTAATAAGCCTTACATCCAAACCTTTCTTTCTGTAATAATCCTGCAATGCAGCGCCGATAAAACCGGTTCCGCCGCATATTGCTATTTTTAATCCCATTAATTTGAGGTCTTTATTCTATCTTTATGGCGTCTTTATTATATTTGCAAAATTATTTAAATACTTTACGAATGAAAGAAATAAAGGGAATTGGTTTGTCATTCCTGATCATTTTACTACCCGTAGTTTTATTGGCCCAGCCAAAAAATGATGCCTTTTTGGTTTTCCAGACCACAAAAGGGACTTTAAAAGTCAGGTTATATGAAGAAACGTCCATGCACAGGGATAATTTCACCAAGCTGGTATCGGAAGGCTATTTTAACGGAATGCTGTTTCACCGGGTCATAAAGGATTTTATGATCCAAACCGGCGATCCCCTTTCCAAAAATGCCAAGCCCGGCGTTGCCTTGGGCACGGGCGGGCCTGGATATACCATACCGGCAGAGATATTTCCCCAGTTCTATCACAAAAAAGGAGCACTGGCTGCTGCACGAACCGGTGACAATGTAAATCCGGCGCGCGAATCCTCCGGTTCCCAGTTTTATATAATCCAGGGACAGAAGTTTACGGCTGAACAGCTGAAATCAATGGAAAACAGCAATACTCATATTCGTTTCACGCCTGAACAAATAAAAGCCTATACTACGCTAGGCGGTGCACCTCATCTTGACTATGCCTATACTGTTTTTGGCGAGGTGGTTGATGGACTGGACATTGTTGACAAAATTGCAGCCGTTGAAACGGATGGGCGCGACAGGCCGGTTGAAAACATTACGATAATTAAGGCCTATTTACTCAAATAACCATTTTCATGCTTGACACCATTAATACGCTCCGGGCAGAGATCCTCTCATCCCAGCCTGCTTCTTCCGAACAGCTTGAAGAATTCAGGCTGCTTTACCTGAGTAAAAAGGGAAAGATCTCTGCCTTGTTTGAAGCCTTTAAACAGGTACCTACGGTGCAAAAGAAAGAAATAGGGGGGCAGCTCAATGCATTAAAAATAATGGCAACCGAACGGTTTGAAAATTTTCAGCAAAGTCTTGCACTTCTTGAAACATCGGTTGTTGCAGATGATCTGACAAAACCTTCCCAGCCCTTCCTTTCCGGCAGCAGGCATCCGATATCCCTGGTGCGTAAAGAGATCTGTGATATTTTTTCCCGGATAGGCTTTACCATATATGAAGGCCCTGAAATTGAAGATGACTGGCACAATTTCACCGGATTGAATTTTCCGTTAAATCATCCGGCCCGTGATATGCAGGACACTTTTTTCATTACCTCCTCCCCTGACATTCTGTTGCGCACCCATACTTCTTCGGTGCAGGTCAGGGCCATGGAGACGCAAAAGCCTCCCATCCGCAATATTTTCCCCGGCAGGGTTTTCCGCAACGAAGCTATCTCAGCCAGGGCGCATTGCATCTTTCATCAGGTTGAAGGCCTGTACATTGATCATAACGTATCCTTTGCCGATCTGAAGCAAACCCTGCTATTCTTTGCCAAGGAGATGTTTGGAGAATCCACGCAGATCCGTTTGCGGCCTTCCTTTTTCCCATTCACCGAACCTTCTGCCGAGCTTGATGTTTCCTGCTCCATTTGCGGAGGAAAAGGCTGCAATGTATGCAAATACACAGGCTTCCTTGAAATACTGGGCTGCGGAATGGTAGATCCCAACGTACTGGATGCCTCCGGAATTGACAGTAAGGAATATACAGGATTTGCATTCGGCATGGGGATTGAACGAACAGCTATGCTAAAATATCAGGTCAATGATCTTCGCCTGTATTTTGAGAATGATATCCGTTTTTTGCACCAGTTTATCAGCGCTTAGAACGGCAGGGTGAATTCCCCCAGCCTAGAGCGCCCCAGATGTTTATAGGCCAGATCCGTTGCCTCTCTTCCCCTGGGTGTCCTTTTGATCATTCCCTCCTTGATCAGGAAAGGTTCATAAACCTCCTCTATGGTACCCGGATCTTCACTGACCGCTGTGGCTATGGTTCCTAATCCCACCGGGCCCCCGTTGAACTTTTCAATGATTATGCTTAATATTTTATTGTCCATGTCATCGAGTCCCTTTTTATCTATATTGAGGGCCTCAAGACCGTATTTTGTTATTTCTATGTTGATTTCCTTCATGTTCTTCACCTGGGCAAAATCGCGTATCCTCCTCAGCAGTGCGTTAGCAATCCTGGGTGTTCCCCTTGACCTTGAAGCGATCTCTTCGGCTGCCTGATAGGTTATAGCAATATTTAGAATGGAAGCAGACCGCATGACAATGTCTTTCAGGATCTCATAATTATAATACTCCAGGTGTGAGTTGATCCCGAACCTGGCCCGCAATGGACTGGTCAATAAACCGGCACGGGTGGTTGCACCAATAAGTGTAAACGGGCTTATCTGAATCTGAACCGATCTGGCACTGGGTCCTTTATCGATTACCAGGTCTATTTTATAGTCTTCCATGGCTGAATAAAGGAACTCTTCAACAACCGAACTCAGCCGGTGTATTTCATCGATGAATAAAACATCGTGCTCTTCAAGGTTGGTAAGGATTCCGGCAAGATCTCCCGCTTTCTCAAGTACAGGGCCTGATGTTGTCCTTATATTGCTCCCCAGTTCCCTTGCGATGATATTGGCCAGCGTGGTTTTCCCCAATCCCGGAGGACCCGACAGCAAAACATGATCCAGTGATTCATTTCTGAGCCTGGCGGCTTTTACAAAGACCCTGAGATTATCGACAATTTTATCCTGCCCGTTGAAATCTTCAAAACGCTGCGGACGCAATTGCCTGTCTATCTCTTTTTCTTCTTCACCAATATTGTAATCGTGAATGTTTAAATCTTCAACCATCCTGTGCTGAGATCATTGTATTAATTTAATATCTTCCCTTTCAAAATTTATTTTCTCCCCGTTAATTCTAACCTCATTGTCATTTTTATAGGTTATGGTCAATACCAGGTCTCCGTTTTGATCATACTTTTTCCAGTTTTTTTCACGGATCCCTGAAACATAATACTGTTCCTCCTTAACCTTACCATCCTCATAATAAAACTTATGCAATCCATCCGGGTTGCCCTGGATGTAATTCCCTTCATACCTTACTTTTTCATTCAGAAACAAGGCTTCCCATTTTCCGTCTCTCAGGCCACCAATATAAGCACCTTTTTCAATATAATCATTAACCTTGTAAAACCATTCCCCTTCCCTTTCACCATCATAATATTTTCCCTGCGCTATAATATTACCTGATTCATCATATTCAGTGTAGCTTCCTTCTTCTTTTCCGTTATAAAATTCTTCTTCCCTCTTTACGTTACCGTTTTCATAAAACCATGTCCACAGGCCATCGAATTTGCCGTTTTTATAATCCCCTGTTTGTTCCACCTTTCCGGTGCTGGCATAGTAACTCCATTTACCGGTTTCAAGGTTGGCAGCATAGCGCCCTTTTGCCCTGACGGAACCATCTTCAAAGAAATAGGTCCAGGCACCTTCTTTCCTTCCTTCTTTCGTAATAATGCCTTCCCCTATCATGATGCCTTTTTCGTTATACATCATCGCATTTGTCACATTGCCCTGGCTATCAAATTTGCGGTGGATGCCTACCGGGATGCCCTTTTTATAGGTCCCTGAGAAGATCAGGTTGCCGCTTTCATCATACTCGTTTTTTATTTCCACGTCAAATCCGGCCGTATCAGGTTCTTCGACAATAATGCCCTCCCGGTAATTCAGGATGAGGCTCACATTTCCCAGGGTATCATATTCCTTATAAGGACCGTTCAATATGCCGTCTTTGAAATACATTTCCTTGTTAACCCTTCCTCTTTCCGTATATTCCTGCCACAGCCCCTGTTTCATATTGTTTTCATTATTCCGGTTTATTTTTTGCCTGTCGGTCAATACACCATTATAAAATTTCTGAATCGTGATCACATTGCCGTTGATGCTGTATTCCGTGGCGGTGCCATGTTTCTTATTTCCCTTGTATTCAATAACTTCTCTTATCAGTCCGTTGTTATAATAATAATACGACAATCCTTCCTTTTTGTCATTTACATACAGTTCGCGGGACAGGACCTTGCCCAGATTGATGGGTTCATCATTTTCGCCCGTATTAAAGGTAATGGTATAGCCGTTTTTCCTGCCGAGAAGATAGCTTATCTTTTGCAGGGTATCACCCCTTTCAGTGTAAAATATCCAGATGCTGTCAAGCAGGTGGTTTTTGCGGTTTCCTTCGGATTTCATAACGCCGTTCGGAAAATAGGTCTTCCAGTAGCCATCCGGCTCTCCGTCGCGCATATAGCCTTCACTTGAAATTTTTCCCGTAGGGTAATACAAAATGGTGTAACCGTTTTGCCGGATGGTTTCCTGTGACCAGCCATCATTGCCATAGAACAGACCCGCCAGCAGGCATAATAAAAACATGGGCAAAGCTTTCCTTTTCATATCCCCAGTTTTTGTGAAAGTTCCAGCATTTTTCTGATCGGCCTTTCAGCCCTTTTTCTCAGCTCTTCGTCCATGGAAATCTCAGGCTTCTCATACCGCAAACACAGATACACCTTATTCATGGTGTTCAGTTTCATAAAACTGCAGTCATTGCATCCGCAATTTGAATCATCCGGGGGTGCAGGAATGAAAATCTTTTCCGGATGCTGCTTTTTCATCTGGTGCAATATGCCCGATTCCGTTGCTACAATGTATTTCTCTGTCTTGTCACTGGCTGTAAACTTCAGCAAGGCTGATGTAGACCCTATATAATCTGCCAGGATCAATACGGGCTTTTCACATTCGGGATGGGCAATAAGTTTCGCATCGGGATTTTCATTCTTCAGCTCCACGATCTTTTCCAGCGAAAATCTGGCATGCACATGGCAGGCACCGTCCCAGATGACCATTTTTCTTCCGGTAACGCTGCTGATGTAGTTCCCAAGATTCCTGTCAGGGGCAAATATGATCTTTTGCTCAGCGGGTATGCTGTTTACAATTTTTGCTGCATTGGACGAGGTACAGATAATATCGGTCATGGCCTTTATTTCCGCCGAAGTATTGATATAGCTGATAACCAAATGATCAGGATGCTGCTTAATGAATTTTTCAAATTCATCAGCAGGGCATGAATCCGCCAATGAACATCCGGCCTTTAAATCAGGTAAAAGTACCTTTTTTTCAGGGCATAAGATCTTTGCCGTTTCAGCCATGAAATGGACCCCGCAAAAAACGATAACAGCAGCATCTGTATTTGCCGCCCGACGTGATAATTCAAGGCTGTCTCCTATGAAATCAGCAATATCCTGTATCTCACCCTGCTGGTAATAATGAGCCAGTATAATGGCATTTTTCTCCTTTTTGAGTTTTTGAATTTCCTTTACAAGGTTGAGACCCTCAGGGATTTTTTTCTGAATGAAACCATGAATTAACAATTCATTATTAATATTAATATTCATTTAAAATAAAAATTTTGCTTATGTATTATATATCCTATTAATAGTGTTTATATTTTTTTTCAAGAACTATTGCATCATCTGTTTATCAACTGCTATTAACAACATGGAGAAATTTCTTTTCCCTGAAAAATAAATAATTACAGCAATATTAACAGCAGTTAATAAAGGTATCTGTGCAAAAGTAGACAGAAAAATTTGATTAAACACCTGTTTAACATTTGTTAAATCATTTTCATAAAATCAGCTTGTTAACCCAATAATATAGGCTGATTGTTAATATCAGCAAAAGGTTGTTTGTTTTTTCTTTTCTTCAGATTTTATGGATAGGGAAATGAACAAGGTTTGAACAAGTGAAATCGCTATATGTTTAAAATATCATATTTGTTATCTTTGTTTTCAATTAAGGTAGTAGTGGATCATAATGATAAACCTTACCTGATGAAGTCTAAAAAGATTGTAATAGCGAGTGATCACGCGGGGTATGCCCTGAAAGTAAAAATCGTTGATTACCTCCGCAGCAAACAGTATATCGTTGAGGATCTGGGGACTGATTCCCCTGACAGTGTCGACTATCCGGATTTCGGGCATGTTTTGGCTGAACACGTTTCAACGCAGCAGTATGACGCAGGTATTTCCCTTTGCGGAAGCGGAAACGGGATCAGCATAACCGCCAACAAGCATCCCATGATCCGTTCAGCCCTTTGCTGGAGGAAAGACATTGCCGAACTGGCGCGCCGGCATAACAATGCCAATATCTGTGCCCTGCCCGCCCGGTTTATTACTTATGAACAGGCCTGCGAAATAGTTGATGCCTTCATCAACACCTCGTTTGACGGAGGTAGGCATCAGCGAAGAATAGAAAAAATCCCGATAAAACCCTGAAACATGCTATCGAATACATGTAAATACGCAATCAGAGCCGCTATTTATTTAGCCCTCAACACGGATAGATCCAGTAAAGCCGGCATTAAAGTCATTTCGAAAGAACTCTCCATCCCCTCCCCTTTTCTGGCTAAAATTCTGCAGGTGCTGGCAAAACACCGGATGTTTTCTTCCACCAAAGGTCCAAACGGCGGTTTTGGCCTGCTGAAGGATCCTTATAAAATTACCCTGTATGAAATCGTCATCCTGTTTGACGGCAATGATCTGTTCGAAAAGTGTCTCATTTCGCACCGGTCCTGCAGGGAAGGCGGCAGCCCCTGTCCCATGCACGGAGCATACGAAAAGATAAGGGAACAGGTCAGGAGCATGTTCAAGGAGCAAACGATAGGGAACCTTGCGGATGAGATGAGGCTGAACCAGAAAATTATAATCTGATCCTGGGGTACAGCAAAAGCACTGCAACTGATCCACACATGTCAAGAAAAAAGTCGACGAAATTGCCGCTTCTTCCGGCAATCAGCAACCACTGAACCAATTCTGTTATTATTCCCAGCGCGGCCGAGGCGATCAGGGGGGCCATCCACCATGATATAATGGTCAGCTGACGGCCGGTTTTGCCTGATTGTTCCCTGAGGATAAGGAAAGTAAATACAGCGTACAGACAAAAGTGGACGATCAGATCCATGAAGCTGATATCAAACAGGTTAACTTTTTCAAAAGTCCTGCCCGGCAAAAAGCTGAGGGTCAGTATAACGATGGTCCACAAGATCGTTTTGCGAAACATGATGATCCTTACAGGAAAGCTTTTAACACGGGCTTTAGAAGTGGGGTCGGTGGTGTTGTTTTTCATGGGTGGGAAATGATGATTCTTTCTCCGAGGCCTTTTGAAAGCTCCCGCTTTAGACTGTTTAAAATGATGTATTTGTTTTGCAGGGCATCGATATTATCCAAATCGTTATTTTCCTGTGCTTTCTTCAGGGAGTTTTCGGTTTCTTTCAGCATCCTCAGCACCCGGTCTATTTTGAAGGCCATCAGGGCTTCCGGAACGATTTCACCCAGTTTCATATCTTCCGAGGCCACATAGCTTTCAAATTTGCGCCATATCTTGCTTAGATTATAATTATAGGAGGTTAACAGATCGACAACGGTACTGCTGACGGCATTATCCATGTGGTAGACGAAATATTTTTCAGGCAGGGGATCGTTTTTGTAGTAGTAATCCATGATCTCATTGAATATCTGATGGTAAACCGGGTGGTGAAATTCAAGCTCATCGTTTTCGATTTCATGCAGCAGAAATTCCTTTACCGATACTTCATGCAGGTTATTGTCGGCATCTTTCAATGAAAAGGTCTGATCGCCATGGATCAGCAGCAGCCGGATCACCTCCTTTTCGGCCTGGTATTTTTCCTGCACTACCGGCAGCTGGGGAATTGCCCTGGTCTCGAAAGCCGGTATTTCAGCATAGCTGCCTGTTTGCCTTATTTTTTGTTCATAACGGGTCCGCCTGATCCTGGATGTTTCAGAGAACAGGGTTTTCTCATCAACATCCAGCATACGGCTGCATTCGCGAATATAAACCGACCTGGGAATGCTCTCCGGGATAACGGCGATGGAACGGACAATATCCGACACCAGGGTGGATTTACGGATGGGGTCATGTTCGGCATCCTTTAACAACAGCCTGGTTTTGAAGGTAATGAAATCACTTTCATTTTCCGCAATGAAATTCATGAATTCATGAGAGCTGTGGTTGCGGGCATAAGAATCCGGATCCTCATTCTGCGGCAGCAAGACGACCCTGACGTTCATCCCTTCTTCGAGCAGGAGGTCAATGCCCCTTATAGATGCTTTGATGCCGGCTTCATCCCCGTCGTATAATACCGTGATATTTTTGGTGAAACGTTTCAGCAGCCTTATTTGTTCCACGGTCAGTGAAGTGCCGGATGAAGCGACCACATTGTCGATGCCGGCCTGGAACATGGAGATAACATCTGTATAGCCTTCCACCAGATAACATTTATCCAGTTTGGCTATGTTGAGCTTGGAAAAGAAAAGGCCGTAAAGGACCTGGCTTTTG
>Ga0105100_10001757_pt1 | contig 12681 bp, 4 predicted proteins | sample PPLLak12cMay2015_2_FD_87033 | JGI IMG/M metagenome (GOLD analysis project Ga0105100, IMG submission 87033) | Freshwater sediment microbial communities from Prairie Pothole Lake near Jamestown, North Dakota, USA - PPLs Lake P8 Core (1) Depth... | ecosystem: Environmental > Aquatic > Freshwater >... | reverse complement strand
CTGGATCAGGTCAATATCCCCGTCCTTGTCAAAATCGAGGACCATGATCCTGGATGAATTGGCATACTTCCCGGAGTTCCGGACAAAGCTGATGGTCCGGTGAATGGTCCATTTACTGCCATCCCCCAATTCATTTTCATACCAGACATTGGACCGCACTATATCCATATCCCTGTCACCATCGATATCGGCAATTCCGTTTGGCCAGATGCCACCGTTGATGCCTTCACCGATCATCAGTTTCTTCCATTTTTTTGACTGGATTTCAGGGATCGTATAACAATACAATCCTTCCTGCTCGCTCAGGGAAAAAAGCTCGGGTTTGCCATCTCCGTTGATATCCCCGGCAATATTATCATAAGCATAAATAGCACCGTTCTCGTAACGCTGAAAAACATTCTCCCTTGGGTTTCCGCTATTCCTGTACCAGGTTCCGCCTGACACCTGGTCGACCCAGCCGTCCCCGTCCACATCAAATGCTACACCGCCCTTGTCGGTGAAAGCATTTTCACCCAGTATATGCTTTACCCACCGGTCCTCACCCTGGTATTCAAACCACCACAGGGTGCCTACACTGCTGCCGACAATAAAGTCAAGGTCGCTGTCCCGGTCAATGTCTGCAAGAGAGGATTGGCCCAAAAGATCTTCCCCGGTTTTACCCATTTCATGATAGCGGAATTCCGGAAACTGGTTATAAGCATTCGCTGTAAGCATTGCTCCGGCAATAATGGTCAGGATCATTATCTTCATTAGGATCGTGTATATTGATTAATCCATTAAAGATACAAAATTGGATCCTATTGACGGTAACACAATATTAACATTATTGGAGGTTTTAGTGGCTTGCATTTCGGACATAATCCCATGATGAAAATAAGCTAAAAAAAATGGTTAATAAGTGTAAATTTTACATTTATTTAATATCTTTGATTAAGACAATTCTTGGATCATCCTTTAAGACGATTTCAGACATCATGGGAAACCATAGGGCAATAAGGCTGCTGGTTGGAATAGTAACAGGGTTGCTTTTTCAAATGATACTCTGGGGACAGTCACCTTATAAGGTATATTATTATACCACCGAGGATGGATTACCGCAGAATACCGTTACCTCTATTGTGAAAGACAGCCGGGGATTCCTCTGGTTTGGCACACCCAATGGACTGTGCAGGTTTGACGGATATCAGGTGAAAGTATATAAATCAGCCCCTGCCGACAAGGGTGTCAGTCTGAATACCATAAACTCCCTTTGCGAGGATGATGCCGGTAATTTATGGATCGGAAGCAGCAAAGGCCTGCTTTATTTTAACTTCCAGCAGGAAAAATTTATCAGCGTGGATATTGCCGGACTGGAAATGACGGCCAAAAAGATTAATGGGGTCAGGTCGCAACAAAACCGGTTATGGCTGGCTACAGAGACCGGCTTGTATCATGGCTGTTATTCCATGGCAGATGAATGGCCTGTGATGCAGACCCATGAATTCAGCACTTTCGGATCTGCCGAAGCCTTTAATACCATTGCATTAACCCGTGACTTTGGTTTGTTGTTCGGTTCTGTTAATGGACTGTACCGCTATGACACCATAAGCCGGGAAATCAAGCGGTTTGATATCAGCAGCCCGGATCTCAGCAATGACATCAGGGCATTGTACGAGGCAAGAGACAAGTCCCTTTGGATCGGCACCTTTTTTGGCCTGGCAAATTTTAACCCCGCAACGGGACAACCAAAGGTGTTTTTCCATGACCCTGAAAATATCACGACGGTTAACCACTCAACAGTACGCGCTTTTGCCGAAGATTCAAAAGGGAATCTTTTGATCGGTGCACTCGGAGGTCTCGATGTATACGATCCTGCCACGCATACTTTTCGTCGCTTTTCAAACCTGGAGCAGGATGGCTATTGCCTTAATAATATTTTTGTTAGCTCTCTCTGCACAGATGCCTTTGGAAACGTATGGATCGGAACTGACAAAGGAGGGCTGAACTACTATAATGTATACCAAAAGCCCTTTGGATGTCTGGTTCATAATCCAAGAAACAGCAATTCCCTTACCCATAATACCATAAATTCCATCATTGAGAAAAACGGATATTTGTGGATCGGTACAGCAGGCGGAGGATTGAACCAACTGGATGCCAATACGGGAAAGTTCCGCCATTTTCTATATGATCCACGCGATGCCGGCAGCCTGAGCAGCAACTTTGTCAGCGCCTTGTTTTTTGATCAGGATAAAAACCTGTGGGTCGGTACCTGGGGAGGTGGAATTAATATATTGCGCCGGGGGACTCAGGAACGTTTTCAGCATCATGTAGCGACCGATAATCCCTATAGCCTGTCCAACAATTTTATTTCATCGGTAATTGCTTATAACGATGATTATCTTGTCATTGGTACAGAAGGCGGTTTGAATTTCTTTAACCGGCGCTCAGGCCATTTTATCCGGCCGGACAATAAGGCCCTTTCAGGGATTAAAATATCTGAGGTCGGCTGTATGCTGTTGGATAAAGACAGAAATTTATGGATAGGAACACGGAGAGGGCTTTTCCGCCTGAGTAATCTATCCTTCTCCGGGGATGCTGTCAACTTATCCCCGCACGATATTGTGGTCATTAAGGAATCAGGAACTTCCCATGGATTGAAAGGGAATTATATTACGGCTATGATTGAAGCCATGGACAGGACCATATGGTTTGGCACTTATGGAAACGGTATTAACCGGTGTATCCTGATGTCAACGGGAGAATATGATTTTAAGAATTACTCGGAATTTAACGGCCTTTGTAACGATGTTGTATACAGCATTGAAGAGGATAAATCGGGCAACCTATGGATCAGCACTGACAATGGGCTTTCAAGATTTGATCCCGATAACGAGGAGTTTAAAAACTTTTATCAGAATGACGGATTGCTCAGCAGTCAGTTTTACTGGTCAGCTTCATACAAGAATGACAGTGGCAGGATGTTTTTCGGAAGTGTTGCCGGTCTTAACTCCTTCGACCCGGAACAGATGATTGATTATCCCTTTATTCCGGAAGTGACCTTTACCGATTTTAAAATATTCAATGAATCCCTGGCCATTGGACAAAAAAGATATCATCGGGTGCCCCTGAAAAAAAACATTTCAGCCTCGGAAAGTATTGGAATTTCATACCGGGATAACGTCTTCTCCATTGAGTTTGCGGCACTGAACCATTTCCTTTCGGAGAAAACCACCTATGCCTATAAAATGGACGGTGTCGATAAAGACTGGGTATATGTTCCTTCCACCCGCCGTTTTGTTACCTATACAAACCTGAAAGGAGGCAGCTATCTTTTTCATGTCAAGGCTATTAACAGTGACGGGATTTCTTCAAATCTGCCTAAAACCCTGATTGTTAATATTATCCCGCCATTCTGGGAGACCTGGTGGTTCAGGATCCTGGCCGTATGCATGCTGATCCTGACCGTTTTCTTCTATGTTAAGTATCGCACTCATTACCTGAAGGAGCAAAAAGCAAAACTTGAGAAACTGGTTAACGATCGTACCGCAAAAATAGCGGAACAGAAAGAGAAACTTGAAATCCATCAACTTCAGGTTGAAGGACAGAAACAGGAGCTGGAGATCAAGAACCTGAAAATCGTCCAGCAACGTGATGAATTGATACGACTAAACCGTAAAGTCAGACAGGTTAATCAACTCAGATTGAGATTTTTTACCAACATATCCCATGAGTTCCGCACTCCGCTTACCCTGATACTCGGCCCCATCGAATCATTAAACAAACTGATTAAAGCGGATTCCGAATCCGGCAGGCTGATCCAGACCATCGGGCGCAATGCCCAGCGGCTGCTGCATCTGATAAATCAACTCATGTTGTTCAGAAGGCTCGAGGAAGGCAAAATGAAATTGCAGGTAGCCCCGCTCGACCTGATCGGATTTATCAACAGCCTGGTACATTCTTTTGACAGCCTGGCCTATAACAAGAATATCCAATACACATTGAGGACCTGCACACCTCCTGGTGAAACCTGGTTTGATGAAGAAAAACTGGAGATCATCCTTTTCAACCTGTTATCCAATGCCTTTAAATATACCCCTGAAAAGGGAAGGATTGAGGTTGACCTGTCGTTCACGTGTCCTGTACATCTTGATGCGGAGATCTCCGAAATACCTTACTGCTATATCTCCATCAAGGATTCCGGTATTGGCATTTCTGCCGAAAACATCAACCGGATATTTACCCGTTTTTATCGTGTCACTACGCCTGAAAACCAACATGTCAACGGAACAGGACTGGGACTTACCTTCACCCGTGAACTGGTGGAAGCATTGCACGGCAATATTTATGTCAACAGCGAATCCGACCATGGAACAACGTTTACCGTCAGGGTACCTTATAGCCCTGCCAGCTTTTCAGAAAAAGAGAGAAATGTTGTCTATATGGAAAAGCAATTTGATTTTGACAGTCAGCTGGAGTTGTTCGAACAGGAAATGATCCACCCCGATGTTACGAGTTCTGAAATTGAACGGGGTCTAAGCAATTCACTGCCTGTTATCCTGCTGGTAGAAGACAGCTATGACCTTCGTTCATTTATTGTCAATAGTTTCAGGAATGATTACCGCATACTTGAAGCTTCCAATGGTGTGGAAGGCATTGAAATGGTCAGGCAATATTCACCTGATCTCATCATCAGTGATGTCATGATGCCTTATATGGATGGGCTGGAGTTTTGCAGCAGGATAAAAAATGATCTTTCAACCAGCCATATACCGGTGATTCTGCTAACCGCCAAAACCCTGCTTGAAAATTGGATTGAAGGCCTTGAAACAGGAGCGGACGACTATATTCCCAAGCCATTTAACATAAAAATCCTGGAGGCCAAATGCAAAAGCCTGATTGAAAACCGGATGCGGCTGAGAAAAGTATTTGACCAGAGCCTGGAACCGGTTTCTGAAGAGATTACGGCCACCCATATCGATGAAGAATTTATGCAAAAAACCATCAGGATCGTTGAGCAAAACATCAATAATCCTGAATTCGGTGTACAGAAGCTTGCAGCCGAGATGTGCGTGAGCCGGAGCCTGCTGCATAAAAAGCTGATAGCCATTGTTGACCTGTCCGCCAATGATTTTATCACTTCCATGAAGCTGAAAAAATCTGCACTGCTTCTCCTCCAGGGAAATCTGAACATATCCGAGATTGCCTTTGAGGTCGGTTTCAACGACCCCAAATACTTCAGCCGTTGTTTCAGAAAGCATTTCGGCATGTCGCCAACAGAATATATCAACAAAAAAGTCCCGTCGCAATAAGACTTTTTATCTGCATATTCCCGATAAACTGTTAGGTGTAAAAAAATCCCTTCATAATGAATGATTTGATTACCCATTGCCATTCTTTTTTATTAAATTCATTCAACATTTGTCCACTTCATTTACAGAATTGTCCGCCTGATACCATGTAATCAGGCATATTTTTGAGGATACCTTTTTATTACTTTAACTTTAACCTAAATAGACTATGAAAGAAAAACGACTATTTATCCTTTACCTGACAGGTCTGTTCCTTGTGCTGAGCATGGGAATGGGCTATGCTCAAAGAACGTTAGTAAAGGGAACGATTGTTGATGCCAACAGCAATACTGGTATTCCCGGTGTTAATGTTGTGGAGACAGGGACTAACAATGGAACCGTTACCGATATCAACGGTGTATTTTCCATTGAAGTTGCCGGACCCGCTTCATCGCTTGAGTTTTCCTATGTTGGTTATCTTGCTGAAACAATATTGGTTGGAGATCAGACACAGATTAATGTAGCGCTGGTTGAAGACGTTACAAAACTAGATGAAGTCGTTGTGATTGGTTACGGTACACAAAGAAAAAGTGACCTTACCGGTTCTGTTTCTGTTGTAAACACAGAAAATCTGGAAAAAATCGCATCTACGGATATTGCCAAGGTATTGCAGGGCCAAACCGCCGGTGTCCAGGTATTCGGAGCTGGGGAGCCTGGTGCTGTTCAGAAAGTTCAGATCCGTGGCGTTGGTACTTTCGGAAATACAGATCCATTATATGTTATAGACGGTGTTCCGGTAGCCGCTGCAACGAATGTTAACATATCGGGACAAAGCATGCGGTTTGAAGATCATGCCCCGGGTTATGGTTATTCAGCCCCCTCAGGCGGTATTGCCGATTTCAATCCTGATAATATTGAATCAGTACAGGTGTTGAAAGATGCTTCGGCAGCTGCCATTTATGGCTCCCGTGGTGCCAACGGTGTGATCATTATCACCACCAAGAGAGGTAAGGCTGGCACACCAAGAATCACTTACGATGGCAATTTTGGTTTCCAGAGTATTGCCAAGCGGATGGAACTCACCAACACAATTCAGTTCCAGGAAATCAATAATGCAGCGCGCCTGAATGACGGCAGTTTCAGAGCCCGTACCAACAATCCCATACGACCCGAATATATCAGCCCCGACAGTATCGACACCGACTGGCAGAAGGAATTCTTTAACCGGGGACATATCACCAATCATACGCTGTCATTGCAAGGTGGAACCGAAGCTTCCAATTATTACGCCAGCATCAATTATTATGACCAGACCGGAGTCATTGTAGGTCCGGGTCCCCGTTTTACCAAGTATGCCGCTCAGCTGAATATGGACCAGAAAAAAGGACGCTTCAAATTCGGCCAGTCATTTGCTTATTCTCATACCGACCAGATCAGGCTTACCAGCACCCGCTGGAATAACATCCTCACCGAACTGGTGATAGCCATCCCCACGGTTCAATTATATGATACAGCCAATATTGGCGGATATGGCGGAGGATCAACAAATCACGGCCAGATTGCCGGTAATCCGGTTGCCTTCAATAACCTCGCTGAAGTAAAATTCCAGCGTCACAGGTTCCTGGGTGTGATCTACGGAGAATTTGAAATACTGAAGAGCCTGAGTTACAGGATCAACCTGAGCTATGACCGTTCGGAATGGCATAATATGGAGTTTGTACCCACCTATAACGTCGGTGATCGTCATACCTGGGAAATACCCCAGTTGAATGAATGGAGGGGAGAACAGCCGGTGATCATCATGGAAAACCTGCTGAATTTCAAAAAGGTGATCGGAAAACACGATATAACTGCTGTTGCAGGACATACGGTGCAGAAAGATCATATTGCTGATATCTATGCACACGCTGAATGGCCCTTAGGCTATGAAGGCCCTTATAAAAAGGTCATTAGCGGCGTTTCTTCAGGACAGGCCGCAAAGGGTACCAAGATTGAACATACCATGGTATCATACCTGGCACGTGTGAATTATTCTTATGCAGACAGGTACCTGTTTACCGCTTCGGGCAGGAAAGACTTTTCATCCAATTTCGGACCGCTGAACAAGTCCGGTGTATTCCCTTCATTTGCAATTGGATGGAAATTGAGCAATGAAAGCTTTTTCGACGTTCCTTTTATTACCATGTTGAAATTCAGGGGAGGATGGGGAAAAATAGGAAACGAGAATATAGGGGCCTATGCATATGAGACATTGGTAAACAGCGCTGTCAATTATATATTAGGAGGTACGCTTAAACCAGGTACCATACAAACCGTTGCTGTTGATCCCTCCATTAAATGGGAGGAAAGGGTTACCACCAACATCGGTTTTGATATGGCCATGCTGAAAAACAAACTGGAACTCTCTGCCGAGTATTACCATAATGAGGCAAACGATATCCTCATGCCTTACCCGATCCCCATTTCATCCGGTGCGATCGGCTGGGAGATAAGACAAGCCAATGTGGCATCGATGACTAATAAGGGGATTGAAATTAACCTCAGCTATAGAAAACTTGAAGGAGACCTTCATTACCAGGTGAGTGGTAACATGGCCACATTGAAAAACGAAGTTACTAAAATAGCAGGGAATGATAAGGCTATCATCGATGGAAACTCCATATCTGAGTTGGGCCGTTCCCTGGGTGAACTTTACGGCTGGCAATTCGAAGGCATATTCCAGTCGACTGACCAGATCAACACATCTGTTCCCGGAACTGCAAGTTTTGATCCCAATAAGCACGCTTTCCAGCATGGCCAAACCAGACCGGGGGATGTCATGTTTAAAGATATCAACGGACGAGACGAAAACAACAATCTGACCGGACAACCCGACGGACAGATTGATGACGATGACAAGACTTACCTGGGTGTTGCCATTCCGAAATTGACCTATGGACTGAATCTCAGTATTGATTATAAAGGCTTTGACCTGTCAGTCTTTTTCCAGGGTATTGCCGGTAACAAAGTCTATAACAGCTTTTACCAGGCTATGAGCTCGCTTTCTGAAGGTAATTACTCTGTGGAATCCTATGAGAACTATTGGAGAGATGACGCTGATGATGCATTGGACCGTTTTTCAACTAAGTGGCCCCGTCCGACGGTTAACGACCATAACCAGAACAACCGCCCTTCCGACCGGTGGATACAGAATGGTTCCTATCTGAAACTTCAGAACGTCCAGTTGGGTTATAGCCTGCCAAAAAGCATACTCGGAAAGGTACCAGGTATCGAAAACCTGAGAATATTTGTACAGGGACAGAACCTTTTCTCTTTCACGAAACTGGTTTGTTATGATCCCGACTATATTAATAACGGCCTTTTCGGTCGGGGATTTCTCGGAGGTTCATTCCCTGCTCCCAGGACATTCATGGTTGGCATTAAACTCGGACTTTAACAATGCATAAATCATAATAATTGACTATGAGAACATTAAAATATATTCTAGCAGGCATGATGGCTTTGATGACATCATGCGGGGAGGATTTTGTTACTATAACAAATCCCAACCAATTGACTCAAGGCTCTTTCTGGAAATCAGAAACCGATGCTATACAGGCTTCCACTGCTATGTACCAGGCGCTGATCTATGACGGTACTTATATGCGATTCGGGCCCTGGATCATGGATGTAAGAGCTGACGACGCGCTGAGCGTCACCCCCGGGTATTATCCCGAAGATGTTGCCAACTATATCGTTGACGCCAACAATATTGCCTATTCTTTTCCCTGGGAACACAATTATATCGGCGTATGGAGAGCCAACCAGGTACTGGACAACGTGCCGGATATTCAGATGGATGAAATCCTGAAAACAAGAATTCTCGGTGAAGCCCACTTTATCAGGGGATTATGCTATTTCAACCTGTTGAATCTTTTCAGAAATGTTGTAAAATATGAACATGCAGCACAATCTAAAGAGGATTATTACATTCCACAGTCCCCTCCGGAAGAAATGTGGAAAATGGTTATCCAGGATTTTACCGATGCATCCAACATGTGCTGGTCAAAAGAAGATGCCAGAATGAAATCAGAGACAGGCAGGGCCACGAGTGGCGCCGCAGCAGCTTTCCTGGCTAAATCCCTGATCATCAACCAGCGCTTCAGCGAAGCGGCTATTATGCTGAAAGATATCATTAATACCGACCAGGGAGGCAACCAGAAATACGGCAGGTACGAATTGGTTCCGGAATACCGTCATAATTTTCTGGATGGCGATGCCTATGAAAACAATATTGAATCACTGTTTGAGATTCAATACGACGGCGAGATTCCCGGTCTCAGTGTGCAAGGCTTTACCGGCGACCCGGCTTCAGACTGGCTGAAAACCGATGCCCATCATAAAGGCCTTGCAGCGCAGCCTTTCGGCTGGGGTGACCTGGCGCCGAATCCCTGGGTTTATGAACAATTCCAGTTGGAAAAGACCATTGACGATAAATGGGACCCCCGTATGGAAGCAAGCTTGTTGTTCGAACATCCGGGCGATGATACTTACCTGGTATACGGGCAACCTCAAAGTGTGCTTCAGACGATGACCTTTGCCACACCCGACGTAGTTCCTGATAATTTTAAAGTATTTATACGGAAATGGCTGACTGAAGATGCCACTTTGGAACAGGCCTGGCGTTCAGGCATCAATCGACGTGTCATACGGTATGACGACGTATTATTACTCTATGCTGAATGTATGAATGAGACAAACAACCGCCCCGAAGCTGCCAAATTTGTCCAGATCATACGCGATAGGGCAAATCTGGCTGACAAGGAAGCTGAATATGCGGGCTATTCCTATCAGCAAATGCTGGAAGTAATTCAGCACGAGCGTTTACTCGAATTTGCCTTCGAAGGCTGGAGATACGTGGATGAACTGCGCTGGGGATGGTTTGATCCCAGCAGTCCGAATTACAAAATTGAGGAACTGAAAGCCAGGGATGTTGAGTATATTAACTGGACACCGGGCCGTGAATATATGGCTATCCCGCCAACGGAAATTGACAGGACCAAAGGTGTGGTTAGACAAAATCCGGGCTGGAACTGATACTGAAAATCATTTTGCCCGGGGGCCATGATGATGTCGAACCGGGCAAAATGGTCAGACTTTTTTGAAATATTCAAATATCTATAAAGATAAGATATTTATTATTGTTGTAACTTAACAGATGTCTAACTTAAAATTAAAACTTATGAAAACAAAGTTACTATTTTTCGCTTTTATTATCCTCTCAGGAGCATTGCTGGCGCAGCCTGCGCCCTCATCAAGCTTCCCCTTCGATGATGGCATCCTGGACGCCATGGAGAATGTGACATCGTCAGCCGGTGGAGCTGTGCTTCCCACCATTGTTGCTGACCCTGTAAGAGGCAATGTGCTTTCCTTTCCCGGCGGTGCCAATGCTGATGCCAATTGCATTACATTGAGCAATAATGCCTATACGGCTTTTGACGCTGTTACCTACAACCTGTGGATCAAAGCTAATTCACTGGATACATGGTCACGTTTCTTCACCTTTGGTACGGAAGGTATACAAGATACCGGAGATGAATTCTGGTCAACTCCTGCCAATGGAAGATTAGCCCAGCGGATGTCAGTAACGATCGACCATGGTGCCGCTGATCCCGGTAAGGAAGTACCCTTCAGTGATGCCACGATTGAAACCGGCAGATGGTATATGTTTACAGCTGCATATGATGCCACGCATTTAAAGCTTTGGGTTGACGGTGTTGAGGCCGGTGATTCAGCACATGTAGGTACTGCACCCTCGGCACAGACCATTGTTGTTTCCTATCTGGGGAAAAGCGTTTGGCCCGATCCTCTGTATAACGGCTATATCGATAACTTCAAGATCTTTGGCTCCTTCCTTTCAGATGCTGACGTTGCAGCTATCTATACTGCCGAAGCTATTACCGGTGGCGTGAAAAATGATGCCGGCAAATTGAACATGGTTGTCTATACCTATAACGGCCAGATCATGGTTCAGGATCCTGAAAGCATTGGAATCCGCTCGGTTAAGATTTACAACATGGCCGGCGGCCTTGTATTGCAGGATGACCATTGCACGGGTGTTATCAACCACTATCTTCCTGCAAGTTTGTACCTGGTTAAAGTCCAGACCACCAAGGGAGATTTTATTACAAAAATTTCTCTCTGATTAATTTGTTTAATACATTAGGTGTTTGATTAAAAGGCCGGAGCATTCCGGCCTTTTTTTATAAAGCATAATATCAATAATGCAATATCACCCCCTTATCCTCTCCTCCAGCAATCCTGCCTTCTCATTCCTGCGGTCAAGCTTTTTCATTTCATCCAACACCTCCCGGGCTTTGTCCTTAACCCCGCGCTGCAAGTACAGAATGCCAAGTTCAAGGAGGAAATCTATATCCTTGCTGTAATCCGGATAGGCTCTAAGATAATACAGGATTGCATTCTTATCATTTTTTCCCATGAGTATGCTTCCGGCAACGCGGTTTGCAATCGAAGTTTCCCTGATCTCCAGTGATCTCAGTAACAATTCAAGGGCGACGGTGTCATTGCCCTGGTTGATTAAATCAATCGCTTTTCTTATCTGCGCTTCGACCTGCACCGGCACATAAAAAACATAACCGATCTTTTTTTCAGGCAGGCGAACCTGAAAACCTGGATCTGTTATTTTCAGGGTTTTAAGCGTAGCAGATGAATTCCTTTCATCGCCGCTAAAATAATAGGCTTCATATAACTTTGACAGGATTATGACCGTATTCCGGTGAAGCGTATCCAGTTCCCTTGCCTTATTCAATGCTTCAACAGCTGCCGTATAATCTCCCTTCATAATCATCAGTTCGCCTTTCCTGAAATAACCGTTGAAGGTCTGCAGCAATGCCAGTGATTTATCAAGGAATTCTATCGCCAGGGGGATATCGTTGATCTTGATAAGGCAATCTGCTGCTTCAAGATAATCCTTTACCTGATATGGATTACAGCTGATTGCAGCATGATATTCCCTGAAAGCATTGTAAAAATCCTTTTGCTCTATATGGTAGGCTGCCATGGCCAGATGTGCTTCACTTGTCCTGTAGTCTGGCAATCTGATGATGTTAAAAGCCAGGGAGTCAATCTTTGATACCGGCTTATAGATATTCCGGTAATCAACGAAAGGTGCGTCGTAAGGCTGGTAAGGCCAGTAATACTTCAGGGCATTGACCCTATGCATGCCCAGCAGGCTGTCAAGTTCGGTAAAACCCCAGTTATTCCTGTAATAGGCAGATTTTCGGTAGTTCACAATATTCAGTTTTTCACCCAATATTTTTGATTCGGCGAGGGCATAAAAGAAAGCATCTGCCATTAAAAAATATCCGTCAATATTGGGATGCACATGCTCAGTCATCAGGTTGTTCCCGAT
>Ga0105100_10001756_pt1 | contig 12684 bp, 15 predicted proteins | sample PPLLak12cMay2015_2_FD_87033 | JGI IMG/M metagenome (GOLD analysis project Ga0105100, IMG submission 87033) | Freshwater sediment microbial communities from Prairie Pothole Lake near Jamestown, North Dakota, USA - PPLs Lake P8 Core (1) Depth... | ecosystem: Environmental > Aquatic > Freshwater >... | reverse complement strand
GCGCTGGTTTATCGCAATCTTGATTGAAAGGGGTTTCTCGTCGTAGGTTATTGCTTCATGAGACCAACTAAACTTTATTCCATGAAGAGAATAGAGCATTTGCATTTCCAAGTCCTCAGTTAAGCTCTGAGCTGGCCAGCCGAACCGTTCTAGAACCGAGATGGATACGCAGAATCCTGTTCCTCCGCAGGCTGCTGACAATCCCAGGTTCTCTTTTCCAAGTTGCCACAGACGATTGGTGATTAAATAGCTAGAGTATATGGCCTTGGTGACCCAGTTGTCGTGCGGGTTTTTGGTGCCTAGGTATCCTTGGATGCAGGTTTTTCCTTCGCAGAGGGCATCATTCATCTTTTGTAGGAAGTTGGGGTGTGCGATGTTGTCGGCATCGAAAATGCAGACGGCATCGTAGCAGGGTAATTCATTTGAAAGTTTGTCTAGGAAGAACCGTATTACGCCGCCTTTTCCTTTTGGTCCGGAGTTGCGGACGTGGACTTTTGCTCCGCATTGTTCTGCTGTTTCTGCGGTGTTGTCTTCACAGTGATCGGCTATTATGTGAATGTCAAAGAGGTCTGAGGGGTAGTTTTGGTTTCTGAGACTATTTATCAAATCGCCTATTACGTTGGCTTCGTTATGGGCTGGAACCAAAACTGCGAATCGTTTAGTTGCGTCATGCTTTGGAGTAGGCTTTTGAGGTTTTAGCCCGGCAAAAGCTAGGATAACTGTGTAGGCGAAATTGAATAGTATGAACGCCCAGAGGATGAACGTCAGGTAATAGAATATGTTTTCAAACATATTTCATAATCACTCAGCAACGAGGACGAGTCGATGGAAACCGCATTCCAATGCACTGGCAGGCTTAAAGCCCTATGTTATAGAACAGACTGTTCCAGTTTCTGAACACACAGACTGTGTGAAGCGGACTTGAAGCATGCACTGTTTTTCTTGCATGAAACCAAAGCATGTTACTTAAGGATTTTGGCAAATGAATCTTTGAGAGATTTCATTTTCATGCGAGCGACATGCAAATTCACCCGCATCGTAGACAGTGGTTGGTAGACTAGAATTCAATACTTCACCCTTTTCCCCCGAGTTTGGGTTTGGAGGCTAAATTTTAGTGCGCACACAAAATCACGTAGGATATGAAAAAAGGTGCCCTTGCTTTAAAGTCAGAGGGCATAGTGAAAAAGCAAGGGGTGTGTGCTCCGGAAGCGCTTAATATTCCCTAAACCGTTCGGATGTCTTATAGATAATTTAGTGCAGCTTGCTGATAGTGTAGTTTGATAGCCCGAAAAACCCGTGTTTTAAGGGAAGCCCCGAAAAAGGGTTGTTTGAGGGTGAAAAGACCTGGAAATAGGCGCTTCATAGCAGCAGTAAGCGCGCGCAATTGAAACGCACCGAATTCAACGAGTATGCAATATACGTATGCAACAAGCAGATGCTGCCATTTCTAAACCCTTAAAACTCTAAAGGGTATTACTGTCAGGAAGAGTGTCTTTCATGCAGCCTGTAGAGATTCTAATCAGTGAGCATCGTCTGATCGAGCAGATGGTTAGTCTCTTGGAAAAAGAAATTGAAAAAACAACATCCGCCGGAAAAGTTGATCCTAACTTCCTTGTCGCAGTTGTAGATTTCTTCAGGACATACGCGGATAAATATCATCATGGCAAAGAAGAGGGAATACTCTTCAAGGAGCTTTCAAGTAAAACACCGTCAGACGTTGATCACAAGATGATGCTCGAGCTAGTCATGGAACATGCTTTTGCGAGAAAGACTGAAAAACTTGGAAGCTCTGAAAGACAACTATGTCGCTGGCAAAACAGAAACGCTGAATAGTATCCTTTGTACACTCAGAGCGCTGGTCGAGCTATACCCGAAGCACATCTACAAGGAGGATGTCCAGTTTTTCTATCCTTCAATGAAATATTTCACTCAAGAAGAGCAAGAAAGAATGCTCCATGAATTTACAGAATTCGACAGGAATTTCGTTCCCAAGAAGTATAAACAAATAGTTGCGCTTCTAGGCTCTTAACTGAAAACCTCGGGTTTCAGAGCAGCCAAAAAGCGCAGAATAAACGGAAGAAACATTTAGTGTTGTGTCCTAGGGTTTTTTCTTTTGGCGCGCGTTTGTGTATGTTGAATATTGGAAAGATTCCAGAGCTTGTCGTCAAGGGCAAAGCTTTATTTTAAAAACAACCATCTTTCTGCATGAAAAAACAAGAAAACCAGTTGGTTATCAGAAAAGTTGATGCTGGCACGTTTGACGAGTTTTTAGGTTTGGTTGAAAAGCTTGCCCAGTATGAGAAATTATCTCCGCCGGATGAAGCAGCGAAGAAAAGGCTGCGGGTGGACTATCTGTCTGAGAAGCCTAAGTATGAAGCGTTCGTGGGGAAAATCGGCGGCAAATGCGTTTCGTACGCGCTTTACTTTTTCACGTATTCGAGCTTTCTTGCTCTGCCGACTCTTTTTCTGGAGGATATTTTTGTTCTTGAAAATTACAGGGGACAGGGGATCGGCAAGAAAATGTTTGACGAAATTAGAGAAATCTCTAAGCGTCAGGGATGCGGCAGAATCGAGTTTAGCGTTCTAACCTGGAATAAATCGGCTCAACAATTCTACGAGAGAAACAAGTCTGAACGTTTGGAATGGTTTCTTTATCGCCTGGTCAGGGAGAATTTTTAGTCGAACTCGCTCCTTTTTTAGCTTTCTTTTCCGCGCGCTTAACTTTCTCAACTGGTGCCGCCTGTGGGAGGCGTCGAAACCCTCCTATTCCATCCGGAGAAGGTTGCTCCTTCTGCCACGGCGGCGATAGTAAACGCATCTTCACAGGGAACCATTTTGCGCGACTATTCCAAGGTTCATCGCCATATCCCCCTGAAGGGAGGTTATCGGGCTTCCAGTGACATCATCAAGCGAGCGCAAGCTAAATAACAGTTTGACCAGTTTGGACGATGAATGGGAGCCAGGACAAGACGGGGACTAAGGATTACGTTTCCTGAGGCCTCAAAGAGAGCGTAAATAGAGTTGAGGGGGAGGTGAGTGCCGAGCGAGTTTGGTTGTCAAGCGCACCATAACGTTAAGTAACAGTTAATTTTTTTAACGGCGGAACTCGTATAGTAAAGAAGGCGTTTTAAAGCCAGAATTCACTACGTTCTAGTAGCGAAGAAATCAGGCAAGGTAATGGCAAATTGTCAGCAAAACCTCAAGTTCCAAAATCAGAAGAAAACCATATTGCCTTCGTAAGCACGTACGCACCCCGAGAATGCGGCATTGCCACCTTCACGAAAGACCTAATCGAATCCATAGACCTCCTCGGTGAATTCGCTCCAGCCCGAGGCATAGCCGTAAACGAGATAGATACAATCTACGATTACGATCGCCGAGTCAAGGCGCAGATAAGGCAGGATTTCGAGGAGGACTACGTTCAAACAGCCAATTACGTCAACGAGTCCCGAATCAAGGCAGTAAACTTGCAGCATGAATTTGGAATATACGGAGGAGAATGGGGAAAGTATATTCTCTCCTTTCTCCAAAACGTGAAGAAACCAGTTGTAACCACGCTCCACACGGTACAGCCAGACTTTGAGCCGAAGGCACAACAGGTGCTCAAAGAAATTACCGCTCGCAGCCATACCGTCGTGGTCATGGCAAGAGTAGCCACGAGCATTCTCGAGCAATACGGCGTCTCAACTAAGAAAATCAGAGTCGTGCAACATGGTTGCCCAGATCTTCCCTTCATAAACAGTGACCGAGTGAAACCTGCGCTGGGTTTGAAAGGAAGAACAGTTCTGGCAACTTTCGGTCTAATAAACGCGGGCAAAGGTATCGAGTACGCCATCCAGGCGCTCCCGCCCCTAGTCAAGAAGTACCCGAACATACTCTACCTCATAATCGGAGAAACCCATCCCGAAGTGAGAAAACTTGAAGGTGAAAACTACCGGTTAAGTCTCATCAAAATGGTTGATCAACTGGGATTAAAGAATCACGTGAAATTTCACAACCGTTTCTTGGCAAAAAGAGAATTGATAAGGTACCTCTTAGCCACAGACATCTATATCACACCTTATCTAGGCCCGAACCAGATAAGTAGCGGCACTCTAGTCCAAGCTTTAGGAGCAGGCAGAGTTGTGGTGTCGACTCCTTACCTCCACGCTAAAGAAGTATTATCTCAAGGACGAGGCATGTTTTGCGAGTTTAGGAACTCAGATTCAATCACCCGTGAAGTTGAGAGACTCCTCGAGAACAACCAGCTAAGAAGAGACACGGAGAAAAAGGCTTACAGGTACAGTCGAGGCTTCATATGGCCAAGGGTCGCGCAAAAATACGCGGACATACTCAAACAGGCAATAAACTCTTGAGAAGGGCAAAACATGAGGTTCCCCCCCATCAAACTAGATTTTCTGATTGCAATCACAGATGACACTGGAGTCTTTCAACACTCAAAATTCAGAATACCAAATCGACTGGAAGGATATACGACCGATGACAATGCCAGAGCCCTAATAGTTCTAACCAAGTACAGTCAAATCCAAAGTAACTCCAAATCGGACAGGTTGATTGACACCTATCTTAGCTTTCTTTTGCATATGCAAAGAGCAGACGGCAAAATGCATAACTTCCTAAGCTACGACCGTAACTTTATCGACGAAGAAGGCTCCGAAGACTGTGTAGGTCGCACCCTTTGGGCTTGCGGATATGTAATAAACAGCAAGCTTTCCGTTGAAAGGAGGCTTCTTGCTAAAGAAATCTTCGATAAAGCCTTTCCATGGGCATGCTTCTTCAAATCTCCCAGAGCCAAAGCATACGCAATACTCGGTTTAAGACACTACCATAAAGCCTTCCGGGAAGACCAAAACCTATCCCTGAACATAAAGAGACTGGCAGATGAACTGCTGGAATATTATGAAAACACGTGTTCTAGTGATTGGCGCTGGTTTGAACCTTACCTCACGTACGTCAACGGGAGAATCCCGCAGGCTCTTTTCGAAGCCTACCAGGACACGAAAAAAACCAAATACCTCCAAGTAGCGGAGGAATCTCTGAATTTCCTCATTGAAGTTCAGCTACTGAATAACGAATTTGTGCCTATTGGAAATGATGGGTGGTACAAAAAAGGAGAAACACGGGCAGTGTACGATCAGCAATCCGTGGAAGCATCCGTAATGACAGAGGCTGCAATATCCGCCTACCGGGCAACTGGGAACCGCCACTACAAAGAGACAGCAAGGACAATTTTCAACTGGTTTCTAGGAAAGAATACTCAAAACGTTTTTGTTTACGATTCCACCACAGGCATTTGCTACGATGGAATAACCGCGAAAGGACTCAACCTCAACGCGGGATCCGAAGCCATAGTAAGCTACCTTTCCGCTCTCATGGAACTCCAAACTATAGAATAACACCAACCCGCCGCTCCCGTTTTACAAAATAGTTACCTGCAACACGTTCTTTCTGAATTCCAAGACAGTTCGCTTTATTAGTCAAGTTAACTTTAGTGAGAGCCAGAGGCAAGAACGGCAAATGCTCATGGTAAAGCACATAATGATCGAAGACGTGGTGACCGCGAAGCCAAACATCACGGTCAAAGATGCTGTCAGAATACTCGGAGAAAAGCATGTGGGGTCCGTCGTCATTACAAACGACGAAGAAAAATGCGTTGGAATCTTCACCGAGCGTGATGCCATAAGGATAATAGCCAGTGAATTGTCATTGGACACTCCCCTGCAACAGGTGATGACGAAAAACGTCGTCACGATCGGAGAAGAGGCTTCACTTGAGGAAGCCAGAAGAGTTGTAGTCTCGCATGGAATCAGGCATCTTCCAGTGGTAGACGGTAAAGGAGAGATGGTGGGTTTGCTCTCCGTTAGAAAACTCTTAGATGAATTCTTCGGGATTAACTCTTCAAAATACTGCTAGGTACAAAGAAAATGCGACGTTTTGAAGGCAATCCGATTCTCCAGCCAATAGCTACAAACCCTTGGGAATCTAGAAGGGTGTTCAACGCCGCAGCTGTCGGAGTGGGCAAACAAGTTCACATTCTGTATCGGGCGATGGGAAACGATGGCATATCCCGCTTCGGATACGCTGCCTCTTCTGACGGATACGTAATCGATGAGCGATTGCCAGTCCCGGTTTTCCAACCCGACAAAAAAATTGAGGGTTACGGATGCGAGGACCCGAGGTTGACCATCATAGATCACCGAATGATAATGGCGTACACGGCTCTAACCGAATTAGACCACGAACAACTCTACCAAATCTCACTAACATCCATCTCGGTTGACGACTTCTTGAACAAACGATGGAAATGGAGCGAGCGACTATTGCCCTTTAACGGCGTGCGCAACAAAGACGGCGTTATTTTCCCGAAGAAAATCGGGGGCAAATACGTAATGTTCCACCGTTTGGAACCTGACATGTGTGTGGCTTACTCCGAAGACCTCAGACGATGGTACGACATCAGAGCTTTCATGAGGCCAAGAACGAAGAGCTGGGATTGCTGGAAAATCGGGGCAGCTGGACCCCCAATTGAACTCAACGAAGGCTGGCTTGTCATCTACCATGGCGTGAGCTTCGAAAAAGTCTATTCGCTCGGCGTTCTCCTTCTGGATAGGGATAACCCTGAGACTATTCTCTACCGCTCAGAAACGCCCATACTGACGCCGGTCACAGACTACGAGCGCTTCGGGAAAGTTCCCAACGTAGTGTTCAGCTGCGGAAACGTACTCATCAACGATAAGGTCTTGGTGTATTACGGAGGCGCCGACAGCGTTATGTGTGTGGCAACATATGAACTCAACGAGTTAATGCCTAAGAAATAGCGGAATAGACCCTCATCTAGACGAATATTTTAGTCGGAGCGCGCGCTAAGTTATCAGTATTCTGTCTTCTTGGCAGTCTTTTGCCTGAACCGTCATCACGGGCGACTTCACGGAGAAATATGCGTCCCCGCTGGCATACCCGCAGACTGAAAAGTAAATCCGCGCCAACGGAGAAACTAAAACCCGAAGTTTCACATTTTCATCTGCATTAGGCATTAAAACATAGACAAAGCATCTTGCACGATCAACTGAAGATTCAGAGTCTGGGGACTGCACTCGTACAACCAAGTTTTTTAAGACGCTGCTTCCGATGTTTTTCAAGTTCAACGTCAACAAGTGGCCACCCGCGATCTCTGTTGCCGATAATAGCTTAAACTTCAACCTATTTTTAACGACCACTCTTAAACCTTCTCCCGCAAATTAGAAACTCGAACTACCATAGTATACGCATTCGCAAAACTTAAAACTTTGTGGATGCAACGACGCTACAACAAAGAACGGCGCAAACTTAGCCTCCAATTCTCAGAGACGAAGCATCCTTCAGGCGTCAATGACTCCTTCAGCGAAGCAGCTTTCACGATTTTCGGCTTCATGTCCTTGAATACATTTTTGGACGCTTATGTTTTCTGGCGCGTATTATCTAACAGCAACTATGTTTGTTTGTGAATGCTAGCGCTTTGGAATAACTATCCATTTCACGTTGTCAAATCCGAACTTTTCAATCAAGGGGTCTAAAAAGTTTGAGGCAAAGCCATCATCTACGTCTGAAATGACTACAGTGTCTCCTTTTCTGTATGTAAAACCAACAGAAGCAAGGTCTTTCAATCCCGAGTACTTGCTCTTAATCTCCCAATATTCTTCGGTTCCGCTCTTTCTTTCCTGCACAATCCAACTGTATTCGTCTTCAGGATGCTCACCGCGGGTATAGTTGAATTTACAGATCACTTCTCCAACTGTTTTCGGGGTTTCATTTGTTTTTACGTAAAACAAGATTGTCATTCAAATCCCTTAAGTAATTTGCTATGCACCCTTTATTTGTCTTTCATTATATCACTGAAAGAGTTGGAAGCGTGGAAAGAGGGATCTTTTCGCCTGTGCATTGCATTGGTTTGAGGCAGCTGTCTCGCGCTTTTTACCCAACCGAAAAGAATCAGAGGGTAAAAGGTTTGGCTTTTCTAAGCCTGGGAATAATCGCAAACATGACAGCAAACTGCATTACGATGAAGATACCGAAAGCTTCGATCGCCATTGTAACTGGGAAAACTGCAACATTCACGACGTTAAAGGCAACATGGAAAACTAGGGGCAAAAGAATACTGCCTTGGGTATTGTTAAAAAACCATGTTATGAAGAAAGTGGTTGGAACGATAAACAAGAAATTCATGATGAAATAGAATGAACCAAACTGGCTGAGAGTTCCGATTAGAAGCCAGAAAGGCAAGTGCCAAGCAGACCATAAGAGTCCCAGCACTAAGCTTGATGTAATGGGTGAATACTTTTTTTGAAGCGCAGGCAAAGCGACGCCTCGCCACCCGACTTCTTCTCCTATCGCGGCTATAGATAGGAAAATGATGTTTGCAGTGAGGCTGACTATCTCTATTGGCAGAATGCTTATCGCTTTTTGTGGTGCGAACAAGTTGTATAGCAAACCCGCAATAACGAGCAAGACGGGATAGACAACGATGCCGGCCAGCCACCATTTGCCGCTGACCCGCCAAACTTTCAAGCGGGAAAATAGCTGCTTGACTCCTAATCCGCCAGAATAATACGCGGTTAGGGCTGTCGCGGACATTGCGGGCATCAAGATCCCAAATAACCTAATGATGTTGCTTAGTCCTTCAGAAATTTGAGAAGAGCCTAGTAGTAAAGAAACCCATATTGACCATGAAAGAATGTATGTCATGATGAAGAATTTTGCGGGTGAGACAAAAGTGGACTTGTTCATGTTTATTAAACAGCCCTACTTTTCTGGCCGAGGTCAATAAAAAGCATTGGGTATTTGCTCCTGGAATAGAGTCTTCTCAAATTCTTCATGCAATCTGCGCTCGCTCTTGCCCGCACAATCAAACATTCTCAGAGCACAACGCGCTCTGCCTTACACAACCACACTCCTCTCGATGGTTTTCTCTTCCCCATGCATCTTGCGACGATGTTCATCATGCGCTTCTAACGAATCAAAGACTTGACCGCATGTTCTGCACCTATATTTGCCATCGGACGTTGTCTGTGCACTTCCAGATCCTTCTTCTTCAGTCGGGGGTATATTTGCCACAACCTCTGCCTCAGAATGCAGGTTTGCTTCGTTTTCCCTAGGCCATTTCTCTTCTAGTTCTTTTTCCAGAAAAATCACCTTCTTTTGACTTTTCTTTTTACCTGACCAAATTTATCCTGAATTTCGCCTTCCGCCTGTTTCAACTTGCCCTCAAGCATTTTACTCTTGTCGCCTGTTATCTTGCCTGTGCCTTCCATGATTTTTCCTTTTAACTTTTTAGCCTTCCCTTTCACTTCATCTTCGACCATGAAACGTCACACGTAGAATACACGCCACGCAGACGCTAATAAGAATATGTTGTCATTCATCCGCAATCACAATCTAAGCGTGTGCATTACCTTCACTAAAACTGCTCCTGTAATCTATCGCGCGTTGAATGTGACATGCAAGTTGATTTGTCAAGGCATAAAGGCGTGCTTGGAGAGCAACATGTGCAGTAAAGAACTCCTGGAGTGCCTTGTTTGTGGTATTGTTTAACAACAACAAACCATTATTAAGTATTAAGACTTATAACATGTTGGGAGAGCCGGATGTGCCACAAGAAGGAATTCAGAGAGATTATGGCAAAGTCTGGATTAACCAAAAAAACCATCAAAAACCTCTGGAAATGGTATGATTCGGTCTAAGGGAAGACTCAGCTACGCGCTCTGCTTGCTTCTCTCTTCGCAAGTTTCTTAGGCAACAAAAGCGCGCGCTTCATCCGGTATATGTGAAAAGAAGTTAGTCTTACTCTGGGATTGTTATTGCGGTGGGAGACCTTGCTATGATTGGAAATTTGGCTTTGAGTTTTCTTTCTACACGGTCAAGGTCAGGGTACAATTCGAAATCGTCCAGCCACCCTGCTTGTTCGTTAACTTGGCGCTTGAACATCACGCCCAGATTCTTCTTGTTTTTGGCTTCATGGTATTTGAAGTAAATTTCGTCGTCGATGATGCCTAGTATCTCTATTTTGCCTGTTCTGTGGGACATGATATACTTGAAGCGTTTGCTTAAGCCGTTACAGTTTGCTTTCGCTTCCTCCACTATTCTAATGCCTTCACATATTGGAACCTGAAAGTGATGTTTGACTCTTTCAAGCGGACGGCACTGGAATACGTAGTATGGTGTCACGCCTACCGTTGTGAGTGTGTTCATCAGGGTAGCGAGCGTGGTTGGATCGTCGTTGACCTGTTTAAGGAGGACGGTTTGGTTGTTAACCAGGACTCCCACGTTGATTAGGTTGTTTACGGCTTCGATGGAGGCAGGGTTTATTTCTCTTGGGTGGTTGAATTGGGTTATGATGTAGAGTCTCTTGTTTTTGGAGTGTTTTTTGAGGATGTTTAGGAGCTTTTTGTTTTTGAGTCTGTTTGGAAGGGTGACTGGGACTCTGCTTCCGATTCTTATGAAGTTGAGGTGGGAGATTCTAGTTAGGACTTTTAGGAAGCGTTCGATGATTTTGTTGGAGAGCGTTAGCGGGTCTCCGCCGCTGATTAGGACGTTGTTTATTTCGGGATGTGTCTCTATGTATTCTGCTGCGTCTTCGAAGCGTTTTAGAATTTCTTCAGTTGGCAGTCCGACGAGGCGTTTTCTGAAGCAGTGTCTGCAGTACATGGCGCATTGGTTTGTGGCGAGAATCAGTGCGGTTTCTGAGTATTTGTGTTGGATTCCTGGCATTTTGGTGTTTTCGGATTCGCCGCTGGTGTCCCAGCAACCATCAAGGTTGAGCTCGTCGGGCGAGGGAACCGCCATTCTCATTATGGGGTCGTATGGGTTGTTCCAGTCGATCAGTGATAGGTAGTGGGAGCTTATGCGCATGGGGTGAGCATGAATAACTTCCGCTAGACGTTTCTCTTCTTCCGAAGAAAGCCTTAGGCGGCTTTTAAGCTGCCTCAAGGTGGAAATACTTTGATTTGAAATTTCTTTTTCTATCACGAAAGCTAACCCTCCCCCACTCGCTCGCGCAAATCACTGCAGTTTTCGGTGCTTTCTCCAGAAACAGATTTCAATGGTGGGGGTTTCACCATTCCCCCTCTCAGTGTTTGCTTCCTTGCTCTGAGAAACATTGAGTGGTTGTTCGTTTCTTAAGGGTTTTTGAGAAGGCAGCTTCACGGAATTGCAAAGTTTTCTTCGCAAACCGCAACGAACGCTTTTTCTTGCTAAGGAACAGCCGGTCGAAGTTCTCGCTGCAGCCTACTCAAGTCGGGGTGAGAATTTGATGGTAACATTGTTCATGCACGATAGGGGCAACTAAACGATTTTTCCTTTTCGGGTATTCCGTTACCACTGGACAGCGCGCGGGGAGATATCGCAACTTGTGGCTATGTGCAAATACCAGCGGCTCTACCGCAGTCTTTTACCATGTGGCAAGTTTTTGAGGAGGCATATCAATTCGAAATGGTCGTCCCTGGTTTTGAGTGTCTCGCGCACGCTAACCTTGAGAACGCATCTTGGAATCCGCACGCGGGCTGACAACAGGAAGTGAACCGCAAGGCACAAGAAAACAACGGACCACTTATCGCGTGCTAGCATGTGCATGTGGAACCCTTGTCTTCTTGGCAAGAAGAACCGCGACAACTGTCAACACCACAAAAAGAACCAGACCAATGGACTCTGGAACCGTTACCACGCTGGAGTAGGCACCGTATCCGTGAACGTTGCACAAAGCCCGCGCCGTAACCGAATACGAGTCGGTGTTAGTGCCGAGTTGATACTGAACTGTGAAAGTAGTTTGGCTCTGGGGTGTCTGAGAAAGGTTCACTGTCGTCCCGTTGATTACAAGTTGAATATTTGTTACATAATGCGAAGAACCTATCGAGGGTGGAGGCTCGTGAGATACAATTACGTCCAGCCATGTCGTTGATCCGACGTCGTGGAAACCAACGCTGTCAACAGCCGGAACAAGCGCTTCTGCCGTGCGCACTTGAGCGCTGGCAAAAAATGCAGCTCCAAGCAACAGTTGAACCCAAACCATCAAAAGCAAGACTTTGCGGCTCAAACTGACTCCTCTACAATGGAGGACTGCGAAAGAAGCTCATAAAACTATGTTGTAGCCGAGACACAACCACAAGTCCGCAAATAACTAATACCATGATCTAAGGCCTCGTTAAGGTGTGCCCAAAGCCAAGCTGGACCTTGAAGCGCGGGCTTAGTGATTATGTGTGGGTTTCGGTTACTCTGGCAAAGACGTAAGTCTCTCTGGACCAGGTATGCATCCAGTAATTCGTGTTTTCGCTAATGTCGGCGATCCATGTTTGTGCCCCTTCAGCAGTAATCTCTGCAACGTTAATGGTGTCGGGCTTGAAGCGAAAGCCCCAATTATTGCCGTATTCTTCTACTAAGCCGCCGATCCACATCTCTGATCCGTCTTGATGCATGTTTACGAGCGCGCTCCACACTTCATTACTGGTTGCTTCAACAGCTATTATGTCCCCGTGGGAATCAAAGATGACTGCCCATCTTTCCGTTTCATGGAGAGTCTTTCTGGAGTAATCCAAGTAGTTCACGTATTCCCAAACCAGAAAGGTTGAAGCGACAACAGCTATGATCAAAATGCTGGCGAGGAAGATTTTCTTCATGTTTGCTCACGTATTCGCTAGTGGTCAATAAAGAAATGTG
>Ga0105100_10001754_pt1 | contig 12695 bp, 16 predicted proteins | sample PPLLak12cMay2015_2_FD_87033 | JGI IMG/M metagenome (GOLD analysis project Ga0105100, IMG submission 87033) | Freshwater sediment microbial communities from Prairie Pothole Lake near Jamestown, North Dakota, USA - PPLs Lake P8 Core (1) Depth... | ecosystem: Environmental > Aquatic > Freshwater >... | reverse complement strand
GGGGAGATGGCGATCGATCATGAAGGCAAGTTGGACGTACCCGGCCGGAGCATTCGATTGCGACATGTCTGGCGTCATTCCGGCTTCTACCCCCTAGGCGCTAGAGCTTACGCAGATCCTGAGCCCTACATCTCGCCGAAGGTCCCGCGCTCTTCGCGGGGCCGCAGGTCTCCCGCGCTTTCCGCGGAGCCGAAAGCCACGGTGGTCGCCCGGGGCCCCGGCGCAGTGTCGGGCGCCATGAAGCCTCCTTGCGACAAGAAGCCCGGCCTCCTCGCTGACGGCGAAGCCGCCAAACACCCTAGTTTCCTCCTCTACAAGCTCGCTCAGCCTCCGCAATGCCGGCCTTTCAACAGCACGGGTTATGGATGACTGCGCGTAGAGGACAACGCCTTCGACACCGGTCATGCAGAGGGAATCGCGGTAGCGATGTTCTTCAACTTGGAGGAAGAAGCTCGCGAACTTGCCAGGTCGGCCGGAGGTCCTGGCGGTCTTCCAGGGCTCCATCGAGTTGTCGGGCGCCCGGTCTTCCAAGCCTCGTCGCCTGCAGCCGCGTGTGGGGCGGCAAAGCGACTTTGGACTTCATCAGGCTGCATCCGTCCGCTTTCGAGCCTCCAGGACCGTCCAATCGACATTCCAGGGCAGATTATCCCTGTGCGGCACAGGGGCGGCAGAAAGATCATGGAAGCCCGCTTGGTGCAATCGAGTTAGCACCGCTTCCGTGGTCACGTAGTCGACAGACTGCGCCGGAGACTCCAGCGAGGTCAGAAACGCCGAGATCAAACGTGACGGCGGTGCACAGGTCTTCCCCAGAGCGAACTTGTCAACGATGACGAAACGGGCCTCCGGGGCTAGCGCTTCATGAATCCTGCGGAACAGGAGCTCACTGAAGTGGCCCACATCACAGAGAATCGCCATGTCAAACCCAGCGGGCAAGTCATCTCGTAGGAAGTCGGCAACCATGTACGTAACACGCTCCTCGAACCCGTTTTCCGAGGCAATCACTCGTCCAGCCTGGCAGACGCCTTCAACGTCCACGACAACAGAGGTGAGCTCTTTATGCCTGCGGAGAAGAGCGAATGAGACGACGCCTGAACCACCGCCCAGGTCTAGCAGCCGTTTGACCCCTCGCAAGTCAAGCATGTTTGCCAGTTGTTCTGCGAATGAACTGTGGATCTGATAGAGCTTCCGGGCAAAGCGTGCCGTATAGGTAGGATCCTCCTCTGTCTGTCGGAGATAATCCGTCGGCGTCAGACCCCGAGCCGGCCAGTCTGACATCGGCTTCGTGATATTGAGCGCCAGATCTGTTACGTACACAGACAGATCGCGATCTTCACGCGCCTGAAAAGCCCACGTGTCCTGACTAAGCGCGCTCAGTATCGCTTCCCGGGCAATGGCAGACGGGGCATAACGTTCGCCGCTATCCTGCAGCAAGCCAAGGCTACAGAGCATCTGCAGCCAGTAATGGCAGCGGTTCAGTGGGATGTTCAGGCACTGGGCCAGCTCTGGTGCGGACAATGGCCTATCGGCAAGCAGCCAAAACACGCCCAACTCCATGGCGGCGCCCAATACGGCTGAGACGATATGACCATTCATGAGCTCCAAGATCTCTTCTGTGGTCTCAAGTTTCATTGCGGCCAACTCCTGAGGGGATGTCGAAGAAACCGGCACCGGGCGGGTCTAGCGGGGCACGACGCCGCCCCCGGCCGCCTGCCGTCCGGCAGGCCTCTCCCAAGCAGGTGCGAGGGCGCACCGAACTTGCGCCCACAGAGGCATGTGAGTTGACTGCCAGGCGTCGGCTGGACTTGCCCATGCCGCTTGACTACGAATCGATGCTTAGGGGAAATCCGTTTCGAGCCTATTGGCTTCTCTGGCGTCTACGACCTCTGGGCGGCAGCCCTTTCAAAGATGTCGGGCGGCCAGCGCGTGGTCCTGCGCAGTTGAGTACGGAGATCGAGGCAGTATACCGCCCGTACCAAACCGAAGCCTGGACCAGTCAGGCCGGAACCTGATGGACTTGGTCGGCCATCGTCGCCTCGGGCGGTTCCGTGAGGCAAGCCCTCTGGTTGGCTTCACGGAACTCGGTCGACTGAAGAACTGGCGCGCCCCTGCCCCCTCCTTGGATTCAGCAGAGAGCACGAGAGCGGTTTTTTTCTGTCCGAGCCTAGGAAGACCCTAAGGCGTGGCTCCGTGGCGAACTCAGTCCTCAGCCCACCGCTTTCTTCAGGAGCGCACCGATCTTCGCCTCTTCGGCGGCGGTCAACTCCTTCAGCGCGAAGGAGGTCGGCCACATGGCGCCTTCGTCGAGCTTCGCCTCGTCGCTGAAGCCGAACGTCGCGTACCTCGATTTGAACTTCTGCGCGCTCTGGAAGAAGCAGACGACCTTGCCGTCCTTGGCATACGCGGGCATCCCGTACCAGGTTTTCGGGGAGAGGGTCGGCGCGCTGGCTTTGATGATCGCATGAAGCCGCTTGGCCATGGCGCGCTCCGATCCCTGCATCTCGGCGATCTTCGCGAGCACGTCTCTTTCCCCGTCCGCCTTGTTCGCTTCCGCCTTCAGCTCTCGAGCGCGCTCCTTCATCGCAGCTCGTTCCTCGGCCGTGAATCCCTTGGACGGCTTGTCGATCGCGGTGGTGCTCTTGGCGGACTTCCGCGTGCCCTTCTTTGCCGACTGGCTCATAGAAACCTCCTCAGATTGACCTGGGTCGAATACCTCGCCGCAACTCGAGTGCGGACCGGCGCTATTCTAGCACGCGGCGCCTAATGTTCGGGTCCACCTGCTCGCCGAACCGCCAGCGCAGGCGAGTAGGATGCAACGCGTCGTCGGGTCACCCTGATCTAGATGGTGAGCTCCGATGGTGCTGCCAAAGCGTTTGGGTCATTGGGGCGACTCAGCCGGGCGAACTTGGATGCACAAGTTGAGGAGCGCCCAAATCCGGTGATCGCCGCGCCCGGGGGTAGACTTCCCGTCTACATGAAGAGCTCAGGGGACTGCTGGCGGTATTGGATGGGTGACTGCCCGGCGGAAGCCGGAAGGCTCAACTGGATTGCGGGCCGCGCCAGCAAGCAGGGCAATCGGCCCCCAAGGCCTGGCCCCCGGCGGGTCAGTCGAAGACCGTTCGTCCCGGACGCTATCACCGGGGTCCTGCCGAAGGCCCCGCCGCAGGTCCCGCGTACTTGGCGGGGCGTTCTCGGCGGGGGGTGGTAGTCCAGGGCTTCAGCGAGTTCTTAGGCGGATCAAGTCACTGCTGCTTGGGGATCTCCCGCCTAGTCAAGGATCTTCCAGTACGAATCCTTCCTGATCACCTTGCCTTCTCGGAATTCCAGCAGGTCGACCCCGCGCACGGCAATCGAGCCTCCGCTCTTCCTCGTCCCGGTGAGCGTCCACTCAGAGACGCCGAGCTCGCCGCACACCCAATGGGTATCCTCCCCGTAGTGCACATCGGGAATGCCCTCGAAGCGTGTCGCCAAGCCAGCCCGTACTTCCTGCTTTCCCGTGTAACGATCGCCACGTGGACCTTTGCCGCGGGGCATGTAGAACACGCAGTCATCGTGGAAGTACTCCATGATGGCGTCCAGATCGTGCCGATTGAAGGCGTCCAGGAAGCTCTTGAGCATTTCGAGGGAGACTTCGCTCGGCATCTTGATGCTCCTATCGATCTCGGACTTGATCGCAGCGCAGGCTGGTCCGCTTCACGGCTGGGAGCTGTCGAAGATCTTGCGGCTCTTGCAGGGCATGGGCCCGCCGAAGGTCCCGCGTTGTCTGCGGGGCGGTGTCTGCGGGGAGCTGCGCTCCCAGGACGAGCCAACACTAGACCCGATTCCCACGGAGTTCACCAATCACTCCAGAGCCCGCACGTACGCCGTCAGCCGCAGGTCCCGGTGCTCTTCCGGGGCCGCAGGTCCCGGTGCTCTTCCGGGGCCGAAGACCCCCAGCATCATCCTGGGGATCCAGCGGCCTCTTAGGCCGCCCAGGGAGTCGCCTACGGGACGGGAGTCAGCTCCCAGTACTGCATGCCGATCAGCGCCGCGGCCGAGGCGACCGCCTCGAACGACGATCGCAGGTCATTCTCTGCATCGGCGTAGGCGCCTGCCACGATCCCATCCAGCGCCTGGCTGAGAAGGCTCGCTCCGTCCAGAGCGGCGGCGTGGGCGGCTTGCAGGCAATCCGGCGGCAAGAGCGCCGACAGCTGCTCCCCGATTGCAGCCGCCGTCACACCAAGGGCTGCGACCTGGTCAGTGGTCAGCGCCTGGAGTTGAGTGGCCTCTCGATCCGCTACTGCGAGCTGGTCAAGGAGAGGAGATGCAAGGGCGACGTACGCCTCGAGCTGCGTGGGTGTGCAACCGGAGGAAGCCATCGTCGCCGTAGCGACGATCTCAACGGGCGCGGACGGGGCCACCGGGATTGTGGGCGGCGAGGTCATTGTTGCGGGCGGAAGGAGCGTGTCAGAGGCGACTGGAGGCGGCGGTGACTGCGGGCCGCAACCCTGGAGAACCGCGGCGAATAGCGCAACAAAGACTAGACCGGAGCGACGCTGGATCATGGTGTTCCCCCATACTTGCCTGGGCGGCCTGACGCCCTCGGGCAACGAGGTCCAACCTCTCTGAGGGAAGCCGCTCAGCTAGGCTTGCGCCCCACATTCCAGGACAGCCCCTCAGGCAAGGCACCTCTGCGCTTTCGCCTCCCAGCCATGTCGGTCGAGGACCGGCCGTCCCGGACGCTCTCACCGGGATCCTGCCGAAGGCCCCGCCGCAGGTCCCGCGTACTTGGCGGGGCGTTCTTGGCGGGGGCGGTTGTCCAGGGCTTCAGCGAGTTGTTTGGTAGGGCTGAGATCGCCTTTCTCGTCCCACACACGAGATGACCGGGGCGATTACTTGAGCGGAAATACCACCTGGGTCTGCAGATCCTCCGGGCGCGTCGTCTGAGGGTCGTTCAGATAGAACTCGTAGGCGATCCCTGATGGCGTGTGGCCGTTCTCAACAAGCCACTTCTGGAGGGCTTCGTACGCCGCAGCGATCTTGTCGTATGGCCCTACGTGAAGGCACTCCGCCGCCTTCCCCCCGGGCAGCTCCCCCGCTTGGACCTCTCCTTCACCGCTCAGGCTCTTCGGAAACGGGAATCCAATCTCCAGGTCGAGGTCCTGCATGTCCATATTGTAGTAGGCAACAAACGGCGGGCCAGCGGGCGTGAGCTGATTGCGGCCCGCGTATTGCATGATTGCGCCCCACGCTTGTCCGAGCACCTGCGGCATCTGCTGCACGGAGGCGCGCTTGCGGACGACGAGAGTTGGCTGCGCTTCACGATCGCTCAGCTGGCACTGGTAGGTCATGCTCGCGTCTCCTATGAGCGAACTCGAGGGAGCGGAAAGGACGATCCGACTGTCGAGCAGTGTCGCCTGCGGCTCCCGAGGGACCAGGCTCTCTCTGCGGACTGCCGTGAACCCTCACCCGTAGTCGGAATGGCCAGAACCCAGGGCGCCCAACGGCCGGAGCTGCGCTCCCAGGACGAGTCAATGATACAGTCGATTCACACGGAAGTCACCAAGCATTGAAATGCCCGCACGGACGGCGTCAGCCGAAGGTCCCGGTGCTCTCCCGGGGCCGAAGATCCCGGTGCTCTCCCGGGGCCGAAGGTCCCGCGTCTCTCGCGGGGAAGAAGGCTCCAGTGTAATCCTGGGGCTCCAGCGACATGTCAGGCGCTCTCAGAGTCCCCGCAGGCGGGGCGCTATCGGGGCCACCGTAGAACAAGGGCAACGACCAGGATGGCAGCATTGATGAAGAGCGCAATCGCCCCTTGTTGATCAAGCCGCTGGAATTGGCCATTCCAGAAAAGGATGTAGAGGAGCGCAGAGAGGATCGCCGCGGCCGCCACGACCGGGCGCCACCAGGATTGATCGAAAGCCAGCCCCACGGCAGCGACTGCAAAACCAAGGGCTGCTAGGACGCAGAAGGCATCGGCCACGATGCGAACGGTGCGGTCCACCAGGAGCTTGGACAGAAGCCACGATCCGGTCGGCCACGTGAGACCGGGGCGCAGCTCGAAGAGCCCTGCGCTTTGTCCGAGGTAGAGAAGGTGCACGAGGCCGTGAAGCCCGAGGAACACGGCGACAATGGCCCGAACCATGGCGCCCTCCTCTTGAAGGAGACTCGACGAGACCGCAGTACGGCCTCGAGCTACGAGGACCCATGCTCTCGATGGGAAGCCGCCCATCGGGAGCAGGCAACGCTACCGGCACTGTAGATCAGGCTCGCGGGCACTTCAGCGAGCTCCTGAGGCCAGCCCGCCGGGTCAGCCGAAGGTCCCGGCGGTTTCCCGGGGACGAAGACCGTTCGTCCCGGACGCTCTCACCGGGATCCTGCCGAAGGTCCCGGTGCTCTCCCGGGGCCGAAGGCCCCGCGTTCTTGGCGGGGTTTGGTGTCCAGGGCTTGTGCCAGGTGTTCCGCAGCAGAGAATGTTTCGGCCTCAGAAGGCCCACTGGAGACCGAAGCGCTACTCGACTCTCTCAAAGCGGTGGCCGCACCCATCCAGCCCTTGGGTCTCCTTCGGACTTCCCAACCACATGTCCGCCAGCAATAGGTTCCCGCCGTCATCAATCTCATACGTTCCCACGCCGTCGAAGTCACCCGGCGCGTATGCACTCCAGGTCATCACGATCTCCATTCGTGCCGGCTCCGACAACTCGTACGTGCCTCTGTAGTCAACGTACGTTTCGATTGGGTGCCACGTGAGCGTGACCGTGCCGTCGGATCGGAACGCCAGCTCACGGATGGGATCGTCAGGGATCTCCTCTTCACCCGTGGAGCAATCGATCCAGGCAGTCTCATGCCATCGCCCCAAGAGCGGATCCCCGGCACCCATCAGGCGGGACAATGCGGAACAGGAGACTGAGGAAATGGCGAGGGCGAGCAGTATCCAGCGCGTCAGGCCTCGCCCGAATTGCGATCGCGGAGGAAGAGATGACGATGCAGCCAACGGGCGCACGATGCGTGTCCCTCCCTTGTACCTGACAGTTGGGAGCTGTCGAAGGTCCTGCGGCCTATGCAAGGCGTAGTCCCGCCGCAGGTCCCGGTGCTCTCCCGGGGCCGCAGGTCCCGGTGCTCTCCCGAGGTCAAAGATCCCGGTGCTCTCCCGGGGTCGAAGATCCCGGTGATCTCCCGGGGCCGAAGGTCCTGGCGCGCGCCCAGAGACGAAGACCCCAGCGCAATCCTCGGGCTCCAGCGACATGCTGGGCAGCACGGCCGCGACCCGTGGGGCTAGTCGCGCCTCTTCAGCCTCGGTATGATAAAGGGCACTTCTCGCTTGTAGGCGAGATACTCCTCCCCGAATCGCTCAGCCAGCTCTTTCTCCTCCATTCGCCTGAGGTAGACAAGCAGAAGAGTAGCCAGAGCCGCCACGATCAGGACGCCAACGAAGGTTGCTGCCGCAATGCTGAGGCCCAGGTAGGCAAGGATGGTCCCAAGGGTCATGGGATTGCGGCAGTACCGGAACGGGCCAGTGGTAATCAGCCTTTGGGTAGGCAGCATCGGCAGAGGGGTGCCTCGGCCATGCGTGAATTGCATGTAGATTGACCACTGGGCGAAGGCGAGACCAACGGCGAACAGAATTCCCCCAATGACGAGGCTCGCGGGGCTGGGGCTCAGGCGACCCAGGCCAATCCGGGCATCCAGGGAGGGGGAAACGACCAGGAGAAGGTAGGGAATGATGACCAAGAAGAGGATGCCCGCGGGGAGCAAGGCAATGACCCGGTCGCGCTCGCTGTGTTCCTTCTCGGCCCATTTGGAGTAGCGGGACATGGGAGTTGACGACCTCCTTCGGCCGCGCAGGTCGACGCAATCAGCGGCAACCCGATTTGCTGCCTGACGGCCTCGAGCGACGAAGTCCCACGTTCTTCGTGCGAAGCTGCCCGGCGGAAGCGGGCGGTGCATCACTCATTCTCGCGCACAGCGGCGGGCTGGGCCCCCCACCCTGCAGCCTAGCCCGCCGGGTCAGCCGAAGGTCCCGGCGGTTTCCCGGGGACGAAGACCGTTCGTCCCAGACGCTTTCACCGGGATCCTGCCGTAGGTCCCGGTGCCCTCCCGGGGTCGAAGATCCCGGTGATCTTCCGGGGCCGTAGGTCCTGGTGGTTTCCCAGGGACGAAGATCCCGGATCTCCCCCGGGGCTCCAGCGACATGTTGGCCGGCCGAGATGTTGCCGGAACAAGGAGCTCCTAGCGGGCTACGGATTCTGGCTCTCCTCTAGCAGGCGCTTGATGCCGACCAGGCGATCCTCTAGCCTGGGAATCAAGGCTCTCCTCATGATGGGCTCCAAGACCCGGAGGACGCCAGTGAATGCGGTGAGCTTGTGGTGATCGAGCCTCGTGCCGCCCTGGACCACTGCTAGTTCATACCGGTCAGTACCCCTCATTCCAGGGCCCGTCCAAGCCATCTCGAGGGCCCGTGGGGGTTCGAAGGCTGTGATCTCGCTGAGGATCTCTCCCTTGAAGAAGGGCAGCATCCGGACGACTTCGCGGTACCTAGACCCCACGCGGGTAGGACCTGTCGTCGTGAGTTCCAGCGCGAGTACGGGCGATCCCTCCTCCTGCTGCACGTCCTGTATGTTGGCGAGGAACTCGAATACTGCCTCAGGAGGCCGCTGAATGGAAATGGATGAGGACCAAACAATCATTGTGGCGAGCCTCTCTCGGCCGGCTGACGGCTGGGAGCTGTCGAAGATCCTGCGGCTCATGCAGGGCGTAGCCCCGCCGTAGGTCTCGCGTTGTCTGCGGGGCGCTGTCTGGGGCGAGCTACTCTCCCGGGGCTCCAACGGCTTGTTGGGCGCCTGGAACAGATGGCCGCGTCGCTCACGGGAGCTGAAGGTACGCCTCCCCGCCGAATAGCACCTCGTACTTGAGAATGTAGTCGGACGGCTGTCCCTCGATGACGAAGACCAGATAGCCTGTCTTGGTGGCTCCACCGAAGAACTCACCCCCTTCGAACTTGCCCGGTACGCCGGCGATCAGTACGCGCGGGTTGTGTGCAATCCCGGCCGGGTCAACAAGGGAGAACTCGAGCCCACTCAAGCGGCAACTGGCCTCTGGGGCAAGGTTGCATGTCGCCGCTATGCCCACAAGCACATAGTCGGCTGCGGGTTCTGGCGTCGGATTGAATAGGCTGCCTTCTCGAACTTCGGTGTCGGCCGGGAAGACGATCTCGGTGATGGACAGCGTCATGTCATCGATTCGGACTGCGGTGCCAGGTGGAGCTGGATGGAAGCGAGAAGCACCAGGGGGCGGCTGAGTGGGTTCGGCGAGCGCCGGGGCGACTCCTGGAGGAGTGGAGACGATCACTGGGGTTGAGCGGCCGCAGGCCAGGACCGAGAGGAAGATCACACCGCAGGGCATCCAGATTCGCCTCATTCGGTTGTCTCCTCGCAACTTCGTTCGTCGTGTGCCTTGCCGCGGTGCGGAGCGATACGGTCCGCCTACAGGCGCTCAACGGCCTCGAGCTAAGCTGAGGTGCGCAGTGGCCCTGCTTTCAAGCCAAGGGGAATTGTAGCCGATCAGGCAGGGCATCAGCCCATCCTCGGATGGCCACCCAGTCCCTGATGTCACTAGCCGGCTCGGTGCCAGCGAAGGCCTTCAGGGGGAACCCTAGTCTTGTGGGGTCGTATCTGCCACCAAACAGTTCGAGAGTATCGGGCTTGAACCATGGGACCTTCGCGAGCTCCTTGTCAAGCTGATCCCGCGACGCTTTCCATTCCTCTTCATCGTGCGGGTCGTGAACTGGACCGAGCACGAATAGCGCGACTTTTCGCTTCTGGAGTGCCTCCCGGTGGCGGGAGAGGAAGGCAAAGCCATCCTTGTGCCAGTGGAACATGAAAAGCGGGGCACCCATGACGACTGCGTGGTAGGGCTCGAGAGACTTCGCCTCAGTCAAGCGTTTGGTGTCGACTGAGAAGCCCCGCCCGCGCAGTCGATCAGCGATCGATTCAGCGACCTCCTGAGTGGATCCGTATCGGGTCGCAAATGCAACTAGAACCGTGTGTGCCACAGTCACCTCCGATGTTGCGATGCCGATTGTCCGATGATCTGCCCGCTCTGGTGCTTGAAAGAGCAACCGCCCTCAGACGCCGAACGGCTGGGAGCTAAGCTGCTCGGCGGCCCGGGCAGCGGCTCGATTCATTGTCGCGCACATCGGCGGGCCGGGCGCGCCGACCTATCCGCCCGCCGTCCGAGTCAGCTTCAGTGAGTTGTTGGGTTGCCGAGAGGCCCTAAGAGTCCGAGAACGTGGGCCAGCCGCGGCTATCTGCCGACCGGACAGCTCAGCTCACACCGCCTACAGTACTTGACACCGTAGCGCGCTTGGCCGCCGGCCTGCGGCAATGTCATCACGGCCTCCTCGAACGCGTTCATCGTGGAGGCGAGGTTCTTGGGATCTTCCTCACTCGTCGCCAACGAGCGAGCGGCGTCCTCGACATCCTGCGCCATCTTCGTATTGCAGGTAATGCGGTCATAGGCCCCGTCGGTGCCGGGGAGCTGCGATTGTCCGAGCGCGGACGCGTCGTAGGCGGCCGCGTCGAACGCGCCAACGGGACAAGCCTTGCGGCAAGGTACATGACACCCGTCGCAGGGATCGTATTCGACCGGGCCGGTGGCCTTCGCAGCGTGATCCAGCAGGAGTAGCCGCCAACGGATGCGAGGGCCGTACTTGGGAGTGATGACCAGATTGTTCTTGCCGACGCTCCCCAGGCCGGCCAGCACGGCGGCGTCCTTCATGAAAGCCCCGCCGCTCTCGATGAAGTAAGGCGGCCGGTACATTGTGAAGGAGAAGGAGTCCTTGAGCCAAGAGGAGAGCTCCTTGACGATCCTGATGAGGAAGCGGTTACCCGGCGTGCCCTTGCCGTCGTACCAGTCGAGCTCCGGCTGGTTGGCGGGATGAGAGACACCAATCACGACGGCGGAGACGGCGTCCGCTGGCCAGTCGACCTCGGCGGGCACGACATCGTCCGGTGCCTCCCGCCAGCGTACCTCCAGACCCATCCCAATCTTGGGCACAATGCGATGCGAGGGAGACGCCTTGAGTAGCTCGATAGCGGCGACGCCTACGGCCGACGCGCCCAATGACGAGGCCTTCTCAACGATCGCTTGCGTCAGCTCGGACGGGGGCAGATTGTTCACGATTCCTCCTCTCAGAAGCAAGCCAGAACCAACGCAACACTACGCGGGCAGAAGGTCCGGGGCAGTGGCAGGCAACTTGCTCATGGAAACGCGCTCTCGTCGGTAGCCCAACGGCTGGGAGCTGTCGGAGATCCTGCGGCTCATGCAGGGCGTAGTCCCGCCGCAGGTCCCGGTGCCTTCCCGGGGCCGAAGGTCCCTCGTTGTCTTCGAGGCGCTGTTTCCGGGGAGCTGCGCTCCCAGGAGGACCCAATACTAGATCGGATTCCCGCGGAAGGCACGAATCACTCCAAAGCCCCCACGGACGGCGTCAGCCGTAGGTCCCGGGGATCTTCCGGGGCCGAAGGTCCTGGTGGTTTCCCAGGGACGAAGACCCCAGCGCAGTCCTGGGGCTCCAGCGACATGTTGTGCTGACTGCGAGCGCTGACCCCTATGGGTACACAATGGTGAGACGCGAAGTGTCACCTTGTGGGACCACGCCCATCTGTTGAGCCACTCCATGATCGTCCACGATCACATAGATGATGTCCGCATTGGGGCTAAAGCACTCAAGCGCAAGTAGTACATTCCCGATGTTCACAGTGCTCATGATCGGGTCAGCGGAGCCATCCCACTGGACCCAAACATGGGATCCGAGATCGTCGATCACGAAGTAGAACGCCACATTCTCTCGGTCGAGTGAGAAGTGGGACTGAAGCCTTTCTCGTGCATCCTGCCAATCGCAGGCCCCTGCCACGTAAGGGTGTTCGAGGGCGGTTCTCGCATATCCGACAAAGAACCGCTCGGCCGCGGACGCGATCTGCTCTTCTGTGAACTCTGGCCCCGGAGGCAGGTGAGCCGGCTCGATTTGTGCAGAGAGCCAACCTTGGTACCGCCGGTCGACAACGATCGGATTTATCACGTCGTACGGTCTCGGGGAGCACGACACAGCCGCGTTCACCCTCGCACTTACTTCCGCGGCACTGACCCTGGCCTGCTGCATCTGCGCCTGGAGCTCCTCTGCCGACGGGAGGGGATCGAGTTCCGGATTGACATACCAGATACCTAGAGACGCGGTCCCGGCGATGTCCGTAAACTGGACCGCAAACTGATCGTAGGGTATTGCAGCCTTCGCCTGTCTCAAGGCCTCCTCGAGATCACACGAGGGGAGTGTGGGTGGAGGTAGCGTTGGAGTACTGCTGGGGGGAGGCGCTGCCTCAGTCGGGCTTGGCGTCGCTGTCCAGGCGGGGGGCAATGTTGGCGCCGCCGGAACAGGGGCGGGGGATTGCAGGATCCCGCACGCATGGAGAACTACGGCGAGTGGGATCAGTGTTCGGAGTGTGCGATTGGGGCGGCAACGGAATGCCGATGGAAGCACCCTTCGAACCGTGAGTTGCATTAGCTCCCCCTTTCAGGACCAATGCGGGCAGCCCAACGGCTAGGAGCTGTCGAAGATCCTGCGGCTCATGCAGGGCGTAGTCCCGCCGCAGGTCCCGGTGCCTTCCCGGGGCCGAAGGTCCCGCGTTGTCTTCGGGGCGCTGTTTCCGGGGAGCTGCGCTCCCAGG
>Ga0105100_10001752_pt1 | contig 12698 bp, 14 predicted proteins | sample PPLLak12cMay2015_2_FD_87033 | JGI IMG/M metagenome (GOLD analysis project Ga0105100, IMG submission 87033) | Freshwater sediment microbial communities from Prairie Pothole Lake near Jamestown, North Dakota, USA - PPLs Lake P8 Core (1) Depth... | ecosystem: Environmental > Aquatic > Freshwater >... | reverse complement strand
TGCCCACACCGAGCAGGATATTCACGGCATACAGCTGCCAGAGCTGCAGCTCCCCGGTTGCATATATGATTAGAATGATGATCGTCCCAATCCCAGCGGTGAGGTCGCTGATCATCATCATCAGCTTGCGGTTGTAGCGGTCGACCCACACACCGGCGATCGGTGAGAAGATCAGAAAGGGAGTAATGAAGAATACCTGCATCATCCCCAGGGCGGTGGCGCTGTTGGTCAGCTGGTAGACCCAGATCGTGAGGGCAAAGCCGGTCATATTGGTCGCCAGCACGGAAACGATCTGGCCCAGCCAGACCAGGGAAAAGCCTGCCATCCCGCTCAATCGTTTTTGAGGTATGGTGCCTGCAGTCATAATCTAAACACACTCATAGCGGATGCGAATGGAGCGCTGCCCTATCCTGCGTGCCGATCTTATTATAGGTCCCTGACTGCCAGAATGCTTTTATCCATCCACATTTTCTGGAGGTGGGAGAGTTTTCAATAACCGGACCGCATTTTGCATCAAGTCAGCCTGCTGTTCGCTGCTGCCCGGGAAACCTCCCTGGCTGAAAGCAGAATCGCCGCCACCACGACCGCCGAGCGGCTGGAGCAGAACCTGGAGCATTTCGTCGGCTTTCACTCCGCTGCCTGGTGAACAGCCTACCACGAGAGAGATTTTACCGCTAGAAAGGCTTGAGAAGAGTGCTACCGTGCAGGGATGCTGGCAGCATTCCGAAGCCAGGAGGCGAAGCTCCTGAGCCGGACGAGCTTCATATGCTTCAAGAACGCACAGCCGCTGCTGAATCGTTTCGCTCTCTTGAAGAAGCCGGAGCGTCTCCAGCTTTAACAATTCATGCCGGGTGCTTTCCAGCTGTTTATTGACAGAACCCAACTCCTGCGACTGCTGGAGGACGGAGGATTCCAGGTCGCGAGGATGGACGCTGAAAGCGGCTGAAAGGCGGATCAGGGTGTCGAAGGACGCCCTGAAGTACTCAAGCGCCTGCATCCCGGCGAAGAAATGCACGCGCATTTTTTCGTTCTGGCGCTCGGTTTTAGTGATTTTCAAGATCCCGATGGAGCCGGTCCGGGTGCAGTGGGTACCGGAACAGGCCGAATAGTCAAACGAGTCAATTTCGACAATCCTGATTTCAGCGTGGACAGCGTCCGGCTTGCGGACCGGCAAACTGGCGCTCTCGGCGCCGGACACAAAGTATGATTTTACCTGAAGGTTTTGGAAAATGACTTCATTCGCCAGGTTTTCGACTGTTTCCAGGTCAATTTTCGAGATGGCGGGAGATTCCAGATCAAGAGTAGAAGGACTGCAGCCATTGATATTGGCTGAAACCGTCGAGGCGTGCAGCTGGCGCAGGAAACACTGGCTGAGCAGATGCTGAGCGGTGTGGTGCTGCATGTGGCGAATGCGGCGGTCGGAATCTATGCGCGCCCTGACGCTGCCGACCGGAAGATCACGGTCGAGGACGTGAATGACCCGTGAATTGTCCTGCGATTTATATACATCCAGGACCGCGGCAGACTCGATCTGACCGGTGTCGTGCTCCTGGCCACCCCCGGAGGGGTAAAAATAGGTGCGGTCCAAAATCACACCCTGTCGTCCGCCTGGAAGGGCTATTTTCTCGACGACACTGGCTTCGAATTCAAATTTTAGTGGATCCTGGAGGTAAAGCAGCTGCGGAGAGATTGCCATGTCGATCAATAGTTGGTTACTACGTCGATGACTCCCCGGTCGCGTGCCGTTTTCTCAAAGTGATGGAAGGAACGGAAAGCGACGAGAGCCAGGATGACAGTCAATGTCAGCAGGATGAGCAGGATCTGGCTGTCGGAGAAATTCGTGAGCGTAGGGAATGCGGCTGCCACTTCTCCAACCAGTGAACGGCGGATGATTTCCAGCCAGTACGTGATCGGATTGATGTAGCCGATCGGCTGTAAAAACCAGGGCAGGACTTCCAGTGGAAAAACGGCACCACTGAAGAGGAACAATGAGCCAGCCACTGCGGTCCCAAGCTCCCACATGTGGTGAACGAGCAACAGAAGCATGCCCGCCATGATCAGCCCCATCAAGGCGAGCATATTGACCCCGATAACCATAGAAAGAAGGAAAAGAGGCCACTCGATCGAGCCAATCTGCAGCTGGACGTCGAGAAAGACAACCCCGACGAACAGGGTAATAAAAACTGCGATCGATGAGATGATGAAATTGGCCACACAACGTCCCAGCAGGTAGGTGGGGAAGTGAATGGGAGCCGTGTAGATATATTTCAGGGTCTTGTAATGTTCCCGGTCATCGATGATGGCGAACACGATGCCGTTCAGTATCTGGGCGACATAGATATAGAAAGCGTTGCCGAGGTAGATGTATGTGAAAAGAGGCGATTCGAAGTCACTCTGGGTGATCATGGCGTACATGACCACCAGGATGGCGGCACCCGAGAGGGGTTTGATGATGGAATATACCGTGAATAAAAACGGATCGGTCCAGTTGGATTCGATCTGCCACCCCAGCCAGGCGGCGATGCGGAATGAGTTCCAGAAGGAGGAGAACTTCGAGTTTGGATTGGTTTGAATCGTGTCCATAATTATCGACGACTCTCGGTGATACGGCCTTCCCGGATGGCCAGTTTCTCCATGCGGGCGAGCAGCACAAAAGCTGAAACCAGGAAAACCACACTCAATATCGACAGGATGATGATCTCGGTCCTGACGGTGAGAAAGCCCGTGATGGCTGCCTGCGGAAAGACCAACTGTCGCATGGCATCCATTCCCAGGGCCAGTGGGATGATGGAGGCGGACAAGGCAATCCAGAAATTCAGGCTGCTGAGGGGAAAGTAGAAACCGGAAACCAGGTAGATCGGTTCCTGGGCCAGCGAAGCCAGGTGCCAGGCTTCACGCCCCAAGAGCAGGAATAATGAAGCCAGCATCATACCCATCCCGTACAAAGCCACCATGGTGATGGTGAAGACCGCGAACAGCTGAATGAAGCTGGTGACTTCATAGGATACCTGGAACACCCAGCTGCCGATGATCGTGATCACCAGCGCCCGGAGGATGGAAGCAAACAGGCCTCCGAGGGCCATGCCTAAAAGTATGGCGATCATCGAATTGGGAGCCATGATATAGAGGGCCAGGTTGCCCTGTTCTTTTTCCCAATACAGCTGGCTGGACATGCTCCAGAGGATATTCAGCCAGAAAGCGGTCATAGCGCCGCCCATGACCACGAAGCCGATATATTCTTCCGGGGCGCCGATGGCCCGATAGACGAATACGTAGCCAAAAACAGCCAGCAGCGGCAGAAAGATTTCGAAAAAGAGCCAGGATTTTTCGCGCTGCTGCCCGATCAGGCGCGGGTAGGCACGTGCCACGACGGACTGCAAGAATAAGCGCCAGCCGGTGTTATGCCGCATGCCTGAGATTCGTGCAGCCTGGCTGTTGAGAACGGGTGGCAGAAGGCTCGAGGAGGTGTGATCCATATCACTGTTTCTCGTCTTCCACGCGCTCTACCTCGGCCATACTGCGCCCGACCAGGTCGATGAAGACATCTTCGAGGGTAGGCTCGCGCTTCTGAAGGTTGAGGATGCGCAGGTTTTCACTGGTCAGCAAGGCGACGACGTCAGAAAGGACGTTATCTTCTGCCAGGATCATTTCAATGGTCGTCGAGCCATCTTCTTCGAGGCTGGTGAGCTTGCGAACACCTGGGATGTCGTGGAATTTTTGAATGGGTGTGCCGTTCAGCGGGCTGGTTTGAATCCTGAAAATGGCATCCTGCTGGAGGCGACGTTTCAGGTTGGCGGGAGAATCGCATGCCAGAACCTGCCCTTTGTTGATGATGGCAACACGATCGCATAATTCGTCCGCTTCGACCATGTAATGCGTGGTCAGCAGGATGGTTCGGGAGGGATTATTTTCTACCCAGTAGTGGATATAGCTGCGCACATCTTTCGAAGCGCCAACATCCAAGCCAAGAGTAGGCTCGTCCAGGAAAAGGACATCGGGATCGGTCAAGAAGCCCCTGATAATGTTCATTTTCTGCCGTAAACCGGTCGACAGGTCGGAGGACTTGGTGTTGATGCGATCAGCAATGCCAAAAGTCTCCAGCATTTCCTTGATGCGCTGGTTGGCCTGTTTGGAGGGCATACCGTAAAATTGGGAAAACATCCACAGGTTTTCGCGCACGGTGAGCAAACCATAGCCTGAGGACTCTCCGCCGGAGACCATATTGATGTGATGGCGGACCTTATCCGGTTCCAAGGTGACATCATAGCCGGCCACACAGGCTTTGCCAGAGGAGGGGGTGAGCAGGGTGGTTAATATCTTGATTAAGGTGGTCTTCCCAGCACCATTGGGACCCAGCAATCCGAAAAGCTCACCGGAATTCACCTGCAGGTCGACACCGGTCAGGGCGACCAGCTGCTTTGGCTCGCCCTTCTTACCCATCCTGATCTTGTAGGTACGGCTTAATTGCTCGGTTTGAATCGCAAAATTCATAGAATTAATCCCGGTAAATTGCAAAATTGTTGAGTCTTCAAAGGGTAAACGTATGGTAAACGTAGGGCAGCCGTCAAGTAACCAGGAGACATCTCTGGTAGGATAATGTTTGAAGGGCGATTTCTCTTCTTCTCCTCCTTAAAGAGAGCCGGGGGCGGCGTACCCGGCTCTCGTTATTTAACGAGGTGGAGATGATACCACAAATGGAATGGTTTCAGGCAAGCAGGCCAACCTGGGGATAGCGAAAGCAATCGGTGGTGTGATCGTTCACCATGCCGGTGGCCTGCATATGAGCGTAGCAGATGGTGGAACCGACAAACTTGAAGCCACGCCTGATCATATCCTTGCTCATGAGGTCGGATTCGGGTGTTCGCGCAGGGATCTCGGAAATGGTTTTCCAGCTGTTCTGGAGCGGTTTACCACCGACGAACTGCCACAAGTAAGCATCAAAACTGCCGAACTCCTCACGCACAGCAAGAAATGCCTGGGCGTTGGTGACCGCGGCGTTGACCTTCAAGCGGTTGCGGATGATGCCCGGATTGGAGAGCAGCTCAGCAATTTTCTGGTCGTCATATTGGGAGATGAGCAGTGGCTCGAAGTGGTCGAAGGCCTGATCAAAATTCTCCCGCTTGAGCAGGATAGTGCGCCAGCTCAACCCGGCCTGGAAGCCTTCCAGGATGATGAATTCGAATAACAGGCGGTCGTCGTGCACCGGAACACCCCATTCCTGGTCGTGGTAAGCGGCATACAGGGGGTCTTCAGTGGAGACCCAGGCGCAACGTGTGGTCATTTTTGTTCTCCAATGTAATATCGCATGATAGGCCGGGTTTCTGACCTGCGGGCGACCTCGACAAATCCTGAATCTATGAAAGGTCCGGGAAAGCCGGTGTAGGCAAACACATCCGGCACAATGCCCGTGCGCGGCTCGACCGGATAAGCTTCGACGATCTGTGCACCGTGCGAGCCTGCATAGAGCAGCGCGGCTCGAATCAATTGGGCGGTCAATCCCTGGCGGCGGAAGCGCTTGTTAATGAAGAAGCAGACTATGGACCAAACCGGCCGGTCGTCCACCGGTTTAAGGATGCGAGAGCGTTGAAGGGTGGAAAAGTCGGCGCGAGGGCCGACCGAAATCCAGCCGACCGGAAGAGGTGGGGCGGTTTCGGATGAGGATTGCGCATAGGCGATCAAACCGGGGATTTCACCGGATTTCACAAGAACCTGCAGCGCGAGACGATTAGCCTCTCCCTTGAATCGCTCGTATTCTGAGCGGGTCTGCCTCCAATACATGCACCAGCAGCCGCCGCAGGCGCCGCGCGGCCCAAAAAGAGCTTCCAGATCAGTCCAGCGATCGGGTGTTAGTGGTAAGACTTGAAAAGCCAGGGGCTGGTCAGCTCGTGGAAGCATGATAGAAGACCTGCATGTGGTCCGCCAGGGCTTTCAGCGCCTGTTGTTGAACTGCCATCTGTAAATCTTCCCGAGAATTGCCGCGGGATGTGAGACCGATTTGCTGACCCTGGCTGAAGGAAATGCATGGTGAAAGCCGGAATTTAATGCCAAAGGCAAACTGCAGCATAACCTGGATGAATTCGGCTAATTTTCTCTGCTGCCAAGGCTCGCGAGGTATGTGGGTGATAGGATGACCAAGGATCTTCGGCGACAGCACGCCGCTGGTTACTGCCACGACCAGGCAGGTCTCCGGGACCTTGCGAAGCAGGATCTCCAGGCTGGACGACCACCGCTCGAGCTCTTCCAGGGCACCTGGCAGGAAGGCGGGATCGGGATCGACCCTGCCGGTAGGGAAGATGATCATTGCGCCGCCCTGCCTGAGATGCTCGAGCATGAGGCGCACGGCAGCCATGCGGTTGTGGGGGTCGTGAGTGACATAAATAAGATACGGGTGAAGGTGCGGCAAGGTTCGATACAACTTTTCATCGGAGACGATGACCCTGATATCTGTGCGCGGTAAGCTGGATACCTGTGCGAAGATATCGTAGGCTCCCGGGTGGTTACCGGCAATGAGCAGTGGTCCTGCAAGTGGGATGTGACTGATGCCGCTGGTGCGCACGCTTTCAACGAAGTGATCCAGGATCCAGCCGGCGGCTTTTTGGATGCCATTTTCCTCTATTTGCCCGTCGAACTGGTGGAGCAGCCGGGCGAACTTATGGGCTACGGGCCAGAAGATGGGGGTCAGCAGGAAGCGCAGCCAGGTCGGAAGCGGACGGGCGAAGGCCGAGAAGATTTGATCCAGCAGCAAGGAACGGATTGCCGCGAATCCGGGTGACTCAGAAGACATTGTCAGCTGTGTTCCGTTCCCGGCCCCAACCAGCCAAAGCGTTTCAAGTCGACCCGCTGGTGTTCGTCAAAGAGCACACCTTCAGCTTCGAGTAAATCACGCTGATTGGTTTCACTTTCGAACCGCCGGGGGCTGATTTTTCCCTGAGAATTGATCACACGATGCCAGGGGACATCATCCGGACAGGCGGCCATGGCACCGCCCACCCAACGCGGACTGAAAGCCCGGAATCTTTCGAAGGGAATTTCAGGGGGAGGGGTTATCAGGCCGGCGATCTGACCGTAGGTGGCGACTTTACCGGCTGGAATCTGACGAACCATTTCCCAGACCTGGAGATTAAACAGCTGAACTGAAGGTGGTGAGGCAAAAGCTGGTGACATTTCATTAATATATCAGAACGAATGTTCTGTGTCAAGTCTCTTTTTTCCTAAGATATAATCAAACGAATGGTGGAATCTAGCCGGATCGCAGACCGTCAAATTGCCAGGGCGGCTGGACTGGTTTTCCTGGCATTCGTGATCGGCAATCTCACAGGACTGGTACGGCAGATCCTGGTGGCGAATGCTTTCGGAACCAGCACGGAAATCGAAGCATTTAACGCAGCGAACCGGGTTTCTGAGACCCTTTTCCTGCTGGTGGCGGGCGGGGCTTTATCCTCGGCGTTTATCCCGACCTTCACCAGCCTGCTGGCGAAAGACAAACGAAATGACGCCTGGAGATTGGCTTCAGCCATCACCAACCTGATGCTGATCATCCTGGTGCTGGTGAGCGGAATCATGGCTATATTCGCGCCGGCACTGGTGCGGTATGTACTGGCACCGGGTTTTGCTGAATTCCCGATCAAAGAAGCGCTCACAATCCATCTGCTGCGGCTGATGCTGCCTTCGGCAGTCATTTTTGGCTTGAGCGGGCTGGTGATGGGAATCCTGAACTCTCACCAGGTCTTCCTGGTGCCGGCGCTGGCACCATCCATGTACCAGATCGGAATGATCATCGGGGTGGTCGGATTAGCACCGAAATTTGGCATCCTTGGATTGGGCTACGGCGTGCTGATTGGAGCCAGCCTGCACCTGCTGCTGCAGCTGCCTTCCCTGGTGAGGTTAAAGGGTGAATATTCGCCGATCCTGGGCCTGAAACTACAGCCGGTGCGCGAAGTAGCTTTACTTATGGCACCGCGGCTACTGGGGGTGGCGGTGGTGCAGCTCAATTTTTGGGTAAATATCCGGCTGGCATCGAAGATGCCGGAAGGCAGTGTCACTGCCCTGGTACTGGGATTTGCACTGATGCTGATGCCGCAGGCGGCCATCGCCCAATCAATCGCGGTGGCAGCCATGCCAACTTTTTCATCCCAGTACGCATTGAGAAAGATGGCTGACCTGCGCACATCCCTGACATCCAGCCTGCGTGTGGCGATGATCCTGGCCATCCCTGCGACAGCCGGGCTGATCCTGCTGCGCGAGCCTATCATCCGGCTGCTTTACGAGCGTGGGGAATTCAACGAATACTCTACAATGCTGGTGTCATGGGCGCTGTTGTGGTACACGACAGGCCTGATCGGACACTGCCTGGTGGAAATCCTGTCGCGGTCCTTTTATGCGATGCATGATACTCGCACCCCGGTCCTGGTAGGCGTCCTGGCGATGAGTATGAACATCGGATTGAGCTTCCTGCTGTCCGGGTTTTTCGAAAAGCTGGGTTGGATGCCACACGGAGGCCTGGCACTGGCAAATTCCATCGCAACAACGGTGGAAGGGATACTACTGCTGATCCTGGTGAAGTGGCGGCTGCAGGGACTGGAAAAGCGGCGACTGCTGAATGGAGTGGGGTGGGCGGCAGCCTCAACGGTTTTGATGTCAGTAAGCCTGGTACTGTGGTTATTTTATGCGAATGCTTTACCGGATTGGTTGGTGCTCGGTGTGAGCCTGTTCCTGGGCGGCGCGGTTTTTGCGATCTCTGCATACTCCTTTGGATTGTCTGAGGTCTCCTTTGCGATCCACTGGGTGCTGAGGCGCTTCAGATCCCTGGCGCAGCGAGCCACATGAGAAAATACCGCAGGACAAGCCAGCCGGATGAAAACGATTACAGGCTGCCCAGGAACCCCGTACCCTGGACGACAAAATTCCTGATTGGAATCCTGATCTGCCTGGCAGCCGTATTCATCCTGCTGCTCGTATTCCGTGAAGATCGATCGCCAATCCTCACGTCATTGATAGAAAAGTTTGGCAGCCGAGAGCTGGTAGAGGAAACCAACCAGCCGGATGCCGTGGCGCCAATGCCCATCCCCACTCCCACATTCCCACCTGGCAGCGCCTGGCTGGCGGCGATCAAGTTCATCACAATATTCAGCGGTCCCGGCGAAGAGAACACCAAACTGGGCATTCTCGAAGGAGGAGAACAAGCCAGGATCGTGGGGAAAAACCAGGACAGCGACTGGTGGGCAATCAGGGTTCCTTACGTGGAAGGGGAAATAGGCTGGGTCAACGACGCCCAGGTCCAGGCTTATGACACCGGTGGAGTCACGGTATTTGATGAAACCGATGTGGTGTCGGCAAGTGAAACTGAGGTTGTTCCAGCTGATGAACTTCCCAGGCTGCAGGCGATCGCGCCTACAAATGTGCGCAGCGGGCCAGGAATGGAATTCGAGAGGATTGGCTTGCTGTCGGAAGGACAGGAGGCTGAAATCCTGGGCAAGGATCCAAACGAATTCTGGTGGTTGATAAAAATCGCGAGCGTGGAGGGAGAAAGGGGTTGGGTATCGCGTGATTTCGTGGTTGCCCAAAAGGCTGAAGAGGTCCCTGTGGTGGGCACCTCCAGCATCCAGTTTGGGGCGGTTCCCACACCGGCTGAGGGAGAGCCTGCATTAAGCAGCGCGGTTGTTATCAATATCCGGGCCGGGCCAGGGACGAATTTCGCCATTATCGGTAAGCTGGCGCCTGACCAAAAGGCGGTGATCGTAGGGGTCAGCCCGGATGGGACCTGGTGGGCAGTTCGAATCCCTGCGGCTCAGAACCAACGCGGGTGGATTTCCTCGCAATATGCCGCGGTGGAAAATGCGGAGGGAGTCCCGGTTATTCGATAGTGGATAAGGATTAGCGGAAAATTAGCCAGTAGGCCTGGCTGACCACGAGGCCCAGCAGCACGCCGGCCAGGGCTTCGAGGGGGGTATGACCGAGGACTTCGCGCAGCATTTCTTCTTTTAATGGGTGACCGGATGTCAGGTCGGTGATCATTTGATTGATTATTTTGGCATGCCTGCCAGCCTGGCGGCGGATGCCTGTGGCATCGTAGATAACGACCATGGAAAGGACAAAACCAACGGCGTAAACAGGAGAATCAAAACCGAGCTCCAATCCCAAGGCGTGGGTCATGCCCGTGATGAGGGCGGTATGCGAGCTGGGCATCCCACCGGCGCGGAAGAGCAGGGACCAATCCCAGCAGTGTGAATGGAAATATTCGAGGAGGACCTTGACAACCTGGGCAATCGACCAGCTGATCAGCGCAGGAATAAGGATGTAGTTGGAAAAGATAGCGAAAAGTGCCATTATTGTGAATTGTTATACATAGCTTCGAACTCGACCAATCCCCCGGCGGAGATTTGCTGAACCCGCAGCTCGGCAGTATCCAGCAGTGACATGCAGCGCTGAATCAGCAACTGGCCGCGCTCGTACTGCTCCAGGGCAGTTTCTAAGGTCTGATCGCCGGCTTCCAACGATTTAATCACACTTTCCAGCTGCTGGAAGGCTTCTTCGTAATTAAGAGCTTTGATTTCCTGATGGGCGGCTTTATCGACCATTTTTGACCCTCTGTTAAGAAAAAATCGAAATGTATTTATTCAGTCTCAGACGGTGCTGCCGGTTCGCCTTCGAAAGACTCAGTCCCAGGATTCTGCATGTATTTCAGCAGGATCGAGCCCTCGGGCAGCTGGGCCTGTGCTAAAGCGGGTAATTCGGTGGGAGGGATGTGCAGCTGCGAAAGTTCCTCGAGCAGATCAGGCAGGATTTGCTCCTGGTACAGGCGCTGCAAGGAGCGCTGGCGTGAGATGTTCACCACCAGGCTGGCAAAGATTACCAGGGCGATCGTTATCAGAATCCCAGTCATCAGCATGGCGATAAGGCTGCCTTTTACTGCCAGAAAAACGAGGATCATGATGATGGCAGCGGGGATGAGACCGAAGGAAATGGCCAGGTTGAAAGCGTGGGTGGCTGCCACCTGGCTGGTCTGCTGCATGTTCTCTTCGGCAGCTGAAATCAGGGAGTTGATCGTTTCGTAAGGATTCTGGGAGGAGATGACTTCATTCATGTGCTGGTTCACTTCCCGACATAACGGTTTTTACCCCGGCATCGAAAAACCCATCCAGCAGGCGAACACCTACTTCGTCTCCCACAGATACCTGGATGATGGAACGCACCAGGCTTCCGTCCGGCCGGGTGATGACTGCATACCCGCGTCCCAAGGTAGCCTGTGGGCTAAGGGAAATTAGACGGTCCGCAAAGCCTGCCAGTTTTGTACCCCTAATTTCCAAAGCATGTTTTAACAGTGAGCTCATGCTGCGGCTGAGGTCATCGATCCGCTGGCGGTCTGCGCTGATTTCCGACTCGGGAGACCTGACCTGGAGCCTGGAGAGGAAATATGAAACACGGGTTCTTGCGCCAGCCAGCCAATCCTGGAGCAAGCCGACCAGGCTCCGGGAAAGCAATGCCAGGTTATTTTGAAGGTCGACCCTGTCTGGAACCGCGATCTCGGCTGCGGCGGTGGGTGTGGGCGCCCTGTAATCGCTGACGAAATCGGTGATGGTAAAGTCTGTTTCATGTCCTATCCCACTGATCACCGGGATGCGCGAGGCGGCGACAGCTCGGGCGACGCCTTCATCATTAAATGCCCACAGGTCTTCGATCGAACCTCCCCCGCGGGCAACCAGGATGAGATCGGGGTTGTATTCGCGATTAAGAGCATCCAGGGCAGCAATAATCCCCGCTGGAGCTTCAACCCCCTGGACAGGTGTGGGTGCAAGGATGACTTCTACCAGTGGATAACGGCGTTGAAGGGTATTTAGTATGTCCCTGATAGCAGCTCCGGTCGGTGAGGAGACGATGCCGATACGCTGGGGCTGTTTCGGAAGAGGGCGCTTGCGTGCCGGATCGAATAATCCTTCGGCTTCCAACCTGGCTTTGAGACGCAGAAATTCCTGGAAGAGTGCTCCTTCGCCAACCGGACGGACCAGGTCTGCATACAGCTGGTACTGGCCTGCAACCGGGTAGATTCCAATCTTGCCATGCGCTTCGACTGCCTGACCATCCTGAAGTGTGAGGCGCAGACGGGCTGTGGAATTCCGCCACATCACACATCTCAATGAGCTTTCCCGGTCTTTCAGTGTAAAATAGACGTGACCTGATGCCGGGCGCGAGAGGTTCGAAATTTCTCCCTGCACCCATAAATCCTGCAGGATTTCATCAGACTCTAAAAGATCGCGCAAATAGGTCGTCAGCTCGTTGACACTCCAAATAGAGATTTCGAAGAAAGGAAATTCAGTCATCTGGTAAAGTTAACAGGAGTTTGCTGGTAACGGAAAATGGAGATTGCTCCCGTAAAAGAACGGGACAGGTTCGTCTCAATGCTCCCTCGCAATGGCATTATATCTTCAATGCAAACTGGTAACAGGGCAGGAGAAGGATAATCGCATTCAAGCGGACTGTCAACTATTCCAATGCTTCAAAATCTTTGCTAAAATGACTTACCTATTCTAGAGAACAATCTTGAAATTTCTTTGGTCAACCTGGCGCATGGATTATATTCGCAGCGATAAACTGAAACACGGATGTGTGTTCTGCGAAGAACTCACAAAACCGGACGGCCCGGAGAACCTGATCATTGCGCGCAGCTCGCATTCTTATATGATCCTGAACCGCTATCCCTA
>Ga0105100_10001750_pt1 | contig 12706 bp, 13 predicted proteins | sample PPLLak12cMay2015_2_FD_87033 | JGI IMG/M metagenome (GOLD analysis project Ga0105100, IMG submission 87033) | Freshwater sediment microbial communities from Prairie Pothole Lake near Jamestown, North Dakota, USA - PPLs Lake P8 Core (1) Depth... | ecosystem: Environmental > Aquatic > Freshwater >... | reverse complement strand
GGGATTTATGCAAGCTTTGCGGAGAGAGGGGGATTCGAACCCCCGGTACAGTTACCCATACGGCAGTTTAGCAAACTGCTGGTTTAAGCCACTCACCCATCTCTCCTATTGGCTTTATGCGCGACAAAAATAGGAAAACATGACTAAACTGCAAAATCTGCGGTGACTTATTTCAATCCCTTCAGGACAGGTGCATATTTTGAAAAAACCTGTCAGGAGGTCTTCTTCTCAAGAAGGATTATATTCTCAATATGATGAGTATGGGGGAACATATCAACCGGCTGAACCCTGGTTACAGTGTAATGACCTGACATAAGGCTTATATCACGAGCCTGAGTTGCCGGATTGCAGGAGATATAAACGATCCTGCCCGGCGATGCGGAAATGATCTGCATTACAACATCCTCATGCATCCCGGCTCTTGGAGGATCGGTTATTATAACATCAGGCCTGACATTTTCAAGGATAAACTTTTCGCTGAGCAGTGATCTGATGTCCCCGGCAAAAAACTGAGTGTTCTTTATGCCATTGATCCCTGAATTGATAATTGCATCCTTAACCGCATCATCAATGTATTCAATACCGATTACCTTCCTGGCAGAATCAGCAACGAAATTTGCTATCGTTCCCGTTCCGGTATAGAGATCATAGACTACCTCTGTCCCTGTTAGTCCGGCAAATTCCTTTGCGATCCCGTAAAGTCTGATAGCCTGTTTTGTATTAGTCTGGTAAAATGATTTCGGACCGATCCTGAATCTGAGTCCACCCATCTCTTCAAGCAAATGGTCATCTCCTTTATAAAGCAGCGGAACCTGGTCGGCCAGGGAATCATTCTGTTTGGTGTTAATTATATAAAAAAGTGAGCTTATCTGCGGAAATTCCGCTGACAGAAAATCCATCAAACCGTTGATCCTCTCTTTTTCGTCAAGATAAAATACAACGATTACCATAACTTTCCCGGAGGTTGTGTTCCTGATTATCAGATTCCTCAGGAATCCGGTCTGCTGGCGCAGATTAAAAAATGCAAGTGATTTCCTGTGAGCATATCTCCTGACCGCATCACGGATGGCGTTTGAGGGCTCGGGCTGAAGATGGCACTCCCTGATATCCAGGACCTTGTCAAAAAGACCGGGGATATGGAATCCAAGCGCATCCTCGTTCAGGTTGTCATTATCGGAGATCATTTCTTCCCTTGTAAGCCACCGCTTGTCGGAAAAAGTGTATTCAAGCTTGTTGCGGTACAGGAAAATCTCAGATGAACCGATTACCGGATCCATTTCGGGAATATCCAGTTTCCCGATCCTTGTCAGGTTATCCTTCACCTGTTTCTCTTTCCAGAATAGCTGTTTGTCATAAGGAAGATGCTGCCATTTGCAGCCACCGCATACACCGAAATGAACGCACCTCGGACTTATCCTGTCGGGAGAGTATTCATGGAAGCGAACCACACTGCCTTCGAGGTACTTCCGCCTCTTCTTCCTGACTCTGATATCCACCACATCTCCCGGGATCAGCATCGGGACGAAAACGACCTGATTGTCAATCCTTGCAATTGCATTTCCCTCCGCCCCGATATCCGTCATCCTTACCTTTTCGAGCAAAGGCATCTCTTTCTTTCGGCCCACCTGTAATATTTATTAGTAATGTTACCGGTCAAGATTCATAAAAAAGTTCAATCCTTTTATCATTGCGGGAACGACGGCATCCCCGTGGTCAAGACCGGGAATTATTTCCTTCGTGCATGTCTGGGTAGAAGTTCCGGCCTGTATCATTGAATTATAAATGCTTTCCGTGGTTATGGGATCAACAGATGTATCTCCGCCGCCATGGATCAGGTATAGCGGGACTGATGTGTTCCAGCCGGAAATACTGTTGCTTGCCAGGGACGCTCTCACTGAAGCGTACTTTGCGTCTGCCTCGTATCCTGACAGAAAATCATCTGTAAAAAGGTCAGGGATTATTGTGGTGAGTTGTTCATTTATCTGTTCAAAGGTCATTGAACCGGTATACAGGCTACCCAGCCGCGAAGCATACGGCTCTTTCAGAATATCTGAAACAGGATTCGTAAACTGATCATATTCGGAATAAGAATTGATAATGTATCCAATATAGACTGGCATCGGATAAGAGGTTAAGCCTGTCATTGAACCGAACAGAATGTTCATATCGTACGGCCCGGCCCCGCATACACTTCCCTTAAGGTTGAAATCACCTGAATAATCTTTCTCAAGAGCTTCATGAACAGCCAGTGTGGCCCAGCCTCCCTGTGAATATCCTGCCAGGTAAACGGCATCACTTATTGTCAGCCCGGGAAGCTCTTCACTATCCATTTCCCTGACAGCAAAAAGCATGTCGACGATTGATCTCACCGTTGGTTCCTTTATCAGGTAAGGATGAGTGATATCTGCCGACTCACCGAATCCGGGGTAATCCGGAATAACAACCACATACCCCATTGAAGCAATTACCTCCACAAACTGGTAGGAAGGATTCGAAGTATATTCGGTTGGCGCATAATCGTTTACGGTATTTGTTCCATTCTGAAAACTCAGAAGAGGGTAATCTCCCTCACCGGCAGGGATACATACAAGCCCGGAGGCATTGATTTCAACACCCCGGACTTCCGTCCTGTATACCACCTTGTAAATATCCACTGAATGCGATATATATGGTTTGATATCATTAAGCTCAGGGTATGCCGGAGTTGCAAAATCAAGGAGAGTGTTGATATATGTGGTGCTGTAATTTTCTATGAATTCCTTTGAGACAAAATATTCATATTCATTATCCTCATTTTTTGAGCATGATGACAACAACACAATAACGCTGAAAAATATCAGCAGAAGAATGAACCGATACCTTTTATTTATCTCCATAATCTTGCTTTTATTAAAATCCCTTTGGTCCTTAGTGATTTTCCTTTGTGTCCTTAGTGGTTAAATTGTTATTCTTTTCAAACACAAACGACAAAGGATACACAAAGGACACAATGGATATTCAGTTTAAACTAAAGGTCAAAGATAACTGTAATTGACTTACCCGCTTATTTAAAGCCTCCCAGACTTTTTCTATCTTTGCTCAATTTTAGAAAATTCATGGTTTCAGTACAGGATCTCTCAATGTCATTCGGAAGCTTTGACCTGCTAACGGATATCTCATTCCTGATAAATGAACAGGACCGGATAGGACTAACCGGTAAAAACGGAGCCGGTAAGACAACTCTTTTAAAAATAATATCAGGCAATCAGAGCCCTACAAAGGGATTTGTCGATATGTCGAAGGAAGTCACAATCGGATATCTCCCCCAGCAGATGGTTGTTGACGATTCAACCACAGTCATGAATGAAACTCTGACAGCATTTGCCGGGCTGATAAGCTTGTCGGAAGAAATTGAGCAATGCAGCACTGAGATTGCAAGCAGGAAAGATTATCATTCACCGGAATATCTGAATTTATGCGACAGGCTGACCGAGACAGAGGAAAAGTACAGGATCATGGGTGGAACAAACTATCTTGCAGAGGCGGAACGAACCCTTACAGGACTTGGTTTCGAGAGAAAGGACTTTAACCGCCCGACCAGTGAGCTCAGCGGAGGCTGGCGAATGAGGATCGAGCTTGCAAAACTGATCCTTAAAAAACCGGCACTATTTCTCCTTGATGAGCCCACTAATCACCTTGATATAGAGTCGATACAGTGGCTCGAAACTTTTCTTGGAGGATATCCCGGGGCAGTGATGATGGTTTCGCACGACCGCGCTTTTCTTGACAACGTCACAAACAGGACAATAGAAATCTCGCTTGGAAAGATCTATGATTACAAAGTTTCCTGGTCGAAATATGTTGTTTTGAGGGAAGAGAGGAGAACTCAGCAGATAGCTTCTTTCAGGAACCAGCAGAAAATGATTGAGGATACGGAGAAGTTCATTGAGAGGTTCAGATACAAGGCAACAAAGGCGGTTCAGGTACAATCAAAAATTAAGCAGCTCGGCAAGCGAGAAAGGCTCGGCATCGATGAAGAAGATACCGGCTCAATCAACCTCAGGTTCCCTCCGGCTCCCAGGTCAGGAACCGTAGTGGTGGAGGCTGAAACCCTGTCAAAGAACTTTGGTTCATTGAATGTCCTGAATAAAATTTCCCTGACGATCACAAGAGGGGAAAAAGTTGCTTTTGTCGGACGGAACGGAGAGGGAAAAACAACATTTTCAAGGATCATTATCGGCGAACTGGATCATGAGGGCTCTCTGAAGATCGGCCACAACGTAAAAACAGGCTACTTTGCGCAGAATCAGGATGAACTGTTGGACGAAAATCTGACGGTCCTTGAGACAATTGATTATATTGCCAGGGGAGACATTCGAACAAAGATACGGGACTTGCTCGGCGCCTTTCTCTTCAGGGGGGAAGATGTAGACAAGAAAATCAAGGTACTTTCAGGGGGTGAGCGATCGAGGCTGGCCCTGGTAAAGCTCCTTCTCGAACCCTGCAACCTTCTTGTCCTGGATGAACCGACAAACCATCTCGACATGCACTCAAAGGACATTCTGAAACAGGCATTGATAAAATACGATGGCACGTTAATTGTGGTTTCCCATGACAGGGATTTTCTGGATGGTCTTGTTAATAAAATCTATGAGTTCAGGCATAACAGGATAAAGGAAAATATCGGAGGAATTTATGATTTCCTTAGGAAGAAAAAGATAGTGAACCTGAGAGATATTGAAAAAAAGGACAAGCTGTCGAGAGAATTAAGGAAAGATGATAATGCATCAAACAAGCAAAAATACCTTGAGAAAAAGGAATATGAAAGATCCCTCAGGAAGCTCAGAAAAAGACTTGAAGATTCCGAGAGGCTGATAGAAGAGATGGAAAATGAGTTGTCGGTTATGGATAATGAATTGATGACAACTGCAGATCAATCGGAAAGTGCCGGAATCTACAGAAAATATGAAGATCTCAGGAAAAGGCTGAATGAAGAGATGAACAACTGGACCCTCTGCTCGCATGAGGTAGATGAATTCTTAAAGACATCGGATGAAAATGGAATACCTGAAACTTGAAAAGGAATATCCCGTTCATGTTTATGAAACCGGGCCTGACGGCAAACTGAACCTTCATTCCCTTTTTGATTACTTCCAGGACATCGCATCCGACCATGCTGTCAGGCTTGGTTTTGGAAGGGACGACCTGATGAAACAGAATCAATTCTGGGTACTTTCGAGAATCTATTCCGAAATATCCCTCCGGCCCTCCTGGGGTGAAACAATCATCTTAAAGACCTGGCCGAGGGGAACTGACAGGCTTTTTGCCCTGAGAGACTTTGAGGTTCGTTACCCTGATGGAAGAACAATTGCCCTCGCAACTTCATCATGGCTCATAATTGATCGTGATTCAAAACGGATCCAGCGGCCCGACAATATCAGGAGCAGGTTGAATTCCGATCCATCGGTTGAAAAAGCATTCCCGAGAAATGCGATGAAACTCGAACCTGCCGATGGAAATGGCCGGAGCGCTCCGCATTTCGGAGTCAGGGTAAGCGATCTTGATATCAACCTGCACACGAACAATGCCAGGTATCTCAAATGGATCACCGACAGTTATGACCTTGATTTCATGCTGAATAATGTACCTTTATCTGCCGAAATAAATTATCTTGCCGAATCACGTTTCAACGATACCATTGCCATAATGATCTCGGAAGATGGAAATAACGGCAATCTGTTTAACCATTCAATTATGCGTACATCCGACAATACAGAGCTTTGCAGGGTAAGGATCAGATGGGAAAAGAGAAGTATGTAAAAAAATAATAATACAGGAACATGGACCGGAAATACTCTTTCAGAAAATGCAGCATCCTGTTTTACACCGGACTGTTTTGCCTGGTGGTTGCATCATGCAGTACAACAAGAAAAGCCGTTGTTGACACAAAGGATCTTTCCTATTTGTACAATCCGACAAAAAGCTCCATCAAGCCCCGTTTCAGCCTCTTTAATGAAACTGATGCATCATCAGTCCTGTCAGTCAGACTTTTTGCATCAGAGCTTTTATTCACTGAGGCAAATCCCAGGGGCATCCCAATGGCACAGCTCCTTATTACCGTAAAACTATACAATATAACCAACGGAAGGGCCCTGGCTGACACAGTTTTCCTTGACGCCGATGTAGTAAAAGAGACATCGAGGCAGGAATATGTTTATAAACTGCCGCTCAGGGTGGAGCAGGGAGCCGATTACATTGCGGAAGTCAAGCTCCTCGATCAGCTCCGTGTAGAGGTGATCCAGTCATTCGTGACATTCAATACCCGGACACCTGAAAACAGATACAATTTCATGGTGCGCGGCCATCTCAGCAAAAACGAGATTTTTAATCCGGTGGTGAGGGTTAATGAATATGTCAACCTTCTTTATCCGGGAGGGCCCGTTGACAGCATTTACATCTCATACTACAGGGCTCTGACTGAAGTGCCTGATCCGCCTTCCATGCAGTTGCCTGAAAAAATTATTGATTATGAGCCCGATACAATTGGTGCATTTGCTTATTCCGATACCCTTCCGATAATGTTCCCGGCAGAGGGTATATATTTCTGCACAATCAAAAGGGATTCGGAAGAAGGATTCACTTTTTTCAATTTCGGCAGTACCTACCCTTCAATGACTGATCCGGCAGTAATGATAAACCCGCTTGCCTACCTTGCCTCAGAGGAGGAAATGAATCGAATGCTCTCATCTTCCAGACCCAAGTCGGCCCTCGACGAATTCTGGATCAGCTGCGGAGGGAATATTGACAAATCGAGGGAACTGATACGAATTTATTACACAAGGGTCCTCTATGCCAACTATTATTTCACATCGTTCAAGGAAGGATGGAGGACCGAAAGAGGCATGATCTATACAATCTATGGACCGCCTGATAAAGTGTACAAGAATTCCACGGAGGAGAGCTGGGGATATCGCAGACCGGTCCTTAAATCTTCATGGGGAGGAAGGGTACATCTTAAGGAGAATTACCTTTTTTTTAATTTCAGGATGAGAAAAAGCATGTTTTCTGATAACGATTTTTACATAAGCAGGAGCGAAACACTAGTAACTTACTGGGACAAAGCTGTTGCAAGCTGGAGAAAAGGACTCGTCTTCCGGCTTGATAATCCCGATGATCTATAAATACCTATATGAAAGAGACCGACTGCATTTATGGCCTCAGGCCGGTTATTGAGGCTGTCAGGGCAGGAAAGCCGATCGACCGCCTGCTTATAAAGCAGGGTCTGCAGGGTGCCATTTATCATGAGCTCATGGTTGAGGTGCGGAAATATAATATTGCCTACCAGATCGTTCCCCTGGAAAGGATCGAACTTGTAACGCGGAAAAATCATCAGGGGGTTTTAGCCTGGCTCTCACTTATTGAATTTCAGTCGATTGCCAATCTTCTGCCTATGATCTTCGAAAAGGGTGAAGATCCATTGATAATTGCACTTGACGGAGTTTCGGATGTAAGAAATTTCGGAGCAATTGTACGCACCGCCGAATGCCTTGGGGCACATGCAGTTATTATTCCTGAGAAAGGATCGGCCAGGATAACTGCCGATGCAATCAAGACATCCGCCGGAGCACTTCATTCCTTTCCTGTATGCAGGGAAAAAAGCGTCGTGAGATCAATTGAGTATCTAAGGGAATCAGGACTTAAGGTTATAGCTGCAGGCGAAAAATCAGGTTCCCCGGTTTCTGAAGCTGATCTTAAGGGCCCTGTGGTCCTGATAATGGGATCGGAAGACAAAGGAATCAGCCGGGAACTTTTATCTTTATCTGATCAGCAGATTATGATCCCGATGAAGGGAAAAATCGAGTCATTGAATGTATCTGTCGCAGCCGGGATACTTCTTTATGAAATTGCGCGGCAGAGACCGGTCTGATCAGTCAATAATATTAATTATCCTCTGATCGAGCAAAGTCTGATCAGCAGTAAATGAAGCCAGCCCTGCAAGGGTCAGAAGGGTATCCGGGGCAATTTTCCCGTCCCTGATCTTCTGCTGCCATTTGGAATAAACCGGGATCTTCCCATCGCCTGCAATAGTGGCTTTTTCTTCTTTTGAAAGTGAAGGGAACATATCTTCACACCCCTCCTCATGAGCAATATGCACCAACTCCGATCCCGAAAGCGGCAGCTTCTGATTAAGTCTTTGAGCAAGGCTGAGAACCTTGTCATCAACCTCCCAGAATTTTTCAATTCCTGCATCCTTTGCCAGGGGATAAATGCTTACATCATAGTTCTCGTGGGTCCGCGATGAAAATTTGCCGGTCAATGACTTGCGTCCGGCAGCAGCCACCTTCGGAGGCATAGTAAAGACATCAGTCCCGGCAAGCAGTTCAAGCTGGTTATGATGGCGCAGACTGGCAGCAATCAACTTAGTCTGCCATTGATTCTGTGCAGAAAATGCAGTGACCCAGTTCTGGGAAGAGATAACTGCCATTTCTCCGGCACCCGACCCGTCTCCAAGCTTATTGTCCATCATGAATGCCCCTATCCGTCCAAGAAAAACATTGAGATAATCAGGCTGGGCCGTCCTTGTTACAATAACATTCTGCCGGGCGCTAAATTCAAGTGTGAAGTTTATCCGTACACCAGCCTCTTTAAGGCGCCTTGCCCCTATCAGACCTTCAGCAGTATAAGGAACCTTTACTATAAACTGGTCAGGACATATCTCATGATAGCGTTTACCATAATATTCAATTGCCTTGATGTCATGGGCAGCATCGGTATGAAGCTCAACACTTACAAATCCACCGAATTTTGATGCGAGCCTCAGTCCGTGTCTTGCATTGAGCATGAAAGAGATCTCCTTCACCTTTGTTTCAAGAGGCAGCTCATGAACAATGTGCTTCGCTTCCGAAATAAAGATATCATAGATCCCTTTTTGTATCTCATTGTTAAGCAATGTATTATTTGTGGTCAGCGCACTCATCTCAGGCGACCAGTTTGCCTCAGCCTCTTCAATGTCGCCGGTATCAAGCCAGAGTTCCGTTCCTGTATCTCTGAGGGATTGCCAGAAAGGATCTTTTTTGCCATTGACGTGTTTCTCGTTAAGATTTGCCCAGAGAAAATCGCTTATTCTTGTATTCAGGTCAGCCATATTATTTAGTATTTGTCATATAACACATTTAATCCTAATTTGTTTCCGCCAATCTGTTTATATCGTCGCCTGTAGGGCGCTGGAAGACTTTAAGTTCAAACTCATGAAGGCTGGCGAGCAGGTGCTCAAGACCCGCAGTGCTCAGGAATGAAGAGAGGCTGTAGCTCAATCCGGCATTTATGAAAAGCTCTTTCAGCCAGATTGCAGGATCATTTGAAAATTGCATCGTAATCAGGTTTATTCCGGTGCAAAAATAGGTAAATTCTTAATCCTTATTGATGAATTTTCTTAGCTTTATATCACAAAATCAAAACCGGGCATATATGAGGATCTCTTTAGTTTTTATACTGACAATCTGTACATTGACAGCATCAGGACAAACTATTTTTGAAAAATATTTTACAGATAAAGTATTGCGGATCGATTTTATGCTTGAAGGGAACAGTCAGAAAACTGTGGTCTATCCGGTGGAAATGAAAGAGGAACCCATTTTTGGAGGATCTCATGAAAACCTGATCGATCCGTTTGATTATGGGAACTTTAAATATGAAGTATTTGATTCAGCCGAAAACAGACTGATATATTCACGCGGATTTTGCACGCTTTTCCAGGAATGGCAGACAACATCAGAAGCCAGAACTATGGAACGCAGCTTCTACGAAGTTGCAACAATGCCTTACCCAAAAAACAAGGTCCGTTTTATCCTGAGCCTCAGGGAAAAAACCGGAAACTTTTCAAAACTGTACGAAACAGTTATTGATCCTGCCGACTATTATATAAGAAAAGAGAAAACAGTGAATACGGCCGTTTCAAGAATTTACGGCCAGGGAGATCCACGGAAATGCGTCGATCTTGCTTTTGTGGCTGAAGGCTATACTGCCGATGAAATCGGTAAATTCAGGCAGGATGTGAAAAAAATGGCAGATGTCCTTTTTTCCGAAGCGCCCTTCAGTGATTACAGGGACAAAATAAACATCTGGGCAGTTGAAGTTGTCTCCCAGGAATCCGGGACCGATATTCCGGGGGAAAAGGTTTATGTTAACACAGCTCTGAATTCAAGCTTCTACACTTTCGGAACCGACCGTTATCTTACAACACAGGATATTGAATCGGTACATGATTATGCCGCAGCAGCGCCACATGATAACATTATTGTTCTCATCAACAGCAGCAAATACGGAGGTGGCGGAGTGTATAACTATTACAGCGGAACCACGGCCGGTCATCCTTTTTCTCCGAAGGTCTTTATCCATGAATTCGGTCATGGCTTTGCAGGACTTGCGGATGAATACTATACCTCGGATGTTGCCTATGATGAGTTTTATCCCCTGAATGTTGAACCATGGGAGCCAAACATTACAACCCTGGTTGATTTTGACTCAAAGTGGAAAAAGTTGATTGCCGCAGGGACTCCTCTCCCGACTCCTGCTGAGAAAAAATATTCTGATATTACAGGATTGTTCGAAGGCGGAGGCTACTCGGCAAAAGGGATTTTCAGGCCCGAGACGGATTGCCGCATGAAAAGCAACGGTCCGAAAGGTTACTGTTCAGTGTGCCGTGAAGCTGTAAAGAAGATGATTGAATTCTATATTAAATAATGATCGTAGGGGCATTGCATGCAACGCCCCTACTGTTCATTTGCTTTTCCTGTCAATAAGATAGTACAAAACAAGCGCAAGACCGCCGAAAATAAAGATCATCGAAAAGTACCCGGCTTCCTCAGACGGGAATACGTCAGCTGAATCCAGAATTGAACCGGCAATGATTCCAAGTCCTATGCCCATGAACAGCATCCCCACCTTAAGGGCCAGTTTTCCCGAGTTAATGAATGATTTTCCTTCTTTTCCGGTGTTGAAAAGGCTGGCATCCGCACCTTTTTCAATGAGCGCCATCCGCTCCTTGTTACGGGTTGTATAATGAACGTACATTATCCCGAATACTGTCGCGAATAAAGCAATAAAAGCAATTAATGTTTCCATGACTTTTTTTTAATTTGATTTAACTGAATTTTACCCTTTAGACACAAGAAAAGATAAGCAGGTTACAGTTAATAGTAAAAACTTTTGGTTAATGCATAATAAATTTATGTTACTGGTTACTGGTTACTGGTTCTTCCAGAATAACAAATGCAACAAGCAACAAGAAACAAGCAACAAGAAACTATTTCTGATTTTTTCCAATAATAGTAACCAAAGTGTAACTTTGAGCGTCAAACATCCGTAATGGATCCTGAAGACGACATATATTATATCGGTCAGGTGCTTGAGGGCAAGATAAATGCCTTTGCATATCTTGTTGATAAACACAAAGATAAGGCATTCAATCTTGCTTTCAGGATCTGCGGGAACCGCGAGGAGGCTGAAGAGGTCGCCCAGGATGCATTCTTAAAAGCTTACAGATCGCTGAAGGATTTCAGGCAGAAAAGCAGTTTTGCCACCTGGCTCTTCAGGATTGTTTATAATACTGCGATTTCGCTTGTAAGAACCAGGAAAAACAGAGTACTATCTGTTGAAGAATTTCCGGCTGATGCAGTTGATTTTCTTGGATTGAACGTAAGCGATGAGGAAGCGGCTGATGACTACAGGAACTCACTGATTAATTTCGCCCTTCAGAAGATCTCCGGGGAGGAAAGAGGACTAATCACCCTTTACTATTATGATGACCTCGATACCGAAGAGATCTCAAAGATCACAGGCATTAGCAGGTCGAATATTAAGGTAAGGCTCTTCAGGGCCAGGCAGAAGATGGCTGGGATTATAAGAAAAGTTGAAATGAAAAACGTGTTTTTACCATGAATAACCGTGAGATGAATGACGAAGACCTGCTGAGGAAATTTCTCAATCCCGAAAAGATAGAGAGAGCCCCCGGAGGATTTACAACAAAAACCCTGACAAGGATCCGGATTGAAAACCGGTCATCAGTGGAACATGATGGCTTCTTTGCAAGAAACAGGGTGCCGGTTATATCTGCGGTAATCATTGCCGGACTGATAATAGCTGCAATCCTGATCCCTGCAGGTGAAACCGGTTCCCTTGGTTCAGAAGTCTGGAAATATTTCCGGGATATTGAATTGAAATTGCCAGGTCTTAACCTGCCAAAGTGGGCATCATATGCGATGATCGGGATATTTGTAATGGGATTTTTTGACAGGGCTCTGTCAGGAATATTCCATAAGGGTAAGAACCCCTAAACCTTAAGGACCTGGGAATTCAACCCTTTTACATTGAGCGATCTGCTCATAGCCTGAAGTATCTCTCTGATTCCAAGCTTGATTTCACAGCTACCCTTCAGATGCACAATAAGGGCACACTGTTCAGCCTGTACCGAATCGTGGCCGCAAATCTCAACGAGCGATTTAATGACGTGATCAAATGTATTGACTTCATCATTGTAAAGGATGAGGGTATGGATCTCGCCCACCCTGCCCAGTTTGTCACTCCTGTGTAATGTTTTTTCCTTCATCACTATTTCTCAAAAAGTTGCTTTGCCGTCTCTACCGGGATCTCAGTGCTGCCCAGATATGCAGATACTTTTGCATCACGGTAACCATTCCGTTTTAATAGGTCCGCATATTCAGAAGCG
>Ga0105100_10001748_pt1 | contig 12708 bp, 10 predicted proteins | sample PPLLak12cMay2015_2_FD_87033 | JGI IMG/M metagenome (GOLD analysis project Ga0105100, IMG submission 87033) | Freshwater sediment microbial communities from Prairie Pothole Lake near Jamestown, North Dakota, USA - PPLs Lake P8 Core (1) Depth... | ecosystem: Environmental > Aquatic > Freshwater >... | reverse complement strand
TTGATCTCAGTCAACTTGTGTTCACCGTGCGCCCAATGTTCGTTCAACGGGCCATGCAATACTTTCTTGATCCCCTTCAGGATATACGCGCCGGTAAAGAGCAAACCGAGCATGGAGATCGCAGTATAAGCCGTCAGGATGGGCCAGGATCCCCGCACGACCAGGAATTCGGAGATAAAGCCATTGAGGCCGGGCAGGCCAAGGGAGGCCATGCTGGTGAAGATCAAAATGCCGCCATAGATTGGAACGAGCGGGAACAATCCGCCGAACTCTTCCAGGTTGCGGGTGTGTGTCCGTTCATAGATGACGCCGACCAGGAAGAACATGCCCGCCGCCGAAAGACCGTGGTTGAACATCTGGAGGATGGCTCCGTTCAATGCAATGGTCGCGTCGGCCGTTCCGGATGCCAGGCCTGCCGCGGCGATACCGAGCACCACGAAACCCATATGGTTCACGGATGAGTATGCGACCAACCGCTTAAAGTCTGATTGCCCGTAGGAGCCAAACGCGCCGAAGATGATCGCGGCGGTGGCAAGGAGCGCCAGCGCGCCGGCAAAGATCTTCGCCTCCAGCGGATAGAGCGGGAGAATGAGCCGCAGGAAACCATACGCGCCCAGCTTGAGCAACACACCCGCCAGGATCATCGAACCAGCCGTCGGTGCTTCGGTATGGGCATCGGGCAGCCAGGTGTGGAAAGGCCACACCGGGACCTTGATCGCGAACGCAACCGCAAACGCCCAGAAGGCGATGGTTTTCACAGTCTGCACTGGCATACCGAGGAGCATGTCGCCCGGACTGAGCGAATTCCAACGCTGATATAACGTGACCAGGTCATAGGTCCCGAAAAGAACGCCAAGCATTTGGATGGCCAGCAAGAGTCCGAGCGATCCACCCATCGTGTAGATCAGGAACTTGAGAGACGCGTAATTCCGGTTTGCGCTCCCCCACTGGTTGATGAGGAAGTACATCGGCACCAGGCCCACTTCCCAGAAGACGAAGAAGATCAACAGGTCGAGCGCCATGAAGACGCCCAGCATGCCCGTCTCGAGAAAGAGGAACAGCATCATGTAGCCTTTGACCCGGTCATTGATGCTGAAGGATGCAAGGATGGCAAGCGGCGTGAGGAGCGTGGTCAACAGGACCATCGTAAGCGAGAGGCCATCCACGCCCAGATGCAGGGAGGAACCGATCGCTTCGTACCAGACATAGGACTCTTCGAACTGGAAGCCGGACTGTCCGGATCTGAAATTGAACCAGGCATAGACCGAAAGAGCAAATGGGATCAGGCTTGCCCCGAGCGCGAACCAGCGAAAGAGCTTGTTCTCATCCTTCGGCAGGAACAACATGATCACTGCCGCAATTGCAGGGACGAACAGGATGAGTGAGAGAAGATGAGCAGCGATGAAATTCATCATGTACTCCTTAAGCCAGCAGGAAGAAGTAGAGGGCCGCGCCGACGGCGATAAAGACCACCAACGCGAACATAAGATACTGCTGGATGCGTCCTGTTTGGACAGCGCGGAGTTTGCCGCCAAACCAGTAGGTGACATCTGCTGAGCCATCCCCGAAGAAACGATTGATGACCGGCAGGTCAAAGTAATTGCGGATGAATGAACCGAGTCTGTCTGTCACCGGGCCAAATACGTGGAGGATGCCGTCGATCAGGCCTTTATCCATCCACCCGGAGACGAATGTCTCGGCCAGCCAGATTGCAGGTTTGACGAAGACTCGGTCATAAATTTCGTCAAAGTAATATTTGTTCTTGAGGAGCGGGATTTGCAGGCGATCTTCCGCGGCTGAATTTACATTGCGGTAGACCTGCCAGCCAAAGAACAAACCACCAAGTGCAACAAAGAGAGAAGTGGCAAGCGGTTCCCAACGGAACTCCAATGCTTCGGGATGCTCCGCCAATGTTCCGCCCACGAATTCATGGAACCAGTTCGGGATGAGTCCGCCGATGAGCGGGAAATGTTCGGGAATACCGACCCAGCCATAAGTAACGGCAAAGAACGCGAGGATTACCAGCGGAAGGGTCATCGTCCAGGGAGTCTCTTGCGCATGTTCGGCTTCTTTTGTGCGAGGTTCGCCAAGGAAAGTCAGCGTGATCTGGCGCATGGTGTAAAACGCGGTCAGGAAGGCTGCTACTGCGAGTGTGATAAAGACCGCAGTGTGACCATGACCGAATGCATCCGCCAGGATTTCATCCTTCGACCAGAATCCCGCCGTGATGATGGGGAAGCCTGAAAGAGCAAAGCCGCCGATCAGGAAGGTCCAGAAGGTAATGGGCATCTTCCTGCGCAAGCCGCCCATGTTGAACATATCCTGTGGATCGACTTTGTGATTTCCGGTGTGCAGGACACCGTGCTCCATGCCATGAATGACAGAGCCCGAGCCGAGGAAGAGCAACGCCTTGAAGAAGGCGTGTGTAATGAGATGGAAAACGGCGGCAACATACGCGCCGATGCCGAGCGCCGCGATCATGAAACCGAGTTGTGAGATCGTCGAGTAGGCAAGCACACGCTTGATGTCATTCTGTGCCACCGCGATCGTTGCCGAGAAGATCGCCGTGAACGCGCCGATGAACGCCACGATGGTCATTGTCTGCGCGTCGAGGCTGATGAGAGGGAACATGCGAACGACCGCGTATACACCGGCTGACACCATCGTCGCGGCATGGATCATCGCGCTGACCGGTGTTGGGCCTTCCATCGCGTCCGGCAGCCAGACGTGGAGCGGGAACTGCGCTGATTTGCCTATTGTCCCGATGAAGAGCAGCAATCCGATCAAACCTGCTGCAGATAAACCAAGTACACCGCTCGGCACCGTCGCCAGTGTGTGCAAAATCGTTTCGGTGAAAATCTCACGGAAGGAAAGCGTACCCGTTGCAGAATAGAGATAGGCAATGCCCAACAGCATGAATACATCGCCCACGCGTGTGGTCATGAAGGCTTTGATTGCCGCGTTGCGCGCCGATTCTTTTGCGTACCAGAAGCCGATCAGGAGATACGAGCATAAACCCATGATCTCCCAACCCACGAAGAAGGTCAGCAGGTTATCGGAGAGCACAAGCACATACATGCCGAAGGCGAACAAGCCGAGGAAGGCAAAGAAGCGTGAATACATCGGCTCGACAGAGGGCACCACATGCCTGTGCCCCTGTTCTTCCACGGTCGCACCGTGAGGGGGTAGACCCATGTGGTCATGATCACCCCTGGGCTGTCCGAAGTTTTGGTATCCAACGCTGTACAGGAAGATCATAAAGATCGTCCACGCTACAAAGAACAGCACCGCCGCACCAGTTGGATCCACCAGCACGCCGATCTCGAGCCACGTGTCGCCTGTCGGCAGCCAGGGGATCCAAGATTCAAACGGGTGCTCCCCCAGGTGTTCCACGCCGAGAGCGCGTACAAACACAATCATGCTCCCAAGCCAGGAAAGAAACGCGGCCCCGACTCCAATCGTGTGGCTCAGCGCCTTGTTCTTATTCGTGAGCAGCACGATCAAAAAGAACGCCAGGACTGGAGGGAGTGGGATAAGCCAGATCAATGTTTCAGTCGTCATGTTGTCCCTACCACTTCATCATATCGATATCGTCTGCGATCACAGTGTTGCGTTTGCGATAGACCGAGATCACCAATGCGAGACCCACAGCCACTTCCGCCGCGGCCACCGCGAAGACGATCACCGCGAACACCTGCCCTTCCATGTGGAGGACATTCCCGTATCTCCAGAAGGCAGCCAGGTTGATATTCACCGAGTTCAGCATCAATTCGATGCCAAGCAGGATGGCAACCGCATTTCGCCGGGAGAGAACGCCGAACAGGCCAATACTAAAGAGCGCGGCCGCAAGAAAAAGAAACCATGAAAGCGGAACCATTTCGCCTCTCCTATTTCCGATTGAATGCCACGTAGACCGCGCCGACCAGCGCTGCCACCAGCAGGACGGATGCAACTTCGAACGGCAGAACGTATCCCGCGGGCGAGACCAACGCGGTGCCCAACTCAGCCACCGCGTCAAACCCGGATGGGATGTCTGCCGCGGTCCTCGACAGGCCGTTCCAACCCTGGAGCAGGAAGACCAATCCGCCGAAGACCAGCACGGCGATCAACGCGCCGACCCACCAGTTCTGATTCGTCTGCGGGCCCTGGTCGCGCATATCCTTGCGGGTGAGCATCACAGCAAAGATGAACAGGATGGCGATCGCACCGATATAAACCACGACCTGGACAACGGCCAGGAAGCCCGCGTTCAAGATGGCAAAGACCACCGCTACGCCGAACAGCGTGGAAATAAGCCACAATGCGGCGTGGATCAGGTTTCGCGTGGTCACGACCATGAAACCGGAGCCGAGTGTAAACAGAGCAACTGCAAGGAAAATGATTTGTTGACCGGTCATAAGACACCTAGTCTCTAGTCTCCAATCTCCAGCCCCCATCTCAACCAAAAGAGATTGGAGACTGGAGATTTATTTAATGATGGGCCTCAACGACCCGCGTGGATCCTTCCACCTTTTCGCGTTCCCTGCGGCTGTAGGAGCGCGCGATTTCGATCGCGATCCAGGCCAGGACGATATTCGACAGGAACATGCCTGAGACGTAGAACCAGGTCGGGGTCCCCGCCAGAAGCGCATTCATCAACGCAACCACCATCAGGAGCGTGAACGCCAGCGGCGTCAGAAACTTCCAGTTGAACGCCAGCATGTGATCGATGCGGATGCGCATCAGTGTGTATTTGACCCACATGATGATCCAGTAACCGACGAACGCCTTGAAAACGATCACTGCAACGGCAAGGAACGCGCTGACCTGTTCCAGCCCAAGGAAGCGATAGCCGCCAAAGAACATGATCGCCCAGAATCCGCCGAAGGTGAAAGCATGTAATAGTTCACCTGCATAGAACATTCCGAACTTCATGCCTGAATATTCGATGTTGTAACCAGAGACCAACTCCGATTCAGCCTCGCCCATGTCAAAGGGAGCGCGGCCAAGTTCGGCAATGGCGGCGATGAGGAAGATCAGTGCACCGAGCGGGGCAAGGAAGACATACCAAATGTTTTGATCCTGCGTGATGGCGCTCAGCCCCATCGAGCCGGCGAAGATAGTTGGGATGAGCAAGGTGGCTAACATCGGGATTTCAAACGAAACCATCACCGCTACCTGACGGAAGGCGCCGATCAATGCGAACTTGTTATTCGACGACCAACCGGCCATGATGATGGACAGCGTACCAATTGCACCTGCGGCAATGATATACAACGCTCCTACATTCAAATCGACGCCGAGAATTCTTGGAGCAAGCGGCACGACGGCCCATAAGATCAGCACAGACATCATCGAAAGCATGGGAGCGATGTTGTAAACCACTTTGTCCGCGCCGCCGGGGGTTGTGTCTTCCTTGATGAGCAATTTGATGATATCCGCGAAGGGCTGGATCAATCCAAAGGGACCCACGCGGTTCGGACCGATCCGATCCTGAAAGCGGGAAACCACCTTGCGCTCGACCCAGACCAGGAAGATATCCAGCAGCATTAGCACACTGATGAGGAGCAAGACGCCGAGGAAGCCGATCAATATCTGCGCGGCGACCTCAGGTAGTCCCCAGCCGGTGAAGATGCCCAGCAGCCAGTCTGCGGCTACCTTGAGAGGATCAATCCAAAAACTCATGAGATACTCCTATTACACAAAGAAAAGGCTGAAAGGATAAATCCAATCAGCCTTCTCTATGAATATGTAGAAATTAAGCCCACTCCAGCATCCCTTTGCGCCAGGTATAAACCAGGCCTGCAATCAGGATGAGAATGAAAATGATGCCTTCCACCACAGCGAACAAGCCAAGCTGGCCCAGTTTCACAGCCCATGGAAACAGGAACACCGTCTCAACATCGAAAACTAAAAATACGAGGGCAAAAATGTAGTACTGAGCCTTGAACTGCACCCAGCTATCTCCCACCGTTTCGATGCCGCACTCATAAGTTGTCTTTTTGATGGGATTGGGTTTCTTCGGACCCAGGATCCACGCCACTGTAATGGCGCCAACCGGGATGATCAACCCGACAATAAAGAATAACCCGATGTAAATCCACTGACTCATAGGTTCTCCATCACAAAATATGTCTTACAAGCAGAAAAATTGTACCATAAAGAACAAACCAGAGGCATCGAACGCATGTCAATTTTTTGGGTGATTTTCATCCTATTTTCACTGGACGCGGCGATTCCGCCGCCTCAAAAACCACTTGACGATATCTTCGAAGAATGGAAAGCCGATGACGGCTCCCACCACGGAACCAACCACACCTGTTGCCCTTGCAAAATTGGCAGAGAGGCCGAAGAGATTCACCGCATCGATCTCGACGATTTGAGCCGATACCGCTTTCCGGCTTTCCTGGCCGTTCTGCTTATCCACAAACCGCAGATATAGCCAGACCGTCCCGCGATACTTGCCCACTTCCTGCGGCTGGATGCTCCAGTAGAACGTGACCGGCTGCCCCGGCCCAAGCGGCTGGCTGGTCAACCCGGTGGGACGTATCTCGAGTCCTGCGATATCGAATTGCGCTTCTGCCACCACGTGGTGAGTCTCATAAAGATTCGGGATCTCGATCACTTCCCCCGTGATGACATTCCCATCCAGTTGTGCGGTCGGCGTGAGATTCCCCAGGTCATCCACCTCAAGCGTCAGGCGAACCAGATCCGAATCTCCCGCGCGCAGTTGAGGTGGATACTCGAGCGTCAGCCTGCGCGCCTCATTAATGGCAGGGACGGCTGTACTTTCAGGTACCGATGTCGGGAGCACGGAAGGCAGCGGTGCAGTGGCTTCCGGTTCAGACGGCCCTTCGCCCGCTGCCGGCGCGGAACCCATCAACGGTTGAGTTAATAAAAGGAGAATTGCTGCACACCCACCAAGGAGAATAACCGCGGTAATAATGGAAAAGACCAGAGTCCGGTTGCTGAGTTTCATGGAGCTAGAAACCAGGATACGACTGTACCTGCTGCGGGACTGGCATCAGCATCGATGTGGGAGTCGGCAATTGTAATTCGGACGGGGGGATGGGTTGAGTACGGATCTCTCGCCGCGCGGGCCACAATCCCCAGATCAACAAGGCGCCGGAAATGATCAAGACCGTGATCCCAAGGATGATCCGGACCCGTCGTGTCCTCAGGACTGCTTCGCTGGTCATTGATCTACTTCTTCGACTTCGGCGTACCAGCGAACACGCGTGCCCAGGAGATTACGCATCTTCCACGTTACAGACTTTGGCATGGATCCCAACACAGACATAATCTTTCGAATGCGGCGCAACACCAGCTCGCGTTCTTTATGACTCAATTTGAGATCTTCAGCCAGCAGCAAATCCTCCACCCGTTTGAGGTTAATGGAGGTGGTTTTATAAAGTCCCCAATTATGCGCACAAAGATGTGCGATGCGATCCAGACCGATTTTTCCCTCCTGCTCATTCCCGAGATCATTATTGAGAAGCAGGGAAATAATATCAAAGGCATCCTTGCGGTTGAGTTGAACAATCTGCGCTTTTGAAAGTAGTAACTCGGCCAGGGGAATGGTGACAGGATCGATGTACAGACGGTCTTCCATCGGCAATTTGTGGCACATCTCGAAATCGCCGACCAATATGTCAATCCGGCGACCGGTCAGCTCTTCATAATAGATTTGGCGGTGCAATCCATTCAATAGATTGAATTGCTTATTTGGCGTATAGCCTCTGTGTTGAAAGAACTCTTCAAGTTTTTTCCATTCCCTTCTCGGAACGATGAGGTCTACATCAGGAGAGTCACGATGAAAGAAGCGCGAGTCGCTCTGGCTATGAGCATAAATCGCCAGCCCACCAAAGGCACGCAAAAGGATTTGTTGTTCGCGGGCTGCATCGATCAGACGATACATCTCGGAAACGAGATCAGACAAGGTATCCATATAAATACTTATACCCCTCTCCCGTTCATTCAGGAAGGCTCCTCGGGCTATGCCGCCGTAGGGCCCGCCGCTTTTTGGCAGGGTGAAAAGGGCCAGATATTGGGGGAGCGTGCGTACGCACGCTCCCCCGGTATCTGGATATCGATCACCATCGTTCCCCGCGAGTCATCAGGAAGAGGGGTATGAATTTCAAATTCCTTACTCGACCGGAATTTCCGCATGCACTTTATCGAGATCGATCCCCTCTCTCTTGCGTGCCGCTTTGAACCCGAAGTAGATCAGCGCGGCGAGGGCGTAGTTCGCCAGCATATAAATAATGGAGGTGCCGTTCTTGTATCCATTTTCATTGATGCTGTATCCAATCCCATACAACGCATTCGGGTCGAGGATCCATTGATAGAGCAGGAAAACAAGGAAGCCTCCAAAGATCACACCGGCAACCGTGATCAACGGGATCCCCAGCACATTGTATTTGGCAATCGGTGAGGCCCTGTACAGTTCCGGTTTGCGATAGGGAAGGACAATGGCAGAGATGGTTGTCCCGAGATATGTAACGGCAATGACCAGCGTCGAACACAGGGTCAGCGATTGGAAACTGGCAATGTTGTACGAAAACATATATGCGACCACGATCGAGGGAACCACCATCAACAATAAGGCATAGATGGGAGTGCCGGTACGATCATCCACTTCCGCGACCTTTTCAGGGAGCAGGCGGTCGAAGGCCGCGGCGAAGATCACGCGCGTGGAGGAGAGGAATACCGTGCCACTCCAGCCGAACCACCACAGGCTCATCAATGCAATGACAAGGAACTGCAAAACTCTGCTGGAGGAGAGAAATGCGGCAAACAACGCCGGGTACGGCCAGACAGGCAATGCGGGCGCATCCGTTGATAAGCCCCACACATAATTCCACCAGGCACCGCCGGCCTGCACATAGAAATCCCAGCCAATGGTCCTGTTGATTGCATACAGGAGGAGAATACCCAGCAACGTAGTCACGCCGAGAGCCGTGCCCATGCCTGTGATGTTGCGCTTGAAATCTGTTGCACCGCGCACTTCACCATAAAGCGTGGCGCCCCAGTTCGGCCACAGATTGAAGAAGACCAGATAGGGCAACGTGAGGAAGATCAACCCCAGCCCACCGCCTACAAATGGAAGAGCCGCGCCGGCGTTCGTCCCGAGCGCGACCGTTGCATCATACACGCCGGGCTGAGCGCCGAATAAGGAGGTGGCATTCGATTCAAGCCCCTCTCTGAATCCCTGGTTCGAGCCCGTGAGCAGCAACACGACGACAAGGAAGAGTCCGATCATGCCGCCATAGAAGGAGAACTTCTGGATACGTGCATAGGTCTTCATACCCAGCGCAATGAAGATGCTCACAATGCCGAGCGTGAGGAGGGCAGAGGTGAACGCGCCGTTCTGTGTCCCTGCAAACCAGAGCGCAGTATCTCTCGCGCCAAGAATTCCCAACAACGGCACGAGCACGATGTGGCGGAACATATCGCCGTAGAGCGGCACCCACAACCACAGGATGAACCACCAGCCCGTGACCGCCAGGATGAAGCCAACCGCGCCGCCCAGGATGCGGCTCTGCCAGACATAATCGCCACCAGAACGGGGCATGACGGCGATCAAGGCGGCATAGACGATCACCTCAAAGAAGATGAACAACGCGCTGACGATCAGCGCCGGCACCAACCCGCCACCGAAATAATACATCTGGCTGAAACTGTACAATCCCAGTGTGATCAGGTTGATGGAGAACAACGCGTAGACGAACGCGTCGAAGACCGACCACGAACGCACCAGGCCGGTCGCCTTACGGACGAACAAGTTGGTCATGGCGAACTCCTCCTTTGGAATTTTAAACGTGCTCTGAAATGCTCCTCTTTAATAACACGTTAACGCCGAGAGAGTTATCCTGTTGTCAGCATATTACCTGATTGCTCCCTACGCCGTCCTCGGCGTAGAGGTCACCAGCAACCGCCGCCGGGGACGGCGGCTGAGCACTTCAACCTGTTGTCAGTACGTAATTCTCGATTTTGTTCTTCCCAATTTCCACATTTGCACCGAGCAAAGTCCCCTGTTCATACATCGAGCCCGGATTAATGCAAAGCGTCTTGCCGATCCGTGTGGCGCCGCGGCCTTCATGGATGTGTCCGTGCAGGCCGAGCAATGGCTGAGCCTCTTCGATGGCTTTCCGCACGGCCGTTGAGCCGACCGGGATAAGGGATTGCCCTGCCATCTTTGGCCGCAGATCCTTATCCAACTCGGGAGATTCATCCAAACCCGATTTATAGGGAGGCACGTGGATGTTGAAGACTGCGTTATGCGGATCCTGGAGTTTTGAGATCATCGCCTCATACCGGACCTTGAGCTGATCCTCGTCCTCTTCGCGGTGCGTATCCCAGGGCGTTCGATTCGACCAGCCCGACGCGATCATTTCGTGGACCGAGTCGAGGGGAGTCACCTGCCCTTCGACCAGGAGCACGTTCCGGCTCGCGCGAACGATCTCGTCCACTTCCTCCGTATCATCGTTGCCCGGCGAACAATATACCTTCAGTCCAGTGCCGTCCAGTTTTCTATCCGCCAGATCCATCCACTGCTGGACGACCTTCAGCACTTCCTGCAGGAAGATCTGGCTGACGCGCGCCGGATCCTTTTCAAGTTCGCTGATTTCATCGGGATTCGTGAGATAGGGATAATAGCCGCGGCTGCGCACGCGCTTGATCATCTCCTGCAGTTCTTCATCGTTGGCCGTATCGAAGGCCTGCTCGAGCAGGGTAACCCGATAATTTTTTCCGCCCTGATGAATGAACGGGACAACGGCCTTGCCCGTCATGTCACCGCCGAGGAGTAATATATCGGCGCCGTAGAATTTCCCAGCATTGAGAAATTTGCTCCAGCAAATATCCGAACCGTGAATATCGGTGGCAAAGAATATGGTTGTCACGCGCAGTTCCTTTGGCTACATCTGATTTTGCGCTCGATTATATCGTTTGACGGAACGAATTTTGAATTAGCTCGTCAAATTCACGATCAGCCAATATGCGCCCGCAGAAAGCAGACCGCTGGCAGGGATGGTGATCAGCCATGCGATGATGATGTCCTCCGCAACACCCCAGCGGACCTTGCTCATGCGCTCCGAGGAACCCACGCCGATGATCGCTGAGCTGACCACTTGTGAAGTGCTGACCGGTACGCCGAACAGCGAAGCCCCGATGATCACTCCTGCGGAACTTAATTGTGTTGAAAAACTGTGCAAGGGTCGTATCTTGTAGAACCGGCCGCCTAATGTACGGATCAGACGCCAGCCGCCCAGGCTCGTACCGATGGCAATCGCCGCCGCGCTGACGGCCACCACCCAGGTGGGGACCTGAAACGCCGGAAGCGCTCCGCCAATCACCAGGCTCAGGGTGATGATCCCCATAGTTTTTTGTGCATCGTTCGTCCCATGACTGAAAGCCATCGCCACTGCCGTGACCAACTGGCTGCTCTTGAAGAACTCATTGATCCGCGGGGAAGCGCCGCGCACCAGGAAGTAGATCAGGCGTGTCGTGACGAAACCGACAAAGAAACCGATCAAGGGAGATGTAAACAGCGCGATCAATACCTTATAAAGCCCTGCGAATTTTATCGCGTTCATGCCTGCGCCAATGATGACGGAACCCAGCATCCCGCCGATCAACGCGTGAGAGGAACTGCCAGGGATGCCAAAGTACCAGGTGACCAGATTCCAGAGGATCGCGCCCAGGAGCGCCGCGATAATCACGGCCAGCGATAACACACCTGAGTCCACGATCTCATCTCCGATCGTTCTGGCGACCACGACACCAAACAGGAATGGTCCGAGAAATTCTGCCACCGCGGCAATGCCAAGCGCCGTGCGCGGACTAAACGCACGCGACGAGATCATGGTCGCGACGATATTGCTGGCGTCGCGCATTCCGTTCAGGAAATCGAAGATCAGCGCTAAGGTAATGACGATAATGAGTTCTTGGGACATATAAAAAGTCCGTCATTGCGAGGGTGTTCTTCCCGAAGCAATCTCCCGTATAACGGACAATTCCATCGAGTGATCCATTCCGTCTAAGCGGGGATTGCTTCCCGCGCCATCCTGGCCCGAAGGGTGGTGTCAGGAAAGGCTCGCAATGACATGCTTAATCAGGTTTTCTTGACCACCACATCGGCAATGATATTTCCCGCTTCATCCCCGCGGTCTGCCGCGTTGGAGAGATGGCGATACACCTCGCGCAGCTTCAACATCTCGACTACGTGATGGAGGTCCTCCGGCCCGCTGAACAGGTCCGCGATGGCATCGCGGTACACGCTTTCCACGCGGTTTTCGAGCGCCTTGGCGCGCTGCGCATGGTCGATGGCCACCGCCGGATTCTTTTGCAGGCGTTGAACAGCCTGATAGATCTCATACGCCGCATCCTTCAACAGGGAGGCGATCCTCAGCATAAATGGGGTGGGGCCGACCTTCAGCACCACCATCTCGGTGACGGTGCTGTCGGCATAATCGATCACGTCATCGATCGAGCGAGAAAGGGCGAAGATATCTTCACGGTCAAATGGTGTGACGAAGCTGCGATTCAATTCGTCGATCAGGATGCGGCGCACTTCATCCGCCTCCTTCTCCTTAAGCGCCAATTCTTCCGCAATCTCCGGGGCCTGTGTCTCAAGATATTTGACGAGCAGTTTTAATCCATCATAGGTGATGGAGGCCTGCTCCTGGATAAGTTTATGAAAGACATCTTCACGCCTCTTGAAAAAAC
>Ga0105100_10001747_pt1 | contig 12712 bp, 11 predicted proteins | sample PPLLak12cMay2015_2_FD_87033 | JGI IMG/M metagenome (GOLD analysis project Ga0105100, IMG submission 87033) | Freshwater sediment microbial communities from Prairie Pothole Lake near Jamestown, North Dakota, USA - PPLs Lake P8 Core (1) Depth... | ecosystem: Environmental > Aquatic > Freshwater >... | reverse complement strand
CATGGTCAGGTCCGAAACATGAATGTGGGGTTCAGGCATGGTCACCTGTGATTGGTTGGTCGGAGGGGTTTTTCAAATCCCGAGCACATCGCACAGGACGGTGATCGAAGCCGTGGCCACCACAATCGCCACGATCCCGGTGACCACGGCCGAGGTGGCGGCATCGCCCACCGCCGAGGCGCTGCGACCGCACTGCAGGCCCCGCAGGCAGCCGGCGAGGGACACGAGGATGCCGAATACGAAGCTCATAAACAGCCCCACCCACAGGTCCTGCACCCCCACCGCCTCCAGCGTGCGCTGAACGTAGGTGGTGCCATTGACGCCGTAGAGGCCCACCGCCACGGCGAAGCCCCCCAGAACGCCCATGAGGTTGGCGTACAGGCACAACAGGGGCATCATCGCGGTCAGGGCCAGCATCCGCGGCAGCACCAGGAATTCCATCGGGTTGATGCCCAGGGTCTGGAGGGCATCGATCTCCTCATTGACCTGCATGGTACCCAGCTGGGCGGCAAAGGCCGCACCGGTGCGGCCGGCCATGATGACACCGGTCATGATGGCCCCCATTTGGCGCACCATCCCGATCCCCACCAGGTCGGCCACGAACACCTGGGCGCCGAAATACTTCAGCTGGAGGATACCGATAAAGGCCAGGATCAAGCCCACCAGCAGGCTGATCAGGGATACGATCGGCAGCGCCCGGGCGCCGCAATCCAGCAGAAACCCCCGCAGATCCTGGGGCCGGAAGCGGGCCCGCCCGGTCAGCAACCTGGCCCCGGCCACGAAGGCCGCACCGACAAACCCGATCAGCTCGCCGCAGGATTTGCAGAATTCAATCACATCCGCCCCCACCGAGGCCAGGAAGGGGTCGCGGGCGCCCGCCGCACGCGCATCGTCCTGGGGGGGCACCGCGGCCGCCAGGGTCAGCAGGCGCCGGGCGCCCTCGGGCAGCCCCGCAAGGTCGACCGCCACCTGGCGCGCCGCGCACAGCCGCATCAGCTGCCGCAGGTAGGTCAGCAGGCTGCTGTCCCACTCGCCAAGCGCGGCGCTGCCAAAGCTCACCCCACGGATTTCAGGCCCCTCGGCCAGGCGGGATTCGACCGCATCCAGGGCGGGCTTGGGGTCGTCGATCCGCCAGCTGCCGGTCATGTCAATCACCAGGCGGTCCGGCGCGGGCTGCTGGAGGTGAATTTCGTTGGGCATCTGCCCTGCCCTCACACTTCAAAAAGTTGCAACAGGAGGCCGGCGGCATTCCTGCCCGGGTCATCGGCCCGGAAAATAACATGTTCACAGTCGGAAAAAAAGCCGCAGCGCGCTGGGAGAGGGCATGCCGCGGGTGGCGCAAGATGGGGGGGGAACCGCTGCCGCGCCAGGTCCAGTCTTCTCGGGGGATACCCCCGCCGATTGCCCGAAAGGATACTTAACCAAGCGCGGCGCAGGGGGTTAGCCGCGGGTCAGCTGGCGGTATTTGATCCGGTGGGGGCGGTCCGCATCGGCCCCCAGCCGGCGCTTGCGGTCCGCCTCGTAATCCGAGTAGTTGCCCTCGAACCACACCACCCGGCTGTCGCCCTCGAAGGCCAGAATGTGGGTGGCGATGCGGTCCAAAAACCAGCGGTCGTGGCTGATCACCACCGCGCAGCCGGCAAAATTTTCGAGAGCCTCCTCCAGCGCCCGCATGGTGTTGACATCCAGATCGTTGGTGGGCTCGTCCAGCAGCAGGACGTTGCCGCCGGCCTTGAGCATGCAGGCCAGGTGCACCCGGTTGCGCTCCCCGCCGGAGAGCATGTCGACTTTTTTCTGCTGGTCGCTGCCCGTAAAATTGAAGCGGGCCACGTAAGCCCTGGATTTAACCGACACCGCACCCAGATCGATGACGTCCCTGCCGCCCGAAACCACCTCCCAGATGGTTTTCTGCGGATCGAGGCTGTCCCGGTTCTGATCCACGTAGGCCAGCCGGACGGTGTCGCCGACGCGGATCGAGCCCGCATCCGGCGTCTGGCGGCCGATGATCATCTCAAAGAGCGTGGATTTGCCGGCGCCGTTGGGTCCGATCACGCCGACGATGCCGCCCGGCGGCAGCCGAAAAGACATGTCTTCGAAGAGCAGCCGGTCGCCGTAGCCCTTGGAGACGCCTTCGGCCTGCACCACCAGCTCGCCCAGGCGCGGCCCGGGCGGAATGTAGATTTCGAGGTCCTGGGCGTGGGCGGCGCTCTCCTGGGTCAGCAGTTTTTCGTAGGCGTTGATGCGCGCCTTTGACTTGCTCTGGCGTGCCTTGGGGTTCATCCGGATCCACTCCAGCTCGCGCTGCAGGGTTTTGCGGCGGTGGCTTTCGGTTTTTTCCTCCTGCCGCAGGCGCTCCTGCTTCTGCTCCAGCCACGAAGAGTAATTGCCCTTCCAGGGAATACCGTGGCCGCGGTCCAGCTCCAGGATCCAGCCGGCCACGTTGTCCAGGAAGTAGCGGTCGTGGGTGACCGCGATGACGGTGCCCTCGTACTGCTGCAGGTGGTGCTCCAGCCAGGCCACGGACTCGGCGTCCAGGTGGTTGGTGGGCTCGTCGAGCAGCAGGATGTCCGGCTTCTCGAGCAGCAACCGGCAGAGCGCCACCCGGCGTTTTTCACCGCCGGAGAGCACCTTGACCGGGGTTTGACCCTCGGGGCAGCGCAGGGCGTCCATGGCCATGTCCAGCCGGGCGTCGAGATCCCAGGCGTCGCAGGCATCGAGCTTCTCCTGGACTTCGCCCTGACGCTTGATCAGGGCGTCCATCTCGTCGTCGGACATCGGCTCGCCAAACTGCTCGTTGATGCGGTTGAACTCGTCCATCAGATCGACGGTCTCCCGGACCGCCTCCTCGACAGTCTGCCGGACCGTTTTGCTGTCGTCGAGGGTGGGCTCCTGCGCCAGCAGCCCCACGCTGAGCCCCGGGCTGAAGGTCAGCTTGCCGTTGAATTCGGTGTCCACCCCGGCCATGATGCGCAAGAGCGAGCTTTTGCCCGAGCCGTTGAGACCCAGCACACCGATCTTGGCGCCGTAAAAATACGACAGCGAGATGTCCTGGATCACCGGTTTTTTGTCGTAGTATTTGCTTACCTGCATCATCGAGCAGATGATCTTATCGGGTTGCTGACGCATTGTGTCCTCCGTGAAAGGTCTGAGAGTTCCGCCAAAAGTCTGGTCGCCGCCCCGGTTTCGGGGTCGCGCTGCCGTCATGGCAAACAAACTGTGCCACTCTCCTACATCAGATGGCCGGTGAGGATCAACCGCATTCGGACGCGGCCTTCAAAAAATCGACGGCATCCGCACGGCCTGGGAGCGCTCAGGTCATTGTGAGCAGCGCGGCGTGGTTGGAGGTGAAGAAGGGCGGGTCGTTCCGCAGGATGGCGCGGATGGGCGCCTGCTTTTTGAACTCCCCCGAGAGAAAACGTCGCACACGGTCACGGTTCCAGCCGGCGGGGTGGGCGAATTGGCGGTAAAGCGACAGGTCGCCTGCGTAGAACGGCAGCGTCGCGAGTGCCCGGGCCTCCGGGCTGTAGGCCGGCAGATTGAAAACGGCCAGGTTGAGAAAATCGATCGCCGCGGCGTGGGCCAGGGTAAAGGCCAGCGTGCGGCGGGCGCTCTGCAGGCTTTCCGCCGGGGTCCCGAAGAGCAGATAGACGTAGGTGGCGATCCCGGCCGCTTTCAGGGTCTTGAGGGCCCGCGAGACGGTATCGAGGGTCGTTCCCTTTTCAAGCGCATCCAGCACGGCCTGGTCGCCGGACTCGACCCCCAGCTTGAGCATGACGCACCCCGAGGCCCTCAGCGCGCGGGCAAAATCGGGGTCCGTCAAATGGGCGGTGATGCGCACGAACCCGTACCAGGGGACCTCCGGCGGCTTCAGTGCCAGGTGTTTGAGAAAGCGCGGTGAGAGGGCGTTGTCCAGGAAGTGGATCAGCCGGGGCTTGAAACGCGCCTTGAGCTCGGCGATATCCCCGAGGACCGTGTCCGCAGCGCTGGGATGGTAGCCGCTGTTCTCGGATTTTTCCGGACAGAAGGCGCAGCGCCGCCAGTAGCAGCCCCGGGCGGTGCTGTAGGACAGGATCGGCCCCGGGGCGAGATAACGCCCGAGCTCGAAGGGAGTGTAGTCAAACCCGCTGACGCCCGGCTGCCTTTGGCGGTCTGCGCCGCACAGGGCCGCCAGGGGCGCTTCCCCCGGTCCGCCGACGAGCTCGTCGACCAACCCGCCGAAGGGGCTACGAAACCCCGGGATGTGCCGCCATGAAGTCACCAGCCCGCCGCCCATGACGATCCGGGCGCCGGGCAGCCGCTTTCTGATCCAGCCGGCAAGGGCGAACCCGCACAGCGCCTGGTTCATGAAGTTGATTGAAATGCCGACGATCTCGGGCTCGCGGTCCGCCAGGAGCGTTGTCAGCCGTTTCTGCAGCCCATCGATAAAGGGGTTTTCGGCGAAGCGCTCCGCCGCTCGCAGCAGGTCCCCGCTGCGCACCGGCGACAACCGGGGGTCACTGTAGTTGCAAAGCGAAATGTCCACGCCCGCCGCCCGGCCGGCCAGGTGCAGCACCCGGTTGGTGTCCAGCACCGCCCGCTTGTAACGGTCGACATTGGTGTAGAGGGCGCCCTCCCGCAAGGCCTGCAGATGGGTGTCGACCCGGGCCAGCGCCCGCCGCGACCAGGTGTCGCCGGCAATCGCTGGATGCCCCAGCAAGTCGCAGATCCCCGCCAGATTGGCGTCGAAAATCCGGCAGTCGACCCCCTGGGCGCCCAGCGCGCAGGCCAGCCGGGCAAGCCCCGCCGGCGGTTCAGAGGGTTTTGCGACCGGCGGATAAACGAGCAGGATCGTTTTAGGCGACGTCATAGGACAGAGTTCTCAAACACGCCGTGCAAAGGGCCAAAAGGCAGCCAGAAGGCATCCCGCTTTTTAGGGCGCGCGCCCTAACACCGGCCCAACAAAATTCTAACCGGATACTCACAAAACAGTTGACCTTGCCAACCGCCCGGTGTAGCGTTTTAACCTGTTGATGCTGCGGAACACGTCCCGCGGCAGGTGTCCTTACACCCCTTTGCAACCCCATGGCAAGACCGGCATCCGATGGCTTTCAACCACACCTGGCAGGCGCTGCTGAGACCCGGCGCATCGTCTGATTTTTTCGCGAGCGCCAAACCCGGGCGTTTTGACCCCGCTGCGGCCGGCTTCAGCCCGACCAACGCCTGGTGGCTCTCGGAGTTGTCGCGCCTGATCTACCGCAAGGGCAGAGCCGAACCGACGGACTTCAACCCGCCTTCATCCGCCCGGGAGGCGTTTTTGCAAAAAGTCGGGCTGCGCGAAAACTGCTTTTTCTACACCCGCCATGCCCAGGCGGCCCTGGTGGAGACCGTGGCCGATAGCGACCGGGCATTTGCCGTCCTGGTTTTCCGGGGGACCAGCGGCCCGCTTTCCAACTGGTTTTTCAACCTCAATGCGGTCTCGGCCGCCTGGCCCGGCGGCGGGCGGGTGCACAGGGGCTTTAAAAGCATCTTTCTCGGCGCCTGGCAGGAAATGGCCGGGGAGCTTCAGCGGGTCCGCAAGCCGCTCTTTTACACAGGCCACAGCCTGGGCGGCGCCCTGGCGACCCTGGCGGCGGCCTGCCTGCCTCCCCAGGCGGTTTACACCTTCGGCGCCCCGCGGGTGGGAGACGCGGACTTCGTCGCGGTCTTGAAGCCTGTCCGCATCTTTCACATCGTCAACCCCAACGACCTGGTCACCTCCCTGCCCCCGAAGGGTAAAGGGCTGCGCTTCGCGCATGCCGGCGAAATCCACCCCAACCCCGCCCCGCAGCCGTCTCAGGCCCCATTTGGCGGCGTTCCTGAGTTTTTGGCGCAGCACGCCCCCTGCAACTACACCGCCCAACTCCCCCTTCCGGTCCGCCGCTGACGTCCTGCGCCAAAAGCAAGCGTTGACCATTCCGCCACCGATTTGATATAATTTGTTTTTTATGTCAGCGTGCCTGAGTGCACCTTTGGCGGAATCGAGATCGATGATTGCAAAGCCCTACGCTCCGGGATCGGGTATTCCCCTGCCACCGCCCTTGCCTGTAGACTTGGACCGTTTCCTGGCCGCCTCCGAGGCGCGCTTTCCCGGGATCCGCCGACAAACCGAAAAGAAGATCGTTTGGCGATCGCCCCGCAGGGTCAGGACCGATTTCGCCGTCGTCTACCTGCACGGTTTTTCCGCCACCCGCATGGAGCTGTACCCGCTGTGCGACCTGCTGGCGCAGAAGATCGAGGCCAACCTTTTCTACACCCGCTTGAACGGTCACGGCCAGGACGGGCGGGCCCTGGCCGCGGCGAAGGTCGAGGACTGGCTGCACGACGGCCTGGAAGCGCTCGCCGTCGGAAACCGGCTGGGTCGAAGGATCATCCTGATCGGCACTTCCACCGGAGCGGCCCTTGCCACCTGGCTGGCCGCCCACTCGCCGCAGCGATCCGCCATCCATGCCCTCATCCTGGTTTCCCCCAATTATTCCCCCAAAAACCTCTTTACCTTTCTGACCCGCTGGCAGTTGGGCCGACGCATCATCGAGCGTTTCATGGGCACCTGGCGACAGTTCACGCCCGCCGGCCCCGCCCAGGAGCGTTACTGGACCGTGGGCTACCCGATCAAGGCGCTCTATACCATGATGGACCTGGTGCGGATTGCCAACGCCACCGACTTGCGGCGTCTGACCCTGCCCGTCCTGATGCTCTTCAATGAGAAGGATCGCGTGATCAGCGTGGGCAAGCTTAAAAGAAAATTCGGCGCCCTTGCCGCCCCCTACAAAAAACTGGTGGCCTTCAACGGCAACCGCGACCCCGGCCGGCACGTCCTGGCCGGAGACGCCCTGTCGCCGGAAACCACCTCCCAGGTCATCGCCATCATCAACGCTTTTCTTGCGGGCATCACCGGCAACGGCAGACCCCGCCCGCCGGCGAGTTGAAAACCGGGCCACCAGTGCCGGTGAGTCAACCGACTCAGGAGCCCCCGTGTTTTTCAGGATCGCCGCGGACATACTGGTCATCCTGCACCTCGGGTTCATCCTCTTCGTGGTGCTGGGCGGATTTGCGGGCCTGAAGTGGCGTCGGCTGATCTACCTGCATCTGCCCGCCGCCGCGTGGGGCGCCCTGATCGTTTTGAAGGGCTGGATCTGCCCGCTGACGCCCCTTGAAATATACCTGCGCCGCGCCGGCGGCCAGGCCGGGTACAGCGGCGGCTTCATCGATCACTACCTGATACCGATCATCTACCCGGCCGCCCTCACCCGCGAGCTGCAGATCGCTATGGGGGTCATGGTGGTGGCGATCAACCTGTTGCCTTACGGGTGGATGATGGCGCGCTATGCGCGCAAGCGAAAGGCGGCCAAACGCTGAAGGCTACCCCCTGGCCGCGGCCCTCCGGCAAACGGCTGGGCGCAGCGGCCGGGTTTTCAGGAGCTGCAGGAGAGCATCGAGCAGCCCGGCCGGTGGCGCGCCCAGTCGGGACGCTTCTCGGCAAAGGCTTCCTTGCCGGGCTGTTCATCGTAGGGGCGGCGCAGCACGGCCAGCAATTCCGCCACCATCGCAAACTCGCCCTGTTCGGCCTTATCGATCGCCAGCTGGGCCAGGTAATTGCGCAGCACGTAGGTGGGGTTGACGGCGTTCATGCGCCGGCGGCGAACCGCATCGGGGGTCCCGTCCTGCCCGACGCGCCGGGTATACGCCCGCAGCCAACTGGAGATGCGGCCGCGCGTCGCGGCGGTCAGCTGCTCCGGCCGGTAGTAGGCCGACATCAAAGGCGCCATGAGGGCCTCGTCGCCGGCGGCGTCGGCGTTTTCGGGGTTGTTGACTGCCAGCCGGGCCAACTGCCGGAAAAAAATCGTCATGTCGGTCTCGACCAGCGGCAGAATGGACAGCAGCTCGTTCACCAGGGCTTCGTCGCTGCCGGAGACGAAGGACTTCAGCCCCAATTTATGAGCCATCATGGTCTGCCAGCCCCGCTGGAAATAGCTTTGGTAATCCGCCATGGATCGCTCCAGGGGCTCGGCCTGCTCGATCAACGGGTAGATGGCGTTGGCCAGCTGGGCCAGGTTCCAGAGCGCGACCTGGGGCTGATGGCCGAAGCGATAGCGACGGGTGGCGGCGTCGGTGGTGTTGGGGGTCCAGTTCGGGTCGAAATCCTCCAGCCAGCCGTAGGGGCCATAATCGATGGTGAGCCCGAGAACCGACATATTGTCGGTGTTCATCACCCCGTGGACGAACCCCACCCGCATCCAGTGCACCATCAGGTCGGCGGTTCTGCGACAGACCTCGTCAAACCACCGTAGGTAAACCGCCGGGGAGGGGGCACCCAGGTGGGCAAAATCGATGCGGATGGTGAAGTCCAGCAGCTGCCTGAGAACCTCGGTCTCACCGCGCGCGGCGAAGATCTGGAAGCTGCCGAAACGCGTGAAGGATGGCGCAACCCGACAGACCACGGCCCCCGGCTCGCGCCGCGGATGGCCATCGTAGAACATGTCGCGCTCGACCTGTTCGCCGGTGAGCACCAGACTCAGCGCCCGGGTGGTGGGCACCCCCAGGTGAAACATGGCCTCGCTGCACAGAAACTCGCGGATCGAGGATCTCAGCACGGCCAGGCCGTCGGCCGTGCGGGCGTATGGGGTCGGGCCGGCACCCTTGAGCTGCAGGACCCAGCGCTCGGCGCGCCCATTGATGACCTCCCCCAGGTTGATGGCGCGCCCGTCGCCCAACTGACCGGCCCACTGGCCGAACTGGTGGCCGCCGTAGCACATCGCATACGGGTCCATCCCGGTCAGCAGGCGGTTGCCGGCAAACACCTGGGCAAAGTGGCTGGAAGTGCAGGTCTTTTCCGAAAGATCCAGCAGCTGCGCCGCTTCCGGCGAATGGGCGACCAGCCGGGGAGCCGCCACGGGAGTCGGCTTGACCCGTGAGTAACACGCCCCCAGCACCTGGCGGCGGGTATTGCGGGTCTCCGGGTCGCCGGGCAGCTCGCGGGTGAAGCGGTTGTCGAATATCATGGCACCCAGCGTACCGGGTGTTGTCGGTCGGTAGTTCATGGTGAAACCGCCTTTCTGGCGTATCGCGATGTCCACTGGTGGATGTGGTGTTCGCTCGAGGACAAGCTAAGGCTGGCGGCCATCGCAATCAAGCCACCGGCGTCTTGCGCGCCGGTCTTGGCCAGGACAAAAAAGACCCGGCATTGGAGGCTGCGGTAAAGGATATCCAGGCCCATCGGTGGCCGTTGAAGTTCAACGGCTTCAGGCCGGAGGCGGTAAAAATCCCCGGAAGGTTCCCGGAGGTCGAGACCTGGGAGGGTAAGATGGATCCCCACTAGCTGTTCACCTCAAAAGCGAGCTACCAGCTGATGATCCGAGTGATGACCGCAAACTGGCCAGAAAATTGGGCCGGGCCAACCCGTTTAAGATCCAGAGAGGAGGACGCCGTGTTAACACTGAAAACGATCACCCCCAAAGCCGTTACTGCAGCCATCGAGAAGGCCAAACAATACCGGCTGTTGAACGAGCCCCAGGAGGCCGAGAGCATCTGCATGGACGTTTTGGCAATTGCACCGGATAATCAGGAGGCGTTGATCACCATGCTGCTGGCCGTCACGGACAGTCTGGACGCTGATCTGGGATTATCCTTCGACAAGGCCCAGGGGATAATCAAAAAGCTCGGGGATCAGTACTGCCAAGCCTATTATTCCGGCATCATCTGCGAACGCCGGGCCAAGGCGCACCTGAAAAAAGGCGGGCCCGGGGCAGGCCGCGTGGCCTATGACTGGCTTACCAAGGCCATGGCCGCTTATGACCGGGCACTCACCAGCTGTGACCCGGACAACCAGGATGCGGTTCTGCGGTGGAACGCCTGCGCGCGGATCATCAACGCGAATCCCAGTGTAAAGCCCGACGAGACGGACAATACCGAAATGCTGCTGGACAGCTTCGAAAGGCCCCACTGATTCCCCGTGCTGCGCGGATTTCAGGCAGGCGCACCAGCGTCGTAATCATCTAACCCGGGTGCTGCCTCCGCCGGAGACGGCCCAGGCACCGAAGTCCGCCCCGGGTTTGAAGCCGACCCCGACCGCCCCATCCTGCGGATAGAGCACCCACGCATAGCGGGGCTCGTAAACGCTTGTGGTTGAAGACCAGCAGCCGTCCGGAACGAGCCCGAACCCTTGGCCGGCGGGCAATGCCGGCGAATGGCGGGTGAGATCGACCAGGCTATCCAGTTCACGGACGTTGGGCAGCCGCCAGCGGCGGCGCCCGGCATTGTTGGCGGTGTTCAAGGCAGCGGCGGCATGCAGCGCGTCCTCCCAGCTGAGGGTTTCGCGGGCGGCTGGCGCCCAGCAAAGCCCGGTCCATAAGTCCTGGACGATGGGGCCGGCGCTGCGGAAGCGCGGATCGCTGATGCGGTTGTCATGGCGGGGGCCAGCCACCGGCCACACCAGACAGGCACGGTTTTTAATGTCCCGATAGACGCGCGCGCCCCCCAGGTGAATGATCCAGGCCTGGCCGGGAAGCCGCGCACAGGTCGTGGCGGTCCAATAATAGCCAGGGAATACATTGACAAACGGATGCCCTTGGACAAGCGCGGGGTTGAGGTGTTGATGGCTGAGGAGCGAAAACAGCTCCCGCCGCGACGGCAGCCGCCAGTCCCGACGCGCCCCCCAACCCGGTCGGTTCATCTCAGCGACCAGATCCGCGGCCTCATCCCAGGCGAAGGGGAATTCAAAGCGGTTGGCATCCCGACACCAGCACAACCCCGTCCAGGTATCGGTCACGGTGTCCCCCTGAACCTCGAATCGACGGGCGGGATCGGGGCCAGGGGGGTTGTCTTCCGCATCCTGACCGGTGCCTGGGCAGGGAACGGCGCGCCCTCCGACGCCGTAGCAGACCCTTTGATCCGTGACCAATTGCCAGGGGAATTTCATCGGATCACCCTCCCGCCGGCCTGCCTATCCGTCCTGCAAGACGCGCCGCATAACGGCGCGGAAAGGGTTGCCGTGCACTTTGGCGCCGACTTCTGATCCCGGTGGCCGTCGGCAAGGGTGATTGTGCGGGTCGGGTAGGCTAACGCGACGACGTCCTCCCGGAACTTCTGAAAGATCCGGAAATTGATGGGCTGCTGGATGTTCATGTTCAGGTTGAAGTCCTGGTCCAGCACATCATACACGATTTCAAAGCGCAGCGCGTTTACACCAACCCCCCTGGAAATGCGCCCTGTTAAAGCGCACCGGTTCCTGCCATGTGACAGGGCGAACAGGTAGACTTCTAACGGGTTGCTCCAAAACATGTTCGACATCCATTCTGTCAAGAGCGCCATCGGCGTTTACACCCCGCCTTTCAAATGGCTTAAAGAACATATTCGCCTCAGACTACCCTGTCGCCGGTCGGCCCGCAATGCCGCCAAAGCCCCAATTGCGGCCGCGAGATTCCTCATTCTTCGGACAAGGCGGCGCCAGTGGAATCCCCCCCCCCCGGCCAGGGGGTCGCGGCCAAGGGGCTGCACCGGAGTATGGGGTACGTCTGCAAGGACCCGCTCACTGGCGGGCCCTGTCCGCGCAGGGCCCGGCGCTGCTGACAAGACCTGCGACCCAAAAGACAAACGCCATGAGGGTCGGATTCTTTGCCGCGACCTGGATGGGTGCCCGGCAAAATTACCCATTTACAAGCCCGGGGGTTTGACATACCCTTTTGGCCGCAGGCGCAGCGATCTGTCCCGGGGAGTTGCCGGGCGCATTTCCGGCACCCCCCCCTATCCGCAGGAACCTGCCGTTCCTGGCGCTGCGGAAGCTGCGGCAAACGCCCTATTCAGGGGAAAGCCGATTCCATGGCCAAAAAAACGAAAGTCGTTATCGCCGAAGATCACCAGTTGTTTCGCGAGGGGCTCAAAGCGATGCTCGCCGTCCGCAGCGATCTGGATCTGGTGGGGGAGGCCAGCGACGGCCTGGAGGCGCTTCGCGTGGTGCAGAGTCTGCGACCGAAGCTGCTGCTGCTGGATCTCTCCATGCCGCGCCTAAGCGGCATCAGCGTGATGAAAGACGTCAAACGCCAGTTTCCGGAGGTCATCATCCTGGCCCTGACGATTCACGAATCCGACCAGTACGTGCTGGAGGCCTTCGATGCCGGGGCAAACGGCTACTGTATCAAGGATGCCAGCCGCAGGGAGCTGATGATGGCCATCGACAGTGTTCTAGACGGCAAAACCTACATCAGCCCGGGCATTGCCGACAGCGTCATGGAGGGCTACCTCGAAGGCCGCAAACGCCTCAAGGAAAAAACCGCCTGGGACACGATCACCCAGCGTGAACGTGAAGTGCTGAAACTGCTGGCGGAAGGCCATACCAACAAGGAAATCGCCGCGTTTCTGACTATCAGCGTCAAAACCGTCGAAAAACATCGGGCCAACATCATGAAGAAAACGGATCTGCACAATGCCTCGGCGCTGACGGCGTATGCCATCGAAAAAGGCCTGGTGATCGCCTAGCCTGTCTGAACAACCATCCCCGCCTATCGAAACCCTCCCCATTGCCAACCGCAGACCCCGCCGGGCGGCGGCGGATTACAAGAGGCCTTCACCATTGCCGGATTCTACCGGCAGGCAGACGCCAACGCGGGTTCCTTGCCCCACGCGGGTGCGGATCTCAAAGCGGCCGTTGCAGATTTCGATGCGCTCGCGCATGCTGTTGATGCCGAATCCGCTCAAAGTG
>Ga0105100_10001746_pt1 | contig 12712 bp, 9 predicted proteins | sample PPLLak12cMay2015_2_FD_87033 | JGI IMG/M metagenome (GOLD analysis project Ga0105100, IMG submission 87033) | Freshwater sediment microbial communities from Prairie Pothole Lake near Jamestown, North Dakota, USA - PPLs Lake P8 Core (1) Depth... | ecosystem: Environmental > Aquatic > Freshwater >... | reverse complement strand
GACCGCAGTAATTGGCGATTTAGAAATACCCTCAGGAACAAATGTGAATGAATTGCTAGTTGTTAAGGGAACTCTAAAAATCGGCGACAGATGCCGAATGTCACGAAAACTGAAAGCTCTAGGTGACATAATAGTAGGATCTGAGACAGTGATTGAGGGCAACCTGGTTTCCGGTGGAAACGTCGTAATTGGTGCAGATTCTGTAGTTCATGGTTCAATTAAAGCGGCGGGAAAGATTGAATTCAAGACATCAGCAGCAGACGAAAAAACCTTAAATCCAGACCCAGCTGTTGCCACAGAACATGACGACCTTGAACTTATCGCAGAAACGGGAAAAGATGAAAGTGTGGTATCTTGCAGAGAATAACTCGCTCCTCTGCTAAACGCATAATCGACCGACTTGCCTACGTCATAGTGACTTTGGGGGTGAGTTTTCTTATTCCCCTATTCATAATTGGTGCAACTTTAATTGTAGGTTTAATGATCCCGGGTCTTGTTATTGACACAACTCTCTTGACAATCTACTTCATTATAACATGCACTCTGTACAACATCTTTTTGTTAGCGATAATTGCTAGGGGGCATTCAAAGAAGGGTGAAGACTTCGGGCACTACTTCAGTATTGTCGTTCCTGCACATAACGAGGGGAATGTAATACGTGCAACTCTAGAGCGTGTTTTGAACATGGATTATCCCCCTGAACTTTTTGAAGTCGTAGTTGTCAATGACGGTTCAACAGATGAAACTGAAAAAGTAGTAAAGGATCTCCAAAGAAAACATCCCGGGCTTAAACTGATGAGTGTCCAACCATTCAACGGGGGTAGAGGAAAAAGTGTAGCCTTGAATTTGGCATTTGCTGATTTTCTTCTCACTTGGCGTGGAATTGAAATCACGCCCAGGCATCGCTGGATAATCGGTGTTTTTGACTCCGATGCGTGCCCCAAACCTGATATGCTCAAGAAAGTCTCGTTTCAGTTCAATGATCCTAAGGTTGGAGGTGTTCAAACACTTGTGCGCATCAAAAACTGCAAGACTTCATTTCTTGCTAAAATGCAAGACATAGAGTTTTTGGCTTTCGCCAGAGTCATACAATTCGCTCGAACAAACTTTGCAGGATCTGTTGCACTAGGAGGAAACGGTCAATTTGTTAGAGCGTCTGCACTGGACACTGTTGCTGTTGAGCATCAGAAACAATATTGGAACAACGGAGCTCTTACTGAGGACTTGGATTTGGGCGTCCGCCTTCTTACCAATCAATGGAAAAACGTCTATATCGACAACACTGACGTCTCTCAAGAGGGTACCGAGACTTTGCTTACTATGTTTCGTCAAAGAGAACGTTGGGCCTGGGGAACAATTCAGACTCTGAACCGCTTTGTCCTAAAGCCAAGTTTCTGGCGGACAAAAATAAGTTTTAAGACTAAGCTTGACATCTCCATATATTTAGTGCATGTCATATTACCGGTTTTTGTTTTTGTATGTTGGGCTTGGACTGCATTAAGTTTATTGGGAGTAATCGAAGTGGCTAATCTTTTTCCTTTTGCCTTTACGATATCGAATGGATTTTCGTTTGCTCCTCTTTTTGGATACGGTTTATGGAAAGAAAGGAAAGAATATCCAAGGTGGCAAATAGTGCCTCTCGTGTTTATAGCAGCTGCTTATACATACCACTGGATTCCTTGTGTAACATCAGCATTGGTCAAGAATTTGACAACTACACCCAAGTGGGAAAAAACCCCCAGATTCAGCAAGAAGTAAATGGTAAAGCGCGTCGTGGAACTTCCATAATGGGTGCGCAGGTTTAACGTTACATTATACTGAATAGTTATTTCTGGTTCATAAATCAATTATCTTCTCAGCAAGGACTGTTTCCAAGGTGAACGAACCTGAGTGATAGGGAAAACCTTGCGGGATTTATCACCCGTGCATGCAACTGCCGGCTTGTTATTTTCTGTGCCGCAATAGGGCATCCAGAAATCATAGTAAAACAGTTCATCGCTGGCGTGCGTGATTAAGTTGCGATTTGAACTACCGTCATATGGAGGTGAAAGAACTGATGAAGACCTCTAAGAAGCCATTATTGATTTTCGTTGCAATTCTGTGCATAGTTGGAAGTAGTCTAACTGCCTACGCAGTTATCTGGCCTGAAAGCAACGTTGTGCATGTGGATATGCAATATACGGTTGCTTTAACTTCCACTGTTAACGACAGTGCCATAACATTGAATGCTGCGGTAATATACAACGGTATCCCAGCTAGAGCTGGTGTTGTTGTTGACTTCTACTATTCAACTGATGGTGGTGCTATTTGGAACTATGTCGGAAGCGGATCCACTGATACTGGCGGTGTCGCACAAGCAACGTACACAGTAACGGGAAATGGCGCATATGATTTCAAAGCAATTGCCACTATACCATAACTTCAGTCTCTTGATTTCTTCCCTCCAGCTGAACGTTGAACGCACAAATCTAGAGCAATGAAAACTGCGCTACATATCCCTTTTTTTGGTGCTCAAGCAAAATGTTGCTATTTATTCACCCAATGATGCTGATCTTGCTGTAGCGCGCTGAATACTGGAAGAAATCTAGCTTAGTCCGTTTCTAAGTCTTCTAATGTTTTCCAGAACTTCTTCTGTAACCTCGTTTCTAGTCAAGTTTCTCACAAAAATAACGTCATTCGGGTTAAGGTTAAACGTTAAGCTTATTTGAAATCTTTTAGCGTCTAGAAAACTGTTTATTACTCCATCCAATTTTCCATCCTCAAAATCAAGATCTATCATAACATGAAGAGTCTTCCTCAAAGCATCCTTTATTTCCACAAAACTTTCTGGATTAACTGAAGATTTTCCGTTTCCCGGTTCTTCCATAGTTCTTCAACCGAGTAGTTTCTATCAGAGGTTATAATTTCAGTTATTTCGAATATCGACATATTCCTCCATGACAGGCCCCAAGTCGACCTAGTTGTTTAGTTCATCCTTAAGAAAATACGCGCCAACAATTACAATGAATGGAATAATCTCAGAACGAGTTCTTCGGGATTAGACCACGTATTGGATGGTTCTGTTCAAGTCCAACGTTGTAGTCTTCGCATGCTTTAACAACCAAAGGGAAAGTTTCTCGCACCTGTTTGGGTCGCAGGAAAAACTCTTCTTTTCTTGATCCCAAAGCTGGCAGGCGGAGCATGGAATTTCCACTTCATATTCCATTTTTCATCGTCGTTATGTCGACGCATTTTTGATTTATCACTTATGAATTGCAGTTAATGTCCAAGCATTGTGATTAGAAATATACCTGCCAAAACCAGATTGAACTTGCTTCAAGAATATTCTGTGCGCGATTAAGCTGTCTAAGCAAGTATGCAAGGTTTTTTATGTAGGATTCTTAATAGCGATTTGTCGCATAGAAAACTTGGGGAAAACAGTTAGCTTTGTTGGCGGATTTGGCTCTAGTTGAAGCGAATATTCGAACTATGAACTCTTCTCAACCTGTTGCTGAAGCACTTGCCATAAAAGAGGGTAGAATAATCAAGGTGGGGACAAACGCTGAAGTTAGCCAATTTGTTGGAAAGAGAACTCGATTAATCAAACTCCATGGAAAGACAGTAGTCCCTGGGTTTATTGACTCGCACGTTCATGTCGTGGATTTTGGTCGTTTTCTGATGTGGCTTGACTTGCGGGGTGTGGAATCTGTTGTAGAACTGCAGCGTCGTCTCAGGGAACATGCCAAGAAGGCGCCTGCAGGTCAATGGATCTTAGGTCGCGGTTGGAACCAAACATGCTTCAAAGAAAAACGTTTTCCACATCTTTCGGAAATTGACGCTGCGTCTCCAAGCAACCCCGTAATTCTCTATCATGAATGCGATATGATCTGTGCGGTGAACAGCAAAGGTTTGGAGTTATCTGGAATAACAGCGTCGACAGTCGCGTCTGCAGGTGGTACAATAGACAAAGATCCTGAAACGCGGAAACCATTGGGAATACTGCGGGACACAGCGACGGATTTGGCTTGGAAAGCAGTGCCTGAACCAAGTCAAGATGAACTCTTGAAAGTCACTTTACTAGCCTTCAACAAGATTGCCCAAGCTGGACTTACCAGCATACATTGGCTGCTTTCTTCGGAGAACGAGATTTCAATAGTCAAAAAACTAAAATCCAGCAGAAATATTCCCATACGAGTTTACGTGGTAGTTCCTTTTAATATACTGGACGAGTCTGCGACAGTTAATCAACTAGGCAATCCTTGGTTGCGAATTGGCGGTGTAATGCTTTCCGTAGATGAGTATTTGGCCTCGAAAACCGCTGCTCTGCTTCAACCCTACAAGAGCAACCCAGGCGATACCGGAAATCTGCTGTGTAGTCAAGATGAGTTGGTCAAAGCAACATCTAGAATACTCGAAGTTGGGCTTCAGCCAGTAATTCACGCTGTAGGTGACAGGGCAATCGATGTCGCCTTGACTGCCATTGAACAAAGCACAAAATCGCTTGATAACACTGTCCGTTGCCGCATCGAGTATGGTGCTGTTCTTAATGAATCCCTTATTGATCGGATGAAAAAGCAGCAGGTAATCGTGTCAGTTCAACCTCGTGTGATGATTTCAGAATTCTCGGTATGGTCTGCTATAGACAGCTTAGGTGCGGAGAGAGCTAGATGGGTGTATCCGCTGAAAACCCTTCTTAGAAAGGGCGTACGCGTCATCGGCGGCTCCGACTGTCCAATGGAGCCTCTCAATCCCCTACTGGGGATGCAAGACGCCGTACTGAGGGAGCACTTTTCTGAAGAGCGCATAAGTGTTGAAGAGGCTCTATGCATGTACACCATCGACGCTGCATATTCGACTAGTGAAGAAAACGGCAAAGGGTCTATAGAAGCGGGCAAAATGGCAGATTTAACGGTTCTTTCAGGGGACCCGCTTACAATTGATCCAAACCAAATTTCAAACATCAATGTGGAGATGACAATCGTGGCTGGAAACATTGTATTTTCAAAAAATACCGAACAGCCAGATTCAGATTGAAACTCAGAAACTCCAGTGTTAAGCCCTACGGGAAATGGTTTTTAAAAAGAGAAAAGAAGAGATGGGAAATGATGGATTTCTATGCTTATTCGCTTCCGCGTAGCATTGATTTTGCTCTTAGTACGCTTCCTTTCAAGTCGATTCTAGATGGGCATATGAAGCTGCAGTGTCCGCATCCTGTGCAGTAGTCCGCGTTGAGTTTGGACATTTTTTCCACGTTCATCTTGTCAAATGCTTGTTTGATGTAGATTGGGCTCAGTTTGTGGCAGCAAACACGCAGGCATGCGCCGCATTTAATACATTCGTAGGTCTTGACAGAGGTGAACTGTGTTGCCTTGGGCAGTTTTGGCTCTTTCTTCTCTGTGGTGGGCTTCATCAAGCCGATTTTGTCTATTTGCGGCGAAAGCAGGTTCATTATTACCAATGCTAGAATTGAACCGCCGAAGAAGTTCATGTATGTCTGAATCAGCACCGTTAACACGCCTACTCCAATGCCAAAAAGGAGCTGTCCTTTATGCGTTAGCGGCGTGGTTGCAGGGTCGGTTGCCATGAAGAATCCTAAAAATATTGAACTGCCTATGAATAATGAGAACACAAGCCTTACATCCATGGCTCCGCCGTAAACTACTGCCATGAGCAATGCCATCAAAGCTACAGATGCGAAGTATGTCAGTGTGATTCTCCATTTGATGAATCTGCGAGCAAGAACAAACAAGGCAATGCCGACAATTATTACAGCTATGCTTGAAGCGCCGCCAACCCATCCGTGAAACTTCTGAACGATCATGAGCCAGTTGAAGTCAGCATAAATTGTTGCGCTTGGAAGATCATAGCATCCTTGCAGGTATTCAACAAACGAGATAAGTCCGTTGTTTCCAATTACTTCACGGCCTATGGGTCCTGCCAGCAGAGGCATGCTTAGTCCTCCCCCTTCCAATGTGGCGAAGTGTTCCTTGGCTAGAAACGCACTGTTTATGAACGGTAGCAAGACTACGAGTTTTGCAGCTGCAGCTGGGTTTACGCGTCCCCTAAATACTTTCTTAAAAAGCACCAGACCGATGAAAGATATCAGAGCAACGTAGATGAACGCTCCTGGTGGCGCCGCAACTCCTAAAGCAGAGGCATCAACATCAACACGAGTCATTATGGGAATGCCAAGGCTGTATGAGAGAGCAACAATCAAGCCGAAGACCGCTGCAGACATGGTGTTTAGAGGGCTATCAGATACAACTTTGTAGAGGAAAAAGTCTGTTCCGACTGCTACTCCAACAGCTATTAGGCAAACAATGGCAACAGTGAGTCCCAGGTTCATGAGTGGTTGACCGGTCCTTGCATCTATCGGTGTAGCTTGAGACCACATAACAGCTGAAATTACTGCGAGTACTATGAGGGCTCCAAAAGTGTATGTCATCAGTTTGTCTTTGGTCATAGAAGCGTATTCCTTTGGTTTAGACATTTTTTGCTATTTCTCCTCGATTTAATCTGGTTTCAATCTAGTCTGGGGGGTTTTATAAGATTTTCTCAAGCGAATCTGCATTTAACATACACTCAATGGTTGTTGCCTTGGAAGCAGATTCATGTTTGTTTGATTTGTTATGGCTGTGCTAACAGTTTCTAACGTCTAGTTGCGGACAGGGTCATGTTTTTGAAAGGGGATGTTTTGATAAAAGTGCTACGTTTTCGGCGTCAACTTTGGATTAGAAAAACCCACGTTGTTTCTAGCTGCTGTATGGCTAGTTGGGTCTGAGTTTTAGTTGCAATGAACCTTTTAGGTGGGTTAGAATTGTGAGGGCTGTTGAGAGTGTCCAGAAACTGCGCTTTCGGAAATTGTTGACAAAATAGCCTGGTCGCAGGTAGAAATGGTGAAAAGCTGCCTCTCGCAGTTTTTCAAGTTCATTCATGCTGAGCCAAGGAGTTTCAAAAATGGGTGTCGTGGTGTCATATTTGTCGAAGTCAGTTACTTTCAGCCACCCTTTCTCTTTGACTAAATCGTACAGTGGTGTCCCTGGAAAAGGCGTTGCAACATTATAGAAACCCACGTCATCTGGGCTTATTCTCTCTACAAACTTGATGGTTTTCCAAGTGGTTTCCTTAGTCTCCCCAGGGAAGCCGAGAATCACGTTCGGAACCGGTTTCAGCCCTGCCTCTCTAACCAGCGCAAGGCTTCTAATCGTTTGTTCAGTTGAAATTCCCTTGTGCATGGAATCAAGAACCTGCTGAGTTCCTGATTCGACCCCAAACCAAACAGAGATGCAACCTGCCTCCTTCATCTTAAGAAGCAGTTCCTTTGTAATCATGTCCACTCGGGTTCCGCAATTCCATTGAATCTTCAATCCTCTTTTCATGATCTCGCTGCATAATTCCTCAGTTCTTGCTTGGTCAACGGTGAATGCGTCGTCGCAAAACGTAAACTTGTCTACATTGAATGTTTTGTGAAGGTACTCTAGCTCGTCCGCGACGTTTTTTGCGCTTCTCATGCGGTATTTTCGTCCATGCATTCTGACTGTCGCACAGAATTCACACCAAAAGACGCAGCCTCTACTCATCGCCAAGTAGAGAATATCCTCATACTCTCTCAATCTCTCCAAAGGCCAGAGGTGCCGCGCAGGGAACGGAAGCTCATCCAAATTCTCTATGTATGGTCTGTCAGGGTTCCTTGCAATCTTACCGTTTTTTCTGCAAGTTGTGCCTACCACGTCATGATAGTTCTTTCCAGCTTTTATTCTCTGAACTATCTCCAAAAATGTGTTTTCGCCCTCTCGCCTCACGACAATATCCAGCTCTGGGCATTCGCTTAACGCTTTGTCGTCCCAGAAAGTAACATGAGGCCCACCAATAACTGTCACACAATTTGGGCAGGCTTCTTTAGCTATCTTTGTTAGCTTTAGCGCAGACTGGTAGGTGAGCGTCGTGGAGGTGAGTCCGACTATGTCGGGTTGCCGTTTGCCTATCTCGGTTCGGAATTCTTCCATTGAAAGTCTGAGAACCTGACAATCAATCACATCAACATTGTATTGATTCTTCTCCAAAACCGCCGCCAGATACCCCAAGCCTAATAACGCGAAGGGCAAATGCATTGTAGCCCCACTCGGAGCAGCGGGATTAACAAGAGTCACATGCGGCTTCATTCTGCATCACTTATGCTAATTCTTCCACAAATACACAAATGTTCGAGGCTTAAATGTTTCGTAACCCAGCTCGGAATATGAAAACCAAAATAAACTGGAAAGACAGTTTCAGATTGCTTCTTGTTGTCTCTTCATTTGGGCGTTAGCAGCGTGTGCATTAGTCTAAAAAGGGAAGAAGAACCATCTCGTGAGCAGGATTATGGGCAGGCTTAGAAGTATGCAGAGGATTATTGTGCCGTTTCGGATTCTTAGGGCGAGTAGTATTTTATCAGGAGAAAGCGGATCAGTCTGGTCTCCAAGAACGTATCGCCCTGGTTTTTCCAGCTGGACACGTAGGGCTCCAGCCATAGCGGCCATAGGCCAACCATGGTTTCTGCTTTGGGTTTTTGAATGGTCACGGCGCGCAATCGCCCAGGCATTTTTGTAGTCTTCACCTAGAACCGCTGCGGCAGCTACAATCAAGATGCCTGTTAAGCGGGAAGGCACGAAGTTAACTATGTGGTCAAGGTTTGCGCTAAACCAGCCAGTATTAATGTGCTCACTGTCTTTGAAGCCAACCATGCCGTCGAGTGTGTTGATGGCTCTGAAAGCAAACGCGCCCGAAACCCCCAGAAACGCATAGCTGAGAATCGGACTTAGTTTGAAATCTATTAGGTTTTCCGCCATGGATTCAATAACTGCAGAGCTGATTTGTGTGCCCGTTAAGTCTTTGCTGTCTCTTCGGCTGAAGTGACCGTACTTTCTTGCTTCAGCCAGGTCATCCTGTTGAACGGCTTTGGCTGCAGCTTTCGCCCAGTCAGTTTCAAGCTTTATGCAAATGGTGAACTTCAAGAGGATTACGGCAAACAAGGCGTAAACGAAGATGCCGGCGAATTTATAGAAAACCCACAAACCGAGAAAAACGGGAACCGTGAAGACAAGTATCACCGTCAAGGCTAAAAATACACCCTTTAGCTTGGCTACTTTAGAGTTTGAGCTTTTCAAATGGGGCTCAAGGGCTTTAGTGAATCTCCCCATTAGCACAGTAGGGTGCAGTTTGAACCCGAGTTTTTCAGGATAGTTTGGAGAAGGGTCGCCAAAAACAACATCTATTGCAATCGCTAAAACCAGAACTGCAAAAGAGACTAGCACAGTAAAGATACATTTCACCTTTGGAGATAGCTACATTTCTGAGTGTGGTGAAAAATTTATTTGTATCGATTATTATGTGCCTTCCGACTGAATTGCAAGAATGGTTTGCTTCAGAGGTGCTCGCTTAGTAGGAATTTGGACACTCTAAATTTCGAGACATAACCAAAGCACAGAGAATTCGTTTTCCTGCATATTCGCGTCTCTCAGCGAATAGCCTGCAATCAAGCTTGCTGAATGTGCTGCGCTATTTTGTGTAACTGGAAATAAGCTTTCGAATATGGGGATTAAATTTATTAACATGTGCAAGCGTAATATGAAAACGGTGAAAATCGATGGAAACAGAAAAATTCAAAATGTCTGACATACTCTACGGTGCTGTTCTCCCAATAATTATTGGTCTAGTGATAGTCGCTTTCGCAACAGTAATTCGCGGCTTCCTTGTGTCTAACTTACCAATGGAATCGCCAATACCACACATACTCACATTTGGCTTCGCGCAAATGATTCTTTTCGGTGTTCCACTGCTTTTGGGCTTAATTTGGAACAAATGGGCAGGCGGTGCTGCCGGTTTCATAATGGGAACACTCTACTACCTTGGCATGGCTGGCTACTCTACTGTTACCTACCTTCAATATGGAATGACGGTGAACTTCTATGCAGATGCAAGCTTGATCGTTTACATAGTGACTGGAATATTAATGGGCTACGTTGGTGGCGCTTTGAACAACAAGTCTACCAAACTCAAGCGAATGCTAGGAGCAGGTCTAACCGCGTCAATAGCCACTGGGCTAATTATGTTCATGGTTAACATCGCGTTGGCAATTGAAGTAAGCCGAAACATGGCTACTGCTGACCCAGCATACTCGTTCTTCTTGACTATGCTCCCACAAGTAATTCTTGGAATTCTTATTCCTGTCATTGCAAAAGTCTTCACTTGGTACGGACTCGGCGGCGGACACTCTTAAAAATCACCTTACCCTTTTTTTAGTTTTTTTTGGTAATCAACAGCTTTTGCTCTTCATTGAACATCAGAACTATTTCAAAGACTATTTAGACCCTGAATCTGATTATTCTTGTTCCTTTGAATGGAAAAAAAGTGGCAGTACGCGAAATTCCGCAAGGTAACTGTCAGTTAGTGTTCTTTTCTGCAAACTCCCAGGCAATATTGCCCTTCCAGACTTCGCCAAGCTTGGTTATCCTGATCTCTTTATCGTCAATTTCTATCAAGCCTTTCTCTTTTAGTTTCTGAAGTTGTTGCGGGAAAACCTGCTCAGGTATTTTCCCGAATTTCTCCATAAACTCCTGCTTGCTCACTGGAAGCCGCAAGTATAGCCTGCTCATTTCCCGTCGCATCATCTCGTCGTCTGTGGATTCTGACAGCCTGTTAATTGGCAGTTTTCCAGCTTTGACGGTTTCCATATACTGATTTATGTCCTCCAAGTTCGAATACGAGAATCTTTGTAGGTATCCCATGAAGCAGCCAGCCCCGGTGGTGAGTATTCCCCCCCATGGCCAACCGTTCAGGCAGTTTTCTCTCATGTGCCATTCTACTCTACTGTAACGGTCGTGTCCCACGGCCTTGTATCCTGCTTCATTCAGTAGATTATATGCGGCAAGGTACATCTGCTTTTCATATTCAGCATCTCCCTGCGGAGGCGATACTCCTCTTTCGATCATTTTCTCAAGCGGTGTACCCGGATCAACATGCAATGAATAAGCATCAATTTCGACATCCAACTCGATGGCTTTGTTCACTGTGTCTATCCAACTTTCCATAGTTTGGCCTGGAAGATTGTATATGAGATCCACACAAACGCATAAGCCAAGTTTCTTGGCGTGGCGGATAGCTCTCTCAACGCTGGCAGCCGAATCAGGCAAACACATTGTCCTTCTAAGTTTGTCATCAAAGGTTTGTGCACCCATATCCATCTGATAGACGCCGTAAGCGGCAAGTTTGTCGATTTTATCCAATGCCAGCGTTTTCGATGAGCCTGTGACTTTGATGAAATACTCGTCGTTAATGTTGAATCGTGCTTTGCAGAATTCTATGAGGTCAATCATCTGCTCAGCGGCCAGTACGCTGGGGGTTCCTCCTCCGAGCACGATTTCGTCGAAAACACTTGTCTTAACATATTTTGTTTTGGCGTACATTTCGAGTTCTTTCTTCAAAGTGTCAAGGTACGGTTGTATCTGTATTTTAGTGGTTGCAGTGGTTGGGAAATAGCAGAAAGCGCATCTAGAGTCGCATATTGATATCCACGGTTGTAACTCCATAAGTCTTTTCGATGTGTTCTCCGTCGTCAGAAATTCCATAAATGCCTCGTAGGTTTCAAGGTTGATGTCTGGATAGTCGCGGTAAGTGTACGGCGGCCAGTTTGACCTTGAATCGTAAGCATCTGGTTTGATTTCATCAGGAACACTCTTTTTCATTATCGTTTCCTCAGTTTGCAGGTTTAGAAACCGTTTGATAATGTAATAAAGTTTCCGTCAAGATCTCGTTTTTTCCCATAGTTTCGATTTGCTTTTGAGATTGCTTTTTTTGTGTTCGCAAAACGTCTGGGTTGAAGCTTAATTGTCGAAGCCTATCCGCCAGATTTGATGCGCCAGAGCAAGTAATTCGCCGAGGTTCGTGCCATTATTTTGCTATACAAATTACCCTTAACGTAGCCTTTTACAAATTGGCGGAGAACATATTGCGGAGAATAGAATTTGCTGTAGAAAGCCTTTCTCATTTTCGCAATCTCTGCGGCAGGCAAGATAGGGTCTTCAAAGATAGGATTCATGGTGTTGTATAGAGTCCAGTCTTCAACCATTTTCCACCCGTTTCTCTCCACCAAGGCACGTAGCTCTGTCCCGGGATAGGGTGTAGCGTGACATAAGTAGACATCATCAGGTTCTACCTTGCGGACGAAATCAAGAGTCTGCTCCAATGTCTCTTTTGTTTCTCCCGGATATCCCAGAATCACGGAAACGGTCACGAATATTCCTGCTTCTTTTGCCCATTTAATGGCGTTTTCGCACTGTTCAGTTGTGACTTTCTTCTTAAGGGCGTCGCGGATTCTTTGACAGCCAGATTCTACGCCGAAGCACACCTCGTTGCAGTGTGCCTTTCTCATCTTGGCCAAGACTTCCTTGGTAACGACGTCGGCTCTGGTTCCACAACCCCAGGCAAGCTTCAGGCCCCTCTCTAAAATTCCATCACAAATGTCAAGTATCCTTTGCCTGCTAAAAGTTAATGTGTCATCCTGAAACGTTACAGCCTCGGCTCCGTACTCGTCTCTCAACCACTCAAGCTCGTCAAGCACGTTCTGGGGGCTTCTTCCCCTGAATCCAGCTCCAAACATCTGGCTTGTTACGCAGAAAGAGCATTGAAAGGGGCATCCCCTGCTGCTCATTATTGGGAGTAGCTTTCGACCATGAATACGATACATGTCGATTGG
>Ga0105100_10001743_pt1 | contig 12730 bp, 13 predicted proteins | sample PPLLak12cMay2015_2_FD_87033 | JGI IMG/M metagenome (GOLD analysis project Ga0105100, IMG submission 87033) | Freshwater sediment microbial communities from Prairie Pothole Lake near Jamestown, North Dakota, USA - PPLs Lake P8 Core (1) Depth... | ecosystem: Environmental > Aquatic > Freshwater >... | reverse complement strand
GTCGTCGGAGTCATCCCACGCAATGGTCTTGGAATAGACCCCTTCGACGAGACGCTCTCTCTTGATTTCGATCATGCACTCGGTTGAATAAAGCGGGGCGGGGGCGCTCAGGATAGCGAAGGAGGTGCTGAAAATGCCGAGAATGACGGCAATGACAAGGACAATGAATTTCCTTTTCCTTATGATCCGCCAGTATTCCCTTAAATTGACGTCGTATTGAGCCAAGAGAACTCCACATGTCCGCTGTTCTACTTGGGCTTGTTGTACTTCAAGTAAGGGACGGCCGCATACTGCTCTTCGAAGTCACCCGGGTAGAGGATAATGTTCAACAAGGGCGTTATGTTGATGATCCAGTCGTTGATGTCCCCGATCAGCATCCTCGGGACGTACACAAGGTCCCCGTCCCGGAGCCGAACGTTCTGGGTAATGTCGGCTTTCCTCAAAAGGGACTTTACATCCGCCATCATGACCAGGGGTGGTTTCCCCGGCTCATACCCTCTCACAATCAGGGTGTTCTCCTCCTTTGCCAACCGGTTCGTATTTCCTGCCAGGGCTAGAGCGGCCAGGAGATCCTGTGCCTCCTTGAGCGGATAGATGCCCTGACTGTTTACCTCACCCAGCACATAGACTCTCTCCCCGAAGGTCGGCAGCTCGGGAATGCTCACCACGTCCCCTTCGTCGATGATCACATTCTGGTCTTCATCCCCTTTTTCAATGATGTCATACAGGTTGATGAGGTGGGATTTTCCTTTCCTCACAACCTTGACGTTCTTGATGTCCCCATCCAGGGTGTATCCCCCTCCGAGGGCAATCAGATCCGTGAGTGAGGTCTTTCCCCTGAGATTGATTCGGCCGCTGGCTCCCTTTCCATAACTCACGTTTCTCAGCGAAGAAAACTCTCCGATGATGCTTGCGCTTCTACTGTTGAACTCCTTCACAAGCACACTGATGCGAGGGTTTCTCACATAGGCGGAGAGGTTACCGGTCAAGAGTTCATCCACTTGGCTCGACGTCAGCCCTTCCACCTTTAGATGGTCCAGAAAGGAGTAAGAGACTCTTCCTCTGCTGTCCACGGTCACGGTGGTGGTCGTCACTTTGTCGCCGGTGTAGGAGCTTATATCGAGAAGATCGCCTGCACCGATTCGATATTCAGGAATTCCGGCCACCGTCTTAAAGACGCTGTTCTCGTTCACCTGGCTCATCCTGGCCAAGGCTTCGAGGTTTCGCTCGGTCTGCATCCTGGTGACTGCGACACGGTCCTCAAGAGTGGCCACTTCATTGACCGGTGTGCCCTGGATAGCGGTAGATGAAGAGCAGGAGGAGAGGCAGAAAAGAAACATCAGAGCAAGGAAGACCCATACGGAAACACTTTCTTCCCCCCTTGCTCGATAAAGGGGTTTCCGCATAGAGTCTCTTAGGCTTTGCCACATATGCTTTTTCCTCTTGGGCCGTTTCTTGACGTTTACTCTCTGCCCCCTTTCAGGGCTTCAGATCTCTTTCATCTATCGTTTCAACGATATAGAGAAGAGGGTTGTCGGACAACCGGACGATTTCCCTTCGCTCCGGCTTATTTCCCAAGCCGTCATAAAGCACTTCCACGGCCGGACGCAGCGGGTGATTCCTGTCCGTAGCGATCACCCGTCCAATCGATTTATTGTTCAGCTTCACATGGGTGTTGAAGGGGAACAGCGAAATAGAATTCAGAAAAGCCTTCAGGATCTTGGTCGGGAATTGCACCTTGGCTTCCTTCAGGATGAATCGGATCGCATCCGGTTGCAGGATTCTGTCTCGATACGCTCTTTTTCTGATCATGGCCACGTAGGTGTCCACGAGGCCTATGATCGAGGCCACTTCAGAGATCTCAGAGCCTTTGAGTCCCCTGGGATACCCTGAACCGTCCGCCCGTTCATGCACCTGCAAAGAGAGCTCCGCCAACCAGTCATAACGATCTCCTAGGCGGGAAAGGATCTTCGCACCGGTCTCCGGGTGTTCTCTGATCCGGTCGATTTCTTCTGATTCGAGTTTGGTCGATTTTTCAAGGATCCCTTCCGGGATCCGATACATCCCCACATTCTCCAGAAAGGCGGCTAGCCCGACTTCCAGAAGCTTTTTCTTGTCATACCCCAGGCCTTTGCCCACCATGAGGCAGCCCAGGGTCACGCCGACACCGTGAAGGGACAAGTCTTTATAGCCTCCCGACTCGGACATGGCGTGCTCAAAAAGCGGCTGGATGAGATCGCGGTCAATGACGGCATGGAGATCCGCAAGGATGGGGCTGGGCGCAATGCTTTGATCGCTTATCACTTTTTCCTGGATGTCTTTGGCGGATCGTGTGAGTTTTTCGTAGAGCAGAGCCACCTCGGAAGAATCCCTCTCAGCGCTGGTCTCTTCAGACATGAGGTCTTGTCTTTTGCTGAGTTCGGAAAACGCAGGGTCGCTCAGCCGCAGCCGACCCGCTTCAACATCCCGTGGCGGGCCAGTGTCTTTGGAGCCTGTCTTATCCCGTATTTCCTTGATGTCAGAGAAGCGCACCATCTCGAATGATCGTCTCCACTACGTCGACATCGACCATCTCTTGGTTCTTGCTGTAGCCGATCAAGAGCGCGAGGTCGCAAAGGTTGTTGATTTTTCTGGGCACTCCCTTGGATACCGCATAGATTTCTTCGATCGCCGGCTGCGTAAAGGCGTTTCTTTCCCTGCCCGCCCTGTTAAGCCTGAACGCAACATAGCGGGCGGTGTCTTCCAGGTCAAAAGGCGCCAGATGGTACTTGATAGGAATCCGCTGATCGATTTGCTGCACTGCCCTGATTCTTTCTTTCAGTTCCGGTTGTCCGAAAAGGATGATCGTGATCAGAAAGCGGTCGTTGAGCTGTGAGTTCAGCAGCAATCGAATCTCCTCCAGCGTCGCTGAATTCAGCAGTTGAGCTTCGTCGACCATCAGCAGAGTCGCTTTGTTCGATCGCATGTTCTGAGTCATTCTGTCATTCAAGACCCTGAGGCACTTCACCTTGGTGTCCGGAACATCAGGAATTTCCAACTGATAGACAACCTCCTGGAGAAACTCCAGGGGTTCAAGCTTGGGGTTCACAATGAGGCTTATGTCATAGCGGTCGGCGGAGAGTTCCTGGATGCACACTTTTGTCAAAGTGGTTTTCCCACATCCGATATCCCCTGACAGCATGGCTCCGCCCTTCTTCATCTTTACGGCGTAAAGGAGTCGCGACAGAGCTTCCTCGTGATGGTGGGACTGGTAGAAGAATCGAGGATCCGGAACGTTTTCATAGGGGAATTCCTTCAGACCCCAATGCTCTAAATACATAGGAGATCCTACCTCGAAAGATTTAGTGAAATTATATATAAAATAGAATATTTGTCAATATATTTTGTCAATAATTATTCAAAGTTAAGCATATTTATAATCCTTACCTCTTTTTCATCGATCCAGTGAAACTTAGTCGATTTGATCTCACATAGGAGTTTAGCTTATTGAAATGGATGGCTGAGACCATGGGGATCTCTTGGTTTCTTCGTTTTCTGTTTTTAGAGAGACCGCCATGGCCTTTTTCTGTTACTATTTCAATAAGCTAAACTGTTACCGTCTTACCAATTGGGAGAGGCGACCACCAGGATGAGGAGATCTTGTTCAGAAGAATTCGTGAGACTGTGAGCCGAACCTGCGGGGATCCAGGTGGCGTCGCCTGGACCCACATGTCTGGTCTCTTCATCCACTGACATTTCCCCCTCCCCGCTCAATACGAAATAAATTTCCTCCATAGGATCTCTATGACTTTCTATGGTCTTTCCTTTTGCCAGGTTCGCAATAGCCAGAAAGCCGATTTCCTGCAGAACCCTGCGATCCAGTATCATTTGAGCGATGGCACCGCCATGGGCAAGATAAGTGGTTTCCAGTACCTCTCGATCATTGACGTTTCTCACAATCATCAGAACGACCTCCTCTGCATTTTTCAGGATTTTCCCGTAGCTCCGAGCTTTTGCCGCTTGATATACCACCTTATTTAAGTTTATTATACCGGATTGAGAATAGTGACGGCTTTAGAGTCTTACTCCAAAATTTCTCCCTAAATTCTTCTCTTCGGAGGTGGTAATCTATGCCGTTGGTTCCCATATTCGATCCTAAAGCAGCCGGCCGTCCCATGAGGGTCGCGGGCTTCATGTCCGGTTCGGGCACGAATATCCTGCGCCTCCTGGAAAGAGAGAAACTCCTCAAAGCAAGAGATGGGGTTTCCCCTTTTGAGGTTGTCTTCATTTTCAGTGATCGGTCCGATGGGTCCTGTTACGGAGAAAGCATCGCCTGCGACACAGGCATCCCTTACATGAGCTATGACATCCGAACCTTTCACAGACTCAGGGGACTGAAGAGGACGGTGTCCACACCGGAGGGGCTTGAAGTCAGACGGGAGTTTGACAAGTCGGCTGCAACCCTTGTCAGGGCCTTTGAAGTGGACGTGATCGCCCTGGGGGGGTACATGAGTTATCTGACTCTTCGCCGCTGCATTAACGTTCACCCTGCTGATCTGTCTATTTTGAACGCTAAGGGAAAACGAAAGTATGTGGGGGATAACGCCGTGGTGGATGCCATTATCGCCGGAGAGAAGCTCTTGCGATCCTCAACTATCTGGACGGATAGGGGCTTGGACACCGGTCCCCTTCTGATGGTTTCCGATCCTGTCAAGGTTCAACTGCCTGAACCCCTTGAATCCTTGGTTGCCGATAGGGATAAACTGCTTAGAGTCGCCGAAGAGCATCAAAATAAACTCAAGGAGATTGGGGATTGGAAGATCTTCCCCATCACCATTGAAATGATCGCAAGAGGGCGTTTTGCCCTTGACGAAGAAGAACGTGTTTATTTAGACGGTCAGCCTGCTCCCAAGGGGTACCGGAGAGCTTAAAAAAACTGGATATCCTGTATCTCAGTGTTTATAATGCCCTCGTATCCTGTCTGCTTTGAAAATATGCCGCGCCCATAGCTCAGTTGGATAGAGTGACGGACTACGAATCCGTAGGTCGGGTGTTCGAATCACCCTGGGCGCACCAGTATTATCAACAGCTTATGAGTGTACTTTCGTAAGCTGTTTTCTTTCGGTGTTGCGCTGACCCACCATAGCCCCACTCTTTTCCATATCACCCAAAGCCAAGCGCATCTGCAATCGCAATTATTAGACCCCTGGGGGACATGCCGGTACACCGGGGTACGGGGGCTTCGCTGCGATGAGACACATATTGAAGGTAGGGAAAAACCTTCAGGAAGTGAATTCGTATCCTGCATTGCCGCGGACAAAATTGAATAAAACCATATTGTTGAAATGAACGATAGAACCTGGCACTCCTTTTGCTCTCCTTTGAATGCAGGTAGGCGAATCGCCACTTCTGTGGTGTGAAGGAGGGACAAAAGATGGTTACCGGAGAATGTAGTGATGATGGAACGGGATTCAGCGGCTACATTTTTGTGAAAAACGGAGAACCAGAGAGGCGCTTGGGCTTTGAGCGAAGGCGCTTTCGTTATGACGCCCATATCCCTGAGAGAAGGGGAGTGGTTGACAGAAGGAGTGGTACGAATCAGGAATCGTTTAATAGTGTTGCAGCGGCTCGCTGACAACAGGAGTATCTTAGAGGATATGCTCGAATCCCATCGCACGCAATAGTCCATTCACAAGGGTAGAAAAGGGAGGCGCGGTTATGACACAGAATTCATTACGGAGGCTGATATATATAACGCAACTTCTGAGCTCGACTTCTGCGGGATCGAAACCATTTGTATTTGGGATTGTTAGATCGGGTATCAACCTCCATGCAACGAATCCTATTGATTGAAGATGATAGGAGCATTCGGACTATAATCGCTCTGCAATTGAGAATCTTGGGGTACCAGGTGGAGATCGCTGAAGATGGAGAAATAGGCATCGAGCTTTTCACAAAGTTGGGGAACTTCGATCTGGTAATCACAGATATTCGGATGCCAAGAAAGGATGGCAATGAGGTTGCCAAGTATATAAGGAGCTCAGCGCGGGCGGAGACGCCGATTGTTGCGATTACCGCTTACAAAGATGAGGTGCAAACGGATCTATTTAATTTTTCGATAATAAAACCATTCCGAAATGAGGAGCTGATACGAATCATCAGATTTTTGGAGCATGCCTATTCAAAGGAAGCCGGTCAAGCGCCCAAAGATATCCAACAGGTTGCGATAGAATCTTTTTCTGATTTCAGAAAGAGTTGAAGGAAATATCCTGCATGGCAAAAACCTCCTTATTCTGGTCAGTTAGGCCATATTTTTGAATCTTGGCTTTTCTTAGTGCATGGAAAACCCTTCGCGCTATATCAATTAACATAAAAAACCACAGTAATATCAAATATCTTCTGACTCAAACAAACTGGCACATGCCTTGCTCATGATCCTTTACTATATTGGAAATCGCTGCTTATCACGATTTGGAGATCTCTGTTGCATCAGGGGCTCTTCAGGAATGAGGGTAGATGCGACACCTCTCGATTTGTGTGGTGACGTGCATTGCAATATTTGTTTACTCGTTGAGTCCCAGCTACGCCTTAGACGTGACACTTGCCTGGGATGCAAATAGCGAAACGGATCTTGCAGGCTACAAAATCTATTACAAGCCAGGGAGTTCAGGGGGGAAAGACTTGGCCAATTATCCAGGCAAGGGAGCCGTGGAGGGAAATTCGCCAATTGTCGTTCCCTTAAGCAGCCTGGCGAACGCCGCAAGCCCGGAGTTCACCGTTCATGGGCTTTTGGATGAGACTTACTATTTTGTTGCCACGGCCTATAACGCCGACGGCCTTGAGAGCGGGCCCTCCAACGAGGTTTACGCTCAGGGTTCATCAACTCCACCAACGAATGGCGCTCCTGCATTATCGAGTCTTGAGGTAAACGGAACGAGCGGCAGCACGACGATCTACACGAATGATTCCAGTCGACTGGTAAACATTCGAATCGTAGCCAGCGATGACACCCTGGTGACCCAATATCTTGTCCTCGATGGGAACAGCAATCCGAATGGTGGAACATTCATGGCGATCCCGGGGGGCCCAAGGAAGAATCCCATCTTCACGGTAAGTGACTTCGTTCTGAACAATTCTGACGGAAACCACACCCTTTATGCCTGGGTCAAGGACGACCAAGGACTTGTTTCAGCGACAGCCACAAAGGCGAATGTCATCCTCGACCGGGTAGCACCAACGGTTGCGGTCTCCTTTAGCGCTACAAACCCTTTCAACGCTGGGGATGTGGTCACTATTACAGCGAACTTCACGGACTCAAGCCCTATATCCGGCACACCTAAGATCAGCATCAACTATGCAGGCACAGGCAACGACATTTCCAATGCCAGCATGACACAAGTGAGCAATAAACAATGGCAATATGTACTCACTGTGCCCTCGGACAATGACGGCGCAGCAACCGTGACAATCGCCGCCGCTGACGCTGCGGGAAACTCAGTGGGAAGTATCACTGGCGGCACCTTCGTTGTGGATAATGCGGGTCCAACGGTCGTCGGTTTTCCTGTCATCAACTACACGGAGAACTCCATAACAGTCACGTACAGCGAAAACAACATGCAGAATGCCACCCTTGCAAGCAGTTATAGCCTCAACAATGGATTGATGTTCTCGGGCAACGGGTTGGACACAAGCGGCACCGGCAAGGGTTTTAAACTGCCTCTAAACTCCGCCACGCTCCAGCGCTATGTGATATGCTCGCTGCAGATTGGAAATGCTGTGACAGATGCGAGCGGCAATGCCGTGAGTTCCAGGGTTATCAGGGTGAACGATGATGACAATGATGGTATGGCGGATGACTGGGAAAAGAAGTGGTTTGGAACCATTACGGCAAAAGATGGAAGGGTTGACTCGGATGGGGACGGATTGCTTGACAGCAGCGAGTATACCTATGCGAGGAGCAACCCAGGTTGGGGCTCCAACCGCTGGGCTCTCAGCCCGTTGAGACAGGACTCGGACGGTGACGGTATTCCGGACAACTATGAGCTGAGCTTCGGGCTCAATCCGGTTTCGGGCTCAGACAGGGACCTGGATCTGGATAGTGACGGCTGGAGCAACTACCAAGAATATCTTTACGGGTATGCGGCCAACGACCCTAAGGCTCATCCCCAACCTTCCATTGACATCGTTGAGGTGGTCCCTCTGGATAACGCGGGAATACCCCCCGACACCAGTCGCATTCCAAACAAGACTGCCGTATCAGTTCGCCTTGAATCGACAAACGGGATAGACATCAGCAATTTCCAGGCCGTGTCATTATCGATTAACGATGGAGAAAGAACTTATACCAGAAACGCAAGTGACAGGAATGCAGCCGGTCAACGGGTTGTCCGTCTTGTCCCCTTGGAGACTGATGGCAACGTAGCGCATAGCCTTTGGGTTTCTTACTACCGGACCAATGAGACCAATATCGTCAGCGTTTATCCTTACGGGGCCACCGTGGAGGTGGCCGTTCAGGCAGTTGATGTCAAGGGGTTCTCCTTGGAGCCGGCCTTTTTCAGTTTCAGGATTGAAGGTGAAGAAGCCGCCAGATGGGCCGAAGAGAAGGCACCCATGACCGTGGTCTCGAATGATACTCCTATGGTCGGCAAAAAAACGGTCACAGTTCAGGGGGGAACCCTCGATGGAGCCAGCATCATCTATGACAGCTCATTAGCACAGGAACTCGGGTTTGAACCGGAGTTCGGTCCCATTGAGGAAGTGCCCCAGGCCCCTGGAGTGGGGGTTCCCCTGAACCTTTTACCTCCTACGGTATTTCCAAACCCCGTGACACTCAATATCCCCTGCCCCGGATACAAAGACGTGAACAACCTTTCCGTTTACTACCATGATGGCCGGGAATGGTGGTTGGCGTGCGATGCTGCGGGAAATGTGACCCCTGAAGGTGTCACCTGGATGGTCCCAAGATCAAGGGTGAACCACAACGACGGCCAAAACAGCCGTGCTTACATTGAGATCCAGGTTCACCACTTCAGTGCAGCAGCAGCGGGAGAGACTGCGAGTGCTAACTTAACAGTGGAGAATAACCCCTCAGGCTCAGGCTCTGGTTGTTTTATTTCAGCCCTATGGGACTGAGCGATCGGATTGATTAAATCGAGAGAGAAGGACTGAAGCCCCTGCCTTTATTCCAGATTTTGGTATAGTCAACCGGAACGAAGCTGTAAGTGAGTGAGAGCAAGGAAGAGCGCATGCCTGATTTTATCACGAAAAATGGGGAGAGGATAAAACAGGCAATCGACTTCTTGGCTGTTAATCGAAGACGCATCTCAATCAAGATTGAAGGGGAGCAAACTCTTTTCGATTCAATGATTGTGAAAGCAGATCATGGAGATCCTGTTTCAAAGGCTGGGACACCAGGCAGACTATTTGTTCAGTGGCTCTCTCCACCAAAAGGTAATAATCTTATCCAGTCTGCTGGAAAAGTTCAGGTGAGATTTTCACTTGGAAAATACAATTTGGCGTTCACGGCTTATTACGTCACCAAGAGCCTTGACTCCCCCTATCTAGGGCATATTATCACCCTTCCCGAAGCCCTAGTCATTGCAGACAGGAGACGACATGAGCGTCACAAGGGAGAGAGCAAGACTGCACCGCTTTTTGCCAAGGCAAAGGTCAGCACCGGGGTGAGCGGATCTCAGGAGAAAGCATATGACCTCAGAGTTTTTGACGTCTCGGAGAACGGTGTTGGAATACTGGTAGGCCAGGAGCTGTTTGATTGGCTAAGTCGGATTGGAATCGGAGATAGGCTTAAGGGAGTAGAGTTATCCGCCCCATGGACCATAGTGAGGGTGGACGGCACGGTGAGACACAAGTCTGAGATGCGCAGAGGAAAATATGCCAACTATCGTCTATTGGGGATTGAACTCGACGAAAAGCTCGAACACTATGCTTGAGATCGGGACGCTGCGCACGCTGTTGACCTGCCCCCGGTTTTTGTACCAGTTTTCAAGCTAGCGTTGAACCCCATTCCGAACTGTCTCGTATCAACTGAGGTGGTTGAGAGACTAACGGAAAGATAGCCTCCGGTGCCGGCGGTCGATCATTGAGGCTACTGTGGGGCCGAACCGTTTTGCACTCCTGCCGCCAGTTCTCAATCACCACCTTGGCCTCCTTCAGCATAAAGGACACTTCCCGATTCAACACCTCATCGCTCAGCTTTCCATTGAAACGCTCATTGTACCCGCTCTCCGGAGGGCAGGTCACTGCGATTTGTGGACGGGGAGGGGCTTAGGAGGAAAGAGTTACTATAAGAACATTGCAAATTTGGTGCCCAAGGGCTAGACTTCTGAAGGCGAAAAAGTGTACCTGCGATTCACAGCTCTTTGAATTTTTTTTTCGAGAGGGAGCCATGGGAAAGTCAATGCGGGGACAAGTTCTGGTGAAGGTCGGGCCGGGCAAACTAGTTCTGGCATGGGACAATGTTCTTCAAGATGAGGTTCTGGATGCATTGGAGATTCTAACGGAATGGGTCACGTCAAAAAAACGCAACTATTATTTGCTTAGAAGTGGCAAACGCACCGGAAGAACGGTTACTGTGAAATCCTTGAGGCCCCTTCCTGAGGGTCTCTGGGAAAAGGGATTCGTGACAAATGACTAGCTCTTCCTCCATGTGGGAAAACAGGCCAAATCCAGGGCTTATCGTGCAGGGGGTACTCGATCAATGACCAGAGCCGAGGAAAACAGAGTGAGGAAGCTGGTCCACGGCTTTCTGCACAGTGACATCACAGCCACGGAGTTTCGAGAAGAGCTGGATCGGATCACGGGTAGGAAGAAGCACAAGAAGGCCAGAAGAGCTGCCTCTGGGGCAGTGGGGACTCCCCCTGGACTGTCGTTCAGAACAGAGCTGTGTTAGGCTAACGCTAGTCATACTGGCATCCGCCTCTCAGGCCCTACATAACGAAGGAGCTTCCTGGAGGATCTTCGTTCTGCCACGGATGAAAAGAAATCGTTCATGAACCATCTCAGCTCATCTAGGTTCCCAAGCTCCTTCTCAACCGTTCTTTTGTCAGTCCGGATGTATAGCTTAATCTTAACGTTCAGCACAGTTTCCATTGTTTCACCTCATCTTTTCAACAACCCAAAACTCCCATCCAAATAACAGGCAGGTGCTCCGCAGGTTCTCATCTCGCCCCGATCATTCTTAGCCTTCCGCTTCGGAGCCCTGATTTCACGGAGACATAATTCCGCCCGATCTCATCAACAGTGAATCCCCCTACCTCACCTCCTAATGGAACGAGGCGCCCATTGATCATCGCGGAGCAGCTTTTCGGGTCCTCAGACCACACAATGGCCTGTAGTTCCAAGTCGGGGATAATTGTTTCACTCCCCCTTGGTTCAATTGGAGAGGATGGTCTTGTGGGGATCTGCGGAGCAGGTTTCTGCACCGCTTTCGCCGTCACAGCAAGAGCTGTATCATCTCTCGATGGGAAAGGGATAGGTTCCTCTTTCTTGGTCAACCTTTCAGGCTCAGAGTCAGGTTTGTTCACCACATTTGAGGGCTTGCGTGCTTCATCTCTATGTCTGATAGGAACGGTAGGTGGATTGATCTCCTTGTCCTTTATTGGAACCGCAGCAACCTTTGGCAGTGAAACATTATCCTTAGAGGAAAAGAGCCTATTACCGAGCGTGATCGTCACCCCCGTTCCTGCGAGAAAAAGGATTGTAATGACAATTACCAGCCGGCGAAATACCCTTCTATTTCTCTTCTCGGCCAGTATTCTAGCCAGAGAATTGTCGGGTAAGGAAGATGGCTGCTGAGCCCGCTGAGCTGTCTCTCTTTCAACTTTTCTCAAAGCGTCCAGGATAGTGCTCAAAGTCAGTAACTCCTTTAGACACGGGCTCTAGGGATAAAGTATCGCGCTCCACATCCGGAAGGATTGAAACATCCTATGGAGTTAACTCATATAACATCAAAAACCCCATCTCTCCGGAACCAGAGAAATGGGGCTATAGGCTTAATGTGTCCATTCTACCCTCTTCTCCTACAGGGTGAATAATGTGCTCAGGCCCGTGGGCAAACTATAGGAAATTACCGCACATGTCAACGTTCATCGGACATAGTGATAGTCAACACCTATTCGGGGAGGGGGAGATACCAGTGTAGTGTCTCAGTGATCCCTTTACAGGTGTGTCATTTCGAGCGAACGCGAGAAATCTTGCGTTGGTCAAGGGTTATTAAGATCTCTCCCTTCGGTGGAGATGACAAGCGATGGTTGAGACACTACATTAGCACCCGTTCCGATCTTATATTGGATGGGGTCTGGGGGACTTAGGTACTTAAAGATGCAGGACTGATTCCTAATCTGGTGTCAGTTTTGGTGTCAGTTGCAGATCAAAGTTCAGCACACTCAATCACACTCCATAACAAAGCTGAGGTGGGACAACCTGTTGAGATGCTATAGCAAATTAAACTTGCTAACTATTGATATCTATCTGTGATTAAAAACCTTTATGGAACTGCGAATCCGCCCTCTTTCAACTTCTGGAGAGGCCGGTGGGGAAGAGGTGCCAGCCCAGCTGGGCACCTCGAACGCTGAAAAGCATAAGCACTTTGATAAAGGTAAACGGTTAAATGTGAAGGGCACCTAGGGGTATCCTGAGCAGAACCGTGAATCAGGAATAGATAGATCTTCAAATACTCATGGTGACCCCGCAGGGAACCATCATCGATGCAGCGCACCAATACACTCCGATT
>Ga0105100_10001742_pt1 | contig 12736 bp, 13 predicted proteins | sample PPLLak12cMay2015_2_FD_87033 | JGI IMG/M metagenome (GOLD analysis project Ga0105100, IMG submission 87033) | Freshwater sediment microbial communities from Prairie Pothole Lake near Jamestown, North Dakota, USA - PPLs Lake P8 Core (1) Depth... | ecosystem: Environmental > Aquatic > Freshwater >... | reverse complement strand
GTTCCAGACCAGTGCGGAACCCGCTTTACACATCAGACATAAGAATATTATGAAAATCTTATATATATGTCAACGGTTCTATGAAGGTAAAGCATGGCTTCAACCCGAAATAGTTATGTAAGTAACTGTTACTACGTTATTTTGTTTCGGAATGTTCGATTTTGAGTGGATCATTCAGGATTGGTGGACTTGGTGCGTTCATCGCCTTCTCATCCTGGCTCTCTAGATGAGGACTGGTCCGCAAGACCCAGAAAAGCGCATTCAACGTGAAGAGGCTAAGAAGACGTGTTGCGCATGGCCTCCTCTGCCACGGTTCTGGCATCCCAGTGCCATACATATTTAGATTTTGAGGCGCTCCACCGGCTGGCCCTGCACGAGGTGCTCCTCGATAATCGCATCAATGTCCTCTTTGCCTGTATAGCGGTACCAGACACCTTCCGGATAAACCACGATCGTCGGCCCCTGCGTGCATCGGTCGAGGCAGCCAGCCTGGTTGATACGTACCTTGCCCTTGCCATCGAGCCCGAGGGCCTTAACCCGGTCCTTGGCGTAATCGCGCATGGCGACCGAGCCCTTGTCGGCGCAGCACGGTTTGCCGCCTTCGCGCTGGTTGATGCAGAAAAACACGTGATAACGGTAATAGCTTTGGGGCATGGCTTCGATCGTCGCAGAATGAAAGTCGTGAGAATGGAGCTAGACTAGCGCTTTTGCTCGAAGCCGCCCACCATCCGTGTCCAATAATACCCTGCCAGATTGCCGCCCCGCTTCGTTTCCCATCGAGGAAGCGGACCGCTGCGTGCTCTGCGGCCTGTGCCTGCCACATTGCCCGACTTACCGGCTGACCGGCGACGAAAACGAATCGCCGCGCGGGCGCGTGAGCCTGATGCGAGCGCTTGCGGTCGGCGCCTTACCGGCGAGTGAACGGCTGGCGACGCATCTATCCCGCTGTCTGGGCTGCCGCGCCTGCGAGCGCGTTTGTCCATCGAACGTGCAGTACGGTTTGCTGATCGAAGCCGGGCGCGCGCTGGTGCTGACGCAACGCGCGGCGTCAGGCTGGACACGCATCGGCCTTGGCCTGGTCGCGCACCCGCGTCTGCTGAAGGGAATCGGTGCGGTGCTGCGCCTGTATCAGCGCAGCGGATTACAACACGTGGCGCGCGCGAGCGGCGTGTTGCGCCTGCTGCGCCTGGAACGCATGGAATCGCTGTTGCCGACCCTGCCTGCGCGCCTGCCGAAACAGTCATTCCATCCGGCGCGGGGGGTATGCCGCGGGCGTGTGGCATTGTTTCTCGGCTGTGTGGCACGAGCGCTGGATGCGGGCACACTGGCAACGGCAATCCATCTGCTCACACGCCTCGGCTTCGAGGTGGTGGTCCCGGAAAACCAGTCCTGTTGCGGTGCGCTACACCGCGAAGCGGGCCAGCTCGATCAGGCGCAGGCGCTCGCCCGGCGCAACCGCGTGGCGCTGCACGCTGCTGGGGTGGATGCGGTCATCAGCATCGCAAGTGGTTGCGGTGCCGTGCTTGCCGCCGGCGACGCCGCAGGCTCCGGGCAGAGCACGCGAGTCGTAGACATCAACCAGTTCCTGGCCGAAGTCGCGTTGCCCGAAACCCTGACGCTCGCGCCTTTGGCGATGACGATCGCCGTGCAGGATCCCTGCAGCCTGCGCAACGTGCTGCGCGCCGAACAGGCGGTGTACGCACTGCTCGGGCGCATCCCCGCGGCGCGCGTCGTGCCGCTGGCAGAAAATAATCTGTGTTGTGGCGGAGCCGGAGCTTACCCGCTGCGCCAGCCGGCGATGGCCGAGCAGCTGCGCGCGAGCAAGCTCGCGCACCTGGAGCGACTCCGGCCGGACGTACTGGCCAGCGCCAACCTTGGCTGCGCCCTGCAACTGAGTGCCGGGCTGCGCGCACAGAAGTTGGATATCGAAGTCGTGCACCCACTCGTGCTGTTCGAGCGGCAGTTGCGGGACAAAATGGCATGAGGCGCCCGGGCCGCGGCTTGTAGACAGCACGAACCGCGCCGCTCCCGACATCCATGTCTCCCGCGGCACTTGTGCATCCATGCACATCGCCGGTAAGGTACGGCCATGACCACCCGCCACTATTCACCGTTCGACCGGTTTATCCACAGCCTCGATCAGGCGCTGCACACCATGCTCGGCCCCGCGCCAGAGCCATCGCGTCCCAGCCCGAGCACGGCCCAGCCGGACGCCGAACTTAGCGGCAGCGAGCGTGAACTGGCCGGCCGGTTGATGCGCATCAATCATGCGGGCGAAATCTCGGCACAGGCGCTCTATCAGGGCCAGGCACTGACCGCGCGTCTGCCGACGGTGCGCGACAAGATGGAACAGGCGGCCACCGAAGAAAACGATCACCTAGCCTGGACCGAGGAGCGTATCCGCGAACTCGGCACGCACACAACAGTCCTCGCACCGCTCTGGTACGCCGGTTCATTCGCGATCGGCGCACTCGCCGGCATCGCCGGCGACAAGTGGAGCCTTGGGTTCGTGGCCGAAACCGAACATCAGGTCATCCGGCATCTCGACGCGCATCTGGCGCGCCTACCGGAACAAGATGCAAAGAGCCGCGCGGTGCTGGAACAGATGCGCACAGACGAGGCACAGCATGCCACCACCGCGATCGCCGCCGGCGCCGCCGAACTGCCGGCGCCGGTGAAGTCGCTGATGGCCCTGACCTCGAAGGTCATGACCACGACCGCCTACTGGCTGTGAGCAATAAAAACCCCCGTTGCCTCAGGCAACGGGGGTTATGGAAGGACGACTCTGGCGTTGATCGACTTGTTCCCGCGTTCTCCGCCGAGGATACGTGCTGCAGGCGGGCTCAGCGGAAGACGGTAACGGGTCCTTGCTTCGGTTTCGGTTTCTGTTTCGATTGCTCTTCCACGGCGTCACCCTCGCTGACGCTGCTCCCAGGACTGACCTGCTCGACAAGCTGCTTGATCACATCCTCAGCGAGACTCTTGGAGGTTTCGGAAATCACCTTGCTGCGATTCATGCGCACCACCTGGCCCGGCTGACCGACCAGACGCGTGTCCTGGGCCTCGCCGATGGCGCTGAACGCGGCCTTGATCTCGTAAGTGCGGGTATTGATGAGGCTGAAATCCGCCACCAGATCAAGACTCAGCTGGCGTGATCCGGCGGAGGAACCCTGAATCGGCTGCAACTCGTCGCGGAACTCGATGTTGCTCAATGTGCCGAACAACACGTAGTCCGCGTTCGGGTAATAGCCCTGCTTGATGCGTTCAATGATGTCGTAGATCTTCTCGGAGGCGGGCTTTTCCGGGTCCACCAGCATCCCTGGCAGCTTGTCGGATTTCTCCGACTTGGCGGATTTGCCCTCAACTGGACGCAGGTAGGGCTTGGCCTGAGTGATGCGGAACATCCGCGACTTTAGCATCTCGCCCTTGATGTCGGCGGTGAATTTACGCAGTTCGCCACGGTCGATGTAGGTATAGGTACCGGCGGATTCGACGTAGTCAGTCGAGGTGCTGGTCTTGTGCGACGAATTGCTGGATGACGACAGACCCGCCGCCTGCCCGTGGTTGCTGCTTTGGGCATCGGCCTTCTGGTGCAGCTCAACGTAGCGGAAGAACTCCTTGACGCGACTCTCGTAGGTCAGGTCGGTGACCGCAACCGCTGCCGGCTTGGCGGCGTGGGCAACACTCGCGAACGCGGCCAGGGACCAGGCACAACACAGCAACCAGCGATGCATCGGACTCTCCTTTGTGATAGGGCCGGGATCAACGGCGTGAGGTCTTGCGGATATCTTTCTCATCCGCCCACTCGAGCACGCCGGACTCGATGCCGACCAGCACCAGGCTGAACTTGTAATAGACGTCCTTGACGTTTCCGGCGCGCTTGACGATGGAAGTGATATTGCCCTCCAGCCGGTAATCGGCCGCCTGCATGTTGCCGAGTTTCTTGACCGTTTTCTTCTTGTAAAGCCCGCTCTGATTCTGACGTGCGAGTTCGTCGGTCTGTGCCTGCATGGCATCGATGTCTACCGCGAAGCGCACCGCGCCACTCTTGGACAGCTGGGCGCGGATCGAGTCGGTGACCGAACGCGTGTCGATATACTCGCTCGTCTTGTTCTTGACGTCCGCAACTGTGATCAGCGGCCGATTGCCCTGGGCGATGACTGCCGACTGAAGCAGTGAACGGGTCATCGACTCGGCGATGGTTTGCAGGTCGGTCGAGCCGAACTCGTTGGTGACGGTTTCGACGCCCTTGGCGTCACCGTACTGAACACCCGGCCGTTCCGCCCCGGAGGCGCAACCGCCCACAATCAGCATTGTCGCAAACACGGCCAGGGTCCGGGTCATCATGGGTTTGAACTGCTTGATCGTCATAAAGGCATTCCCTTTGTCAGTGGTTGAATTTCACGAGTGGTGGCGGCCGGCCGTTCGCCGGAGGCCGGTGTCAGTGTTGGGCTTTTTCGTGGACCTTCTCGCCCTGCAGTTCGATGCGGAAGTCGGTCGCCTTGGGTGTCGGCGCCACGAACAGCAGGTTCTGCTTTTGACGGGCATACAGGCTCAGGGGTTTCCATGCCTCTTCGCCCCAGACGCTGAAGCCGTCTTTGTCGAGCCACTTGGCCCGGTAGACAATATCCTGGTGCTTTCTGCCGTTCTCCAGGATCGCCTGGACCTGCAACAGACCATCGCGTTGCGCCGTGCGCAAATCGATAACCCTGAGGCGCTTGATCCTGCCGAGCCTCTCGATCTTGCTGTTGATCGAGCCGTTGCTGTCGATCGAGTCCTCGCCTTCGCTCGAGTCCGCCGCATGCACGGCAGGCACGGCCAGCAGCAGCGGAAATACTAGCGCCAGGCAGCAGATCACCGGTGCGCGAAATTGCATTGCTCTTTTCATAACAAGTATCCCGGGCATAAATATTTTCAGTGTAGGTTGGATTATCAGATCGTTCCACCGCTCTGCTTGGTGCAGCGGAAGCGTTCGGCGAGCCCACCCGTACAACTTGGCGATTCGCTGTCAGGCGGCGATGTCGCCTGATCTGTTGGCGCAGAAACCGCCGACGTCTGGTTGGCGCACCGGAAGCGGTCGGCAAGCCGGCCGCCCGAACAACTTGAATCGCCCGGTATCGCTGGCGCCTCGCTGACGGCCGTCTCCGGCCTGAGTTTGCCCGGCACCGGGGGCGGAGTAGCAACAGACACCGGCGCGGAGACCGCGCTCGTACTGGTACTGACTATCGTGCTAGTAGTAACTGTAGAAGCCGGAACGCGCGCCGCCACCGCCGTGACGGTCATCTTGGCCGACACCGGAACCGGCTTGGCCTCCGCCCCTGGTGCGGCGACCTGCACATTCGCCGCGCCACTCTCGTGCAGCACATAGAGATGATTCCCAATCATGCGCAACGGCACGACCGCATGCTTGCCGGACACCGTCACCGTGATGCTCCGCCAGCCGGCGGCCGTGGGGATGCTGAGATTGTGGGTTCCGGCCGGCAGGCGCGTACGGCCGATGGAGAGATGGGCCGGCAGGGTGCGCCAGGAACGCTCATCGGCGCGCTCCACGACAACATTGGCGGCGGAGCTGGCGGCGTTCGCCAACAGCCCGCCAAGGGCGCCGAACTGACGGCCAACTTCTCTGCCGATCGCCGCCTGGGCGACCCCGCGGGTGGTCGCGCGAACGGTGGTCCGCAGGATGATGCCCGGCATGTCATCGCGCAGCACGCGACGCGACATGGCATCGATACTGGTGACGGGCGTAATCGGGACGCTGGCGCGTGAGTCGATCACGATTTCCGGCGGGATATACGCCGAGCGGTCCGGCCTGAGCACCGGGAACGAAATCCGGTTGATGATCGGACCGCTGCTGGTCGGGATCGGGATCGACACCTCCATGGACTGGCGTGCCGGCACGAGACCCGACTCCACGATGAACAGCACGTCCGTGTCCGTAGCGCGTCGCGCCGCGGAGACGCGCGTATCCAGTCCACCCAAGCCTTCTTTCAGAATTCCAGTCTCGGGTTTCAGCTCGATGGCCTGCCGGTAACCGGCGGCCGCGAGGCTCGACTCGCCGAGCGCCTCGTAGACGAAACCGGCAAGATAATGACTGAAGGCGCTCTGATAACCGTTGCGCAACGCCACAACCTCGGGGTCGTCCAGTGTTTCCACCGGGTAGCCCTTGAGCGTCGAGAAACTGGTCTTGACCTTGCGGTTCTTGCCCGCCTCCTCCTCGACCTTCGCGTACTTCTTGGCATTAAGCTCCAGGATCAGTGCCTCGCGCTCATGCGACTTCTTGACTTCGGTGCGGGCCGCATTCCAGTCACCGCCGCTGACGTGGTCGAGCGCCAGAAAGCTGCTCAGCAGCACCTTCTCGTAGTCGTAGCCATCGTAACGCCGGGTGTTGTCGTTCACCAGCACACTGCCGACGCTCTTGAGGTACTTCTCTGGATCGGTACGGGCGTCTTCTTCCCAAATACGGATTTGTTCGTCGGCCTTGAGCCAGGCATCGCGACTGTCGACAAAGCTTTTCTTGAGGCGCAGCATCTCGCCCTTCTCGAAGTAATAGAGAAGGTCTTTGTCTGCGCTGCTATTTTTCTGTTCGTGTGCTTGCAGGGCCAGGTCGACCTGACCGGCGGCAAGCTTGCTGGTGGAATCGCCCAGCTCGGAATCGTAACTGCGCATTGTGCCGCAACCGGCCAGGATTCCCCCGGCCACAAGGTACAGCCCGACGCGCAACGTTAGTCGCTTCATGTTACCCCCCCCTTTTTTTTCGTACTTTTTTCTCGTTGATTCTGGTTACTGCCGGTCCAGCCGTTATCGCCTGCATCGTGGACATTGCGGGATATTGAACGCGATGCCGTCACAGATGAGTCACAGATGCCCTCGACTTGGTTCTGGTTCCAGCCGTCCAGCCACCATCGCCTGCGGCGTAAACATTGCGGGAGGGAGAAGCAAGCACCATGCCAACCGACACAGGGTGTCCAGCAAGCATCCAAACTATAGGTAAAACAGGACGAATTCGGGTTTCGGCCGGGCAGGAACCGATGAAATACCACAAGCCGGTGACGAAATTTGTGTACTTCGCGCGCGCGTGCTGACGTGAAAAGGCAGGGATACTGTCAGGCCCCGAACCTCATGTGGCCGCTCAGAAGGATAGGCGATGCCCAGGCAGAACACCCGGGCTGGTCAAGCAAAAAACTAACCCCCGTAGCCGGATCGGCAACGGGGGTTCAGGCGGGAACGGCGACGTCAGTAGGCACCGAGTCCGGCGCGGATGTTTTTTTCCACATTCCGTACCCAGTTGTTGTAGGTCCCGTGGATCGTGTTGCCCTCTTTGTTGTAGTTCAGGTTTTCACTGTCCTTGTAATTAATGCGTATGGCTTTCGCATCATATTGGATGTCAATGACCGCCGTGTGTGAGCCGCGTTTGCCGGACTTGATGTACATGCCCTGGATGTGGCCAGCACCGGTCTCGCGCACCTCCCAGTTCTTGTCGAACAGCGCCTTCCTAATCACGTTCTTCACATCGCCGACGCCTTTGCCGGCCGGAACCTGGATTGGCTGGGGAGTGTAAATCGGGTCGTGTTTCCCGGCATGGGCCGGATCCGCAGCCAGAAACAGCAGCAGCGGAACCGTGGCGGTCAGGGTGATGAGTTTCTTGTACATACGGGTTCTCCTTTTCTTTTGGATCGTTCGCCAAAAGATGGTACACAAAATTCCGGCATAACCTCAACCGTAACTAATTTCCCGCCCGGCGCAGAAACGCGCGCGCAAAACCCTGCGGATAAAGACCGCGCGACAGCAGTTTCCAGGCGACCATGCGGATGATGCGCAGGGTGTCGCGTTGCCGGAAATAGCTGGCGCGCCCGCCTGCCCGGTATACCGCCGCGATCGGCACCATGACACAACGGTAACCGTGACGCGCGGCCTCGATGAGAATCTCGCTCTCGAACACGAAACCGTGCTGCCGGTCATGCGAAATGCGGAGCTTGCGAAACAGCTCGGCCGGATAGACACGAAATCCCGATTGGCTGTCATCGAGACGCTGGCCGCAGGCCCACGATAGCCAGAAAACCGCCACGCGGTTGCCGAAGTACCGCAGCTTCGGAATGGCATTGCGATCGGCGAGGCGCGCGCCGATCACGATGCTGCCGGGGTTCTGTTCCGCGGCCGCGACCAGGCGTGGAATATCCTCGGGGGCGTGCTGACCGTCGCCGTCCAGAGTCACAATGGCGTCCGCCCCGAGCGTCAGCGCTTCCAGCGCGCCGCGCCACAGGCTCGCGGCCTTGCCGAGATTGCGCTCGTTGCGCAGCAGGCGCACGGCCAGGCCGTCCAGTATCCGCGCGGTATCGTCGCTAGAGCCATCGTCCACGACAATGACGTGCGCACAAACCCGGAGCGCGCGCTCGGCCAGATCGCGAATGGTGGCGGCCTCGTTGTAGGCGGGAATGACGACGGCGTATTTTTTCATAATATTTTAAAACTCAACGCAAAGACGCCGAGACGCAAAGAAAACCAAGACTCTTGATGAGTGCGCCCAGCAAATTCCGCCCAACCACGCCAACGATCCCCGGAACAGAATAGAAGCATCGAGAGGTTAACCCCAAAATGCCTTTCTCTGCGTCTTCGCGTCTTTGCGTTGGGTTGTCGGACTTTCAGTTATGCCATGCCGCCATTAATGGAGATCACCTGACCGGTGATATAGCCGGCGTTCGGTGAGGCGAGAAAACCGACCAGCGCCGCGACTTCCTCGGGTGTACCGGCGCGCTTCACCGGCACCAGGGCGTCGATCTGTTCCTTGCTGAACGCCGCCTGCGCCATCGGCGTCTGGACAATGCCGGGAGCCACCACGTTCACGGTCACGCCGCGCGACGCCACTTCGAAGGCGAGCGACTCGGAGGCGCCGTGCAGCCCGGCCTTGGCGGCCGCGTAGTTGGCTTGGCCGCGGTTGCCGGTCACACCGGCAACCGAAGAAATGCTAATGACACGGCCCCAACGGGTGCGCAGCATCGGCAGGAGCAACGGCTGGGTGACGTAATAGAAACCGTTGAGCGTGACATCCACGACCCGGTGCCACTGCTCAAAGGTCATGCCGGCGAGCGGTGCATCGTCGTGGATGCCGGCATTGTTGACCAGCACCTGGATCGGACCGGCTTCGAGCAGAAGCGTCAACGCCGCGCCGCTCGCCGCGCCGTCGGCGACATCGAAGGCACAGGTCTCGGCCGAGCCGCCGGCCGTGCGGATCTCGTCGGCCACCGCCTCGGCCTGCTCGCGATTACGGTTGGCGTGCACGATCACGTGCAGGCCGTCGCGCGCCAGGCGTTTCGCAATGGCCGCGCCGATGCCGCCACTGCCGCCCGTGACCAGCGCGCGCTTCATGCCGCCGTTCCCGCTGCCAGCAGCTTCGCCGCCAAACGCCCGCTCAGCACGGCGCGCGCACCGGCGCGAATTTCAAATTCGTAAATGAAACCGCCGGCGTCGCCGCTCAGTCGACGCGCGCTGACACGCAGGTCTTCCGCAACGGTTCCGAGATCTTCGAGGTCAAGCTTCAGGTCGCGCACGCTGGCAAGATACCCCATGGCCGGCGGGCGGAAAACTACTCCTGCGTTTTCCGCACTTCCGCCATCCATGGCGGTAGTCGCGGACAAAAGACTACCGTGCAGCGCCATGGCCTGGGCCGCGTATTCAACGCCCGCAACGACAGACAAGCGGCCGTCGCGGCGCAACGGGTTGTCCGCGTCACGATGCGAGATGGCGATGCAGGTGATGGAATCGTTGTCCCAGGACTCGAGACACTCCAGCAGGCACATGCGCCCGGCGTGCGGCAGGCGCGCGCAGATGGCGTCGTGGAGCATAAGAGGGCTATTTTTGTGCAGGCTTGCTTTCCCCTAATGGCTATTTTTGTGCAGGCTTGCTTTCCTTAAACCGGCTCCAGCGTCACGCGCAGCGCCTGGCTGTGCACGTAGGGCAAGAACAATTCTGCGGACTCGCGCCGCGCGAGCGCGGCAAGCAGCGGCAGGACGCGTGCCGCCGGGTTGCCGGTGCGCAAGCCATCGAGGCCGGCATCCGGCAGGCGCGAAAGCGCGCGCAGCGCCGGCTCGATGGCAACCGCGATGCGCGCCAGGCTGCGCGCGCTGCGCGCCGGCGCGAGCACCAGGGCCGCACCGAAAATCGCGCTCATCGGCCGCACGCTGTGCAGCGGCTCGGGAAATGGCGTGTCGTGCGCCACAAGCAACACGCTGCTCGTTTCCGCGGCAACCTGCACAACGGCCTCGATCAGTCCGACACCAACGCTCGCATCGAAACCGGACAGGCTGGTCGAGGGCGCCTGCGAGTGCACCGCCATGCACCAGTAGCCGGCCGGCGCGTTGGTGACCGAGTTGTGGAAGCGCGTGGGCGATACTTCGGGAACATCCTTCGCCACCTCCTCGCAGATATTGTGGCTGATCGCACCATCGCTTTCCGACGTGGCGAACACCGACCAGAGCGCCGCGGCATCCGCTTGTGCGTTGCGCACCGCCTCGCCCGCCACCTCGACGGCGAGGCGGATGTGATCGGTGGTGCGGCGGCGCACGTCCGCGGGCAGCAGCGCGGGCGCCAGTTTCGGCGGTTCGCTCGGCACATACGCTTGCCGGCCGGCCAGCACACTGGCGGCCTGCTCCCAACCGACCAGACCGGGCGCATAAATACCAACGCCTTCGATCCAGACCTCGATCATGGGTGCACCCCGAAAATCAAACTGCAGTTGCTGCCGCCGAAACCAAACGAGTTGCTGAGCACGCGCTGCACTGTCCCGCTCTGGTTGGTGAGCAGCACCTTGCTGGTGAAGCCCGGATCGATGGCGCGCGTGTTGAGGCAGCCGGGCATGAACCCGCGCTGGATGCAGAGCGCCGATATCACCGCCTCGGTAATGCCGGCGGCGCCCAGGGCATGCCCGGTCCAGCCCTTGGTCGAGCTGCACGCCGTATTCGTTCCAAACACCGTGCTGATGGCCTTGTCCTCCATCGAGTCGTTCACCTGACTCGCCGTGCCGTGCATGTTGATGTAGTCGATCGCCTGCGGCGCCAGCGCGGCACGGGCCAGCGCCCGTTGCATGGCAAGCGCCGCGCCCGCGCCTTCCGGATGCGGCGTGGACATGTGATAGGCATCGGAGCTTTCGCCATAGCCGAGCAGCGCCACGCCGCTGTGCGCGCCGGCGCGCTGCGGGCGTTCCAGCAGCGCGAAACCCGCCGCCTCGCCGATCGAGATGCCGCCGCGCTGCGCGTCGCACGGCCGGCACGGCTCACGGCCGACCAGATCGAGCGACGCGAAACCGTAAAGCGTGTTGCGGCACAGGCTGTCGACACCGCCGACCACGGCGGCGTCGCACAGGCCTTGATCCATCAGGCGCCAGGCGCTGGCAAATACCTTGGAGCTCGACGAACAGGCGGTCGACACCATCGCCGCCGGACCCTCCAGTTCGAGCGCGCGGCGCACGAAGTCGGTGCTGGCGTAAAGCGTGTGCGTGGTCGCGAAACGGTAACCGGCCGGAAGCGCGCCGGTTTGCGGATCGCGCTGCCGGTAGGCGCGCTCGGTTTCGAGGATGCCGGAAGTGCTGGTGCCGAGGATCACCGCGATGCGGCGCGGCCCATACTGGTCGCGCGCCTGGGCGACGCGCGCCGCAAACCCGTCCTGTTCCAGCGCGAGCGCGGCCAGGCGGTTGTTGCGGCAATCGAATTCGGCCAGCCGCTCGCTCACCGGCAGGTCGTCCAGTCCCGCGACCTCGCCGACATGGGTTTCGAGCTTCACGTTTTCAAAAGTACACGGCTTGAGTCCGCTGCGCCCGGCAGCGAGCGCCTCGGCCACGGCAGCGGTGCCGCGCCCGAGGGCATTCACAGCCGTAAAGGTGGTGAGCACAAGCGGCGTCACGTCAAAGATTCCTCGGAATGCCGGCGCCCATCACGCCGGCCGGTGCGCCACGGGTTCGGACTCGGAGCGTGCATCCGTGCCCCAGAAGTCGTAGAAGTTGAACCAATTGTACGGCGCCAGCCGGCAATAATACTCCAGGCGCCCGGCGTAGCGCCGCACCCATTCTTCCAGGTCGGCCTCGCGGTTGCGACGATCGAGCACCAGTTCGTCGGCAAACAATTCGAAATATTCCTTATAGTGATTGCCGCCCATGTACAGGCAGACGAACAGCACCACCGGCACCTTGAGGGCGCTCGCCACCAGGAACGGGCCGGCGGGAAATGTCGCCTCGCTGCCGAGAAACGGTACGCGAATCACGCGATCGTTCGCCACCACGCGGTCGCCGAGGATGCCGACCCACTCGCCCTGATCGAGCCGGTCCTTGGCGCGGATCAGCGAATCCACGGTGCCGATCGGGATCACCTTCATGCGGCTGTGGCCGCCGAAACTGGCGATGACGGCGTTCAGCTTCTGCGCGTTTTCCGCGTACATCATCATGTTCACCACCACGTTCCGGCCGCGCAGGCCGATATCGCGCGTGACATCGAAGCTGCCCATGTGCGCGCTCAGCATCAGACAGCCCTGCTTCCGGTCCGCCAGGCGGTGCATGAGCTCGCGGTTCGTTTCCTCGACATCGAGATACTGTGGCTGCCCGGCGAGCATGAAGGCGCGGTCGAGCAGCACCGAGGCAAAAACGAAATGATGCTGAAACACCTCGCGCCAGGTCGCCGGCCGGCCGAACACGCGACCGAGATACTGACGCGAGGCACGCACGCCGGCGGGCGCGAACAGCATGAAATACAGG
>Ga0105100_10001738_pt1 | contig 12742 bp, 9 predicted proteins | sample PPLLak12cMay2015_2_FD_87033 | JGI IMG/M metagenome (GOLD analysis project Ga0105100, IMG submission 87033) | Freshwater sediment microbial communities from Prairie Pothole Lake near Jamestown, North Dakota, USA - PPLs Lake P8 Core (1) Depth... | ecosystem: Environmental > Aquatic > Freshwater >... | reverse complement strand
TGTCCGTGGTAAGCGTGGGATCACGCCGGAAACGGCATGGCTGTTTGCAGAAGCACTTGGTACCAGCCCGGAGTTTTGGCTCAACCTGCAAACCAATTATGACTTGGTGCGTCATCGCCCCAAACGGCGAGTGACCCGAATCGCTGTCGTAGCCTGATTAGATCTTCGGAATGGCAAATTGATAGCCACGGCTGATCCGAAATAAGAATCGGGGCGATGCTCAATTTTTTTCATGTGAACAATGCGGAATTTTATAGATGCAAAATAGCGGATTGCCGCCTGTTGATCTCTTTTACCGTGGATGACGGTGCGGTGCTCCAACCAGTCGATTTCTCCACGGCGCAGGGCATAAGCCTCGGGGATGCACTGGTGGATAAATATCATTCCGCAGCCTGAGCGCGCTGCGCGATTACCTGGCGGCAAGGGCAGCGTTGGATAGCTCGGCGCGCAAACCGCTGGGCTCCCTGCCGCTCTTCCTGCGCCACGACCCGGGAGCTAAGAAAGGCGGCGCCACAGGTGGCGATAACCAGTTCAAGCCGATCAGTACCGAGACCGGGCGAGATATCGTGCAATTAAGGGTAGTTGAAGCGCTGGGGCAAGCTGCCGCCGGCACCATCACCCCCCACTCCTTCCGGCACTACTTCGTCACCATCGTCCTGCGCGCCTCGGGCAATCTGAAGGCAGCCCAGGCGCTGGCCCCGCCACAGCAACATCAGCATCACTATCTGATTCGACGCGGTCTTGACAAATCAGAATTCCGAGATATCATAATTCTAATTACTCAATTTCTGATGTCAGAGAGGAGAGAAATGTCCACCGTACTCCAAATCCGCAGTAATGGGCAGATTACCTTGCCGACCTCTATACGCCGCCAGGCTTGCCTGAAAGAAGGCGATTTGCTGGAAGTGCTCGTCGAAGAGGATGGCTCCCTGCGCCTGGTACCCAAGATCGCCATCGACCGCTCTCAGGCTTATTTCTGGACGGAGCGCTGGCAGCAAGGCGAGCGCCAGGCCGAGGAAGACCTGCACGCCGGGCGCTTCAAGGATTTCGCCAGCATGGATGAGCTGATCCAGGACCTGGAGTCTGAGGAATGATCTTCCGCCGCAGCGAGCGATTCAAGCGCGCCTTCCGGGCTTTGCCTGCCAGTATCCAGAAAAAGACACTCAAGGCCTTTACCCTGTTTGCTGAAAATCCCCGCCATCCCTCCCTACACATCAAAAAGATCAATGGCCTCGAGGACGTTTGGGAGGGACGAATTGACCGGCAATACCGGTTCACGTTTCACTACGAGACTCTTGCGGGCAGCGAAGAGGTCATTTGCGTTTTTCGCAACGTGGATAACCACGACGAATGTCTGAAAAATCCTTGACCGGGTATGCTGGCGAGGAAGGCTTTTATACCCTTGCGAGAATCAGCGCCTTCATAGCAATCTGCCATGCCGCCTGCGTTAATCCCCGCGGCATAGGCAGCTCGCCAAACCTCTTCTAATCCGCCAGGACCACAACCGCATCTCCCGACGATCCCACAAACCCTCCCACCACCGCCCGGAGCACCCAGGGCAGGGCCAGCAGGGCGAAGGCTAACAAAAGCGAGAAACGCCGGGCGTAGCGCAGCGCCTGCTCAAATCGGCGGATGATCTTGCCCCTGAGAGCCTGGCGCGAAGCCTTGCCGCTTTCCACCTCCAGCCAGAAAAGCACCTCCCGCCCCGAGAGCGTCCCCCAGGCCAGGGCGTCCGGGCGCAGACGTCCCAGGACGACCTCACTCCATCCGGTCCACACTTCAGCCTGCGGCCAGGCTGGCCAAAGCCGCGCCGTGCGCCGGTGGCGCCAGCCCGCAGCCGACCGTTCCCGCCGGCCAGGGAAGGCGATCCCAAGCGGCAACCCCCAGCTGCGCAGCGCGCTCGATGCTGGCATACGGGTTGGCGGCGCTGCCATCGCCGGTATCATCCCGCCCATCCAATGCGACGTGAATTTCCACCGTGGGCTGCTTACCGGTCTCGAAAGTGGGCACGAAGGGGGCGGCGAGCTGCTCGCCAGCTCGGGCTGCCGCACCAGCAGCCGCCAGCGCCGCCACCAGGATGGGAATCGGGGTTAAGCTCAGTCGCAATCGCATAGTGAATCTCCTGGAATCCTAAGGCCCCGCTGGAAACTGGGCTACCCCATTGATCGTGCCGATTTCGATGTGCGGGATGCCGCTGTCAGCCGAGCACGTTGCCATAGCTATCGGTGACGCGGAATGCGTAGGGGCCTGGTCCCATACCGGGGTTGGTCTGCACAAAGTAATTGTACGCGGTGCGCGGCACGGCGACCCACTGCCCATCAGCGTCGAGATATTTGAGCTTTGCGATCGGGTTGCGGTGGTTGCGAACCTGCACCGCCGTCCACCATTGGTTGCTGCCATCTTTAAAGTGATCGCCGACCTGCCCCTGGGGCGGGTCGGCGATCAGGGCGAAGGCCCCCCGGCTCAGGTCTAAGTGGCCGGCGCGGCATTCGGGGCACAGGTCGACGATGCGGACGGTGACTTCACCCTTGGGTCCCACGACGTGCACATAAGCTCCGCAGGCGGCGGCGAAGTTGTACTCTTCGGCATTCATGGTGGAGACCATCAAGTCTCCCGGTGAGGGTCCGAACAGACAGGCGCCGTCGCCGGTGGCGCTGTAATACGTGGCGATGCCGGTATGAACCGGGTTGGAGGCGAACGGCGGGTTGAAGATCAGCGGCAGCCAGATAGAGCCATCGCCGGTCGCCTGGGCGCTGGCTGGCGAGAGACCCAGCAGGGCTGCCAGCGGCAGCCAGATCGCCAGCCAGGGGAGCTGTTTGTTAAGCAGGACTTTGAGCGGGGATTTCAAAGCGGCATCTCCTATTTCCACACCGCCGGGAGGTTGACGATATGGTTGGTCGGCATCACCCGGATACTATCCATCAGCATAGCGGGATCAGAGCTCAGCGTGACCATGTACCAGGTATAGTTGGTCAGCCCGCTAAGGGTATAGCTGCGGGTATCAATCGGGACCCCAGTGATCGGTGGAGTTTGTTCCCCGGGCGGGCCGTCGTAATCAATCGTCCAGGTGCTGGTGACCGGCAGACTGGCGTTGACCGTCCAGCTCAAGTAGATCGACCGATTGCCTGGTGCGCCGCGCAGCTCCAGCTGCGGCTCAAACTCATACGCCCCAAGGTCAGGCGCGGCGCCCTGGTATGCCAGGCTGATTCCCTGGTTCAGAGTCCACGTTAGAACCCTGTCGACCGTGATCAGGTTGGTTTCATAGTTGACGCTCGTGATGCGCGCCCGTTGTCCATCGGCGAGTTGAATCTCGTCCCCCTGCACGTGCGGGATCCCCCACCCATCAATGAAGTACCTGGCATCTTCCACCTGGAACTGCGTGCCGGAACCGGCAGTGCTGGTGATCCTGGTGGAGTATACACCCGCGTCGATGCAGAGGCTGCTGGCTTGCAGGCGCAAGTCGGGCAGGTCTGGGTCGTCGGGATCGCTCGCCGAGGGGTTGACAAATTGCGGGTCCACGCTGTTCTGATCCCAGTTGTCTTCGACCACCTGGGGGTCCACCTGGCCCTCGTAGCTTACGGCGCCGTTCTTGTTGTCGTAGAAGAGGTTGCCCTTGACGATGTTTCCGACCGGGCTCTGACCGCTCCAGTTGGCAAAGTATATCCCGCCCTGGAAGCCAGGGTCGGTCTCCTGGTGACCGGTATGGTAGAAAGAGTTCCGGTAGATGCGGTTATAATCTGCATGATCCTGACCGGCCGCGCTGGAGACCACCTGCAGCCCGCCGCTGCCGGTATGGTAGAACAAGTTGAAGCGGAGAAGGTTATAGGGGGTTCGCAATGCCAGCCCAGATGCCCCGGAAAAACCAAAGCGATTGCTTTCGTAGAGATTGTGCCCGCCTGCCAGACCCTCTGTGATCGAGTCGCGATATCCTCGTAAGCCCAATTGGCGGGATTGGTCTCATTGTGAAAGTAGTTGTCCCGAATCACGTTGTATTTGCTGTAGACGCCAAGTGTATGATGACCCCCATAGGCAAACATGTTGTCTTCAATGAGATTGTAGTAGCTCTCGTCAACCGGGTCCTCCTCCCAGCTGCCAATATCCAGTAATCCACCCCTATGCTCCGCATAGTCGCCATAGACCCACCGGTAGAAAGTGCAGTGGTGCACCCAGTTGTACGTCGAGTTTTCGCTGGCGGGCGTGCTGTCGTTGAAATCATCGGCGATGAGCGCACCCACCCAGTCTCCGGACTGGGATCTGCGCGTATCGAAATTGGAATAGCTGATCGTATTATAGTGACCAGCATAGATGCGCATGAATCGTCTGAGATTATAAAAGTTGATGCCATTGACCGTTATGTATGACTTTTTATAGATATAGATTCCATAGGCTGAGTCTCGGATGGTCACGTTCTCCTGGTCGTAGCTGGTATAGACGATCCGCTGGCCCTCCGAAGTCCCGGAGCTGCTGGGTCGGATCTCCTGGTTGGAATAGGTGCCGCCCCTAAGATAGATCGTATCCCCGGCAACGGCATTCGTGTTGGCAGTGCTCAAGGCGCATGCGCCGGGGCCGTTGAGAGGCAGCGCGCCCCGGCAGCTCGCCCACGCCGCCTGCCCATCTGGGCTGACCCAATAGGTGGTATCGGCGCTGCCGGGGCTGGCGCTGCCAACAGCCGGGGACAAAGCTGGCGGTATGCCAATAAAGCCTGAGATCAGCCAAGCGGCAAGGGCAATCAGCCGCAGAGAAAGCAGCTGTGCTTGCATGCGATCCTCCTTCCAAAAAAGTTCAATTTCAAGGGCCTTTCACGACCACCGGCAGGTAGACGCTCTGCTCTGTGCCAGGATGCCGCAGCGAGTGGGGGTAAGGATAAGGCTCATAATATTTTTCCCAGGTGTGGGCGGCGCTGCACTGATAAAGCACTCCATCTTGTCCAAAGGCATTCCAGCCGCCCTGATCGGTTGCCCAATAACCAGCGCCTGGCATACAGGCCGCGGGACGATCCGCCAGGGCGCCAATACCAACGCCAGAAATGCCATCGAAAGGATCGGCAAAATTAAAAAAATCCCGGTTCTCCTGGATATGCAGCAGGTTTAAATCGCAAAAATCCAGGACTGTAAAGGGTATCTCGACCCCGCCATTACCTTTATTATTCCAGGCATACATGGGCGCTTTCTGCTGCGCAGGAGCTGGGGTGGAAAAATCCCACAAGAAAGCATCTGTAGAAGCGCCAGGCTGATCCCGGCAGAGCCACCCGCTCCCCCCAGGCGTATTGCCATCAATCCAGGAGCTGCCCGTGCACATTCCCCAATTTTGGGCGTAGTCGAAACAGCTGCGCACGTTGTCCAGGAAGATGTTATCGGCGTTATACCCGCTGACCAGGTTGTTGAACACAACGCCGGTCCCGCCGCGCATGCGCATCGGCATCCAGCAGTTGCCAGTATCGTTACAGGTCATCGTGTTGTTGTAGATCTCCCATAAGCGCTGGGCGCGGTGATCGTCGCCCTGCACTGAGTGGGTTTCTGTCCAGGCGTTATAGGCGGTATTAAAGCGGAAGACGTAGCGCGAGCCGACGTTGCCATCGATCCAGTTGACATAGCCTGCATTGTAGGCTGTCGTATAGAAGATATTGTCCTCGACGTAAAGCGATTTTTGCGCGCCGAGATCCAACGGCTCTGCCCAGCGGCTGTTGCCCCCGGTATCATAAGCTTCTCCATAGATCAACATGCGGGCATCATAGAAGGTATTGCTGTCCACCAGACCATAAGGGAAGCAGGCTGTATTGCCGTAGCCGTAGATTGCCTCGATGGATGCCCCCGAATGGTTGAGAAACTCGTTGTGGTCAACCCGCCAGTTTTGGGCGCAGCCCTGCCCGGTATCGCAGATCAACTCAATGCCATAGGTCGCATCGGTCAGGTCAAACGTAAAGCCGCTGATGCGGCTGGCGTTGTTTCCGCCGTGAGCAGCGGTCAAGACGAAGGCCGAGCGTCCCGTCACGGTGATGGTAATATGGACTTTCCCCGGTCCGGTGACAGCGACGCTTTTGTTGTGGAGGGCAACCGGCTCCGACCAGCTGCAACTCCCCGCTGGCACCTGGACCGTATCCCCATCCTGGGTGAGATCGACCGCAGCCTGGATATCAGCTTGTGCGCAGCTGGCGGCAAGGATGACATCCAGGGGCGCAGCGACTGCAGCAGAGCCTGGATGACTTCTCGAGCCAGGCGCAAAAACCATGCTCCACGCCAACAGGAAGCTCAAGGGTAATCTCAGGTATTGTTTTATCATGGGCGCATTCCCTCACTGGCGCAATGGTCGAAGATCACGACAAACCTGTGGGCAGAGTCGGGCGTGAGTGTAAATTCGTGCTCATGGTGCCTGGGCTACCAGCGGTAAAAATAGTAGTATATCGGTTGGCATCACCGCCACCGTATCGCTTAGCATGGGTGGATCGGTGGTCAGCGTGACTGTGTACCAGGTGTAGTTGGCCAGCCCGGTGAGGGTATAGCTACGCGCCTCCCCGGGGATGCCGGTAATGGGGGGAGCCTGGTCACCGGGCGGGCCAGCATAGTCGATCGTCCAGGTGGTGGTGACGGGCAGGGTGATGTTAACGCTCCAGTTAAGGTGAATTGCCGTGTTTGCGGCAACCCCCACCAGCTCCAGCTCCGGAATCGCTTCGTAAGGCCCAATATCCCAGGCGGCCATCTGCGGGCGCAACGTAAATGCTTTGTCGTAGTTGAAACCGGTCAGCGCAACGCCCCGGTTGATGGCAGGTGAATCGGTGCGCAAGCGGTAATCCCCCATCGCAGGGTTACGGAAGCGCGGCTCAACCCCGAACAGGCTGTGCTGGTCGTACTCGGGCTGCTTGGGCGGCCAGGTGAAATCCGGGTAATGCAAGTTGTAATCCCAGGCAGACCCCACCTTGGAGGCATTGTCGTTGATTTGCGAGCCGCTGCCGTTGTTATAGAAAATGTTATTGTACACAGTCAGGTAGGGATTGTTGCTCAAGCCGAAAGCGCCGTAGTTGCTATCCGCGACCAGGTTGTTGGCAAAGGTGAAGTAATCGGCGCCGCCGCCCTGGATGGCATACGCCCTGGCGCCGAGGAAGATATTGTTGCGGAAGGTGATATGGTGCACGGCGTTGCCGGTGCCGTTCTCCTCGCTCGAATCCTCGATCATCAGCATCTGGCCGAAGTTATCGCAGGTGTTGCCCTCGATTAGGATGTGGTGGGCGAACTGGCTGTCGGGGTAAACCGAGAAGCTCTGGAAACAATCGATGTGCGGGTCGCCGTACTGCTCCTCGTCCAGGTAATCGTGCATCCAGTTGTTGCGGATGGCATGCCCGCTGCCGAAGAAGCGCATGGCGTCCGAGTCGCCGCCCACGTGAGCGCCCGTGTCTGTGTTGGCGTCTAGCCCGTGCGAGAGATGGTTGCCCTCCACCAGCCAGTCTTGCCCCATGATGCTGATCCCGGTGCCCTGCACCCGGTACAGGGTGTTGTCCTTGATCACCGCACCCAGGTTGTCGTGGCTATCGCCGCGCACACCGACATAATCGTAGCCGTCTGGATCGGGGTTGAGATCGTGCAGGAAGTTGCCCACGATCTGCACGTGCTCTGTATTTGCCAGCCGCACTCCGCCGCGCCCGCTGGTGACGCCTGCTTGATAGATCGCGGTGATCTCGAAGTTCTCGATGCGCACGTAACCGATCGGGGTTTCGCTGGGGTAGGGCGGGTCGAGGTCAAAGCCCCGCGTGACGGCGTTGAGCGCCGGGTTGCCCGGGGTCTGCACGGGATGCGCCGGGTCGAAGCGGGCATCCCAATCGACCAGGCGGGTATCGGGGACGGTAACGCTCTTGAAGGTGATGTACTGTCCCGGCGCGCCGCCATGCTCGATCACCGTGCGCCCGTACTCTCCCGGCGCGACCAGGATGGTGTCGCCGGGCTGGGCGACATCTGCGGCGTGCTGGATGGTCAGCCAGGGCAGCGCCTGGCTGCCGGGGTTGCTATCGCTGGCCTGGGGATGGCTGGCATTAACGTAAAATAGGGCGCCGAGAGACGCCGTGGTGAAGGTCTCCCCCCCGGAGAGGGCCTCGTTATCACCGATATCGATCGAGCGCACCCGGAAGTGGTAAGGGGTGGCAGCGTCCAGGCCGCGCAGCAGGGCAGAGTGCTCCGTCACCAGGGCGGTATCGATCAATGTGAACTGTCCAAAGCTGCCCGCCAGTCCGTACTCCACCTGGGAGGTAGCCGGCTCGTCGGTCGTCCAGACCACCTGGGCGGTGTAGGGCGTCAGGCTGGTTACCTGCACGGCAGAGATCACCGGCGGGGTGGCGTCTGCCGAATCTATAGAGAAGCTGATCAGGTAATCGTCGAGGCTGGCGTTGGCGGCGCTATCCTGGCATTTGACGGCGTAAGTATAGCTCTGCTCGTCGTGCAATCCGCTGATCAGCTGGGTATGGGTGAGGCCGCCGGTTTCTGCGAAAGAATCGGTCATATCGCCGTACGCCACGCCCGAGCTTGTCGCGTAGCGGCAATCAGCTGCTTCGGCGGTGGACAGCGTCAGAGTGACCTGAGTGGTGGAGGAGGCCAGCTCGCCGGAAGGCGCGCCATTGAAGCGCACCGGCGATACGCTGTCTGTGCCGGAGGCAGCCTCGTCGGCGCCGATATCCCAGCCGCCCGCCCGCACTGTGTTATCCAGGTCGTCAGAGATGGGGAGCATAGGGTCATGGGACAGGTCCTGCCCGTAGTTGCGCGCCCCGGCATCAGTCGCCGCCAGGTGGTAATCGCCTGCCGAGGGGTCGATAAAGGTAAAACTCTGCTCCCAGCGCGAGTGAAGCCCGGGCGCTGAATCGTCCGAAGAGGCGTTGAAATCTGAGCCGGGGTAGAAGCTGCCGTAGAAATCTGCCCCTGGGGCGTCGGTCAGGTTGTTCTTTGCCACCACCACACCCCCCGAGCGGATGGCAAAGCCGCTGGTGATGCCGGCGATGGTGTTGTTGTAGAGGTAAGCCGTGCCGCCGCCGGTCTGGATGCCGGCGGTGTAGCCGGGCTCGCCCACCGCATAGATTACGTTGTTCCAGGCATACAGGGTCCCCCCCAGCGAGTAGCTCATCAGCCCGCTGGCAGTGCTCACACCATTGCCGTGGATCAGGTTGTGGCTGAAGTGGACCTCGCCTACCCCCGCCGGGGTATTGGGGTTAAGGTAAATCAAGTGGTCGCTGGTATCCCCGGAGATCTCCAGCCCTTCAAGGCGAAGATAAGCCACGCTGCTGTAGATGGGCCTATCGCCGCTGGTCTGCAGCCGGTAGCCGGAGCCGGGCGTGCCGGTGTGGCGCGCTTCGGGCGCCGTGTAGATGCGGATGTAGTGAGCGGCGTCGGTCGTCCAGCCGCCCAGGTCGAGCGGTGCGCTGTCCGGCTGGCTCCAGGCGCCCTCAATGCGGGCAATGGCGATCTGGTCAGCCGCCACCAGGTCGCCGGGCGAGGCGGCGCCGAAGTCGATCCCGCCGTAATCTGCCTGCCAGGCTGCCAGCGAGGTGTAGCACGGCTCTGGGCCGGGATAGCCGCTGCAATCCTGGCGGATGACCGCCACGGCCTCGCCAGGGCTGGAGGGTACTGCGCTTGCGGCATTGCCCGCCACAAAACCCAAGGTCATACTGATCGTTACAACCACCCGAATGGAAAGTTTCAGCATTTTCATATGGTCCTGCCTCCGCTGGTAATTATGGTTGATTTGCCGCGCCAACCCGCAGCGCCAGGGGCAGGTAGAGCTGCATCCCGTCCACCAGCAGGTAAACATCCATGCTCTGCGTCTGCTCGCTGCTTAGGGCGTTGATCGTGATGGTGTGCCACAGCCCGGCAGGCAGCGGGGCGGAATGGGTATCGGTGACGGTGAGGGTCACCTGCGCCGGAGGCGTCGCTTGCTCAGCGCCCAGGCTTACGATCAGGTCCGGCGAGGGGCTGGAGGCGGATAGCTGCACCGTGTCGCTGAACCCGCCCGTCGCCTGGAGCGATAAAGTGTAGATAGCTACCCCGCCGGGCTGGATCGCCTGGCTCAGCGGGTCGGCGCTGAGGATAAAACTGTAAGCCTGGTATTCGAAGGCGCCAACCTCCGGCATCTGCCCGGCAAAACCGTCGTTGATGCCGGGGATGACGAGACCCACATCGATTAGCGGGCTGTTACCCTCCAGGGTGTAATCGCCGCTGGCAGGGTCCGCAAAACCTGGCAAGTCGTTCATCCCGTGCAGCTCTTGCCCGGTGGCTGCCTGCAACTCGGCCAGCGTGTTCAGGTGGCGGTCAGGAAGATCGCTCCACCAGGCCAGCTCGCCAGGCTGCGTGGTATATAAATTGTCATAATCCAGGTCGAGTGGCTGATCGGGGTTGGCATTGCTGATGGCAAATTCCGTGCCCGACCAGATGTTGTTTCGGGCAGTGATCAGGGTCCAGGAGCCAGGTGACTTAATGTCCAGGCCAGAGCTGAGCGGGTCGCTCAGCGCCGCATCGCCGGTGTTGTGAAAGAGATACATTGGCCCGGACGGGTCGTAACCGCTATTAAACTTAAAAGCGCTGCCTGAATAGTCGTTGTTACCCGCACCGGTGCGGTAGATCAAGTTGCGTATGGCGTATACAGGACCATCGTACACCGGTGCTAACGAAATGCCCATCAGCACATCGTGGAAGGTATTGCCCCAGATGCGCACGTTGCTGCAACGGCCATCGGTTTCCATGCCGTCATCGCCGCTGTTGTAAACCAGGTTGTTGTACACATCGGTCTCGTTGGTCACCGCGCTGGTCGATTCTGGGCAGGCGCCGAAGCCATCAAAGAAATCGTGGAAAGTATTGCTGCGGACGACCGTGCCGCGACCGTCGGCTGGGCTGTAGAACCGGATGCCGCCGCTGCCGTAAGGGACTTCACCGGCGTAGAACGAATCCCATGGCCAGGCAAAGAGCGCATCGTAGAACAGGTTGTCCTGGATTACGTTGCGGTGCGAGTCATATTTAATGCCGATCCCCAGGTTGTTCATGGCAAAGGTGCAGCCCTGAACCAGATTATCGCTGCCATTATAAAAGTAGAGCGCCTTGGGGCAGCAATCGCCAACCCCATAATGGCGAAAAGTTAGATTCAGGAAGTAGATATAGCTCTGATCCACGAAGAATGCGTTTGAGAAACGGGAGACAACCATTGTGGCACTGTTGGGATCTGCATCGCCAGCCAGGTGCACGTACAGGTCAATGCCGTTCACGTAGAATCCAGGGATGCCCCAGGACAGGGTTTGCAGATCGTCCATGCTGCGGTAAGGCAGCAAGCGCTCGCCATTGGCTTGGACAAGAAAAGTATCTGCCACGCTGAGGGTGGTGTGATGGATGCCGTTGCCCTGGGAAGTCCAGGCAAAACCAGCCGGGGCTGCCCCATCCAGGATGGCTGTCTCGCCGGTGTGGCTGCGGATAACGATGGGTGCCCCCGCTACGCCGGAACGCGGCATGGATAAGTCGCCCTGGTAGTAAGTCCCGCCGCGCAGCACCACTTCTTCGCCGGGCTGCACCTGGCTCAGACCTTCTTCCAGTGCGCATGGCGTAGCCAACGAGCAGCCGGTTCCGCTGCCGGTGGGGCTGGCATAGTACGTATGGCTGGCGGGCGGGATGGCGATCTCAGCCCTGGTTGAGGCGCTGCCGTTCAAGATGACTCCATCCAGCGGGTCGCTATCGGGGTCGGCAAAGCTCACCCGCACTTCGTAGGCGCTGCCAGGCTCCAGCCAGAAGATGCTGCCCACGAAACGAGCACCTGCCACACGTGTTAAGGGGAACCCTGGTCGGTAGCTCGCCTCCCCGGCGAGGCGGTATTCCAAATTGGTGGCTGCGTCTCCATCGGGATCGTCGGTGGCATCCAGGGTGACGATCACCCCCATAGTGTTGAAATTCCCGTAAAGCTCCAAAACCGCTGCAGCCGGAGTGCTGATGCTGGCTTGAATGGGCAAAATCGGCATCCCGAATACGCCGGCAAGGAGGGTCAGAAGGATAAACAAGCGACATAGTTTCATAGCATCCAATCCTTTCGACTGACTCCCGATGGTATCTGGTGTTGGGAGGGTTGGCAGCACTCACTTTATCACATTGGGTAGGTAAAGGCGCGACCCGCCAACCAGCAGGGTGATACTGGTTGTCTGTGTGGCGGTTGCGCTGGTCGCAGTGACGGGCAGGGTGTACCACCACCCGGGGAATACCGGACCTGTATGGGTATCCGTAATTGCCAGGGTGGATTGGAATGGGGGGATCCCATCTGCTTGGCTCAGGCTTACGAGCAAGTCCGGCGAGGGGTTTTCAGCCTCCAGGTGGACCGGAGCCGCGAAGGCTCCGCTGGGATCGACAGCGACCGTAAAAACGGCTACCCCTGCAGGGTTTATCGCCTGGTGGAGAGGGCTGACCGCCAGGCTGAAACCCTCTCCGGAGAGCTCGTCAGCACCGATATCGGCAGTCGGTCCTGCCGGGCGGGCCTCGCCGTCGATGTCGTCGCTCACGCCAGCCAGCGTCAGCACCTGGTCAATGGCGGCAGCTGCGGCAGGCGCCAGGTGCAAATCGCCATCAGCCGCCGCCACAAACCACTCTGCCAGCGCCCCGCTCAGGTTGCCGTCCTGCTCCGCCGTGGCGCCATCGCGCTCGCGCAGCGTGTGGTTGACCAGATTGTTGATAATCTGCGCCTGGGTGTTGGGAAAACGCCATTCGATCGATGAGAAAGTGCTGCCCGGGTCGGCAGTATAGAT
>Ga0105100_10001737_pt1 | contig 12743 bp, 10 predicted proteins | sample PPLLak12cMay2015_2_FD_87033 | JGI IMG/M metagenome (GOLD analysis project Ga0105100, IMG submission 87033) | Freshwater sediment microbial communities from Prairie Pothole Lake near Jamestown, North Dakota, USA - PPLs Lake P8 Core (1) Depth... | ecosystem: Environmental > Aquatic > Freshwater >... | reverse complement strand
TGGAGACCGGCAAGCCGCGCGACGAGGTGGGCCAACTCGAGGGCCGCGCTTACAAGCCCGTCTCACCTAGCAGCTGGGCAGGATGGAGCGGGGACACGACCGACGATCGCGCAAAGGTGGAATGGGTGGTTCGCGCACCGGCGGGATCAGTTGTAAACCTCGTCGCACGGCACGACAGGGCAGGGACGGTGAGGGCGCAGCTCACGCTGGAGTAGGGCGCGGCGCGCGACGACTGTCGTGGCGAAGCGCCGGCGTCCCACGTCCTATGTCCCAGGTTCGACGTCCCACGTCCGACGTCCGCCGGTGATTTTCGTTGCCTTCACGCGAACTCCACCGCGTATCCCAACGCTGCCAGGAACGTGCGCAGGTAGTCCTCCGCCTGCTTGCGCGCCTTGGCCCTGATGCCGTCTTCCTGGGCGGAAAGCTTGAGCCGTCCGAGTATTTCCTGGTGCAGGCTGTTGCGCTCGGCGTCGGTGAGCTCGGGCGCGACGAAGCTTTCGCAGGACATCAGGATCTCGAAGCGCTTGACCACCGGGTCGTCGACGACCACATCCGGAAGCTTCAGCCGGACCTTGCGCGGGGCGCCGCCGTCCAGCACCTGGATCTGCATCTGCTCGAGGTCGACGCTCGCCGCCACCTTGCCCTCCGCCAGGTAGAGCACGCTGCTCTTGCCGAACGCATGCTCCTTGTTCTTGCGCACGGTGGTCGTGCCGTGATACTCGACCGTCTGCAGCTTGGCGACCAGCTTGATCTGCTCGACGATGGAGACGGTGGAGGTGTGAGTTTCGGTCTTGAACAGGCCGTCGCCGCCGCGGATCAGGAACCACCCGACCAGGACGACGACGGTGGCGGCGGCGACCGCGAGCAGAAAGGAGCCAAGGCTGCGCATGGGGTGGAACCTCGAGTCGGGGAAAGCGTCGGCGCAAGAAGCAAGCCAGTGGGGGGTGCGCCTTTCCTCAGGCAGGCCGGGGACAAGGCTTTCCTCTCCCCTCCTTTCCAAGGACGGTGGAGCGAAGCGACGGGGTGGTTTGGGGAGGCTCACCGCGCCTGCGGCGCAGCCCCTCCTCGCGCAGGCTCCACTACTCGGTCACGCTTCGCGCGTGTCCCCTTCTCGGGCAGGCGCCCATCACCCCGTCAGCTTCGCTGCACCCCTCTTCAGGCAGATTCAGGCAGGAGGGGAGTCCCTTTTTCGATCGCGCCTTCAGGGTGCACTCAACGGGGTGGCGCGAAGCGCCGGGGTGGTTTGAGCAGGCCTCCCGCCCCGCCTGCCGCGCAGCCGCCGGTGCTAGTACAGAGACAGGTTAGTTCTGAAGCATCGTATGGTGGAGGTGGCGAGTGCCGGAGGCCCTCATAGCCTCTCGTTCCGGTTTTCTTCGTGTCTTCGTGCCTTCGTGGTGAGAGGTGGAATTAGTGTGTCGCAGTACTAGTCCTCGTGCACCGGCGCCTTGTGCTGCGCGACCAGTTGCTGCTGGACGTTCGGTGGAGCCTGCTCGTAGTGGCTGAACTCCACGCTGTAGGAGCCCTGGCCGCCAGTGATGGATTTCAAACGGGAGCCGTAGCCGTTGAGCTCAGAGAGCGGGACCTGTCCGGTCACCGCCACCAGCCCACCCGGCTGCGGTTGTGTGCCGCTCACCTGTCCGCGCTTGGAGGAGATGTCGCCGGTGATGTCCCCGATACAGTGCTCCGGGACGTTGATCTGCACGTTGACGATGGGCTCCAGCACGATGGGGCGCGCCTTCTGCACCGCGTCCAGGAAGGCCTTGCGCCCGGCCGCAACGAATGCCACTTCCTTCGAGTCGACCGGATGCGATTTACCGTCGTAGACTGAGACGCGCACATCCTGCAAGGGGTAGCCGGCGATGGCGCCGTGCTCGATCACCTGCATCACACCTTTCTCGACTGCCGGGATGAACTGATTAGGGATGACGCCGCCCTTGACGTCGTCGCTGAACTGGAATCCCGAGCCGCGCGGCAGCGGTTCGATGCGCAGGAATACCTCTCCGAACTGACCGGCGCCGCCAGTCTGCTTCTTGTGCCGGCTGTGACCTTCGGCGGGTGCGGTGATGGTCTCCTTGTAGGCGATGCGCGGCGGATGGGTGTTGACCTCCAGCTTGTACTGGGTGCTCATCTTCTCGAGCAGAATGCGCAGGTGCAACTCACCCAGGCCCTGCACCACCGTCTCGTTGGTGCCGGCGAGGTGTTCGATCTTCAGGCACGGGTCTTCGGCGGAGAGCTTGTGCATGATCTCCCACAGGCGCTGCTCGTCGCCGCGCTTGGTCGGCTCGATGGCGAGCCCGAAGATCGGGGTGGGAAACTCGATCGGGACGAGATGGATGTGGTCTTCGTCATGCGAATCGTGCAGCACGCTGTCGAATGCGATCTCGTCGATCTTGGCCACTGCGCCGATGTCGCCCGGCAGGCAGCGGTCCACCGGTATGTGGTCCTTGCCCCGCAGCATGTACAGCTGGCCGACCTTGAAGGGCTTGCGGCCGTCGCCGATGAAGAGCTGGCTGTCGCGCGTGACCGTGCCCTGGTGCACGCGGAACACCCCGAGCTTGCCTACGAAGGGGTCGACGCTGACCTTGAAGACGTGCGCCACCACGTGCTTGGCCGGGTCGGGCTCGGTTGCGAACGGTGCCGCATTGTCGCCTTCGCCTTTGAGGAACTGCGGCGGATTGCCCTCAGACGGGGTGGGCAGGAGGTGCTCGAACACCTCCAGCAACTCGCGCACGCCAGCGCCGGTGCGCGCCGAAGTGAAGCAGATCGGCACCAGATGGCCTTCGCGCAATGCCTGCTCGAAGGGCTCGTGCAACTCATGCGCGTCGATGTCGCCCTGCTCGAGATAGCGGGCCATGAGCTCCTCGTTCACCTCGACCACCTGGTCGATCAGCGCGCGGTGCGCATCGGCCACCGAGGAGAAGTCCGCTTCGCCGCCGGGGTTGAAAAAGCAGTCCACCACTTTCGAACCGCCGGCGGCGGGCAGGTTGATGGGCAGACACTCCTTGCCGAAGGCCTCCTGCATCTGCTGGAGCAGCCGGGGCAGGTCGACGTTTTCGGCGTCGACCTTGTTGATCACGAGCAGACGACAGAGTCCGCGCCGCTGCGCCCAGTTCATCATGCGCGTCGTGGTCAGCTCGATGCCGGTCTGCGCGTTGACCACGATCACCGCCGTCTCCACGGCTTCCAGGCTACCGATCGCCTGGCCCAGGAAATCGGGGTAGCCGGGGGTGTCGATCATGTGCACCCGCGTACCCTCGTGATCGAAGTGCGCGATCGCGGAGTAGAGCGAATGCTGGTGCTGCTTTTCCAGCGGGTCGAAGTCGCACACGGTGCTGCCGCGCTCCACGGTGCCCGGTGTGGCGATCGCGCCTGCCGCGTGCAGCAGCGCTTCGGCCAGTGTGGTTTTCCCGCTGCCGCCGTGGCCTACCAGCGCCAGCGTGCGGATCTCGCCTGTTGTAGTGCCCGCCATCGGTCTCCTCCCATGCACGGCTGCGCTTCGAGTATAAAAGCCCCGGACGCTCGGGACAAGGATCGGGCTTGTGGGGTTCGATGCTGCGCCGCGCAACCAGCGCCCTGTACCGGACCGGTTCTATCATTGGCTCCATGCCAAGGATGATCCGGCGGCAACCGCCCGCTTATTGGACGGCAGGTGTGGACGGCTGCCCGGGCGGCTGGATTGTCGTGCTGGCCGCTGTGGCCGCAGACACCGGGCAGCCAGTCGAGATAGTCAGCCGCCTGTGTACCGCGTTCGCGGATGTGCTCGCCCTGCCGCAGCGGCCCGTCTCGATCGCCGTGGACATGCCCATCGGACTGCTCGACCGCGCGGCTCCCGGGGGCCGCGCCTGCGACCGCGAGGCGCGTGCCCTCCTCGGGCGACCGCGGGCGAGCAGCGTGTTCTCGCCGCCTACGCGCAAGGCCCTGGCCGCCCTCTGTTACGCGGAAGTGGCGGCGCTGAACGGCGTCGGCATGAGCAAGGAGGCGTTCAACATCCTGCCCAAGATCCGCGAGGTCGACGCTTCGATCGACCCCGCGTGGCAGGACACAGTGGTCGAAGCCCACCCCGAGCTCGCCTTTCTCGGCTTCGCGGGCCGACCCATGCTGCACAACAAGAAGACCCCGGGCGGCCGCCGCGAGCGCATGTGGCTGCTGCGGCAGATTCTGGGCAAGGTCTGTGTCGAACCGCTTGGCGTGCGTGCCGAGCATGGGCTGAGTCGCGTGGGAGTGGACGATGTACTCGATGCTTGTGCGCTGGCCATCGTCGCCGGCCGCCGTTGGCGCAAAGTGGCGCAACGCCTCCCCGCGTGCCGTCCGCCGCTGGCCGCCAAAGGTCTGCGGATGGAGATCTGGTACTGATCGGCCACCGCGATGCTGCGCCGCATTCACGCAGCGGCGGCGATGGAATTGGCGTGGCGGGCACGCGAAGTGCTAATTTCTCACTCGACAGACCCTTCGCGCTGCTTCAAGCGATCGGCCTGGCAGACGATATAAGAACATCTCGATCGCAGCACAGCGCAAGGAGGGCTTATGCAAGCCAAGCTGTGGGTCGTTGCGGCGGTCATGGGTGGTCTCGCGTTGCCAGCGAGCGCGCACGACCTGACCATGAACGAGTGCCTGGAAGGTAGCGACTTCATCAAGAACGCAGCACTTTCGCGCGATTACGGCATCTCGCGCGAGGCGTTTCTGGGCCGCATGGAGAGCGATCTGCTGGCGATCCAGGCGTTCCCCCCGGAGCTGCGCTGGTTCGTGCAGGACCAGGATGACGAAACGCTGCTGGTTGGCTTTGCCCAGCTCGTGTTCGACACGCCGAAGGCGCCCGAGAGCCACCAATCCGATTTCCTGACCGCCTGCGTCGAGCGCATCGCTCTGCAGTCGGGCGGCGCCGCGCCCGTGCAGGACACCACGCTGACGCGTTAGGTGCCCGCCACCTCCCGGCGCACGAGCCGGGCGCAGCTCAGGGCCGTCGGCCCCTGCTGTGCATAGTCTGCCGCCTTCCGGGCGCAGAAACGTAGCATCCATCGCGCTCTTCCCTCGCATCATGGCGGGCGCTTGCTATACTTCCCTTGTTGTCGCTTTTGCCCTGGAAACAGGTTCACCACGACTACGGGGGGAGACACTCTGATGGATGTCAAGCTCACCCGGCGCCAGTTCTTCAAGGTCTGCGCGTCCGGGATCGGGGCTTCCAGCCTGTGCGCGCTCGGCTTCGCGCCGACCGCCGCACTGGCTGAGGTCCGCGCCTTCAAGCTTGCGCGCACCACCGAGACGCGCAACACCTGTCCGTATTGCTCGGTCGGCTGCGGGTTGCTGATGTACAGCCTCGGCGACAATTCCAAGAACGCGAAAGCCGAGATCATCCACATCGAGGGCGATCCGGATCATCCGGTCAACCGCGGGACGCTGTGTCCCAAGGGTGCGGCGCTGCTCGATTTCGTGCACAGCCCGAACCGGCTCAAGCATCCGGAGTATCGCGCCCCGGGATCCAGCGAATGGAAGCGCATCTCCTGGGACGAGGCGTTCGAGAAGATCGCACGCCGCATGAAGGACGACCGCGACCAGAACTTCGAAGTCAAGAACCAGGACGGGGCCACCGTGAATCGCTGGCTGTCCTTCGGCTTCCTGGCCGCGTCTGCGTCGTCCAACGAGACCGGTTACCTGACCCACAAGGTCGTTCGCAGCCTCGGCGCACTCGCCTTCGACAATCAAGCGCGTGTCTGACACGGACCGACGGTGGCAAGTCTTGCCCCTACGTTCGGTCGCGGCGCGATGACCAACCACTGGGTCGATATCAAGAACACCGACCTGGTGCTGATCATGGGCGGCAACGCCGCCGAAGCCCATCCCTGCGGGTTCAAATGGGTGACGGAGGCAAAGGCCCACAACAAGGCGAAGCTGATCGTCGTCGATCCGCGCTTCACGCGCTCGGCGGCGGTTGCGGACTATTACGCGCCGATCCGCGCCGGCAGCGACATCGCCTTTCTGGGCGGAGCGATCAATTACCTGATCACCAACGACAAGATCCAGCACGAGTACGTCAGGAGCTTCACCGACGCGCCCTTCATCGTGCGCGCGGACTTCCAGTTCGAGAACGGTATCTACTCGGGGTACGACCAGGACAAGCGCAAGTACGACAAGACCACCTGGGAGTACGAGATCGGACCGGACGGCTACGTCAGGGTGGACCCGACGCTGGCGCATCCGCGCTGCGTGTTCAACCTGATGAAGGCGCACTACTCGCGCTACACACCCGATGTCGTGAGCAAGATCACTGGCACGCCCAAGGACCAGTTCTTGAAAGTCTGCGAGATGATCGCGGACTGCAGCGCGCCCAATCGCGTCATGACGATCCTGTACGCGCTGGGCTGGACGCAGCACTCCTACGGCTCCCAGATGATCCGCACGGCGGCGATGCTGCAACTGCTGCTGGGCAATATCGGCATGCCCGGCGGAGGCATGAATGCGCTGCGCGGCCACTCCAACATCCAGGGGCTGACCGACCTCGGGCTGCTGTCCAACCTGCTGCCCGGGTATCTCACCCTGCCCGGCGAGAAGGAGACCGACTACCAGGCCTACATCGGCAAGCGCGCGTCCAAGCCGCTGCGCCCGAACCAGATGAGCTACTGGCAGAACTACGGCAAGTTCCACGTGAGCCTGATGAAAGCCTGGTACGGCGACGCGGCGAGGAACGAGAACAACTGGTGCTTCGACTGGCTGCCCAAGCTCGACAAGGTGCACGACGTCCTGCAGGTGTTCGAGGACATGCACCAGGGCAAGGTCAACGGCTACGTGTGCCAGGGCTTCAACCCGCTCAACTCGTTCCCGGACAAGAACAAGCTGATCGAGTCGCTTTCGAAGCTGAAGTACCTGGTCATCATCGATCCGCTCGCCACGGAGACCTCGGAGTTCTGGAAGAACTACGGCGAGCACAACGACGTGGATGCCTCGAAGATCCAGACCGAGGTGTTCCGGCTGCCCTCGACGTGCTTCGCTGAGGAGAACGGGTCGCTGGTGAACAGCGGGCGCTGGCTGCAGTGGCACTGGAAGGGTGCGGAGCCGCCCGATGAGGCACGCAGCGACCAGCAGATCATGGGCGGCCTGTTCGTCGAGCTGCGCGAGCTGTACCGCAAGGAGGGCGGCGCCTTCCCGGACCCGATCCTCAACCTCACGTGGGCCTATGCGCAGCCGCACGATCCCGCGCCTGAGGAGCTGGCGCGGGAGTTCAACGGCAAGGCGCTGGCGGACGTGACCGACCCGAAAGACCCGAAGACTATCCTGCGCAAGGCCGGCGAGCAACTCGACGGCTTTGCCCAGCTGCGCGACGACGGCTCCACGGCCTGTGGCTGTTGGCTGTTCTCGGGCGCGTGGACGGAGAAAGGCAACATGATGGCCCGGCGCGACAACGCCGACCCGAGCGGTCTGGGCAACACGCTGGGATGGGCCTTCGCCTGGCCGGCGAACCGCCGCATACTCTATAACCGCGCCTCCTGCGACGCGCAGGGCAAGCCCTGGGATCCCAACCGGGGCATGCTGCGCTGGAACGGGCAGAAGTGGGCCGGCTTCGACGTGCCCGACTTCAAGCCCGATTCCGCGCCCGCGGAGGGCATGAGCCCGTTCATCATGAACCCGGAGGGCGTGGCGCGCTTCTTCGCCCGCGGCATGATGGCCGAGGGCCCGTTCCCCGAGCACTACGAGCCGTTCGAGTCGCCGCTGGCGAACAACCCGATGCATCCGGACAACCCGCTGGCGCGCCACAACCCGGCTGCGCGGGTGTTCAAGGGCGATCTGGAGCGCATGGGCGAAGCCGCGCAGTTCCCGTACGTGGCCACGACCTACCGGCTGACCGAGCATTTCCACTACTGGACCAAGCACGCGCGGATCAACGCCGTGCTACAGCCCGAGCAGTTCGTCGAGATCGGCGAAGAGCTGGCCAAGGAGAGAGGGATCCAGCACGGGGACCAGGTCAAGGTGTCGTCCAAGCGCGGGTATCTCCAGGCCGTTGCAGTGGTCACCAAGCGGCTCAAGTCGCTGGACGTAGAAGGCAAGCGGGTGCATCAGGTCGGCATCCCCATTCACTGGGGCTTCAAGGGTGTTGCCAAGCCGGGATACATCACCAACACGCTGACGCCCTTCGTGGGCGACGCGAACACCAACACGCCGGAGTACAAGGCGTTCCTGGTGAACGTGGAAAAGGCATAGGGAGACGGCCATGGCACTTCAATCCCTCGATATCCAGCGCCGCTCCGCCACCACCACGCAACCGCCGTCGGTGCGCGAGACCACCAAGGTGGCCAAGCTCATCGACATCTCCAAGTGCATTGGCTGCAAGGCCTGTCAGGCTGCGTGCATGGAGTGGAACGACCTGCGCGATGCCGTCGGCGAAAGCCAGGGGGTCTACGACAACCCGCGCGATCTGACGGATCAGTCGTGGACGGTCATGCGCTTCTACGAGGTGGAGCCCGACGGCAAGCTGGAGTGGCTGATCCGCAAGGACGGCTGCATGCACTGCGCCGACCCCGGCTGCCTCAAGGCCTGTCCTTCGCCCGGCGCGATCGTCCAGTACGCCAACGGCATCGTCGACTTCAAGGAGGAAAACTGCATCGGCTGCGGCTACTGCATCACCGGCTGCCCGTTCAATATCCCGCGCATCTCCAAGAAGGACAGCAAGGCCTATAAGTGCACGCTGTGCTCCGACCGCGTGGCAGTCGGGCTCGAGCCGGCATGCGTGAAGACCTGTCCGACCGGCGCGATCGTGTTCGGCTCGAAGGACGACATGAAGCACCACGCCGAAGGGCGCATCGCCGACCTCAAGGAACGCGGATACGAGAGTGCCGGGCTGTACGATCCAGAGGGCGTGGGCGGGACCCATGTGATGTACGTGCTCCAGCACGCCGACCAGCCGCAGCTCTATGGATTGCCGAAGGAGCCCACCATCAGCCCGCTGGTGAGCCTGTGGAAGGGCGTGGCCAAGCCGCTTGCGATGCTTGCCCTCGGCGTGGCGGCAGTGGGTTCGTTCTTCCATTTCGTGAAGGTCGGCCCCAATGAGGTCGAGGAGGAGGAGGAGACCAAGGCATGAGACCCAAGCTGATCGAGCGCTACAAAGCCTCGGACCGCATCAATCACTGGTTTACTGCCCTGTGCTTCATCCTGCTGGCGTTGTCGGGGCTGGCCTTCTTCCACCCGTCGATGTTCTGGCTGACCAACCTGCTCGGCGGCGGCACATGGGCGCGCATCCTGCATCCCTTCATCGGTGTGGTGATGTTTCTGTCCTTTCTCGGGCTCACGGTGCGGTTCTGGCATCACAACCGGATGACCGATAACGACCGCAAATGGCTCGGGCAGTGGCGCGACGTGCTCAACAACCGGGAGGACAAGCTGCCGGAGGTGGGGCGCTACAACGGCGGGCAGAAATTGCTGTTCTGGGTCATGGTGCTGACCATGCTGCTGCTGCTGGTCACGGGCATCGTGATCTGGCAGCCGTATTTTGCGGCAGCCTTCTCCGTCACATTGGTGCGCTGGGCGGTGCTGGTCCACGCCAGCTCCGCCTTCGTCCTCATCCTCGGGATCATCGTTCACATCTACGCCGCGATCTGGGTGAAGGGAACGATCGGTGCGATGACGCGCGGTTACGTCACGCGTGCCTGGGCCCGCAAGCATCACCCGGCGTGGTATCGCGAGGTGACCGGAGAGGCGAATCCCCGCTAGGGGATCGCCGGAGCCGGTCATCCCCGCGCAGGCGGGGATCCAGGCGCCGCTGATCTGTAGCCTAATTCCTCCTAACCGCAGAGGCCGGAGGCCCAGGGGGTCCGCAGAGAACGGCGATATCCGATTGGGTGCTCCTTCCCCCGCTTGCGGGGGAAGGCTGCGATGGGGGGAAGCAGTATGCAGAGCGCTGGACGCCCCATAGCCCCTCGTTCCGGTTTTCTTCGTGTCTTCGTGCCTTCGTGGTGAGAGGTGGAATCAGTGTGTCGCTGCACTAGCAGTGTTGGTTCTCCTCCGCGAAGCCTCCGCGCCTCTGTGCCTCCGCGGTTAGGGTCAAGGTAAGCAGTTGTCCGAAATCATCCGCGACGGTTCGCTCGCCGGCGGCATCCCCGGCATTCCGCAGTTTCGCCCCGTCGAACTGAATGCGTTCCGCGAGCGGGCGGAGCGCTTCGCCGTGCTCGCGCCGGGCCATTCGCTCGAAGCTTACCTCCGTTTCGCGGCAGCGTTGAGCCGTGCGCAAGACGAGGTGCTGCGCGGCTTTCCGCCGGTTCCATTGCCGGATGCGCAGATGCTGGAGCATTGCCACGCGCACGGGATGCCGCCGCTCGCGGTCGACGGTCACCGCCGCGATCCTGCCTGGCACGCCGGTCTGCGCACTCTTGTCAGCAGCATCCAGCCGGATGCCCTTCCAGTGCAGGGACAGGCTCTACTCGAGGCGCTGCGCAGCGCCTCCGGCGAAACGCTGGAGGTGACAGCGGACCATCTGTTGGATGGTGCCTATGCAGAAGCGGACGCGGGGCAGGCGCCCTTCGTTGCCGCGGCGCTGCAGGTCTACTGGGTGAAGATGGCGAGCGGGCTCGGGGAGGCGGGGTTCAGCCCGCAGGTGCAATACGGATTGTGCCCTGTGTGCGGCTCCTACCCGGTCGCCAGCGTCGTTCGCATCGGCGGGGCGCAGCAGGGTCTGCGCTACCTCGTATGCTCGTTGTGCGCATCCGAGTGGCACGCGGTGCGGGTGAAGTGCAGCCATTGCGCCTCTACCAAGGGCATCTCCTACCTGGGCATCGAGGGCGGCTCCGAAGCCGTCAAGGCGGAGGTCTGCGACGAGTGCAGGACCTACCTGAAGATCTTCTATCTGGAGAAGGACAGCCAGATAGAGCCGGTCGCCGACGACCTCGCGACATTGGCTCTCGATATGTTGGTAGACGAGCAGGGCTACAACCGGCTGGGGCCGAATCTGCTCTTCGCCGTGGGGCGTGAGGCGTAAGGCGTAAGGCGAGAGGCGAGAGGCGCGAGGGGGTGCCTGCGCCTGCAAGTTATGCCAGGCGGCTCATAGGCCTTTAGCAAACCGCCTCGTGCCTCGTCCCTCGCGCCTGATCCTAGAACTCTTTCTTCGCCGCCTCCGATGTGCGCTTCGCACTCTCCTTCGCGCTGCGCCCCACGTCCCTGGCGGCGTCGGCCGTGCCTCGGCCGATCTGCTTGCCGCCCTTCGAGTAGCCTTGCTTCGCCTTCTTCCATCCGGCCTTGGCGTCGCTGGCAATGGCCTTGCCGGCGCGCTTGAACCAGTTCTCCTTTTCCGGCTGGGTGTCCGCAGCGGCGACCTGGAGTGCCAGTCCGGTCAGTAGTGCAAACAGGATCGATCTCATACACATACCTCGCTTGGGGTGTTCGAGCGCCGCACGGTGGTGGCGCTCCACCTACTTCCAGTCGGCCCGCAGATCGGCGATGGTCTGCTGCAGCCCGTCCGAAGTGACCTCGGCCGGCGCCAGCGGGGCACCGGCCACCAGCTCGATCCGGGAGAATGGTCCGCGCGGCCACTTGAAGAACGCGCGCCCGCCGCTGCGGCTGAAAACACTGCCCCACAACCCGCGCAGCGCCACCGGCACCACCGGCACCGGGGTGGTCTCGACGATTCGCTGGATGCCGCCCCGAAACGGCTGCAGCTCGCCGTCCGGTGTGAGCTTTCCCTCCGGAAAAATACCCACCAGATCGCCGGCCCGCAGGGCGCGAGCGGTCTCCTCGTAAGCGCGTTCCAGAGCGGCGGGATCTTCCTTGGCCGATGCGATGGGGATGGCGCGCCCCTCGCGGAAGACGAAGCTCAGCACCGGGATCCGGAAAATGTTGTGATCCATGATGAAGCGGATCGGGCGGCGGCAGGCGGCCGCGATGACCAGCGCGTCCACGAAGCTCACGTGGTTGCACGCTACGACACCTGGCCCGGTTTCGGGAATGTGCTCGAGGCCACGAGTGCGCAGCCGGTAGACCGAGTGGATCAAGAGCCAGACGATGAACCGCATGAGGAACTCAGGCACCATGCGGTAGATGTAGAGCGCCACTGCGGCGTTCAGCACCGCCGTGACCAGGAACAGCTGTGGAATGCTCAAGCCTCGCGCGAGCAGCAGCGCTCCGAACGTGGCCGCCACCACCATGAACAGCGCGTTCAGGATGTTGTTGGCCGCGATCACCCGCGAGGTATGCGTCGGCTCGGTGCGGCTCTGGATCAGCGCATAGAGCGGCACGGCGTAGAAGCCGCCGAACATGCCCAGAAAGAGCAGGTCCAGCAGAATGCGCAGGCTGCCGTCGTGCGAAAGGAACTCGGCCGCGCTCAAGTAGCTGGCGGCCGTCCCGCCGGGGCTGGCGAGCCACAGGTCGAGTGCGAACAGCGTGATCCCGATCGAGCCGAACGGCACCAGGCCGATCTCGACCTTGTGTCCGGACAGGCGCTCGGTCAGCAACGAACCGGTGCCCACGCCCACCGAGAACGTGGCGAGCAGGAGCGTCACGACGCCGGGCGCGCCGCCCAGGTAGTCCTTGGCGTAGGCGGGAAGCTGGGCCAGCAGCAATGCACCCAGGAACCAGAACCAGCTGATGCCCAGCAGGGAGTTGAACACCGCCCGGTTGGGCCAGACGAAGCGCAGCGTGCTCCAGGTTTCGCTCAAGGGGTTCCAGTTCAGGCGCAACTCGGGATCGGGCGCGGGAGAGCTCGGCAGCAGACGGCTCGCCAGATAACCGAGCGCCGCGACGGCGCTGGCGCAGGCAGGTACAAGATAGAT
>Ga0105100_10001735_pt1 | contig 12753 bp, 11 predicted proteins | sample PPLLak12cMay2015_2_FD_87033 | JGI IMG/M metagenome (GOLD analysis project Ga0105100, IMG submission 87033) | Freshwater sediment microbial communities from Prairie Pothole Lake near Jamestown, North Dakota, USA - PPLs Lake P8 Core (1) Depth... | ecosystem: Environmental > Aquatic > Freshwater >... | reverse complement strand
GTAATCTGAGATATCACTTGCTTCTGCATTTTGTACAATCCTGTTCTTTTTTTAGCATCACCCCAGCTTTCAAAGGAATGATTAATTGGCAAAGTATATTTCCCAAGGACTGAAGTTTCATTCTCTTGTTCAACAAGGCTTATAACAGTTTTAACTTTTTTAATAGCAGATGAGTAACCCAAATCTTGAGGAAGATGATAAGTAGGATTTGAATCGAAATGAATTACTGCACCAACTTTCCAATTATTCATTAATGAAATTAAATTCTTCCATTCATCTATTGCAGTAAGTGATAGAAGTGTAACATCGGATTCATTTCTATAAAGATTTTTATTTCCAAGAATTTCATTCAGATAATTAACAGCAATATGAACTTTCTCAGGAAGTGTATCTCCCGCATATATAATAGATGATCCAAGATTGCCAATTAAATCATTTACCAGATGATTTAAAATTTTTTCTGATAGAGAATATTTCTTTGCAAGCAAAATAAGAGAATAATTTCCTGTTGAAGAAATGTTCAATTTACTACTAACTTCATTTAATAAACTCATTACAAATTCAAATTGTGCATCCGGACGAAGCCTTAACCTGTAATCAGCATTCATTCCTGTTAGGGACATATTCCCTTCTACAGTATACAACCGGTTAAATTTATCCGGATTATTTACATCCCTTCCTTTGGCAAATAACCTTGCGTTTTCTATATGATTTCCTTCTATGCCAAGAAAATCACCTTCAAGAGAAAGAATTATTTTCGCTTCATCCCACTTGATAAGAGGAAATACACCTGAACCGTAACATTTCTTCCAGGCATCGTTCCTGATTTCATTGTTAAATAATTCATAAGAATAAACTTTTGCCGAGGGATATTTATCAGCAAAGTCATGTAAAACTTTTAATGTTGTCGGTGAGTTGATAGAATGAGTAATTATTGCAATTTCTTTTCCGTCAAGATTTTGAAGAGCATTTCTAATTTCAGTATCAACACTAGCCCAGGAAGTTTGCTCAAACCCTCCACCTGATTTTTTCAGAGGAGATGCTAGTCTTTCAGGATCATATAATCCAAGGATACTCGCCTGGCATTTAGCACAAATCTTTCCTTGAGAAACCGGGTGATCAGGATTACCATCAACTTTTATTGGTCGTCCTTCCCTTGTTTTAATCAAAATACCACAGCCGCATTTACAGCAGTTTGCAAAAGAAGCATAGTAATTTGCTTTTCCTGGAATAATTTCTTCAGGTTTTTTTGTGTACGGAATTATTTCTCCCTTATCCCTATAGTCGGCACATCCGGTTCCTGCCAAAGCAGCAGAAGCGCCTACAAGTGCAAGAAACTTTCTTCTTGATATACCTGAAAGTCTGGATAATTCAAAATCATCTGTTACACCATCTTTAAACTCGTGATGACAAGCTTCTACAAATGAAGGATCATTATGCAATTGTTTAAGACTCTTCCAGTAAGTCGGCTGAATATTTATATCCTGCGGTGTCATCAAACTATCTTTATTCTCAGCCATTTTTCCTACCGTCTTTTTTTCTGCTTACTGCCTGAGGATTAATTTTAATCTCCCCTCTCTTTATATCTTTTTTACCAAATAGTCTGAAAGGTAAAGAACTGAACAAAACCAATCCTATAAAACCTTTACTCAAACTGGAAAAGAATTTCTTTCTCTCTATTGTTTTCACTTTTTGATTATAATTTTCTTTACTCATAAAAAAACCTAAACTACCTGTGACAAGCCCAGCAATATTCAGGGCCTTGGTTTATATTCTTTAATTCAGGAATTTTTTGATGAATGTTTCTATGACAATCGAGACATGCAGCCATAGTAAATGAGTTCATTTGCCCGACTACATCCATTTGATTAATATTACCATGACAACTTGTACAATCAATTCCTTTATTTACATGAACACTATGATTGAAATAAGCAAATTCCGGCACTTTATGAATTCTCTTCCATTCAAGTGCTTTCCCTTCACTATAATACTGAGTAAGCTTTATTATTTCAGGCCTGTCTTTCCTAGCAACGGTATGGCAATTCATACAGGTTGCTACAGCAGGAATAGTTGCATGACGTGATTTTTCAACGAATGAGTGACAGTACTGACAGTCAATTTTCATAGTCCCCGCATGCAATTTATGTGAAAATAAAATCGGTTGCTGAGGTGTATAACCAATTCCATCCCGTTCCGCTCTTGAAGCAAAATAAGTTACAGAAAACGAAGCTATGGCTATAAAAAGTGTTATGGGAAGCCTGACCCGGAGTATATGATCCAAAAAAGATTTATTCATATATCTATACTAACGGTGCCCTTAGGTCAAAGAATAAATTCAAAATAAACTCTTTAAATTTTTAAAATGTTTGATACAGAAGATGATTATTTTTATTGATTATTCGATGCGGAAATTATTAACGCGCACGTCGAATTTTTTGGAATACTTAGTAAAATATTAGTGGTCAAAATTATAAAATATAGTATATAAAACAAATCTTGTCTAAAGAATTTTTAAGAGACCTTTGTTAAATTCCTGTTCAAAAAAGTAGCTAAATGTTCTACTTCTATATTAAGATTATTTTTTTTGCATCCATATTTTATTTGGGAAATACAACCTGGGTTTGAGGTAAGAATCTTTTCGGATTTTGAATTTTTTATATGAGCAATTTTTCTTTTAAGAATTTTCATTGAGTCTTCATACCTTGTTATATTATAAATACCTGCACTTCCACAGCACCATGTTGATTCTTCCAGTTCTTTATATCTAATTCCTGGAATTGAACTAATGATTTTTCTTGGTTGAGAAAATATTTTCTGACTGTGAACTAAATGACATGCATCATGATAAGTTACACTTTCAGTACACTTTTTAAATTCAAATGGTGAAATATCAGAATAAAATTCACTCAGGTCTTTTACTCTTTCACTGAATTTCTTAGCTAGAGCAGATAATTCAAGATCATCACTAAATAAATGAACATACTCTTTCATAAACGCACCACAACCGGCAGAGTTTGAAATCAGGTAATCATAATTATACTTACTGAATGTCTTCACATTTTCTTTGGCTAATTTTTTTGCTGTTTTAATATCGCCATTATGAGCATGAAGAGAACCGCAGCAAACCTGGTTCTTAGGAGTTATAACTTTGCATCCTGTTTTGGAAAGGAGCTCAACAGTATCATTGTTTATATCAGCAAACATTACATTCATCAGGCAGCCGTAATGAAAAGATACATTCATCTTCTTTTGAATTTTTGATTCAGTAATTTCAGGAATAATTGAGTCGCTAAATATTTTAGCAACTCTTGGAGATAGTGAATCCAGTTCAATTAATTTAGAAGGAAAGATTTCAAGTTTACAAAATGTTTTTACTAATCCCGGTAAAAATGAATTCTGATAATAGTAAAGCAATCTTGCGGCATTTTTCAAATTTCGATTTGATGCTAAAATATATTTGAACACAAATCTTTTTATTATCTTTTTTAGAATAGAACCGCTGCCGGAATTTTCAACTTCAACTCTTGCTGCTTCTACCATAACTCCATATTTAACTCCGGCTGGACATGCAGTTTCGCAAGCCTGGCAGTCCAAACAAAAATTCATTTCATCTGTAAATACTTCTGAAATTGATAAAGTTCCATCAGCAACAGATTTGATTAACTTTATTCTGCCTCTTGGGGATGATCGTTCAAGTTTTGTTAATTCATAAGTAGGACAGGTTGCAAGGCACATTCCACAATGAATGCACTGGGAAAGAATGTCATCGCTGGGAAGAATACCGAGAAGATTGTTATTTACTTTAATACCTTGCATTCATCATTTACTTTTTAAGTTTGCAGTCTCCAGTCCACATTAAGCAATTAATTCTATTTGAAATAGTCAATTGTCTACTGAAGACGGCCAACTGGTGAGTATTCCTCACACTTTGGACTTATTGAAAAAATCTTCCCCGGATTGATAATATTGTTTGGATCAATTGCAGATTTAATTTTCTTCATCATCTCAACTGCCGGAATTCCTACAGCCAGTTCAAGGAAATGTTTTTTTGCTAAACCAGTTCCGTGTTCACCAGTAATCGTACCACCAAGTTTTATTGCTTCATTAAAGATAAAATCAAATGCTTTATGTGCACGGGTGATTTCATCATTGTCTTTTTCATCAGTAAGACATGTTGGATGAAGATTCCCATCCCCGGCATGTCCAAAATTTCCAAACATTACATCAAACTTTCTTGAAGCTTCTGTTACTTTCTCAATCATAATCGGAAGCTCACTTCGTGGAACAGTTGCATCTTCAAGAATTGTTGTTGGCCTTCTTCTTGCCAGGGCACTGAATGCACTTCTTCTTGCAGTTTTTAATTTTAATGCTTCTTCTTCCGAGGCAGCAATTTTAACCAATGATGCATTATTTTTCTTAAAGATATTACTAATGATCTCCGCATCTTCATTTACTTCGGTTCCTCTTCCATCAACTTCAATTAAAAGCATCGCTCGGCTGTTTACCGGTAAACCAATGTGTGTATAATCTTCTACGCAATTAATTGTTGTGTTATCCATAAACTCCATCATGCAAGGAACAATATGAGCAGCAATTATATCTGAAACAGCTTTAGCACTATCTGTCATTTTATCAAAATAACTAAGAAGAGTAATGGATATAGTAGATTTGGGAATCAACTTCAATAAAATATTTGTTATAATTCCAAGTGTTCCTTCGCTGCCGACAATAAAATCCCTTAGATTATATCCTGCGACATCCTTCATATTTTTTCCTCCTGTTTTCAGTAATTCTCCATTTGGTAAAATCATTTCTGTTCCGAGAATATAATTTTTTGTAACACCATATTTTAGTCCGCGTAAGCCACCTGCATTGTTGGCGACATTTCCACCAATTGTACAAACATTTAAACTCCCAGGATCAGGAGGATAAAATAAACCATACCTTTCAACTTCTTTTTGAAGAATCCCGGTTACAACACCAGGTTGAACAGTTGCAGTTAAATTTTGAGTATCAATCTCAAGTATCTTATTCCATTTAGTCATTACAACAACAATACTATTCTCAACAGGAATTGCCCCGCCACTTAAACCAGTTCCTGCACCTCTTGGAACAATATTGAATTTTTCTTTATTTGTTAATTTTACAATCTGAGAAATTTGTTTATCATTTTCAGGAAAGATTATTGCTTCAGGAAGCTGCTGAAAAATTGGAGTTGCATCAAAAGAATAGCAGAGTTTGTCTTCGTGTGAGTCAAAATAATTTCCGGGACTAACAATGCTTTTTATTTTTTCCTTTAAATTTTGATTCATAACTAATAAATAATTTAAGAATAATTTGTTAGAGAAGTTTAAGTAAGATTAATTGAATAGTGCAATTTACATTAAGCAAAATATATTTGATCCCCATAAATAAATAATGCCGGATGAGTCCGGCTGTTAAAATAATCTTATTAAAACTATTTTATTTATTATTTAACAGCTTGTTATAAGTCTGATCACTATTTGCAACATCCAAAGCAATTTGAAACTGGTAATCATACTTCAATATTTCTTCAACTTTACCTTCATAACCTGAATATCTTGAAGCAAGCTCTCCTTTAATTTCTCTTAGGATTTCTTTGTTAAAAACTTTGAGTCCGGTATTTACATTTTCTTCAAAATGCTTTTTTGCATTTTCAAGATCAATAATAACATCATTATCCAATTTTTTATTCTTTGAATCTGCAATAAGTTTTTGAAGCTGCTTTTCAGACTCTGATTGAAAAGTATAATTATTCTCTGTAAGATATTTTTCAAATTCACTTAATAATTTATCTTCTTTACTAGAAATAAAATTTTCATTCTGATTTTTATAATAATAATTATCCGCAAATTTAAAGAAGAAACCTTTTGCTAAAAGATCCGAAGTAATTTCTCCCTGAATTTTATATTCAACAGTAGTATCGGGTGTTATTCCACCTGCACCGTAAACAGCTCTCAGGTTATCGGTTGAGAAACGAGTAGTAATGAGTGAATCAACATTTGTTATAATTTTATTGTCCTTGGAGTAATCAATCTCCTGAATGCACCTTCCGCTTGGAGTATAATATTTTGCAGTAGTTATTTTCAAGGAAGTATTAAAGTTTAACGGAGTAATTGTTTGTACAAGCCCTTTGCCAAATGATTTTGTCCCAAGTATTACTCCCCTATCATGATCTTGTATTGCACCTGCAACAATTTCAGATGCAGAAGCTGAGCCTTCGTTTATAAGAACAATAAGTTTCGTAATACCAACCATCGGTTCTTGTACGGCAAAATATTCTTTTTTAGTTGATTCATCCCTGCCTTTGGTCGTAACAATAAGCTGTCCTTTATCAAGAAACTTATCAACTATATCAACAGCAACGTCAAGCAATCCGCCGGGGTTTCCTCTCAAATCGAAAATAATAGATTTAATTTCCTTTTTTTCTTTAAGTTCTTTCAATGCTTTTCTTACTTCATCCCCTGCAGAACGGCTGAAGTTAGTTAATTTCATATATACGTTGTTACTGTTCTCAGGATAGAAATCATAATAAGTTAAATTTTTAATAATTACTTCTTCTCTGATAAGGTTAAACCTGAGAGTGTCGGCATCACCATTTCTTAAAATTTTTAATTCAACTTCAGTTCCTGGTTCACCTTTAACAAGATTAGAAATATCATTTACATTTTCGGGGCCAATTTTCATTCCGCCAGCTTCTATTAAAACATCACCAATTCTTATTCCCTGCTTTTGAGCAGAGTAACCGTCAAGCACCTCAACAACTGTAACTTTATCAGCTCTCACACCAATTGAAATTCCAACGCCACCATATTTTCCGCTTGTTATAAGATCAATATCATCTTTTTTATTCTCATCAATAAAGATTGTATAGGGATCGAGTGAATTAAGCATTCCTTCAATACCTGCCTGCATAAATTTTTCAGGATCAATTTCATCTACATAATTAAGTGAAATCTCTTTATATACATTTCCAAAAAGATCGATGTTCTTTGAGATTTCAAAATATACATCGTCATTGCCGGGGAAAAAACCTGAGAACAAAAGCAACACACCAAAGGCAAGCATTAACCTGGTAATCTTAGCTGACTTCATTTAGTTTCCTTTTATCTAATATTATTATTTCGTTTACAATGTTAGAATGAATTTCTTCTATACTTTTTGTTCCATCCATTATTTTGAATCTTTTATCAATCTCTGCGAGTTTTAAATATCCCTTTCGCACTCTCTCATAAAAACCGGAATCGGAAATTTCAATCCTGTCAAGTTCGTTATTGTTTCTTTTTCTTTCATCTGCAACTTTTACAGATATATCTATAATAAAAGTTAAATCCGGTATTGTTTGGCCAATTGCAAGGCTATTTATATGATTTACTGTAGCAATGTCAATTCCTCTGCCAAATCCCTGATATGCAGTTGTTGAATCATGAAAACGATCGGAAATTACATAGATTCCTTCATTCAGGTAAGGTCTAATTTTTTCTCTAACTAATTGCGCTCTGCTTGCGGAGAAAAGAAAAATTTCTGTCTCCATAAACATATGGTAATGTTTTTTATCAAGCAGAACTTCCCTGACCTTCTCAGATATTTCAGTTCCACCAGGTTCTCTTATAATTTCTACAAGGTTCTTCTTGCCAATTAGATAATTTTTAAGTAGTTCAACTTGTGTGGATTTTCCACAAAAGTCTATTCCTTCAAAAGTAATGAACATAGTTTGATTTTAATTATATTTTTTAATGATGTACCGAAGTCTTTCAGGTTTAATATATATCAAGGAAGTATTCGCAGGGATTTCAATATTTGGAGTTACGCTTCCAAGAGTATCCAAAACAACATCTCTGTAATAAATGTATGCCTTGAAATTATTTTCGTTTAGTTTTCCAAGAATATTGATTCCACCATGAATCCCGATTGAAACACGATTAGGCAATAAGACAACCTCCCTATCACCTGGAATATCAATTATTGTAACCGGCAGATTATCAAAATTTTTATCAACAATTTTCTGAACATCAAGATTAATTGTTACCTCACTTATATCAGTCGTAATTCCACGGATATTTTTAACTTTTGCCATCTCAAATTTTCTGGAATCCAATTTGCTGATTTCCGTTCGTTCTGTTTGTATAAAATTTAAATCCCGAAGAACACTCATCGGCCCGACAATTTGGGTTGAATCGGGACTTAGTAAAATTTCAGAAGCAAGTCCATATCCTTGCTTAAAGTCAAGATCAAGATCAGGTAAGATTCTTACTTTTTTTTCCGTAACCTTTTCAATATAGATTGATAACGTATCAGGGATAATTTTAAGCACTTCCATGTCGGAAGCAAGCCACTGATTATCTGTAAGGGAGTTATATAGATTGATATATTTCTTTCCGGTATCACTGCCTGCAGAGACAAAATATTCTTGCTCGGAACTAAGGTTTAATGAAATTAATTTCCAGCCGTTTCCCCTGATCTTAGCAGAAATCTTTTCGGGTAGTTGAGACCCACTTGAATAGTTTGGAGGAAAGTTTATGATTCTTACAGGAATATCAATCGTTATATAGTAATCCTTTGAAAGTGAAATTGATCCCCAAATAATGAATGAAAAAAAGAGTGAAATAATAACTATGTGGATATTCTTCTTCACAATGCAAATATAAATTAAAATAAAATAAAAAAACTCCACACCGTGTGGAGTTATATATCAACTTAAAAAGGAGAAATTATTTTCAGATCAGGTTTTTAAAATAATCCAGTAAAACATTCCTGTTAGCCATAGATATTTGTCTTCCCTGTATTGGAAATCCTTCTGTATCACGTGCAAGCCTTCTTAATTGGTGAACATTCAATATCTCAATTTCTTCTATCTTAAGATTGCCTTTTATTACAGATACAGTTTTTGGTTCCTTCTTTTCAATTTCTTTTTTAGTTCCAAGAGCTTCTTTTCTAAGGCGTGAAATAGTATCGCTTGAATTCAGAGATTCTTTCCTCTTCTCAGCAGGTTTTATTTCTTTTTTAGGTTTTTCCTCAGTTGATATAAAATATTTCTTCTCATCCTTACCAACCGGAATTGGTATTTCTTTTTTTCTGTTACTATCGTCTTCAATTTCAGGAATTAAACTTGTCATCTGAATGTCAGGTTGAGGAATGATATGCGTTGAAACTAAAACTCCTACCCTGCTGGCAGCAGCAGCTCCGGCATCAACAGCCGATCTGACAGCAGCAGTTTCACCAACAACTTTTATCGTAATTAACGCGGGATCTGTTCTTTCTTTGCCAACAAGAACTACATTAGCAGCTTTAACCATTGCATCTGCAGCTTCAATTGCGGCAACAAGACCCCGGGTTTCAACTAACCCAAGTGCCTTTGGCATAAATTATTTTCTTTTTGGTAGTAAAGCTTCAACCTCGGAATGCGGACGAGGAATTACATGAACTGAAACCAGTTCACCAACTCTTTGAGCTGCGGCACCACCCGCATCAGTTGCAGCTTTTACTGCTCCGACATCTCCCCTTACCATAACTGTTACATAACCGCCTCCAATGGTTTCTTTCCCCAACAATTCAACCTTAGCTGCTTTAACCATTGCATCTGCAGCTTCAATTGCACCGACTAACCCTTTGGTCTCGATCATTCCAAGTGCATCAAGTGACATAAGAATGCTCCCAATGAAAAATTTAAGTTATCCGAAAATATAGTTAATGTTTTTAATAGTCAATGTTTTATTGCGAATTACAGCATGAAATCTTATTTACTATTAGTCTTTAAAATGTTGTCAAGATACTCCTGTAGAATAATAGCAGCTGCTTGTTGGTCAATCAAACCTTTATCCCGGCGTTTAGATTTTTTTGTAACTGATTGCATAATTCTTTCACTGGCTATTACAGATGTGAAAGATTCATCCCAGAGAATCACTTCAACATTAAGTTTTTCTATCCTCTGTTTTAATAATAATATTTTCTTTTTTATTTCGTTTGTACTTAAATTTTCATTGTCAGGAAATCCTAAAACAACTTTTACAACATTCTGATTTTCAATCAGTTTTGTCAGCTCATTAAAAAATTTATTATCATTATTTAGAGTTTTAAAAGGAAAAGCAAATATTCTGAGAGGATCACTCACTGCAAGCCCGATTCTTTTAATACCAAAATCAATTGAGAGTATTCTTGTTTCTTCAGACATCTAAATATTAATTAACCTGTGAAGTTGAACCTTCAAATCTCTCAACAGAATAAATACCTTTCACCTTTTTCAAGCGATCCATAATCTTAATAAGGTGTTCAATATTATGAACATATAGTGTTACACTTCCTTCAAACGTTGAATCGTTTGTATTAATATTAATTGATTTGATATTTGTATTCTGGAAAGCAACTATTGCATGAGAAATTTCATTAAGAATGCCAGGAGAATCTTCTCCCATAACTTTTAAACCTGCAACAAAAAGTGAACCTTCGGCTTCGGGCCATTGAACAGTAATAAGTTTAGTTGTATCCAACTCCGATAATCTTAAAAGATTATTGCATGTTTTACGATGAATTTTTATTCCTTCACCAATTGTTATATATCCTATAACAGGGTCTCCTGGAATCGGGTTGCAGCATTTTGCATACGAATACATAACACTGGAATCCAAACCTTCAACTATAACTCCGCCTGCAGAACTTCTTGCAGTATCAGCAAAAGTATTAAACTCAAGAACAGGAACTTTTTCTTTTTTCTCCTTTTCATTTGAGGCAGATAATATTTCATCAAGATTTAATTTACCCTGGGCTATCATCTTAAACATATTGCGAGGACTGTCAAACTTAAGGCTTGCAGCAATTTTATCTAAATCCTGTTGAGTGAAAGAGAGTTTAGACTTCTTAACTTTCTTTTCCCAGATTTCTTTACCTGTATTTACAATTACCTCTTCCTCTTTTTTCATCCACTTTCTAATTGTTGATTTTGCTTTATGAGTTGTGACGAACTTAATCCAGTTTTTATTTGGATGCTGAGTTTTAGATGTAATAATCTCGAGTTGATCTCCACTATGAAGCGGCGTATCTAATGGTACAATCTTACCATTTACTTTTGCACCAATACAATGGAAACCAACTTTACTGTGTATTTCAAAAGCAAAATCAACTGGAGTAGAATTTACAGGTAAGCGTCTTAAATCTCCCTTTGGAGTAAAAACATAAATCTCATCCTGGTAAAGATTAAGCTTAAAGCTTTCCATTAAATCTTTACGTGCTTCATCCTTTGGAGCATTTTCAAAAATATCTCTTATCCAGTTTATCCAATTTTCAAGATCTTTTTCACTTGCAGATTTATTTTCCTTGTATCTCCAATGAGCTGCAACACCTCTTTCAGCAACCTCGTGCATAGCTTTTGTTCTAATCTGGATTTCAACTAATCTTCCTTCGGGTCCGACAACTGTAGTATGGATTGACTGATAATTATTTGTCTTTGGGATTGAGATATAATCTTTAAATCTATCGGGAACAGGCAGGTAAATCTGATTTACAATTCCAAGAGTTGTATAACAATCATAGGCATTTTTTGTATCAAGTATTATTCTGATTGCAAACAAATCATAAATTTCTTCAAACGGCTTGTTTCTTCTTACCATTTTACGGTAAATGCTATAGAGATGTTTGGCTCTTCCGCTTATTTCATACTTAAGGTTATACTCATCCAGTTTTCCAATAAAAGGCTCACTTAATTTTTTGATGTAAGTTTCTCTCTCTTTTCTTTTGGCGTTTATTTTTTTAACAAGTTCATCATAAGCATCCCTGTTAAGATATTTGAATGAGAGATCTTCAAACTCCCATTTAATACGTCCAAGTCCAAAGCGATGTGCGAATGGTGCATATATTTCAAGAGTTTCCTGTGCTATCCTTCTCTGTTTTTCCGGATTAACATATTCAAGAGTCCTCATATTGTGCAAACGGTCAGCAAACTTAACGAGAATTACCCTTACATCTTTAACCATCGAAAGAAGAAGTTTCCTGTAATTTTCCGCTTTCGTAATCTCCTGCCCTTTGAATATCCCGCTTATCTTAGTAACACCATCAACAATTTCAGCTACTTCTTTTCCAAATTCTTTTAAAAGAAGATTTATATTGAACTCAGTATCTTCAGCTACATCATGCAATAAAGCGCTTGCAACTGTAATATCATCAAGAGGTAGTTCTTCTGCTACAATTAATGCCACGTGGAATGGATGAATAAAATATGGATCACCTGATGCACGCAAATCATTTTTGTGTGCTTCAACAGAAAATTCAAAACTTTTAACGATTAATTGTTCATTAAGAGCAGGCAGATTTTTCCTGCAAGCATCTAAAAGTTCTCCAAGCATTTTTCTGTATTTAGGATCTACGGCCATAAAATATCTTATATCTTTTATTTATTAATTCACCTTATGCAAAATGGAGAGAAGACATCTTTTATAGGGAAACAAATACTAAATTCTAATCCGAAAATGTTATTTATATCTGAATTCAATTCGAAAAGAAAGATGTCATCTCTTTACAACTCATTCTTTTTGATTAAAATCAGTTATTAAGAAATTAAATATTTGAATTTTTTCTTAATTCTTTAACAATTTAATTCTTTTATTTGAATAGTTAAAGTCATCAAAGAAATGGCAGGTACAACTTTTTATGTTTAATTACCCTTTACAATCTCATTTTTTAGAGTTTTTACCCCTTCCAAAAGGGCATCCATCTTTATATGTTCATCTTGTGTAGAGT
>Ga0105100_10001732_pt1 | contig 12761 bp, 11 predicted proteins | sample PPLLak12cMay2015_2_FD_87033 | JGI IMG/M metagenome (GOLD analysis project Ga0105100, IMG submission 87033) | Freshwater sediment microbial communities from Prairie Pothole Lake near Jamestown, North Dakota, USA - PPLs Lake P8 Core (1) Depth... | ecosystem: Environmental > Aquatic > Freshwater >... | reverse complement strand
CGCACACGACCAACTGGGAGACTTGAACCTCGGACTCGATGACAGCGTCATCTCCGACAATCAGCGTGCCCTCCGAGAGGATCTCTCCTTTGAAATGACCGTCAATTCGGACCGTGCCTGAAAAAGAGAGCTTTCCCTCGAATTCCGTGTTCTTTCCCAGAAAGGCGTTGATTTCATCCCTTCGTTTCATGTTCTCCTCTCCGGATAGTGAGCAAAACTTTCTAGCACACCTGCAGGAGCCAAGCAAGAAAAACGGCGGAAGCGGTTACTGGAACATAAAGCGCCGCATGCTGATGTTCATCAGAAATCCCATGCCCACCATGGTTGAGAGAATCGATGAACCTCCATAGCTGAAGAAGACCAAAGGAATTCCTACCACCGGCAGCAATCCTGTGGTCATACCCACATTGATGACCGTTTGCCAGAAAATAATCGCTACGACCCCCAGGGCGATCACGGTCCCGAACTTGTCTTTCGAACTAAGAGCAATGTGGATTCCCCACAAAATCAGAAAGACGTAAAGGACCAGCAAGCAGACGCCGCCCACAAACCCCCACTCCTCCGCAAGAACGGAGAAGGCGAAGTCCGTGTGCTGCTCCGGCAGGAAATGCAGCCTCGTCTGGGTTCCGTTCAGAAAACCCTTGCCCCAGGCCATTCCGGACCCGATCGCGATCTTGGACTGGTTGATGTGGTAGCCTGCTCCGAGCGGGTCTATGTCCGGGCTGAGAAAGGTGAGGATTCGGCGCTGCTGGTATTCCTTGAGATGCATCCACAGAAAAGGGGCGGTGCAGAGACCGGACAGGATGAGGGCCAAAATGGATCGCCACTTCATCCTGGCAAAAAGCAGAATGGAGAAGGAAAGCGCGACGACCATGAGGGCCGTGCCCAGATCCGGTTGCTTCACGATCAGCAAGGCCGGGGCCAGGATGAGGAGCAAAGGCTGCCACAACTCCCGGAGACCGAACTCATTGATATGGCTCCGGTCGTTGAAGAACTTGGCCAGACTGAGGATGAGCGTGATCTTGACGAGCTCCGAGGGTTGAAAGGAAAAGCCGCCGAACCCCAGCCACCTCTGGGATCCGGATCGCACGTCCCCGATCAGTGCGACCAGCACGAGAAGGCACAGAGAAAAAAAGTAGGACGGATAGGCCAGGCGCTCCAGCCCGTGATAATCGAAAGTGGTCATGAGCAGCATGACCGCGATCCCCAGGAGAAACCAGTAAGCCTGCTTCATGAAAATCTGGGACCCGCCCGATCCCTTGATCGGGTAGGTGGCGCTGTAGAGATTGAGCACGCTCGCCATACCGATGACGACGAGCAGCAGAAGCAGCACCCAGTCGAAATGCTGAAGCAGTCTTCGATCGAACATACTCTTCGTTCCTAAAGAATGCTTGTCACCACAGAGGCACAGAGGGTACAGAGAAAGTCTTTTTCATTTGCCGGGAGATACCGGCAAATGAAAAGGCTCTGCTCGGAAGAAATCTCACTAAGGTCTTATGCCTTTCTTTTGTCTTTGAGAGGTTTTTTTGGATAACTCCCTCTCTGTGTCCTCTGTGTCTCTGTGGTGAAAGATTCATTTGCCGTAAAAGGCCTCGAACATTTCCCGGGCCATGGGCGCCGCCGCGCTTCCGCCGTGCCCGCCGTTTTCCACGAGCACCGCCACGGCGATTTCCGGCTTGTCCGCGGATGCGATCGCGACAAACCAGGCGTGATCGTTAAAATCCGGAGGCGGTTCCTCCCCCTTCTGGACCGGTTTTTCCTTGCCCAGCGCCACCACCTGAGCCGTCCCTGTTTTGCCGGCCACAATGGGTCCGGTCTTTATTCTTGATCGGGAACCGGTCCCTCCGGGCTCGTTGACCACACCGATCAGGGCACTGCGGATCAGAGCGATGTTCTGCTCTTTCGCCTTGAGTCGACCATTCACTTCCGGAGTGAACTGATAAACCTGTTTGTCATCCTTTCCCACCCACTTCACCGCTTTGGGCTGATACAGAACTCCTCCGTTGAAGAAAGCCGAGATCAGCCTGGCCATCTGGAGCGGAGTGACCAGCACAAAACTCTGGCCGATGGAGGTTGAAATCGTCTCCCCCGGCTGCCAGGGAACGCCGAACCGCTTGAGCTTCCAAGGGCTGCTCGGAATCAACCCCTCTCTTTCGGAACCGAGCTCATAACCGGAAACCGTCCCCAACCCGCACATCTTGGCATAGTGGTGGATCTTGTCCACGCCCAGCCGTTTTCCCAATTTATAAAAGTAGACGTCACACGACTCCACGATCGCTCTGTGCAGTGCCACCCGACCGTGTCCCTGTTTGCGCCAGCAACGAAACGTGTGTTCGCCGAACGGGAATTTCCCATCGCAAAAGGCCTCTTCGCGCGGGTCAATGCCTTCCTCAAGCCCTGCGAGAGCCATCACGATCTTAAACGTGGACCCCGGGGCGTATTGCCCCGCAACCGACCTGTTTTGAAGGGGATGGTCTTTGCTCGTGACGAGCCTCGCCCATTCCGTCCGGTTCAGCCCTTCCAGGAACAGGTTGGGGTCAAAGGCGGGATTGCTCGCCATGGCCAGAATCTCCCCGGTCATCGGATGGAGCGCGACAATCGATCCTCTTTTGTCTTTCAGGCACTTCTCTGCCGTGAGCTGGAGTTTTTTGTCGATGGTCAAACCGAGGTTCTGCCCCGCGACGGGAGGTCTTCTCGATATCACGCTCAGCCGGCGTCCCGCCGCATCCACCTCCACCTGCTCCCCGCCCCGGATCCCGTTCAGATTTTTCTGCCAGACCCGTTCCACCCCGGCCTGTCCGATCAGATCCCCCTGTTTATTGTCCGGATAACTGCCGCTGGCCAGCTGCGTTTCGCTGATCTCTCCGAGATACCCGATCAGGTGGGCGGCCAGCTCCTTGTAAAGATAGTACCTCTGCGGCTTGATCTGGATCATCACTCCGGGCAGATTGAAGAGATTGCCCTCCACAACGGCCAACTCCTCCCGGGAAAGGTTTTTCTTGAGGAGCACCGGTCTGAAAGCGTATTTCTGAGATTCCTTGCCCAGTTTTTCTTCAAGGCTGTTGGGATCGATCCCGATCAGCGCATGAAGGCTCCGGATGAGCTCCTCACGATCGGAGATTTCTTCAGGGATGACATAGGCATCAAAGGAGGGACGGTTATCGACAAGCAGCTCCCCGTGGCGGTCGAAAAGCATTCCGCGGAAAGGGACCACATCCTGGAGCCGGATCCGGTTGTTCTCAGACTGAACCCGGTAAGAGGGTCCCTGGAAGATCTGGAGAAACCACAACCTCAGCAAGAGCACGACAAACACAGCGACCACCAAGAAGGGCAACCTGCTGAGTCGCTTCCGTAAAACTTCTACCGATGCCTGTTCAAAAGCCTGGTTCCTCAACGGGGTGAAGCCTCTTTCAATGAAGATAAAACCGGACGCATGTCACAAAGCCTCTTTGCTTTCTCCTCCGGTCCGGATCTGAACCGTCTTAAGAATACTAGAAATGAGAGGCGCAATCAAGCCTGTGAAGAAGGCCGAGGCTGCGAACCAGAAGAAAAGAGAGGCCGACAAAACCACCTCAAAAGCAAACACGTCCAAAAGGCCGACCAGGACGAGCTCCTTGATAAAAACAACCAGGCCCACCAGGATGAACTGCCCCTGCACCGAGGCCAGATCAAAGAACCGCGCCCCGAGTTCCAGACACAGAAAGCTGATGACATAGAGGAGAGCGAAGAACCCCAGGAATCCTGCCGAGAGGAGATCGATGAGCATGCCCTGGCCGAAAGCAAAGATCGCCGCCCCTGCGCTTCCGGAACGGATCAGAAGGGAGGCGGTGATGACAATGACCAGATCGATGTCGAAAAAAAGGGGAGTGAGGTCGTTCACCACGCTCCCTTTGAGAAGGATGTAGACCAGGGAAAGCAACCAGGCTGCTCCGTGGAGGACTACTTGGTTCTTTGAGACGGGCTTGATAGAGGATCCTCCTTGAGCAAAACCAGCACTTCTTCCAGCTTCGAAAAATCCGCAGAGGGTTTGACCCTCACATCTTTGAAGAACTCCCAGGGCGTATCCACAATCTCCGTCACCTCTCCTACGGGCAGTCCCTTCGGGTAGATCCGGTCCAATCCGGAGGTGACGATTTTGTCGCCTACCGCAACATCCGCAGCCCTGGAAACGTAGTGGAGCCTGGTCCGCTGGGAGGGCAGCCCCTTCAGGATGCCTTTCTCCCGCGTGCGCTGGATGAGGCAGTCCACGGCGCTGTTCTGGTCAATGATCAGAAGGACTTTCGAGTAATTCGGGGAAACCGCCACCACCCGCCCGATGACCCCCCGGGCATCCACCACGGGCATGTTCAGCCTCAGCCCTGCATGGGTTCCCTTGTCAATGAGGATAGCCTCAAACCATCCGGTGGGATCTCTGCCGATGACCTGGGCGGCCGCCATGGGTGAGCGAAGGCTCTCCTTGACCTGCAGGAGTTCCCGCAGCCGGGCATGGGTGGAAGCCAGCTCGCGGTAGAGGTCGTTCTGCATTCTGAGATCGTCACGTTCCTTTTCCAGGCGGGTGTTCTCTTCGCGCAGATCGACAAAGCTGAAGTATTTCAGCCACGCCTTTTCCACGGTCTCTGAAGATTTCCTGATAAACTTCTGCACCGGGGCTGTCAGTTCAATGACCACCTGCTCCACAGGAGTCCACGATCGCCGCTTGCCCGCATTGAAGGAGATGAGAACAAGAGCGACAAAAACGAAGATGACCCATATCCAGTACGCTCTGATTTGTTTTAAAGGGTTCAAAGATGCCTTTGAGCTCCACAGGAAATAGGGTTACCTTACCGCGACCTCTTTCAGAAGCGCCATGTCGTCCAGAGCCTTTCCGGAACCGAGCACGACCGCGGCAAGGGGGTCCTGCGTCACCGTGATCGGCAGTTTGGTCTCCTCTCTCAGCAGGACATCCAGGTTCTTGAGAAGAGATCCCCCGCCGGTCAACACGATGCCCGTGTCCACGATATCCGCAGCCAGTTCCGGAGGAGTCTGCTCCAGGGCGATGCGAACCGTCTCCACAATCGTCTCCACCTGCTCGGAAATGGCTTTCCGCACCTCATCCGAATCAATGGTGAGGATTTTCGGGATCCCTGTCACCAGATCCCTTCCCTTCACTTCAATCGTCTCCACCTGATCTGTGGGATAAGCGTTCCCGATCGTGGTTTTGATGATTTCGGCCGTGGCCAGACCGATGAGGAGGTTGTATTTCCTCTTGATGTGCTGCAGGATCGCATCGTCCATCTTGTCTCCCGCCATGCGAACGGATTTGCTGTACACGATGCCCGACAGAGAGATCACCGCCACTTCCGTGGTTCCGCCGCCGATGTCCACGATCATGTTGGCTTTGGGCTCGGTGATGGGCAGACCCGCACCGATGGCTGCGGCCATGGGCTCCTCAATGAGGTAAACTTCCCTGGCTCCGGCCGACTCCGCCGATTCGCGCACCGCCCGTTTTTCGACCTGGGTGATGCCTGAAGGCACACAGATGATGATCCTCGGCCGGACCAAGGTCCGCCGGTTGTGCACTTTTTCGATGAAATGCCGCAGCATGGCTTCCGTGATCTCGAAATCGGCGATCACGCCGTCTTTCATGGGGCGAATGGCGACGATATTGCCGGGGGTTCGTCCCAGCATCATTTTTGCCTCGCGGCCCACGGCAAGCACCTTGCTCGTCCCCTTGCTGTCTTTGCGCACAGCCACCACAGAAGGCTCGCTAAGAACAATGCCCTTGCCTTTGACATAGACCAGGGTGTTGGCTGTCCCTAGGTCGATCGCCAGGTCATTGGAGAACAAACCCAAGAGGGGATCCAGCAGCATGAAAAGGCTCCTTTCGGGCGTCCAAAAGCTCTCCCTTTCCCGAACAGAAGAGTTGGACTTGACAAACCCGCAAATTCTGTTTATTAAAGTTCTCTTTTGAATTCAATCAAAAAACGGATATAATGACACCATGAAAAGAACGTATCAACCAAGCAACATCCGAAGGGCGCGGACTCATGGCTTCAGGGCAAGGATGAGTACGACCGGGGGCATCAAGGTCCTGAAACGAAGAAGAGCCAAAGGCCGAAAGCGTTTGACCGTTTAACAGTGCCCTAACCTTCTGAAACGACCATCGTTACCGAATGCCTGCTTCTGCCTTTTCAAAGAGTGAGAGGGTATTGAACCGCAAGGATTTTGTCAATCTGAATCGGTTCGGGCGGAAGCTCCGCACGGCACACTTTACGGTCTCTGTCGCAAAGAACGGCTTGGACCATTCAAGGCTGGGAATTACAGCCAGCAGGAAGGTCGGCGGTGCGGTCGTCAGGAACAGGTTAAAGCGGCTCGTCCGAGAAGTCTTCAGGCTCCACAAGGGATTTTTCCCCGCAGGTTGCGATATTGTGGTTATCGCAAGAAGGAGCGCCGACGACCTTGATTTCCGGAAAGTGAGAGAGGAACTCCTTGAGCTTGTCTCTGATTCGACGTTGCACTGATCCTCTTAGGTATGTCCCGATAGGAATGATTGTTCTCTACCAGAAACTCATTTCCCCTATGCTCTTGCCTTCCTGCCGCTTTTACCCGTCCTGTTCAACCTATGCCCGCCTTGCCCTCAAGAAACACGGAATGATGAAGGGAGGCATTCTATCCTTGACGAGGATTCTCCGATGCCACCCCTTGCACCCGGGAGGCTATGACCCGGTTCCTTAGTCAGGGTCGGCCTCCGCCGCCTATGAGAAAAACAATCTAGGGTCAGGGAGTATCCATGGAAAAGAAAACCATTTTGGCATTTGTTTTGTCTCTCGCCGTTCTGATCGTCTGGTCTATCGTGTTCGCACCCAAGCCGGCGCAGAAAACAGATTCACCTGCAAAAGAAGGGATCGCCCCGTCTCAACCCGCTCCGACCGCTTCGCCTCAACCGGCCCCTAGCGTCCAGAAGATGGAAAAGCCTGCGGAGCCGGCGGCTGTCAAGGGTGTAGAAAAGGAAGTGACCGTGGAGACTCCTCTCTACAGAGCCGTGTTTTCGAGCACAGGAGCTTCCATCAAAAGCTTCAAGCTCAAGAAATACCGTTTGGCAGCCGATCCGGATTCGCCTCTGGTGGAGCTCGTTCACGGCCAGGCTCCTCTGGTCGCCATCCTGTTTGATGCCGGCGGAAAAACCGAGTCCAGCCCCGTGGTCTACAACGTGGACGAGAATTCGCTGGCCCTGGAGGCAGGAGCTTCCCCCAGGGAACTCACCTTTCGCGGCACCACGTCCGAAGGACTCCTTCTTCAGCAGACATACCGCATTGATCCGGACCAGTATGCCATCGAGCACGGTTTCACGGTTTCCAATCCTCTCGAAAAACCCGTGGAAGGAATCCTGAAAGCACGGATCTCGAATCTGCCTCCCAAGGAGTCGACGAGCTACTACTCCTTCATCGGAGTCTCTCTTCTGTTGAACAACAAGTACGAAGAGACGGCATCTACGGACCTCAAGGAGGACAAGAGCCAGTCCGGCCTGATCGCCTGGATTTCCTATCAGGAAGATTATTTCATGACCGCCTTCGTGCCTGAGGCGGAATCTCAAAGCAGCTTTTTAGCCCGCAAGCTGGGTTCCGGTATCCTCGAACAGACCTGGAGCGAAGCGCTCCAGCCCATTCCTCCCGGGAATCAGTTCTCCACCCACTCGACCCTGTACATGGGACCGAGGGATCTGAACATGCTAAAGGTAATCGGGAAGAAACTGGATCTCGCCATCGATTTCGGTTGGACCGATATCATCGCAAAGCCTTTGCTCTACCTGCTCAACTTTTTCAACCAGTACATGGGGAATTACGGCATCGCCATCATTCTTCTCACCATCCTCATCAAGATCCTGTTCTGGCCCCTGACCCACAAAAGTTACAAGTCCATGAAGGAGATGCAGAAAATACAGCCCCTCATGGCGAAGATCAGGGAGAAGTACAAAGACAACCGGGAGATGATGAACAAAGAAATGATGTCTCTCTACAAAACCTACAAGGTGAACCCCATGGGAGGGTGCCTTCCCATGGTCATCCAGATTCCCGTGTTCTTTGCTCTGTTCAGGATCCTGGGAAACTCGATCGAGCTCAGGCATGCTCCTTTCGTGCTGTGGATCAATGATCTTTCCGCGCCTGACCGGCTGTTCCACCTGCCCTTTACGATTCCTCTCATGACACCGCCCTCGGGAATTCCGGTGCTGACCCTGCTCATGGGCGCCTCCATGTTTATTCAGCAGAAAATGACTCCAACGCCCGGTGATCCCACTCAGGCCAAGATCATGCTTCTCATGCCCGTGATTTTTACATTCATGTTCATCAACTTCCCCTCTGGCCTCGTACTCTACTGGCTGGTCAACAACGTCCTGTCCATCGGCCAGCAATACCGCATTATCAAGCGAGCTGCTTAGCAACTGGAGGATCGTCATGGAAACTTACGAATTCGAAGGAAAAACCACTGAAGAAGCCATTCAGAATGCCGCGCGTGAACTCAACCTTCCTGTGGAAGAACTGAGTGTTGACGTGATCGAGCCCGGATCTGCAGGCATTTTTGGCCTGGTAGGAGGTCGAAAGGCCAAGATCAAAGTCACCCTGAAGACGCCGGCCGAACTCGAGGAAGAAGAGGGAGAAGAAGAGGAGGAGGAGGAGGAACAAGACCGCGGGGAGAGGAAAGAGGAGCCTCAAGAAGACGACGTGAAATTCGCCAAGCGGACCCTGGAAGAGATTCTTGCCCTCATCCCGGTGGAAGCGACGATCGCCGCCAGCCGGGGGGAAAGGAGGATCAACCTGAGGATCCAGGGCGATCGCTCCGGCCTCCTCATAGGCCGAAAAGGGAAGACGCTGGATGCCCTCCAGTTTCTGGTGAACAAGATCGTGAGCAAAGCTCTGGACAAGAAGATCGATGTGGTGATCGATTCCGAGAATTACCGCCGCAGAAGGGAAGATTCCCTGACGCAGCTGGCGCTGAAAATGGGTGACAAGGCGAAAAGGATCAAGAAGCCGGTCACCACCAATCCCATGAACCCTCACGATCGGAGACTCGTGCACCTGGCCCTGAAGGACGACGAGCACCTGGAAACGAGAAGCCGAGGCGAAGGACTGATGAAGAGGGTCGTGATTATTCCAAAAGACAAGGGAGCGATCACGGATAAGGAGTAGGATCACAGGTGCAGGGTTCTCCGCGCGCCTTGCACCGTGCACCGTGTACCGGTTCTTTCCTATGTTCCTCAATGCGTCCGACAAAGATACCATTGCTGCCGTAGCCACGCCTGCGGGGCAGGCAGGGATCGGTATCGTCCGCATGAGCGGCCCTGAAGCCCGAAATATCGCCGACAAGATTTTCAAACCCAGGAACCCGGTGGACTCCTTTCAGAGCCACCGGCTTTACGTGGGTGAACTCACTGATCCTGCCTCAGGCGCAGCCGTCGATGAGGTCCTCGTTTCCTACATGGCGGCGCCTCACACCTACACGCGTGAAGACGTGGTGGAGATCAACTCTCACAGCGGCCCCCTTCTCCTGGAACAGATTCTGAAGATTCTTCTCAGGGAAGGCGCTCGTTTGGCCAAACCGGGAGAATTCACCTTCCGCGCCTTCATGAACGGCAGAATGGACCTCACCCAGGCCGAAGCGATCATCGATCTCATCAACGCCCAATCCGAAAGAGGGCTCCAGCTCGCTTCGAATCAGATTCATGGCGGGCTTCGTGCTGAAATCGAAGGGCTGAGGCAAAAGGCCGTGGACCTCCTGGCGCACATCGAGGTGGCCATTGACTTCCCCGAAGAGGACTTCAGCCTCTTGAACCGGGAGGAGACCGTCCGCCGCGTGCGAAAAGAGCTTCTCGATCCCGTGTCCCGAATCCTTTCCGGTTACGGGGAAAGAAAATTGTGGCTGGAGGGCCTCAAAACAGTGATTGTCGGCCGCGTCAACGCCGGGAAGTCGAGCCTCCTGAACCGTCTCCTCAACGAGGAGAAAGCCATGGTCACTCCTATCCCCGGAACCACGAGGGATGTCATTGAGTCCACGATCCACATGGAGGGTCTCCCCCTGAGGGTGATGGATACCGCGGGGTTCAGGAAAGGGAGAGGCAAGCTGGAGAAGATCGGCATTCATCGAGCCGAGCAAAAGATGGAAGAAGCCGATCTGGTCCTGCTGGTCATCGACCGGAGCCGGCCTCTCCAAACAGAGGATCTGGACCTCCTCGCCAGAGTTCAAAAGAAGAAAGCGGTGGTGGTGCTCAACAAGATCGACCTCCCGGCCGGAGTGAAGGAAGAGGCTCTTGAAGCCAGGGCTGGCGGGCTCCCCCGAGTGAGGATCTCGGCTTTAAAAGGAGACGGCATCGAGGATTTGCGGAAAGCGATCCGAGACGTGATCACCGCCGGGATCGACACCTCGGATCTCGGTGTCGCCCCGAGCCTCAGGCACAAGGAAGCTCTGGAACGGGCCTCCGGTCACCTCGAAAAGAGTGTTTCAAATCTCAGCGACGGCCTGCCTTTTGAAATCATCGCTGCCGATCTTCAAGAGGGACTGGAGGCCCTGGGCGAGATCGTGGGAGAGACCACCAGCGACGAGGTCCATGACCGGATCTTCAGCCGGTTCTGCATCGGAAAATGAAAACCTACAGCAGTCCCTTGGCTTTATAGTAGACCAGCTTCTGATACTCGATGATCACCTCACGGACATATCTCCGCTTTTTCCACCAGTCCTCCGCTCTGAATTTGGAATAGGGTGTGGGCACGACCGTGATCCGGAAATCCTTGTCCGGAATCGCCTTCCTGAAGGTCAACCAGGCACGCCGTGAATGGGTCGGAGAGGTGACCAGGATGAGGGAACGATATTTCTTGTCTTGAATGAGGGCTCCGACCCTCTCTGCTTCTTCAAACGTGCTCTCCACCGGCTGGTCGCTCCTGATCACCGCCGATTCCGGAACGCCAAGGTTTCTGAAAATCATCGTCACCAAGTCTATGCTTTCGGGATAGGCGATTCCCTTTTGCTTGAGCGTCTCCAAGCCCTCGGGGATGGGTTCCCGGGCAATGAAGATTCTTGGGGCCAATCCTCTCTCAAAAAGATCGGCACTGGCGAGGCCCCTTTCCACATCGCCCCCGGCCAGGCAGACGATGAGATCCGACTTCGCGGGGGGATGTTGTACCACCAGGTATCGGCCCAACTGGGTAAGGATGGGGCCGTGGAAGTAAGACAGGAGAATATAGAAAAAGACGACGATGAAGAAAACCCACTTGAAGAGACTCAACCGGGTGGAGGGAGCACCCTCAGGCTCAATGGGTGTTGCATCGGGTATCCTGCTTCTGTCTTCCGGTGGGCTACTCTCGGGGCTTTTCGGTTTCGGCCAAAAACCAAGACTCATGTTATTCCTCCTCGAAGACACTCCAAGGCCTTTCAAAAGTTCTTTTCACTGTCCAGCAAAAGAGTAACCGGGCCGTCGTTAAGCAGATGGACCTCCATCATCTCCTGAAACACCCCGGTGGCTACCTTGAGCCCCTTTTCCCGGATCAGCCTTGTGAAGTGTTCATAGAGCATTCTGGCTTTTTCAGGAGGCGCAGCCCTTGTGAACGAAGGTCTTCGCCCCTTGACGCAGTCCCCCCACAACGTGAACTGGGACACCACCAGGACCTCCCCACCCCTCTCCAGGACCGAGCGGTTCATGAGTCCCTGCTCATCGGAAAAGATCCTCAGGTGAGCGATCTTTCCGGCCAGATAGTCGCAGTCCTTTTCGGAGTCACCGTGTCCCACCCCCAGGAAAACAAGGAGACCGGGTCCGATTTCTCCGACCGTTCTTCCTGCCACATCGACCTTCGCCTCTTTGACCCGCTGTACAACCGCTCTCATGATCCGTATCTATCCCTTTGAATTTTGAGCTTCGTCATCCTGCAATTCGTGGTATAGCATTCCTGAATTCCCGCCTGCGCGGGAATGACAATAGCCCTATGGAGAGGGCTTTTATTGGATCTCACACGCCTAGAGTGACTCGATGAAACCATCTCTGATCCTCATCAATCCCTGGATCTACGATTTTGCCGCCTACGATCTCTGGTCAAAGCCTCTCGGGCTTCTTTATCTGGCAGGGTATCTCCGGGCTTGCGGATTCAACATCCGGCTGATCGACTGCTTGGATATTCATCTTCCCATACTGAAAGACCGTGTGCTGCCGGCCCGGCGGGCTTATGGGACGGGCAAGTTCCTCAGAGAAAAAGCGGTCCGATCACCGGTCCTCAAGCATGTTCCAAGATCTTATAGCCGATACGGGATTTCAAAACAACTCTTTGTGAGCGCCCTGAAGGAGGTCAAACAGCCTGCAGCCATTCTCGTGACTTCGCTGATGACCTATTGGTATCCCGGTGTGACCGAGGCCATCGCCGTGGCTCGGGAGGTTCATCCCCGGACTCCTATCCTCCTCGGCGGCATTTACGCACGTCTCTGCGAAGGGCACGCTGTCGCGACTTCCGGCGCGGACCGGGTCGTCACGGGGATCTCACTTCACACCATGGCAGAACTTCTCGATGACCTTCGTGACCTCGGTCTTGAAGGGGACAAGGTCCCGCCGTCAAAAGAGCTTCCCCTTCCCGCCTTCGATCTGATCCACCGCTTGGACTATGTTCCGATCGTCACCTCCACCGGGTGCCCTTACCGTTGTGAATACTGTGCGAGCCGTTTCTTGAACCCCCGGGTCATCACGCAGGATCCCCACCAGGTTCTCGACGAGATTCTGCGCTGGCACCGGGAGCGCGGGGTGAGCGATT
>Ga0105100_10001731_pt1 | contig 12767 bp, 12 predicted proteins | sample PPLLak12cMay2015_2_FD_87033 | JGI IMG/M metagenome (GOLD analysis project Ga0105100, IMG submission 87033) | Freshwater sediment microbial communities from Prairie Pothole Lake near Jamestown, North Dakota, USA - PPLs Lake P8 Core (1) Depth... | ecosystem: Environmental > Aquatic > Freshwater >... | reverse complement strand
GATTCGGCACTCGATCGCGACGCCCCGGTGCTTGATGTCCTTCTGCCGCAGGTCCAGCGGCTGCCCGCTGGCGATCTTGAGCTGCCACTTGATCAGGTCCTGGCCCGTCACCATCTCGGTGACCGGGTGCTCGACCTGGATGCGAGTGTTCACCTCGATGAAGTAGAACTTCCTGTCCTTGTCGAGAAGGAATTCGACGGTAGCGGCGTTGATGTACTTCGCTTCCTTGATGATCCGCAGAGCCGACTCGCACAGTTGCTGGCGGTCGTGCTCCTCCAGCACGGGACACGGCGATTCCTCGATCATCTTCTGATGACGCCTCTGGATGGAGCAGTCCCTCTCGTAGAAATGCAGGGCGTTGCCTTCCTGGTCGGCGACGACCTGGACTTCCACGTGCCTGGGCTCGACGATGAACTTCTCGAGATAGAGGCTGCCGTTGCCGAACGCCGCCTCGGCCTCGGTGCGGGCCGCGCTGAAAGCCCCTCGCAGGCTGATGTCGTTGTGCACGACGCGCATGCCCCGCCCGCCGCCGCCGGCGACCGCTTTGATGATGATCGGGTAGCCGATCTGGTTGGCGAGCTTGATCGCCTCGGTCTCATCGGCCAGGGGGCCGTCCGAGCCGGGGACGATGGGGACCTTGACCTTCTTCGCGAGCTTGCGGGCCTCGACCTTGTCGCCCAGCAGGCGCATGGCCTCGACCGGTGGGCCGATGAAGATGATGCCGCAGTCCCGGCAGATCTCGGCGAAGTTGATGTTCTCGGCGAGAAATCCGTAGCCGGGATGGATGGCATCGACGTTGGTGATCTCGGCGGCGCTGATGATCCGCGGTATGTTCAGGTAGCTCTCGCTGCAATCGGGCGGGCCGATGCAAATGGACTCGTTGGCCAGCCGGACGTAGTGGGCGTTCCGGTCGGCTTCCGAGTAGACCGCCACGGTCTCGATGCCAAGTTCCTGGCAGGCTCGAATGATGCGAAGGGCGATCTCGCCCCGATTTGCGATGAGGACTCTGGACAGCATTTGACTCACTCAGGCTTGACTCGGAAGAGCGCCTGGCCATATTCGACCGCCTGGCCGTTCTTCACGAGCTTCTCCACAATGGTGCCGCTCACCTCCGCCTTGATTTCATTCATCACCTTCATCGCCTCGATGATGCACACGACCGTTTGCGGGTCCACGTGACCGCCGGTCTCGACGTAGGGCTCGGAATCGGGGCTTGGGGTCTCGTAGAACGTGCCGACGATCGGGGATTTGATCTCGACCGTGCCCTCCGTTGCCGGTTGCTGAGCTGCCGGACCGGCCGGCGCTGGCGCCACGGCCCCCTGTGCAAAGGCCCCGGGCATAGCCGTAAGGATGTGTCCGGCCGCGATCGGCTGCGGGGGCTCCGCCCGCTGGAGCGAAATCCGGTCCTCGCCGTGCTGAATATCGATCTTCACCAGGTCATTCTCCTTCATGATCTGGATCAGTTCCTTGATCCTCTGCACGTCGGCGTCTATGTCAGGCATTGCCGCGTCCTTTCGGATACCGGCCGGGTTATGCATATAGTCCTCGGCAGGTCTCTCCCCGGCGGGGCGACCTCCCGACCGACGGCCAAGTATACCCTCCGTGACCCCCTTTGCAACACAATTCCCCGTGGGCGACGCGCCACGATGAGCGTAAGTCGTTGTCACGCAAAGATTAAGGAGAATCTCGCAAGAATAGTACCTGACCGGCCGGTGATGCAGGTAGAATGAATCGACTACAAAACGCGTGAGATCAACCGTGAACGCGTGGCGGCTCGTTCGTGATGGAGACGTGTCGATGACGGCAAGGTGGCTGCTGGTTTGGGTGCTGCGGATGGCAGGCGCGGCGATGCTGTGCGCCTTGGTGTTCGTGTTCTGTCCGTTCGAGTGGATGCAGGCCATTCACGCTAGGATCGGACTGGGCGAGCTGGGGTATACGCCGGTGCTGAGTTACCTGATACGGACGCTGTCGGCGATGTATGCGTCCATGGGCGCAATTCTTGTGTTCATCTCTCCTGATGTGGATCGGTACCGCGCTCTGATTCGTTTCCTGGGATGGATTTCAATAGTCGGCGGCATGGGCGTCACGGCCCTCGACGCTATCCTCCACCTGCCCTGGCTCTGGACGATGGCCGAGGGCCCATTCACTGTCGCTCTTGGCCTGGTCCTGATTACCCTCACGGCCAGGGTGCCCACGAGGGCGACGGGGATCTGAAGCGACGTCGGTGCGCCGGGCGCGCAAAAAACGCGCCGCGGCACCCAGAGAATGCCGCGGCGCGAATCGTTCGATCATCTGTTGTTGCCGAACTGCTGGTAGACGTGCGTGGCCTCGGTCGCTTCCACCGGCAGAGCCAGCTCGCCTGTGTACATGGTCGCCTTGAACAGGACGTCACCGGCTCGCGCGCCCTTGACCACCACGCGCCACGTCGCTTTGGCCTTGGGCTCAAGCGTGCGAAGCGGAGCGAAGCTGACGGTCTTGCCCATGATGGTCCCGGCGGTCGCGCCGGCGGACGAGACGTATTGCAGCTTCTCATCGAGCATGCAGGCGACGCGGATGTTGCGGTCGGCCGCGGAGCCCTCGTTGGTCACGGTGATGAGGTACGTCGTCGTCGAACCCACCTCGACCGGGTCTTCGAGATCGATCAGGTCCAGTCGCGAAGCGGCGATGCCCGTGATAACCGTCTTGGTCGAGTCCGTCACGGTTTCGGCACAGGAGGCGGAGGCCGAAGCCGTCGCCATGACGTCGCCCTCCTTCGTCGGAGTGTAGGAGACGCGGACCTTCTTGGAGCCGTTGGGCTCGAGGGTGCCGAGCTCCCACATCAGCTTCGACGCGGAGAACTGAGCGCCGGCGGTCGCCTCAATGGCGGTCACGCCCGGCGGAATGATGTCTTCGACGAGGGTGTCCCGCGCGGGACCGTCGCCCTTGTTGAGCACGGTGATCTCAAAGGCCACGGGTCGGCCGAGATACTGACGCTGAGGTCCGGACTTGGTGATGGCCAGAACCGGCTGTCGCACGTTGATGATGGTGTTCTGCGACTCGGCTTTGAGGCCCGAGACGGAGGCGGCCGTCGCCTTGTTGGCGTAGGCGCCGACCTTGGTCGCGCGGAGCTTGACGGCGAATCGGCGCGACTCGCCGGCGACGAGGGTCCCCACATCCAGCGAGATCTTGTCTTTGCCGTCGGCGGTCTGGAGTCCGGCGGGCAGGACGTCGACGATCTGAACGTTCTGAGCTGCCCCGGTCCCTGTGTTCCTGACGACGAAATCGATGGGAATTGTCTCGCACAACAGGGCCTCGGTGGGCACCTCGATCACCAGTTCCAGCGTGGGCTGAACCACCTGGACCACGGCGCAGTCGCGGACGGTGTGAGTGATTGTCGTGCAGTGCTCTAATTGCTTGGCGCCAGTCGCGACGCCGGAGACCTTGATGCTCTTGTTGGCCTTGGGCCCGAGCGAATCGATTTGCCAGACGAGCTTGTTGCCCTCCGTAGAGGTCGCGGTGGGCTCGGAGGCCTTGAAGGTGAATTCCTTGGACAGGGTCTCGGTCAGGATGACGTCGGTGATCACCATGTCGGTCAGGTTGGTCACCTTGATCACATAGGCGAACGGCTGATTGAGGCGGACCTCCTCCGGCATGGTCTTGTCGACCTGGATGATGCCGTAGTCAGGTCTCGGATAGATCATGGAGAAGGCGTGCCCGCCCATCTCGCTGACGGCCACCAGGGCGGTGCCCAAACCCACGGGTTTCTCACGAGAGCTGACCGAAGTGGCCGAGCTTGGCGCGACCGGCTGGAGCTCCTCGATGGAGGCGGTGACTACGTCCTGCGGCCGGCCCGATGCGGTTGCGGCCCCGGAGGCGGCGTCGGCGTCCGCGGCGGGTCCCTCGGTGTCCTGTGGCGCGACCGCCGGTGCGGGCTTGAGGTTCCTACCCCAGAAGTAGCTGCCTGAGGAAGCTGCGACAGTGCCTTGGGTGCTGTCTTCCCGCTGGGCCTGGCCGGTGCTCCTGCAACCTGCCAGGAGCATGGCAAGGACGAGTAACAGACTGATCCGCACCTTCTTCATCACACCGCTCCTTTCACATCGTAGAGCTATATCGGTTGCAGACTCAACCCATCGGCCCTTTGAAGGGCAAGAGGCCGGGCTGCAACAGCAAGAGATTCGAGGAATGCCTGACGTTTCCGTCTTTGTGGCTGGTGGTTGGACACCCCTTCCTCTGCTGCCGCAGAGAGTGCTTTGGCCTGCTTCGGCGGCTCTGGCACTGTACTGATTTAGGCAGCCAATACACTGAAAGCGCTGCTTTCCAATATAAAATATACGATAGGCTGGTAACGGCGAAAAGCCGGTACTCCCACCAATGTTCACCTAAGTATACCATCTTACCCATGTTCAAGTCAAGACTTATGTGCTGACAAACCAGGATGTCCGAGGTCTTCAAGAGCCAAGGTCCGGTATCCCTTGTGCGAGTTGTCGGGCCCGAATGAAGGTTACAAGCCAGGCCTGGGGCGATGTCTGTGAAAATGCTTGCATTGGTCCTGTCGGGCGGCTATGTTGCGGAGCATCCGGGTGGTTACGTGCACCGATGCCGCGGCCGTTGCCGGCAAGCAGGCAGATGACGCCCGTGTTGCTGAAAATGGCGTGATTATTGGTCCGTGCCGCTGCCTTCAAATGGACTTGTTGACTCGCGGATGCAGGATTCATCTACCGGCTCCCTGTTCGCCACGAGGGTATGGAGGCCGCCTTGAAACGGTGCGATTTCGATCGGTTGGTGTCTGAGAGGGTTCTCATCGCCGACGGGGCCATGGGGACCATGCTGTACGAGCAAGGGGTTTTTCTCAATCGTTGCTTTGACGAGCTGAACCTGAGCGACCCGCTCCTGGTTCGGAAAGTACACACGGAATACATCCAGGCTGGCGCGGATTTCATCGAGACCAATACCTTCGGGGCCAACCGGCTCAAGCTCTCCAAGTATGGCCTGGCCAGCGAGGTCCGGCAGATCAATGGTGCGGGAGTCAGAATCGCGAAAGAGGCGGCCGGGGGCAGGGTGCTGGTGGCCGGGTCGATAGGCCCACTGGGCCGCGAGCTGACCGAGTCCGGGCCGATCAGCCGTCGCGAGGCGGAGGAGGTCTTTCGCGAGCAAGCCGCGGCGCTCGTCGATGCGGGGACCGACCTGCTGATCCTGGAAACCTTCCTCAGTGCCGAAGAACTGGTGATTGCCGTCCGGGCCGCGAGGGAATTGGCGGACGTACCCATCATCGCTCAAATGACCGTCAACGAGAACGGCGAGACCGTGTACGGCGAGCCGATCGAGCAGGCGATCATGCGAGTCAGCCGCGAGCCGGCGGCGTCGGCGGTCGGCCTGAACTGCTCCATCGGACCGTCGGGGATGCTGAGCAGTCTCGAGCGAATCCGGCCGGTCACGACCAAGCCCATCTCGGTTCAGCCGAACGCCGGCATGCCCAGACAGGTCGAGGGAAGACAGCTCTACATGTCCACCCCCGAGTACATGGCCGAGTACGCCAAGCGATTCTTCGAGAAGGGAGCGAGAATCATCGGCGGCTGTTGCGGGACGACCCCGAACCACATCCGTGAAATCGTCCGGGCCGTCTGCTCGATTGACAAAGCGATGAGTCGCCCGACGATTTCGGTGACGGCCGGTCCGACCAGCGCGGCGGCGCCTGTGCTCAAAGAACCCAAGCCGCTCGCGGAGAAATCTCGTCTTGGCGCGAAGCTTGCGGCGCGGGAGCCGGTCTCGCTGATCGAGCTGACGCCGCCTCTGGGCGTGGATGTGTCGTCCGTTTTGAACAAGGCCAGGCTCTGCGGCCAGGCCGGGATCGATGCGATCAACATTCCCGACGGGCCGCGCGCGAGTTCACGGCTCTCACCGATGGTGACCGCTGTGCGCATTCAACAGGAGGCCGGCATCGAGACCATCCTGCATTTCTGCTGTCGCGACCGCAACCTGATCGGCATGCAGTCGGACCTCCTGGGGGCCTTTGCCATCGGCCTGCGCAATCTGCTCATCATCACGGGCGACCCGCCGAAGCTGGGCGAGTATCCCAATGCCACCGGCGTGTTCGACATGGATTCCATCGCTTTGACCAGCGTCGCTCGCAACCTCAATCGCGGGGTCGACATCGGCGGCAGCGGCATCGACCCGCCCACGTCGCTGGCCGTCGGCGTCGGAGCGAACCCTGTCGCCAGCGACCTGCCACGCGAGATCGAGCGTTTTCGTCAGAAGGTGCTCGCGGGCGCGGAGTTCGCGATCACCCAGCCGGTGTTCGACGCGGACAGCCTGCTGCGGTTCCTGGAGGCGATCGAGGAGTTCCGTATTCCGGTGATCGCGGGGATCTGGCCGTTCACGAGTTTCAAGAACGCCGAGTTCATGGCCAATGAAGTCCCCGGCGTCGTGGTTCCGCCGCGGCTGCTGGAGCGAATGAACGAGGCGGTGACGAAAGAACGGGGGCGCGTCCTGGGCGTGACGATCGCGCGGGAGCTGGTGGCCGCTATCCGGCCCCACGTGGCAGGCTTCGCCGTCAGCGCGCCGCTGGGCAACGTCAAAACGGCCCTGGCTGTGCTGGGCAAGATGGATATCAGCGAAATTGGATAAAGGCTGAAAGTGCCTGCGCAACGGCTTATGAGTTTCTGCCACAGAGGACACAGAGACTGTGGATGAAGGCAAGAAGTGAAGAAGGTCGGAACGCCACGCTCGGTCCCCGCCTTCTTACCCTCTTACCTTCCTGCCTTCTCTTCTCTGTGACCTCTGTGGCCCATTTGCTCGTGAGGTTCTTATGAGTCAACAGGCATCTGGGAACGGGCTGGAGGTGACGCTGGTGGCCATCACTCCCGATCCGGAGAGGGTGATCGAGCAGGCCGGAAGGACTTGTTACCAGAGCTACGACAAGATCGGCGCCCAGTCGCACCGCGACTTCATCCAACGCCTGATCCAGATGGGCCACGAGTCGCCCCTGGAGCACGCGTATGCGACCTTTCGCATCCGCAATTGCTCCCGCGCGATGACCCATCAGCTTGTCCGCCACCGGCTCATGGCCGTCTCGCAGCAGTCGCAGCGATACGTCGATGAGGAGAGCTTTCATTACGTCGTGCCGGAGACGATTCCCGCGGCGTTCGTCGAGTACTTCCACCAGGACATGGCGGCCATTCAGCAGATGTATCGCAAGTGGCGGCAGCGCGGCCTCAAGAAGGAAGACGCCCGCTTCGTGCTGCCCAATGCCTGCGTCAGCGAGATCATGGTCTCGGCGGACTTCCGGGAATGGCGGCACATCTTCAAGCTCCGCCTGTCGCCCAAGGCCCAATGGGAGATCCGACGAGCCTGCGGCATGATGCTGGCCATCCTCAAGGAGCAGGCCGAAGCCTGCTTCAGCGACCTCGTCCTGGATGGACAGTGACGCCGGCGCAGTGGCGGTCGCGGGCCTCAGCGGATTTCCAGACCCAGGAGGGTCATGTCATCTACCTCGGCGGGGTCAAGCGGGCGGTTCTTGGCGAGCTCAGTCAGCTTGTCGACGATCTCCGTGATCGAGGCGTCGTTCATGGCCAGCAGCTCATCGGTGAATCTGAATTGCTCGCTGCCGATGTTGCGTCCGATCACGGATTCGGCCCCGTCGGAATAGAGCAGGAGTCGGTCGCCGGCCTCGAGCTGGACGGTGTGCTGGACGAACTCCGCATTGTCGAAGACGCCGAGCAGCGACCCGCGGGTCTGGAGCTGTTGGGGCGGCTGGCCGCGGTGGAAGAGGATGGGATACGGATGACCCGCCCGGGCGAACGTCAGGTGGCGCGTCCAGATGTTGAGCAGGCAGTAGCAGCAGGTGGCGAACTGGTAGCCGGAGAGTTTCTGGCCGAGCATCTTGAGGTTCAGGTTCTTCACGACCTCGGCCGGCGTGAAGATTCGGTACTTGTTGCCGATCGTCTCACGCATGGCCATCGCCTGCTTGATGAAGATGGTCAGCAGGGCGGCGGGCATGGAGTGCCCCACGGCGTCGGCTAAGTAGAACCCGATGTGCTGCTCGTCGATTCGTGCGACATCGTAGATATCGCCTGAGACCCACTCGGCCGGCGTGAAGCTGACGGCCCACTGGGCCTCATTGCAGTCCGGCAGACGCGCCGGCAGGAAGTCTCGTTGGACGAGACCCGCCAATCGCAACTGCTCCGTCAGGTTGTCGAGGGCGTCGGCGGCTCCAGGTTGTCCGGCCGTCCTGTTGCTCCGGAGACGCTCGGACGCGTCGGCCAGAATCGAGGACTTCACCGCGATTCCGGCGTCGGGGCCCTTACGATAGGCCAGGTTGACGCTGATCTGGGCCCAGAAGTCATCGAGCGGCATGGAGCTTGGCCCCTGGGTCTGGTTGCGATCAGAGGCCGGCACAGAGGAGCCATCAATGGCCGGCGTGACGGGTCGGGTCAGGAGGATGGTTCCGATGTTGTCTTTTTCGAGGCATTCCATGATCCGGCCAAGCTGAGGGTTCTGTGAAGTGTTCAGGCCCTCGGCGTCGATCACGACGGTTCCGATCAGGTCGGGCCGGCTGTGGATTGTCAGATGGCTGGTCAGCGGAAGCAGGCGGTGGGTCAGCTTCTTCTGGCGGAACAGTCGCTTGATTTCCGGGGGCAGGTCGGTCTTATCGGACAAAAACACCACATCCGTGAAACCGTCCGGGACCTTGATATTCTCTCGTGCCTGCATTTTTCCCATAGAAGCCGCTCTGTTTGTTGCTGCGCCGTGCGCATCCGACAGGCAGTGACGACAGACATACTGTCGTCCTGTAGAGCGTGCCACTTTGGGAGTCTGTCTCTTTTTTCGCGGTTCTTCAGGCGAAAATGGCGGAGCCGATACGCAGGATGGTCGCCCCTTCCTCGATGGCGATCTCATAATCCGAGCTCATGCCCATGCTCAGCTCCGTAAATTGCTCGCCGACGATTTTCTCGCCTCGCATCTCGTAGTAGAGCTCGCGGGCGCGGGTGAAACAGGCCCGTATGATGTCCGTGTTGCGGGTCAGCGGCGCCATGGTCATCAGCCCGATAAGCTTGAGATTGGGCAGGGTTTCGATCTGCTCGGCCAGATGTGTGGCGGCCCCGACGGGCACGCCGTATTTCTGTGGCTCGTTCGAGGTGTTGACTTGGAGCAGGATTTTCGGACTCAAATTCACCTTGGCGGCCGAGTTGCTGATCTCCTCGGCCAGCCGAAGCGTGTCCACAGAATGGACCAACTCGACCATCGGCAGGACCTGGCGGACCTTGTTGCGCTGGAGGTGCCCGATCATGTGCCAGTGGACCTCCTGGACAACGCCGGCGCCGGCTTCCTGCTGAAGGAACTCGCTGACCTGCGTCGCGACCTTCTTCAGTTGCTGCACTCGGTTCTCGCCGAAGTGGTTGTAGCCGAGGCGGAGGACCTCCTTGATCGGTTCGAAATCGGCCGACTTCGTCACGACGACAAGCCGGACATCACCGCGTTCTCTACCCGAGCGGGCACAGGCTGCGGCGATAGTCTGTTCAACACGCGCCACCCTGTCCGCAAGTTTCAGCGTTTGCATCAGTCGTGTGCCACAGATCAAAGCATTCCGTTACTTTGCATCAACGTACCCACCAGAAATGCCAGTTTATGGCCCTGAAGGCCCGGTTACAAGTGCGCAAACGCAAAATTGTCGCTGGCCGACTCAAAACAGGCCATCCGCACAGCCGGTCGCGTCTCCCAACAGTCTGCGTAACAGCTTGTCGCGACACAACTTATCACGCGAAAGGTGTCCTGACGGGCCGAAAAATGCAAAAAAAGCAGGCTTTTGTCTTGCATTCCATGTACCCCCGGGGTATAATAGCCGAGGAATGGGGTGGGAGGTTCACCCTGGAGCAGGTAGTCTATTCGGGCTCATTTGACATACGAACGGGAAGGGTACGTTAGTCTTTCTGGAATCATAAGAGTAAAGGTCTATCAATAGTTTAAACCTCGGCGAGGCAGCGTGGTCCACCGGTCTCCCCCCCAGCCGGTCCCACCACCTCGCCATTTTTATTCTGTCCTGCAGCCCACGCCTGCGACACCCTGCCAATCTCAGTCATTGCTGGGCCTCCGCGTAGGAAGAGCGCGCTGTTCTCAGGTACACTCCCAATCCGATGAAGAGCAGAACCGATAGCAGGCCCATGCCGGCGCCGTAGAGGAATGTCACCTGGGGTGAGAATCGCTCCCACAGCCAGCCCGCCAGAAGTCCGCCTGGCAGGGCGGCCATGCCTGTGGCCGTGTGGAATGTCCCCAGCGCCGTCGCCTTCAAACCTTCGCGGGCCAGGTCGGCGACAAGGGCTCGCTGTGTACCGTCGATGGCCGCCTTGTACCCGCCGTACAGAGCAAACAGAATCACGAAAGCCGGAGGCGTACTGAAGACGGCGAAGCCGGCCGCGGTCAGAGCGAACAACAGGTAGCCGAACACGATCACCTTTTCCCGACCGATCTTGTCCGAGAGGATGCCCAGCGGCGCCGCCAAGAGGGCGTAAACGACGTTGAACATCGCGTAGAGCAGGATAGGAGCCGCCTGCGAGAACCGGCCGGGGAACAGCGTGTTGGCTTTGAGCACGAAGAACATGTAGCTGAAGTTCCCGAAGGCGAAGAGGCTCGCGACGAGGATGAATAGTATCAGAGGCGCCGGCAGGGAGGCCAGGCCCAGCTTCAGCGTGACTTTCTGTGGCCGGCCCTGCGGCTCGGACACGAAACGGATCGGCAGCAACGCGGCAAAGCCGATGATTCCCGCGATCAGGATGATGTTTCGAAAGCTCAGTTGCAGGAACCAGAACAGGACGAAGGCGACGAGCGTGCCCAGGACGGCGCCGGCGGTCTCCAGCGACCTGTGAATGCCGAATCCCTTGCCTCGCTCGCTCGTCATGGACTCGGCGATGATGGCGTCGCGAGGCGCGGTCCGCAGGCCCTTGCCGATGCGCTCCAACCCCGAGAACAGAACCGCGCTGGGCCATGTCCTCGACAGCGCCAGAAGGAGCTTGAAGATACTGGATACAAAATAACCGCCATAGACGAAAATCTTCCGCTGGCCGGTCTTGTCGGACCAGTAGCCGAAGAAGATCTTGAGGATATTGGAGACGGCGTCGCGAAAGCCTCCGAGCAGTCCGACGGCCTCGCCGCCGCCGCCCAACGACTGGAGGAACATCGGCAGGATCGGCATGATCATCTCGCTGCTCAGGTCATTCAGAAAGCTGACGATGCTCAGCAGGATGATGTTCGGAGAAATCCCTTTGCGAGGCTTGTCTCCCATGATGGTGTTGCCCGAGGCGGCGATCCGCCGTGATGATTACTCTCCCTGCACCTGGACGATCACCCGCCGGCTCCGCGGGCCGTCGAACTCGCAGAAGTAGATGGCCTGCCAGGTGCCCAGAACGAGGCTGCCGTCCTTAACGAGGACCTGCTCGCTACAGCCGACGAGCGAGCTTTTGCAGTGCGCGTCGGAGTTGCCTTCGTCGTGGCGAAAGCCGGGATTCGATCTCGGCACAATCTCATCGAGGGCCAGGAGGAGGTCGTGAACGACGGACGGATCGGCGTTCTCGTTGATCGTGATGGCGGCGGTGGTGTGGGGACAGAACACCGTGACGCTGCCATTGGCGACGCCGGACAGATGCACGATTGCATCCACCTGGCTGGTGACATCGACCATCTCCGTCCGACCCCGCGTACTGACACGAAATTCCTTCTGGACAATCTTCATGGCGTCTATTGCATCCTGCTCAGCACTCTCTTCAATTCGGCAATAAGCGGCGGGATATCTTCCGTCGAGGTCTTCCACACAACATCGAGGTTGATGGAGAAATAGGCATGAATCAATCGATTCCTCATGCCGATTATGACGGGCCAGGGGATCTCCCGGGTGCCGGCGCGAGTGTCCTCGGAGACCTGTGCTGCCGCTTCACCAATGATCTCAAGCAGATGGACAAGCGAGTGGACCAGCTTGCGATCATGGTCTAAGTCTTTCCTCGCTGACGACCGCACGTACTGCTCGATTTCGAGAGCGGCGTCGAGCATGTGCTGCAGCCTTACCTGATCGTCAGGCCTGATACTGAAGCTCGGCATTAGCCATAACCTCGTCGCGGAAGTACTGACTCAGGTCATCAGGAGTGCGCAAATCGACTTTTCTGCCGAGGGTCTCCGTAAGCTCCATCTCCATTCGGATAATGGAGAAGAGACCTGGTGTGTGGTCTGGCTCAAACTCCACCAGCAAGTCGATATCGCTGTCCGGTCGCAACTGGCCGCGAATGGCGGATCCGAACACGGACAGCTTCTTGATATGGTGTCTCCGGCAGAAGGCAACCAGTTGATCCCTTGATATCCTTTGTTCGAGCGAATAGCCCAATTCTGCAAACCTCAAATAGCGACACGACGAATTCTCACGCAGCGTTATAGAGCTATAGTATCACATTCACATTTGATCAACAACGGCGATTCCCAGCAGTTGGCTCAGGCCGTGCTTGATCGTCTCGGCGGTCAGGTCGCACAATCGCAGCCGCGTCCACTGCTTATCGGTCGGGGCGGCGAGGACCGGGCAGTTCGCGTAGAACGTGCTGAACTTCTGCGCAAGCTCGAAAAGATACATGGTCAAATAGTTGGGCCGGTAGTCGACGGCGGCCGATTGTATCGCCTCGGCGTAACGAATGAGATGCTTGGCCAGATCCATCTCGGCTGGCTCGGTAAGGCTCGGTGCCGTGCGCTCCGCAGGCGGGGTCCCTTTAGTACTCAGGAAGTCCCGGAAGCGCTGGATCGACTTTATCCTTGCGTAG
>Ga0105100_10001730_pt1 | contig 12768 bp, 10 predicted proteins | sample PPLLak12cMay2015_2_FD_87033 | JGI IMG/M metagenome (GOLD analysis project Ga0105100, IMG submission 87033) | Freshwater sediment microbial communities from Prairie Pothole Lake near Jamestown, North Dakota, USA - PPLs Lake P8 Core (1) Depth... | ecosystem: Environmental > Aquatic > Freshwater >... | reverse complement strand
CTATATCAATTCGAAAATACCTGCTCTCTCTGCGACAGGCTTCACCTCCCTGTGGTTGCCCCCGGTGCATAAAGCCGCCAACCTGGATGGCCTCTCGATGGGATATGACCCTTATGATTATTACGACCTGGGAGAATTTGATCAGAAGGGTGGGAAAAAAACCTGGTTTGGTTCTAAACAAGAGCTACTTGACCTGATCGCTTCAGCCCACCAATCTGGACTCACGCTTCTCGCAGACATGGTGATCAATCATAATTCGGGAGCCGATGCACTCGAGTGCATTCCAATTTCAGAACAGGAACGCTGGACCTTATTCCAGCCGAAAAGTAATAGATTTCCGCGCAATTGGGAATGCTTTCACCCCAATATGTACGAATCATGGGATGAGAATACATTCGGAGCCATGCCCGATCTTTCGCATCGCAATCCCTATGTTTTCAGTGAGATAATTCAGCTCTCCCGCTGGTTGATCGAGGAAATTGGTTTTGATGGCTTCCGATTCGATTATGTCAAAGGCTATGGAGCTTCCACTGTAGCAGCCATCCAGGAATATCGCTATATACGCGCGGGCCAGCCATTTAAGCCCTACGGCGTGGCTGAACATTGGGACAGTGCACAGGCTATCGAATACTGGGTCAACGTAACAAACTTCTCCAACTCCAATCCGGTTGACGCCTTTGATTTCCCTCTACGGGAAATGCTCAAAGCGCTTTGCGATCAGTATGGCTTCAGCTTGCGCAGCTTCTCCACCTGGGACACCCTGCTCAAAAAGCAGCCCCACACAACCGTCACTTTCGTCGAAAATCACGACCTGCGCGACGAGGGGCGTCCAATCATTCATGACAAGCTTTTGGCATACAGCTTCATCCTCTCCCATGAAGGCTATCCATCCGTGTTCTGGAAGGATTATTTCAATTACAACCTGGCCCTCGAAGGCACTCCAAATGGAATCGCCTCACTGGTCAATACCCACGAAAAATATGCGGCTGGCCCATCGCACACTCTCTGGCTCGACGACGACCTCTACATCATGCAGAGGTATGGGTATGGTGATAAAACAGGACTGGTGTATGTCCTTAATAATCGCGGGGATGGGTGGAATGGCAGACCTGTGACTACCCAATGGAAGGATACAACCTTCGCTCCGGTATCGTGGTGGAGCGCTGCCGATATGTCTCAGCCCTTCAAGCAATTCTCCAACTCCGACGGCCTGGCATATTTTTATGCACCGCCCAGGGGGTATACTGTTTATGCTCCGCAGGTCTGATTGGAATCGGTTCAATTGAAATGACTGGCCATAATGATCTGTCAATTGTCATCCAGGCGGGCGGTCAATCTCGCCGCATGGGCCAGGATAAAGGCCTGGTGCTCTTCCTGGGACAACCGCTGATCTTGCGCCTTGTTGAGCGGTTGCGTCCCCTGGCTGAAGAATTGCTGGTGACCACCAACACGCCGGCAGATTACACCTTTCTGCGTGTCCCCCTGTTTTCAGATCTTGTTCCGCAGCGCGGCGCCCTGGGTGGATTATACACGGCGCTGAGCGCCGCCAGTCTCCCTTTCGTCGCAGTGGTAGCCTGTGACATGCCTTTTATCAATCCTGAGCTGCTGGAGGCCCAATACCAGCGCATCATATCCCGCCAGTCGGATATCTCCATCCTGCACACCGCTGAAGGTTTGGAGCCCTTCCACGCCGTTTACCGCTGCGATGCCTGCCTGCCTCATATCCGCCAGTCGCTGGACGAAGATAAATGGCGGGTAGATGCCTGGTTCAGCCATGTGAAAATCGACTTATTTCGCATCGCTGAGATCCGCCGCTACGACCCCGAATTGCGGAGTTTCTGGAATGTCAATACGCCTGAAGAGCTGCAGCAGGCTGAATTTCTGGCAGCTGGAAAAACTAGCTGATCAGTTCAAGCGCCCGCAGCACGCGCCCTTGATCGGGTTTGGCTCCCAGCTCTTCGAAGTATTTTAGCCCCTCAGCAAATGCCTTGCTTGCTGCGCTTATTTCCCCTCGGCTTTGGGCTGATTTTCCCAGCTCGAGCTTCGTCCTTCCGCACTGCCACCGCGTATCTAGCTTCGTAAAAAGGTTCATTGCCTCCTGAAGGCAGTTTTCAGAGTCTTCAAATTCCCCCCGCAATCGATGCACCGCACCCCAGGCGCGTTTTACAATAGCCAGGTAAAGCTGGTGGCCGTCCCGCTCTGCCAGTTCTTCCAGCAGAGGAGTGTATTTTTCCAGGGTAAATAGGTCTTCGATTTCGCGCGCCGATTCGACCAGCATCATGTACATATCATGATCATGCGCCATCGTACCCCAGCTCACCGGCTGTCCTTCCTTCCCCAGTGCCGCTTCCAGTTTTTGCTTAACCAGAGCGAACTCGCCCTGTGCCTTCAGTGGCAGTGAATTTCAGTAAAACTGGTTGCGCTGCCATTCTTCCGGCTGGCCTGACATGGAAACCATGAATTGATATGATTCTTCACCATAAGTTTTTGATTTTTCACCGTCCCCACGCAACGCGTGGACGCTCGCACTGAGCGCAACTGCAAATCAGGTCGGACCTACGCGCGCGCGGCTGTGACGGCTTTCTATGTCTCGCCACCTTTTCTCAATTTCCAATACGTCATCCCACCTGTCCATCCGGAAATAACAATGTCCCTGTAAACCAAGCGCGGCCACTTGCTGCCCGATATTATGCTGTCCTACAGCCATGACTTCCGTCTCCTGCAGGAGTGGCAGAGCCTTCTGGTATTCACCTACGTACATCAACGCCATTCCGGCGCCGCTCAATGCTTCCATGCGTTCGACGCCATCCTCGACCCGCAGGTCTTCACTGACCTGCAACCGTCGTTGGGCAACCGAGGTATGATCGCGCATCAGGCTGCGCCCGTCCAGCACGTTTGCCAGCGCACCCAGCGCCCGTGCCAGGACGGCCGGGGTGTCCATCTGCTCTGCAATCTCCACCGCGCTTTGGGCATATTCCTGCGCCTTTTCCCATTGTGGTGGATCCTGGTTGCGCCAGGCATCGAATGAAAGCGCTGCCAGCGCCCGTACTCTTTCCGGATTGGATAGCTCAACCGGAGCTGCCTCCAGGTCCTTTTCAAGTTTTTCGCGCGATTGCACCGAGATTGTCCGGGTCTGGCGGTACGAGTCCAGGTCCATATTCCACTTCGCCTCGCTCGAACACTGCACGATCTTGCGTCGCAGGCGTAAGAGAGATGACTGGTCAGGTGTTTCTTGCATTTCCAGCAGATCAACGGACTGGTTGTAAATGGTGATCGCCTGGAAAAGGTCTCGCTGCAAATGGTAAATATCCCCTAATTCTTCATACAGGATAATTCTTCCATCCGTCCAGCTCTCTGTCTCAGCCATGCTCAGCGCTGCATTCAGGTTGAGCGCTGCTTCCTCATACGCAAACAGGTTCGCAGCCTGTTTCGCTGCCAGCCGGGTATATTCGATTGCCTTTTCGGGCGCTCCTGCCAGGGAAAAATGGTGCGCCAGCAAACCATAAAAAGCTTCCAGTCGATCGGCATACAGCTCTTCGATCGCCTCCCCGACCCGCTTGTGAAAATTGCGGCGGTTTTTCAATAATATCGTGTTGTAAACTGCCTCCTGGGTCAGCGGGTTGCGGAATGCATATTCCAGCTCTGGCATGCGTGAAGCCTCGCGAATCATCTCCAGCCGCAGAAGTGTGCTTAAGTGTTTATCCAGCTCCTGGCTGGCCAGGTCGACCTCTTGCAGGACGCGATGGTAAAATGTCCTGCCGATCACCGACGCGACCTGCAGCGTGGCTCGGGTAGCCTCTTCCAACCGGTCCAGGCGCGCCGAGAGCAGCGATTGCAGGTTATCTGGAATTTCAAAATCCACCTCTTCTCCCCCCGCTTTCCAGTACTTCAGCATCTCACCGTTAACCTCGCGCATCTCCGAGACTACTACCCCGCTTTCGATCAAGGTTCGCACAAGTTCTTCGATGAAAAACGGGTTCCCTCCCGACTTTTCGAGGACGACACCCCTCAGCTGTTTGGGAATATCCGCGATCGCCAACAAGCGGCTCAACAGCTCATTGCTTTCCGCCTCCGTCAGGGGTTGCAGAGCAATCTCCGAATAGCGGTACAGCAACTCCGCATCCGCGGTTTCTTTTATCTGCCAGGAAGGAGCCTGCCTCTCATTGCGCATGATGAAAATAAATGCCACCGGGATCTCTCCGGTGATCGGCAACAGCTGCCGCAGCAGTTCGATCGATGCTGAATCGCTCCAGTGCATATCCTCGAAAACCAGGACTGTGGGTTGTCCTTCGAATTGTGCCTTCATCCAGACCTGCATAGCATTTAACAGCTCTGCTCTGAAGGTCTCACCCTCCTGCACAGGCTTCGGCTGCCCGTTTTCAAATCCGAAAATTGCTTCGATAAATTGAATTGCCTCTCGGCCGTTTTCTTCACCTGGCTCAAAAATCGGAAGGAGTCTTTCACGGAATTCCTGCAGGGGTGCATTCATGTCGACGTCGTACACGCTCTTTATCAGCCTCTGAAATAGCCCATAAGCCTGGTTGGACTCATAAGAAAGGCTTGTCGTTTCATACCACTTCACCCCAGAGAAGGGCTGCGCTTGGAAAATCGTTTGCGCTTCGCTCACCAGTCGGCTCTTGCCCACACCAGCTTCTCCCAGGATGCACACTATCCGTCCCAGCCCTTGATTCAGATCAGCCAGCACCTTGCGCAGCGCTTCCAGTTCCCCCTGCCTGCCGACCATCTCGACCTCCAGCCCTTCGATCCCGCGCGTCCGGCGGGTGACCGCCATTCGCCCCACCACCTGGTAGGCTGGCACTGGCTCTGACTTTCCCTTTACCTCTACTTCTCCCAGGTGCTCAATTTCGAACAGGTTCCTTACCAGTTTATAAGTGTCATGAGCAATCCGCACGCTGCCTGGAGTTGCGCTCTGTTCCATGCGCGCCGCCAGGTTGATCGCGTCACCGATCGCCGTATATTCCATCTTCAGATCAGACCCCACATTACCGACCACCACCATACCGGTGTTGATCCCTACCCGCACATTCAGGGCAATCGCCTGCTCCTGCCTGATCTTCCCCCGGTATTCCTGTATCCCTGCGATGATGTCCAGCCCTGCCAGAACTGCCCGCTGCGGGTCGTCTTCATGCGCAATCGGAGCGCCGAAAAATGCCAGGATCCCATCCCCCATCAGGCGTGCAACCGTTCCTTCATATTTATAGACTGGCTGGATCATCTGCTCGAAGGCGCCGTTGATGATATCCGTCCATTCTTCCGGATCCAGGTGCTCAGCCGCCGCCGTTGATCCGGTCACGTCGCAGAACAGCATCGTCACCACCCGTCTCTCTCCTACCATCTCACCACTGCTTCGTGCCGCATCCAGCTTGCTGAGCAGCTCGCTGGGGATATATTGCTGCAGCTGGCTGCCTGGAGCTGAAGAAGGTTTGTTGAGTCCTGCAGCAGCCTGGATCGCTTTTCCAGCTGCAATCCTCGCGGGCTGGCTGCTATCTCGATCAGTCCCGGTCCCTTTCCATGTCCTCACAGCTGGCAGGGAAGAGCGTTTGTCTGCATAGAAAAATTGCCTGTCTGCGTTTTGGGACTTCCACCAGCTGTAGCCGGGAGGCTCGACCAGCATCAATCCGCAGTTATCGCAAAAATACATCTCCTGGTTCACAGCGAATTCACAGCGTGGGCAGTGTTCTTCTAGCAGCGTTCCGCAATTCCGGCAGTAATTTGCCTCTTCGCGGTTGCTCGCCTGGCACAGTCTGCAGGTCTTGCTGGTGTTATCCATTATCCGCAGTCCCGGCTCTCTTCATTGCCCAGTAAACGAAAACGATCGAAATGAGCAGCAGGAGCGCCATCACCGACCAGCGCAGGAGCGGGGGGAACCCTGTAGTTGCAAAGCCGATCAACGGGATTCCGAGCACCAGGACTGGCAGCACGAATAGAATGGATCGGGCCTTACGCTGCATTTGAACCACCTGGTCTTGATCATAGTTGCTGTCTTCCAGCTCAGCATAGGATTCCTGGAATTCAGTCCTGCTGCCGATGGCTTCGGCCGACAGGATTGTCGGCACCCGTCCATTCAGATAGTACACCCGGTATTCTTCACCTTCGACAAATGAAACCAGCTGTTCTTCGGTCAGCAGTCTCAGCTTTTTTGTTCCGATCCGCAGCTCAAAATTCGCTTGCTCGGCCTCGATTTTCCCCCATTTTGCAGTACCTTCCGCTGCGCTGATCTGTTTTTCCCTGGCTGCAGTCATGTACCGTAAGCTGATCAACACACCCACCAGGATCGCGATCCCGACAGCAGCAGCCATGACAAGTAAGGTTGTGCCGTTACCATTCAGGTCGCCAGTCACTCCCGCTGGCCGGTTCATGAAAAGGATCACTCCCAGGCTGCCGATCATTACAAATATGAACACACCCACTGCAAGCCACATGTTGGTTCCGGCCGCACGCTGGCGGGCCTGCTGGCGAGAAGAGAGCTTGCCCTGGCGGTTTGCATTGAGATCCGTCGCTGAGAAGAAAAATGTCGCCTGCAGCAATCTATTGAGATCACTCATCCGAACTCTCCATGTAGGCTTTAACTTCCGGTTCAGACTATAAATTCGGTCTAAATAATCCTAAATTATATCAACAATAGGCGGATTTTAGTCATCGCCTAAGTGATTATTTTAGCGGGTGGCTATTCCACCCAGGGCTTCACGTAATCTATGAATTTCGTCAAGGGTGTTGTAATGCACCGGGCCTACTCGCACCATTCCCCCCTTATCCTCCAATCCCAGCCTCTCCGTCACCGCTAGGGCGTAATAATTTCCATCCCACACATAAATCCCGGCCTTATCTAGCTCCTCCGCCACTCGGCGTGGGTGGTTGTCCTGCAGGGTAAAGCTCACCGTCGGCACCCGTTCTCCCAGGCGCTTCCTGTCCCGTAATCCATAAATCGCAACTCCAGGCGTCTCTTCCAGCACATCCAGCAGCAGTCGCGCCAGCTCGAATTCATAGCTGCGGATGGCGCTCATGGCCTGCTTCAGCCTCAACCGCCGCCCCTGGAAGTCGCTGTCAGGAGACTTCAGATACTCACCGCCGAAAGTCCCCCCCAGCCATTCCAGGTATTCGATCACGCCCAGCACCCCGGCTATCCCCTCGTGATTCTGCGTGCCGGTCTCGAATTTTCCCGGCGGCTCATCTGAGGCCGGGCGCACATTGTACGCTTTCAACCTCTCCAGGTGCTCCATTTTCCCATACAGGATCCCCTGGTGCGGGCCAAAAAATTTGTACGAGGAGCACACCAGGAAATCGCAGTCCAGGCTCTGTACGTCGATCGGTCCATGCGGGGCGTACTGCACGGCGTCGACGTACACCAGCGCTCCCGCTTCGTGCGCCCAGCGTGTGATCTCCTTGACCGGGTTGATAGTTCCCAGGGCATTCGAAGCATAGCCCACTGCCACCAACCTGGGCTTCTCTTCGAGAGCTATGTGCAGGTCTTCCAGGTTCAGCGTGCCGTCTTCGGGGTGAAAATCCACCCATATCACCTGTACACCGCGCTCTTCAGCTGCCAACACCCAGGGGGAGATATTGGCGTCGTGATCCAGGCGTGTCACTACGATCTTTTCGCCCGGCTTCCACTCCCGCGCCAGCGAGCGGCTGATGTGCAGCGTCAGGCTGGTCATATTGGCGCCGAAGATAATCTCCCGCCCGCTTTTAGCGTTCAGCAGGTCTGCCATAGCCTCGTGCGCCTGCTCCAGGATCGCGTCCGATTCCCGGCTTGTAGCGAAAGCGCCTTCGTGGTTGGCATTATTTTCTATCAAATAGCTCTCGATGCGCTTCAACGAAGGGCGGGCGATCTGCGTACCACCCGGGGCGTCTAAGAAGACAGCCGGACGAGCAAGTGCAGGGAACTGGCTGCGGACAGCGGCTAGGTCAAACACAATCCCTCCCGATCAATCTTAAATTAAATGCTAGACGCCAAGGTGAGGGGGGCACCCTGGCGTCTAGCATTGTGAATTTTAGCATAATTCCATAGAAAATCAAGTAATAATTATATTAGTTTCATAATTCTTTAAGGCGCCCCAGGCGGGAGTCGAACCCACAACCTCGGCCTTAGGAGAGCCTCGCTCTATCCTTTGAGCTACTGGGGCACATTTGCGATTCTACCATCTCTCGTTCGTGGTTGTACATTGAAATGCACGCCTGAAAACAATAGCCCGCTCAAGCGGGCTAATCTCCTTACCTTCTCCAATCCACTTCAGTGGATTTCTTATTTCAGGCTGCGAAATCATTCGTAGCCTGGCCGGACTCCGAATTCATCTTCCTCCTAATCCAGCCTCCCGGTCGCGATCGCCCTCTTTACCTCCCCGATCGCCTTCGTCACCTGGATTTCGCGCGGGCAGGCCTCCGTGCAGTTGAAAATCGTATGGCAGCGGTACACCCCGAACTGGTTGTTCAGGATGCGCAGCCTCTCCCCTCCCGCCCGGTCGCGGTCGTCGAAGATGAAGCGGTGCGCCGCCACGATCGCTGCTGGACCAACATACTCGTCGCTTCCCCAGAAGGACGGGCAGGAAGTGGTGCAGCACGCGCACAGGATGCACTTGGTGGTGTCGTCGAAACGCTCCCTGGCTTCCGGGCTCTGCAGCCTCTCCTGTCTGGGGGTCGGCTCGTCGTTCACCAGGAACGGCATCACCGAGCGGTAATGTTTAAAGAACGGCTCCATGTCCACGATCAGGTCTTTCACCACCGGCAGGCCCATGATCGGCTCCACCACGATGCGCGAGCTGTGCAGGTCCTTCACCAGCACCTTGCACGCCAGCCGGTTGTGACCGTTGATGCGCATGGCATCCGAGCCGCAGATGCCGTGTGCGCAGGAACGACGAAAAGAAAGCGTGCCATCATTATTGCCCTTGATGTACTCAAGGACATCCAAAACTCGGTCGTGAGGGTCGGCTTCGACCTTGTAGCGGTCAAAGTGGGGTTTCTTGTCTTTTTCCGGGTCGTAGCGAAATATTTTGAGTGTGATCTGCATGGCAGCCTCCCGTGATCAATAAACCCGTTCTTTTGGCTGGTACTTCGTGATCATGACCGGCTTGTAAGCGAGCCTTATCTTCCCATCTTCCGTCCAAGCCAGGGTGTGTTTCAGCCATTCCAGGTCGTCGCGCTTGGGATAATCCTCGCGGGCGTGCGCCCCGCGGCTTTCCAGGCGTGCAATCGCCGAGACGGTGGTCACCTCCGCCAGCTCCAGCAGGTTTCCCAGCTCCCAGATGTTCAACAGCTCAGTATTGAAAACCTTTGTGTTGTCGGGCCTCCTCACGTGCTTGATTCTCTCTTTCAGCTCGCGCACTTTCTCCAGCGCTTGCTGCATCCCTGTTTCGGTCCTGAAAACACCCACATGGTCGAACATCACGCTCTTCATCTCGTTGCCGATCGTGTAGGCTTTCTCTTCCCCGTCGCTGTTGCGGATATCTTCCAGCTGCTGCCTGCCGAAATCGGTCGCATCTGGCGGCAAAACCTGGAACGCAGCCCCGTTCGCGAATTCTGCCGCCCTCAGCCCGGCATATTTGCCGAACACGATCAAGTCCAGCAGGGAGTTGGTGCCCAACCGGTTCGCGCCGTGCACGGAGACGCAAGCCACCTCTCCGGCCGAATACAAACCCGGCAATACCGTGTTCTGCTCGTCGATCACCACCTCGCCGAATTTATTGGTCGGGATGCCTCCCATCGCGTAGTGGGCGGTGGGCTGCACCGGCATAGGCTGCGACACCGGGTCGACGCCCAGGTAAGTACGGGCGAAATCCACGATGTCTGGCAGCTTATTCAATAATTCCTCACCGGTCACCCGGTAAGGTGTCCCATCCGATCGCTTGCGTCCGTCGGCAGTTGCGTATTTGTTCACCGTCTCCGGACGCATGTCCAGGTACAGGTAGCGCTTGCCGCCGATGCCCAGACCGTCGCGCATCTCCAGGTACATCGCCCGGCTGGTGACGTCGCGTGAGGCCCGGTCTTTCACCTTGGGGGCGTATTTCTCCATGAAGCGCTCACCTTTATCATTGATCAGCACGCCCCCCTCGCCGCGCACCCCCTCGGTGATCAGGATGCCCAGCCGGTAAATGCCTGTGGGGTGAAACTGGAAGAACTCCATATCCTCCGCCGGGATGCCGCGCCGCATGGTGATTGCCACACCGTCGCCGGTAAAGGAATAGGCGTTGGAGGTGATCTCCCAGATGCGCCCGTGCCCACCAGTGGTGATGATCACCGCCTTGGCGTGGAAGGTGTGCAGCTCGCCGGTCAACAGCTCCAGGGCCACCACCCCCGCAGCCGCGCCGTTCACCATAATCAGGTCGATTACCTGGTATTCGTCGTAAAAATTCACGTGATTCTTGATGCACTGCTGGTAGAGCGTCTGCAGGATCATGTGCCCGGTGCGGTCAGCCGCGTAGCAGGCCCGCGGCACCGGTTTACCTGTCACGTTGTTGGTGTGCCCGCCAAACGGGCGCTGGGCGATCTTCCCTTCCGCTGTGCGTGAAAATGGTAGTCCCATGTGCTCCAGCTCGTAAACCGCCTGGATGGCTTCGCTGCACATGAATTCGATCGCGTCCTGGTCTCCCAGGTAATCGCTGCCCTTAACCGTGTCAAAGGTGTGCCACTCTGCATGGTCTTCCTCTTCGCTTCCCAGTGCCGCTCCCACGCCACCCTGGGCTGTTCCAGTGTGCGAGCGGGTCGGGTAGAGCTTGCTGAGGACGGCTGTGCTGCTGGTGCGGGATGCGTACAGCGCTGCCATCAGGCCTGCGCCGCCGCCCCCCACCACGATCACATCATATTGGTGTGTTTTGTTCATAGATCACTCCAGGCCTTAGATTGTCAGAATCACGTACGTGGCAACAATCAGCATGCACAGCCACAGCAGGAAAACCAGCCCTCGCAGGAATATCCTCAGCCAGGGCCGTCTCACATAATCTTCGATCACCACGCGCAGCCCGTTCATCCCGTGGGTTATCGCGAAGAAGACCACCAGCATCTGGATCGTGTTCCAGTAGGCGTTCATCCAGCCCGGGTCGACATCCGGCACGTTGGTGTTGACTACGTGGTACGAATTCGGGAAAAACGTCCAGCGCATCAGGTCGCCGACACCCATTTGGGTGCGCGCTCCCATCACCAGAGCGCTGACGAAACCCACCAGTGCCAGCAAATACAGCACGCAGCCGGAAAGGCGGGTGAAAATCCACATCAGGTACTCAAAGCTGAAGCCAATTTGAGGAGCAGGTCGCGAGCTCATTTGGTTTCTCCAATTTGCGTCGGAAATGTCATTGCGAGGAAGTCCCGTTCTTTTCGGGACGACGAAGCAATCTCATTTATTTTGCATATCCGATTATTCACATCAGCTTTTTGCATCGTTAACCACCCCTGAAATGCTGCTGCAGCATGATAAATACGGTCAAACCGTATATCGGTATGAAGATCAGCCACTCCAGCCAGGTCGCTTCCCGCTGGTATTCCAGGGCTTGCGGAAAGATATCCAGGATGATGATGCGCAGCCCATTAATCACATGGAACAAAATAAAGAAATATAGCACCACCTGGAAATAAACAGACTCATAAATAACATTGATGGTTTGAGCCAGCTCGCTGGCTAGCTGGTATTGAAAATATGAAGACAAGACATGGGTCCCCACAAAAACCAAGATCGCTAATCCGCCGATGCGGTGCAGCAGCCATGCCAGCATCGGCCCACCTCCCCGGTATTTCAGGCCGCGAAACACAGCATTTCTCTTAAGTGCCATCAGCGCCTCCTTAACCGATTTGTCACCCTGAGCGGCTTGTCAATACTGTCAATCTGAACGGCTTGTCAATATTGTCACTCTGAACGAAGTGAAGAGTCTGGTCCCTTCACTGACTTCCGAATGATTATTCTTTTTGCCCGATGTACGAAATGCCGTAGATTATTTGATCCAACCATTATCCCATCTCATTTTTGCCCAAGAGAAGTGACAATACTCATACATTAATAGTTCCAGTTGTCCTCATCACGCATTCTGGATTTTATCCTATAATTTATGCCGTTACGCACAAATTGTAACAGATAAATTACTACTGTTTTAGTCCAATTAAGGCTGGCATCCTACCGGCGAAGGCCTTCAAAACATCAGTCGCTCAGAGGGAGCTTGAATTCCAGTGACAGGTAAAGTAAAATCACCCAAACGAATAAATATCATGGCTGAAATCTACCAGCATCGCTGCACCCACTGTTGGAGGTATGCATGCAAAAATCCCATCATTTGAGTCGAAACGAATTCGTTAAAATTACCGTTGGAGCACTCGGTGCAGTTATCGCCGGAGTGGTCGGCATCCCTGCGGTTGCTTACCTGCTTACGCCCGCCTTGAAAAACCAGGCTCTCGACGCCTGGGTGCCGCTTGGCCCCCTGGATATCTACCCTGTCGGAGAGCCTACCCTGTACACATTTACCCGTAGCAGGGTTAACGGCTGGGAAAAGACCGTTTACAGCTATGGGGTGTATGTTTACCGCAAAAATGAAGCCGAAGTCATGGTTTTTTCTAACGTCTGTACCCACCTGGCCTGCCGGGTGGCTTTCAAGGAAGATACCAGGGAATACGACTGCCCCTGCCATGACGCCCAATTTGACATTGAAGGTAATATCATCGCAGGACCTCCCCCGCGCCCCATGGATCGCTTCGAAACAAAAGTTGAAGAAGGTCTGCTCTCGATCCGCCTGCTGGAAGGATGATTATGGTCACCAAAATCATGAATTGGCT
>Ga0105100_10001728_pt1 | contig 12772 bp, 14 predicted proteins | sample PPLLak12cMay2015_2_FD_87033 | JGI IMG/M metagenome (GOLD analysis project Ga0105100, IMG submission 87033) | Freshwater sediment microbial communities from Prairie Pothole Lake near Jamestown, North Dakota, USA - PPLs Lake P8 Core (1) Depth... | ecosystem: Environmental > Aquatic > Freshwater >... | reverse complement strand
GTGTGTCGGGTTACGAAGATAATTCGACCATACATGGAGGCCATCCTATGACCAAGGATGGGGTATCCAACGTCGCAGCCTCGGTTCGACAGCGGCTGCTAAATATCATCCATGAAACTGGGGATGACGCAAACCTGGTATGGACCCGCTACGCTACCGAGCGGCTTCTCTATCGCCTCTCCGTCTCGGAATACGCCAACGATTTCATTCTCAAGGGAGCCATGCTGTTCATGGCATGGACAGGTGAGTCATACAGGCCAACCGTTGACATGGATTTCCTTGGCTACTGTGAGAACTCCAGCGAGCGGCTTGCAGAAGTATTCCGGGATGTATGCGCTGTTAAGGTAGCACCGGATGGACTAGAATTTGATCCTAACAGCGTGAAGGCTGCGCCGATCCGTGAGGAGGGGAAATACCAAGGGCAGCGAATCAAGCTGATCGCATTTCTCAGTAAGGCCCGGATCCCCATCCAGGTGGATGTGGGATTCGGTGACGTGATCACACCAAAGGCAAGAATAATCAGCTATCCCACGATTCTGGACCTGCCTGCACCGCGCATCCGAACATGCCCACGCGAAACTGTTGTGGCCGAGAAACTTCAGGCCATGGTGGTACTGGGCATCGCCAACAGTCGGCTGAAAGACTTCTATGACCTGTATGTACTGGCGCGGGAATTTGACTTTGACGGTGCCATCCTTACTCGGGCGATCCAGGCGACTTTCAGGCGGCGTAATACCGAGATTCCGCACGAGACTCCTCTGGCACTGACTGAAGAGTTTGGGCGCGACGAGGCGAAGTCCGTCCAGTGGAAAGGGTTTGTTCGCAAAAGCGGTCTTGAGCAGGGTGTGCCCGAGTTTCTTGATGTTCTTTCGCATCTCAGAGAGTTCCTGCGCCCTCGGCGGAAGGCGGCATCCCGGGCAGCGCCCATCCCCAAGAGCTGGAGCGCCGGCGGTTCCTGGATGTTTACGAAAACCGAAAAGGGAGAAATATGATGCCCCGGAGAAAGTTCGACAGGATCGTGGTCGTAGACGTGGAAGCAACATGCGGGGCAGCCGATCCGCCACCGGACCGGACAAGCGAGATCATCGAGATCAGCGTGTGCCTATTGGACGTAGCCGATGGGGAACTCCTAGATCGTGAAAGCATCCTCGTGCGGCCGATGCAGTTCTCAGTGACCGCCTTCTGCACGCAGCTCACAAGCCTCACCCAGGAGCAAGTTGAACAAGGGATATCTTTCGAGGAGGCATGTTCCATTTTGTGCGCGCGCTTCAAGACCAAAGAGCGCGCGTGGGCAAGCTATGGCGATTATGACAGGGGGATGTTCGAGCGCCAGTGCAAACGCCAAGAGGTAAAGTACCCTTTCAGCGCGGGGCACATCAACGTCAAGACGCTCCTGGCCACCATCTATGGCCTGAAGCACGAGACCGGTCTGTCCAAGGCGCTGAAGCTTCTCGGCGTTCCCCTTGAAGGCACACACCATCGCGGTGTGGATGACGCCTGGAACATTGGCGGAGTGCTCTCCAGGATCATTCTTGCCGTGAGGCCGGGCCTGAAGCCGCGACGGAAAAGGACAGATGATGCGTGAACTTCGAAAAAAATAGGAACGGCTGTAGTCGGTGGACGGATCTTAGTGTCCCGTCAGAGACTGCCTAAGGCGGGGATTGCTCTTTGCCGGGCGGGTCAATTTGTTGGCGCTGCTGTTTTGCCTGGCGCTTTCTGGCTTTCTTTTCCTTTTGAGAACGAATCTTCTCCTCGATCGACAATACAACGTCCGGCCGCTCTTTGCTGAAATACTTGAAGTAGAGATGCTCAATATACTGCCCGAGGGGCATTTTCCAGGGCTCCTGATCGTGGTTGTCCATTTTGCCGAGCTTCTTGGGGTTCACCCCCAGCTCACGAGCCATCTGAACCTGGGCGTGAGATAGATGGTGACGTTTGCGAGCGTCTATCCACACCTGCATCTTGGATGCAGGCTTTTCTTCTTAGGCATGATCGATTCACCTTGGTTGCTGTCGAGTTTCAATGGAAGGTCTTGGGACCTTCGTCGTCATCCTCCTCGTCCTCATGTATCTCCCCGGCCATGGCCAGGACCTCGTAGACCGCATCGACGATGTCCTCGTCGTCGGAGTCCAGCAAGGGACTGAGGATCTCCGATGCTTTGTGCGGGCGGATAAAGGCCGCCGCTTCGATGGCGGCAAGGAGCAGCTCCTTTTCCGTTTCCTCAGAAGTGACAAGTGCGGCAATGTGCGGCCACGCCGCATCGATTTCCCAATTGCCTGCTGCGCAGACCGCATGGTAGTGGATGTCCGGGTTCTGACTTTTCAAGAATTCGAGGATCTGTTTGTCGAATCCGCGAATGAACTGCATGCAGAAGACCGCGGTCAGCTTCCAGTCTTCATCTTCGCTGCGGTAGGCGACGGCCACAGCATTCTTATGCCACTTCTCCGGCGCGCGCGCCGACGCCTCCAGGACCGGCCGCCGCACTTCCTTCGGAGTTTGGGCATCCATGTAGAGCTTGTGAAGCGTTCCCTGGATCTTGCGGAACATTGGTTCGGTAATCGGCACGTCATCGGGATCCTCGAACCCATCCACATAAGCGTACTCAAGGGCCGGCCCAAGCGAGATTGCGGCCTGACCGCGAAGGCCATCCGGTTCGCGTGGATTAAAAAGGATTGAGAGCAAAGCATCGGCCAGCTCGTCATTGATGACCGTAAAATCGCCTGCCAGTTCAGCGACAAGGAGACGGTCAGAGCCTGGAGCCTGATCATCCTGGAGAACGTCGAGGAGCATTTGGCCTGCATCTGTCGGCCATTGCCACGGCGGGATGTCTTTCAAGTTTTTGATGTTCATTTTGCCGGCTCACTTGAAAAGGATGCATGCACTTTGGCTCAAACATGGGGGACTGTCAAGGAAGGAAAGAGGCCGGGGGGCAGGCTCAAGCCCATTCGATGCGAAAAGGTCTGCTATCTATTTATCGGCCGTAAGCCATGAGTCACTAGATTTGGCCCTTCGACTCATCCCTGAAAAACCGGGATTCGCTCAGGACCATTTCGACTCTTGGGTTGCTGTTCGGTCGGAGACCTTGAGCGAGAAAAGGGCACGAATGGTTATCTATTCGTGCCCTTTTCGAGTCGAAATGGCTCCCCGGGACAGACTCGAACTGCCGACCAAGTGGTTACAAGTGCCCTGGTATTTCCACCAGGCTTGGACTATCTCATCACCCGTCCCAATTCCTTGGGCTGAGGGTGTCGGGCGCTTCCCCTCCGGGATTTACCCGGAGAGTACGAGCCGAAGCTCTAGTCTCTGCACCTTCCCTGAACAGCGTCTATTCAGGGCTTGGCTCAGGATTACCATTCTCCACAACGAGTGGAGGGCAGGCTTCCCTGAATTCACCCGATTTTTCAACCACGATTTCTCGTGGAAGCTGCAGTTTACTTCTACAGCCACCCGCTCTACCGACTGAGCTACCGGGGAAAATTGATGAGGTAAACACCTAAAATGTTAACGTAACTTGTAACAAAATCATCGACCCAGGTCAACAGAAATCTTTCGGTGCCTTCTGCCAAGCTCTTTGGATTCCTGAAGACCTTTTTCATCAGTGAAACTACGCCTTATCGGCCTTGACAGTGCTGTAGATTCACTCTATGTAGAGGTGTCTATTGGAAAAAACGAATTAAACCGGGTAACATCATGAAACAAATCATTCTTGGAACAGCAGGGCACATCGATCACGGGAAGACTTCCCTTGTCAAGGCCATGACGGGCATCGACACGGATCGGCTCAAAGAGGAGAAGGAGCGAGGCATCACCATAGAGCTCGGGTTTGCCCACCTCGAACTGCCGAGCGGGCAGATCCTGGGAATCGTCGATGTGCCGGGGCATGAAAAATTCGTGAAGCACATGGTTGCCGGCGCAACGGGCGTGGATCTTGTGGCCTTGGTGATCGCAGCGGATGAAGGCGTGATGCCCCAGACCAGAGAGCATCTGGAGATCTGCCAACTATTGAAAGTGAGAAAGGGGCTTGTCGTTCTAACCAAAATAGACATGGTGGATCAGGAATGGCTTGAACTCGTGAAGGAAGACGTGGCGGCTTTCTTGTCCGGCACGTTTCTCGAAAACGCACCGATTGTTCCGGTTTCCTCTGTGACAGGACAGGGAATCAAAGAGTTGGTAGGCGTGCTTGACACTCTGGCCAAAGAGGTGCCGGAAAGGGAGACGAGCGGTTTTTTCCGCCTCCCGGTGGACCGAGTATTCACGATGAAAGGGTTCGGTACGGTCGTCACAGGGACCACCATGTCCGGCCAAATCAGGACAGCCGACGAAGTCACGATTTATCCCCAAAGACTGGATGCGCGGATCAGAGGGATCCAGGTGCACAACCAGGAAATGAATGAGGTGAGCGCCGGGCTGAGAACGGCCATCAATCTCCAGGGAGTTGAAAAAGAGCAGCTTGAGCGCGGAAATGTTCTCGCTACGAAGGATTCGCTCAGAGCCACTCGAATGGTCGATGTCGTTCTCGATCACCTCAGGAGCGCGCCCAGAAAGCTCAAGAACAGGGCGAAAGTGCGTTTTCACACGGGCACCTCGGAGATTATTGCCACTGTGGTGCTCCTGGACAGGGATGAACTCAACCCGGGAGACACTTGCTTTGCTGAAATAAGACTTGAAGCCCCTGTGGCGGTTCTTGCCCGGGACCGCTATGTGCTCAGGAGCTACTCGCCAGTGCGGGCCATTGCAGGAGGAGAGATCCTCAACGCTGCTCCCCAGAGAAAGAAGCGCTTTTCGGAAGCAGCGCTCTCGGAGCTCAAGATTCTCAACTCAGGGAACTTAAGCGAGATCACCGAGCAGTTTGTGCTTGCCAGCCGCTTTGATGGAGTGGAGCAGTCGGCACTGCCGTTCCTGACCAATGCGAGCAGGAAAAAACTGGAAGAGATCATGAAGAGCCTTCAGGCCAAGAAAAAAATTATCCAGTACGACAAAGAGAAAGGAACTCTTATTCATGCCGAGAACCTGAAAAATGCCAGAGATCAGATCCTGTCTATTCTCAATCAGTATCACAAGGATTTCCCCTTGAAAGTGGGGCTGCTCAAGGAAGAACTTCGGTCCAAGACAGCCGGTTCAGGGGATTCCAAGCTGTTCAATTTTCTCGTCACCCAGTTGGGCCAGGAAGAAATCGTGGTCCAGGAAAAAGAGATCCTCCGGCTCAAGGAGCATCGCGTGACCCTCGCCCAGGATCAGGAAAAGGTCCGGCAGCAGATCGAAGAGATTTATTTGAAGGGGGCTCTACAGCCACCCTACTTTAAGGAATTGACGGAGAAATTCCCCGGCAACTCAGGCACCGATGTCCTGCAGGTCATGGTCAAAGATGGAATCCTGATTAAAGTCAAAGAGGATTTGTTTTTTCACAAAGACGTGATTGAGGAACTGAAAGAGAGACTCGTCGCCGTCCTCAAGCAAAAGGGGGAGATCGATACCCCTCAGTTCAAGGACATGACAGGGGCTTCGAGGAAGTACACTATTCCCCTTCTGGAGTATTTCGACATCACGCAGTTGACAATGAGGATAGGCGACAAGAGGGTGTTAAGGAAAAAGTGAAGGGAGAAGTGCCTAAAGTTCGGAACTGAGAATACAGGATACGGTAGACAGAAGGCAGCAGAAAACAGCCAACAGCTATTCGATAGACAACAGGCAACCTGCAACCAGCGACCTGCAACGGCATGGTGGAGAGTTGATTGAAGAAAAAAATGGACAGTCTGATGGAAGCCCTTGCCATCGGTGCCCGTGAGCATGTTGCCCTTGTCGGAGGAGGCGGCAAGACGACCCTGATGTTTTCTCTTGCCGAGGAACTAAAGCGCAGTGGAAAACGAGTCATCACGTCAACGACAACAAAGGTGTGGCACAGGGAAGCGTTGCAGTATGAAAAGGTCGTTCTTGTCGGTGACGATGCTGACTGGAAAAACAAAACAAGGGAGAGACTCGGCCGGGAAGGAAGTGTCTTTTTGGGGAGGAGCATCCTCGATTCGGGAAAGGTTGAGGGGATCAGCCCTTCCATGGCAGATGAACTCTATTACGATTCAAATGTTTATTACCTGCTCGTCGAAGCAGACGGTTCAACAGGTCACCCTTTGAAAGCGCCGGCGGGACATGAGCCGGTGATTCCGAGCTCCGCCACGATGGTTGTCGCCATGATGGGTCTTGAGGCCGTAAGCGCCCGGCTGGATGAGGCGACGGCCTTCAGGGTTGAGCAAGTTAGGAACATCACGGGGCTCGAACCCGGTGGCATTCTCACTCCAGGCGCTCTGGCTAAGGTTTTTCTTCATCCGGCAGGGCTTTTCAAGGGGACGCCCGAGAAGGCAAGAAGAGTTGTGCTGTTAAACAAAGCGGATTTAATCAGGGACGAGAGGAATGCGACGGAGTTAACGGATATCCTGCTAACCGACCCAATGAAAAAAATCGATCGTGTGATTTTGGGGTCGGTCAAAAAGGGAGTTTATCAGACTAGAACTCAGAAGGGCAAACGATGAATGAAGTTTACACGAAAGCGGTAGAGTTGTTGGGCAAGAACGAGTTCTCCGTGCTCGCGACCATTATCAAACTCACAGGATCGGGTCCAAGAGGAGCTGGAACCAAATTCCTAATACTAAAAGATGGTACCTATGTCGGAAGCATCGGAGGCGGGCTCCTTGAAGCGCGCGTGCTGGAGGCCGCCAAAAAGGTTTTTGCAACTCGTTCGCCCATGAGTCTGAGTCTTAACCTCATGGGAAAAGATGTGGCAGAAACAGACATGATCTGCGGCGGGGACGTGGACGTATATCTCGAACCCCTCTGCACGGGAACCGAGGATCAGATCCAAGGTTTCCGAAAAATACTGGATATTCAGAAGCGGGGCGGCGCAGGGCTTCTCGTGACCGCGCTCAATGTGGACCGGTGGGAAAAGGATAGAGTCCCCAGGTTGTTCATTGTGCCTGGTGCTGCGCCCATCGGGTATCTGCCCGGGATGAAAGCGGTTGAAGAAGAGCTAGCGAAAAACATACCTCTTTGGCTCAAGGAAAGAGAACCCCGCCTTGTCGTTTCCAGAGATGACCTCGGAGGTGGCGTGGAGCTCTTTGTGGAACCCATTCTCTCGGATCCCGTTCTCTATATTTTTGGCGGAGGGCACGTCTCTGCTCAGATTATACCTCTGGCGAGCAAGGTGGGATTCAAAGTGGAGGTCATTGACGATCGCCCTGAATTTGCTGATGCCAGCAAATTCCCGGATGCCGCCAAGGTCCATCAACACGCGTTTGAGGGCGTGCTCGCAAAGATCCCTGTGGACGAATCTTCCTACCTAGTCATTGTCACCAGGGGGCACATTCATGACAAGACCGTGCTCGATCAATGCCTCAGGACCAAGGCAAAGTACATCGGCATGATCGGGAGCCGTCGCAAGAAGGCGATGATTTACGAAAAGCTCCTCGAAGAAGGCTTCACGAAATCAGACCTCGATCGAGTCCACGCGCCCATCGGGCTCGATATCGGAGCAGAGACCCCCGAGGAAATAGCCGTGAGCATAGTGGCGGAATTGATCCAGGTCAGGGCTGGAAAGGAGGCATGACCTCATGGAACAGAAATGGCTCTGGGAAAAACAGGGTGAAAAGTGCGTCAAGGCGCTGATGGATCATGGCTTTGATGCCCATTTTGTATCGACCGTCGAGGAAGCAAGAGATCTCGTTCTCAACATGGTTTCCGGTTATGAAACTTTTGGCTTTGGCGGTTCCCACACCACGAGGTCTCTTGGGGTGAAGGAAACGCTTCAGGCGAAAGGCAAGACCCTGTTTGATCACTGGGAAGGGAATCTTTTCGGCGAGGAAAACAGGAGAATTCGTCTCCAGCAAGGAAGAGCGGACTGCTTTTTATGCAGTGCCAACGCTATCTCGGTTACTGGTGAAATCGTGAACGTGGACGCGGTGGGTAATCGCACTGCAGCGATGACCTTCGGACCCAAGAAAGTGATCATTGTGGCCGGCATGAACAAGGTGAGACCGGACCTTCCATCGGCGCTCGAAAGGATCAGAGAGGTGGCAGGGCCTATGCGAGCCAAGAGTCTCAACCTGGATACGCCCTGCGCCAAGACCGGAGTGTGCAGTGACTGCAATGCCCCCAAGCGCATCTGTGAAGTCACCACGATCCTTCACCGCAAGCCTTGGATGACGGACATCTCGGTGGTGTTGATCAATGAAACTTTGGGGTATTGAGGACAGTCTATGCCAAAGCACAACCACAAGTTTGTTGATGACTATGACGGTCTCGTGGGATTCGGTCTTGACCGGGAAACGAATGAAAAGACCCTCACGTGGTACCTGCAGAAGTTCTCGGATGACGACCACATGGCCCTGATCAGGGAAAGAATGTCGGAGGAAGACCTGAAAATCCTTTTCGATCTGCTGGGTGGTCTCCTCAAGAAGTACCTGTCCGAAGAGGAATACCACGGTGTCTTTCTGAAAGATCAGGAATGAGGGGAGGGACGGGCTTTCCGGATGGCCGTCACGTATTGCCGGGATCTCTCTGCAATCCAGGCAAAGTTTCCGGCTTCTGCCTCTTTCTTGTTCACCAAGTCTCCACCTGCCCCAACAAAAACAGCTCCTGCCCGGAAATACTCTTCCAGGGTTTCAAGGGTCACCCCTCCCGTAGGTACAAGAGGGATCGAAGGCATAGGTTCACTGAGCATGCGGAGATAGGCGGCGCCTCCCATGGCTTTGACGGGGAATACCTTGACGGCATCTGCCCCAGCTTCCCAAACCGCGAGTATCTCGGAGGGTGTCCAAGCCCCGCCGACGACACACGTGTTTTTCTCCTTGCATTTCTTGACCACTTCAATTCTCACGGTCGGTGTGACGACGAACTGGCTTCCGGCGTCTATGGCCCTGGTGCAAACGGCATCGTCTATGACCGTCCCAGCTCCGAGGGTTAAGTGAGTTCCGAATTCGTTGGCGCATTGCTCAATGGTCTCGATGGCTCTGGGGACCGTCATGGTCACTTCGGCAACCGCGATCCCTCCCTTCATAAGGGCCTCCACAATCTGAAGGACTTTCTTGGAAGAACTTGAACGGATCACGGGAACGATGCCTGCATTTTTCAAAGATTGAAAAACAGCCTGTTTTTCCATGGTTGACTCCTTATTCCAATCACCAGCGGTTTATCCAGCCCCGGGGAGATCCGCCGGAAAGAATGCGGAGAACTTCTGGAGCCCTTCTGCTCTGAAGCTCTTTTACTGCATCCTTGGACCGCCAGCCCACATGCCCGGCCAGAAACATGTTGAAACTCTACTAGAAAAAGCCTTCTTTTCAACAAAAAACTGTGTCAAAGAACAGGCTCCTGTGGCCCGGCCTAAGGATAAAGCAAGCTTGAACATTTCCCAAAAGGAAAGTATGTTACGCGAAACAAAAAGGCGGAGATAGGCTTTTTCCATGTTTCGGGTTAGAGATCTGGTATTGCTTCTTGTCATTTACTCCTCCTTGCTTGCGGGAATCTTATTCCCAAGAGCATGCGAAATCTTCCAGCCTTTTCCTCTTTACTGCATGATGTCCCTTCTCTTCCTGAGCTTTCTCTCGATCAGCCTTTCGGACATCTCGGAAACCCTACGCAGCAAAGGCCTTGTCATCGGCGTTTTTCTTTTCATCAGAATGATCCTTTTCCCTGCGGCGATCTTTTTCCTTTTTCGGGCCTTTTGGCCGGGCTACAGCCTGTCCGCATTACTCCTGACAGGGATATCGACCGGCGTAGTTGCGCCGTTTATTTCCGGCCTTCTCCAGGCCAACACGCCTCTTGTGCTGGTCGTGGTCGTGTGTTCCTCTCTGCTGGTTCCCTTCACCCTCCCTCCCATGGTGGATATTCTTTGCGGCCGGTCCATGGAACTTTCCGTCTGGGCGATGATGCGGTTGCTGCTGATTGTCGTTTTTGTTCCTGTCCTGCTCGCGCAAACTATGAGGAAGGTCTCTTTGAGAGCGGTGGAAACGCTGAGCCAGCATCAGTTTCCAATTTCTCTATTCCTGTTTGCCGTCACCAACATGGGAATCTTCTCCAAGTATTCCAATTTCTTTTACCAGGAACCACTGACGATTGCGATGGCCACCGTGGTGGCCTTTGTTCTGGCGGCTTTGTACCTTCTGGCGGGGCTTCTGCTTTCCTGGGGAAGGCCGGTTGAAGACCAGGTGGCTGCGGTCATTTGCCTGGGGATCATGAACAACGTGCTGGTGATTGTGTTCAGCTCTCAGTTTTTCACGCCCATTGAACCCACGGTCGCGGCGATGTACATGATACCCTTTTTTGCGCTGATTGTGCCGTTGAGAGCGTATCGAAGCTGGAGGGCAAAGGGATAAAGGCGATTCACCACAGTCACAGAGGGCACAGAGATATCATCCCTTTCGTCTGCCGGGAGATCCGCCGTCGCTGAAGCTATGGCAGGACAAGTACCGGCAGACGAAAGGAGTGCCTCAGTTGCCGAAAATCCGGTTGGCGGTGTCTTTGTAAGTGTTAAGGACTTTTTCACCGAAACAGACAAAAATGACCTTTGTGAAGGTTTTGTCTGTTGCCAGGAATTTCTTGGTTTCCTTTAAAGCGATCTCCGTAGCGCGTTCCAGGGGGAAGCCGTAAGCGCCGGTGCTGATAGATGGGAAAGCGATAGTCTTTACCCCCTTTTCTTTTGCCGCTTTGAAGGAGTTCCTGTAACAGCTCGCAAGCAGGCTGTCCTCGTTCTTGTTTCCCCCGCCCCAGATCGGTCCGACAGTGTGGATGACCCATTTGGCGGGAAGACGATAGCCTTTGCTCACCCTGGCCTCTCCGGTGGGGCACCCTCCGATCTTCCTGGTTTCCTGCAAGAGATCAGGCCCTGCAGCCCTGTGAATCGCGCCGTCCACACCCCCACCTCCCAGGAGGGAGGTATTGGCTGCGTTCACAATGGCATCAACCTGCTGCTTGGTAATATCTCCTTCAAGGATTTGTACTCTGGGATCCATAGGCACCTCGTGTAAATCCAAATTTCAAAGCCAAAATGTCAAAGGAATGTCAAATGCCGCAAATTCGTGCCTTTTGATATTTGAGCTTTGGATTTTGACATTGGACATTCTTCAAAGCTCGCCAAAAATCCCTCCCGGCCTCCCTTTATAAAAGGGAGGGGACAATATTACCTCAGGTGCAGGAGGGTGGTCTCTATGCGATCAAAGGCTTCCTTCAAGACCTCCCGCGAGGTGGCGAAGTTGATACGAATGCAGTTAGCGCCCGTAAGGCCGAATTCGGCCCCATCCATGACGACGACCTTTGCCTTTTCCCTGAGAACCTCAGCGCACTGTTTCCCCGTCATGCCCAGACCCGATACGTCGGGGAAAAGGAAGGGAGTCGCCTGAGGCACCGGACAGGAAATTCCTGGGATCCTAGAGAGTCGCTCCACCCCGTAGTCTCGCATCTCCTTGAGATGGGCCATGAGCTTTGAAATCCAGGGGCTGCCCGTCATGAGTGCGGCCTTTGCAGCAGCCTGAGCGAGCGTGTCCGTGTGAACAATCACGTCGTGGATACGTTTCTTGAGGGAGCTTGCAAACTCCCCACCCGTCACGATGTAGGCAATGCGATACCCCGGGATCCCGAAGGCCTTGCTGAAACCAAATACCGTGAGGGTTCTGCGGAACAGATCGTCGCTCAAGGAGGCTATGCTTAGGTGTTCCCCTTCAAACAACATGTCCTCATAGAGTTCGTCTGTAAAGATCAGGAGGTCATGCTTTTGGGCAATCTCGGCGATTCCTTCGAGCTCTTTACGCGTAAAAACCCGTCCGGTGGGGTTGTGGGGATTTGAAACCATCAGCATTCGGGTGCGGGGGGTGATGCGGCGCTTGAGATCATCCAGATCAAGCTTCAGGCTGTTTCGGAAGTCCAAGGGGTTGAAGACCGGAACGGCCTGGGCGTTAAGAACATTGTGGATGAATGGGGGATACACAGGTCCCGGGCAAATGACCGCCTCATCGCCCGGCTTCAAGAAGTAATAGCAGGCCATAAAAATGGCGAACATAGTCCCGGGGATCATGTGGACATGGTCGGGAGTTGCCGGTATTCGATTGATCCGACGGAGTTTGTCGCAGACCACCTCCACCACATCAGGATCGCCGCCGTAAGAGCCGTAAGGCGTCCGGTCCTCCCTCGCAGCCCTGATGACCGCCTCTTTGATCTCGTCAGGAGCTTTGAAATCGAGATCCGCCACTGAAAGGGAGATCACATCCTCTTGCCAGCGCCCCCACTTGAGGGCTGCACGTTTCCGAAGGAAATCAAGATCAACAGAATCGAAATTGGACATAAGGGCTCCTAAAGCATTGGAGTATCCGAGTTACATCTGCCCCCAGATCACGAGCCCCATGGCGTGTCGGCTCTCGGGGTTGGGATGATTGGGCGTGATCCGAACAGTTACCCCAAAGTGTCCTGCTTCCTCGAACATGATTTCGCATCGGTACCTGTACACGTGATCACCCATTGTTTCTGAGGGCTTCATCACCTGGGTAAACCTGTCCAGAAAACGGTTGGATGGATCCACCCTCCCTGCATAGACCTCCACCAGCACATCTTCCGGGAGCAGTTCCCCGAGATAAACGTCGGTTTCCACGGTATACCCTTGGCCCACAACGGCTTCAGAAATTTCAGGCAGCCGAATCTCTTTGATTCCCACCTGGGTCCAGTTGTACATCACCTTTTCTCGCCATTTGGCCAGTTTCTTGAGGTTTTCCCATTCGCGTTCCATGAGCTGAGCTCCCCG
>Ga0105100_10001725_pt1 | contig 12784 bp, 12 predicted proteins | sample PPLLak12cMay2015_2_FD_87033 | JGI IMG/M metagenome (GOLD analysis project Ga0105100, IMG submission 87033) | Freshwater sediment microbial communities from Prairie Pothole Lake near Jamestown, North Dakota, USA - PPLs Lake P8 Core (1) Depth... | ecosystem: Environmental > Aquatic > Freshwater >... | reverse complement strand
CGAACCCATTTTCGAGGAGCGTCGGGCACTGCAGCGCCTCGCTGGCCACGATCTTGCTGTCGGGGAGGAGTTTCTTCATGTAATCGCCACTGGCGAGCGTACCGGCAGAACCGGTCGCTGAGGCCATGCCGCGGTAGCGGTCATTGGGTCCCATGACTTTCTGGAGGACCTCCTCCATCGCATGGCCGGTGACTTCGTAGTGCCAGAGATAATTCCCAAATTCATCGAACTGGTTGAAGATCATCAGATCCTGGCCGGACTTCCGCAACTCCCAGCACTTGTCGAAGATCTCTTTCACGTTCGATTCGGAACCGGGCGTTTTGATAGTTTCCCCGGCGATCTTGGCAAGCCAGTCGAACCGTTCCTGTGACATGCCTTCGGGCAGGATGGCAATGGACTCACAAGCCAGCAAAGTGGAGTCGTACGCACCGCCGCGGCAGTAATTGCCCGTAGATGGCCAGACCGCCTTCTGGATGGTCGGGTCGAATTGACCTGTGATCAGCCGCGGCACCAGACAGCCGAACGCGGCGCCGACTTTGTGCGCGCCAGTCGGGAACCATTTGCCAACCAGTACAATGATGCGGGCCGGGACTCCCGTCAACGAAGAGGGAAGCTCCAGGTAGTTGACTCCGCCAAAGGTCCCGCCTGACGCGGTGGGTTCATTATGCCAGTTGATCCGAAAGAGGTTCCGTGGATGAATATCCCAGAGGCCAATGCCCTTTAATTCTTCCTTTACTTTCGCAGGAATCTTGGATGGGTCCTTCATTTGTGCATACGTGGGAATGATGATGCTGCGTTCCTTGGCTCGCTTGACGGCGTTCGCCCGGCGAGATTTTTCGATGGAAAGGTCAATGGTGGTCATAATATTCTCCTACCGCTTATCTTTTTATAAGCAAGCTTTTGAATTGTTTTGTAAGCCAAAGTCTTAACTTCAAGTTTGGCTGATCAGGCGGCACTTTGTAGCAAAGTTGTCAGACAACTTGTATTATATCTCACAATCGTTTCACTCACAATATAAGCTCACTTTGGAAAAATTCACGATAAAAGGGTGCACCATGTCCAGCACCAGGCGCTCTTCCTCCCAGGGGACAAAATACTGCTTGACCTTGTCGACATCGGACCATTCGAGTTCGTGCCAGCCTGGAATGCCGCGTTTTCGCTGATTCAGCCGCGAACGGTGCATGGATTCATCCGAACAAATACACTCGATCACGAGCCAATCGGCGTTATATTGTTTTGCCAATTGACGCCATGTGCCTCGGATGGGCTGCATGCCTGCCACGCTATCCAGAATCACAGATTGCTCCAGCATAAATTGACGTTCGGCCAGGGTTGTCAGCAACTCATAGCCTGCCCAGCCTAAAGATTTACCCTGTGGAGCGGAATTCAATTCACAACGCAATAATGCAGCTTCGAGCCAGTCCCGCGCAAACACCGGAATGTGCAGATGTTTGCCAAGCGCTTCGGCCAGCATACTCTTTCCCGTCCCCGGAAGCCCGGAAAAGACGATCATTTTCATGATTCCTCCAGAAATATGACCAGTGTCCTATTTTTATGCCAGGTGTTTGATTGTATTGTATCTTTAGAGGAACAGCCTGGCGAAGGTTTCGTCCTTCATATGGACTTTCTTGAGAGCAATAAACCTTCGCAAGGCTCCTTCAAAATCCGAATTTCGGGAGAGAAATAATGAAAGCAGCCACCACAGGCACGCTATCGGGTTGCCTTGTCTGGACCATTGTATTTGGGATTGTTAGTATGTGCAGCTTTCCAGTTGCAATGTTACTTGGCAGTGTAACCTCCTTCAGTAATTTTGCTATACGCCAGACCGGAGCGATCATTTGCCCAGACAATACAACCCCCGAAATTTATTCGTATGCTTCCACAACAACGGATGAATACGGGAATCGTCATCCGTCGACTGCGTATGAATTGCATTGTGTCGATGGAACTGGTGAAGTTGTGAAAGTAGATCCAGTTGGCTATGCGTTCCTCTGGATAGGATTAATCGCCGGAATCGGATTGATTATTTCTGGTTTGCTGGCTTTTGTACTGGCTGCACCGGCAGGTGTATTGATTGCAAAACTCTTGAATCGCACAAAAAAATCGAAGATTGCAACGAATGTCGAACTTGATTAAACAACCTATTACGAAACTGTAAATTTATTTTAATGTAAAGGCTCAATATTCGTTGTATGATAGATACAACAGAAAGGAGGTAGCCATAGAGGTTCCGCCTGAAATCTACACCCGAGGAAGGACCGGGAAGCCATAACCTGGTACAAGCTTAAGCTTTAGAACCAGACGTTCGCCTAACGAAAGGAAGGCAGCAAATCCCCGCTCCATTCCAGTTTACATAAGTATTGACGGATGGGTAACCCCCATCCGTCCTCTATTTAAATCTGGAGGAATGCGGGCTATATAAGATTATGTGATACCAGAGCTTTTTTCATTCGGTCCAATGCTTGTTTGAGAATTCTACGCGAGGTACCAATATTCAAGCGTACAAATTGCTCACTTCCCTTTCCAAATTTTCCGCCATCGCTGAGAGCAACTTTTGCCTTTTCCAGGAAAAACTCGTATGGGGAGGACTTGAAGTTTAGGTCCCTGCAATCCAGCCAGGCAAGATACGTCGCGTCAGGGATCGTTACACGCATCCCTGGAATGAATCTTGATACGTACTCAGCTAAAAAATCGCGATTTTGAGTCAGGTACGAGCGCAGATCCTTCAACCAGCGATCACAGTGGCCGGAGAACGCTATATGCGAGGCGACCAACCCTGGGCTGGTAACATGGATTCCCATTTTCATCACAGTCTCGGCATAGCGCTTACGAAGTTCCTCGTCCGGGATGATCGCAAAGGCGCAAAGCAGGCCCGGAATATTAAATGCCTTGGAAGCAGCAACCAGAGTGACCGTTCGATCGGCGATCTCGCTACTCAAAGAGGCAATTGGACAGAATCTGTTCCCATCCAGCAGCAACTCGCTATGGATTTCATCTGATATGATCAAGACATCGTTCTCGATGCAAATCTCGGCCATGTGCTTTAACTCCGCGCGGGAATAAATATTACCCACCGGGTTATGTGGATTACAGAGCAGGAACATATTGACCTTTTTCGCGGCTCGCTCGAAAGAATCGAAATCGATCTCATATCGGATCCTGTTCCCTTCGACTTTTTCCGTCATGCGAGATTCCGATTGTGGCGCGCCGGTCTTCTTCTGAGTTTCGTGGAATTCGTTATACACAGGTGTTTGGATCAAATAGCCTCGACGCGAAGTGCAAAACGTCCGCGCTGCCACGTTGTATCCGCTGTTAACGCCGGAAACCGCGACGATCATCTCTGGAGAGATCTTCCAGTTGTAGAGCCTATCCATGCGTGCTGCAATCGTTTCATACAACGCTCGAAATGGCAGTTGATATCCCAAATCTCCATGCTCCACAAATCTAAGGAGTGCACTTAATATGGGCGGTGGCGCCGAGAAGTCCATGTCTGCCACCCATAAGGGAACCACATCCCCTGGATATTCTGTCCATTTAACCATACCGGGGGTACGGCGATTCGGGACGCGGTCGAAGTTGTAGGCCACGAGCAGCTCCTCTATTTTTTGTAGGCAATAATCATCCCATCGCGTACAGGGGCAAGGGAAACAATCCAATCGGGATCAGTTGTAATGTCACGCGTGAAGCGGCGGATCGCTTCGGTGCTTTTGTCGTGGTTTTTGGAGTCGAAGATGCGTCCGCTCCACAGGATGTTGTCGATGATCAGGATTCCGCCGCGGCGCAGTTTTTCTTTGATGACTGGCAATGAACCGGGATACCCCTGTTTTTCAATATCATTGAAGATAATATCAAAAGGTCCCCGGGCCTGACGGAGAGTCTCCACCGCCTCCGCGACATGAAACTCGACAACCTCCCCGCTTCCCAACGCGGACAAATGGCCTGTCGCGCGTTTCGACAGGTCTTCGTCCCAGACGGTGTGATGTACCACCCCTCCCCCATTTTCCTTTACCGCTTTCGCGAACCACGCCGTGGAATAACCATAGCCCGAGCCAAGCTCGAAGACGGACGTTGCCTTGATCATGCGCGCCAGTTGGTAACAATAATAACCGCACGCGGGACCGATGATGGGAAAATTATCCTTCTCCGCAATCTCTTCCATCTTTTGCAGTTCCGGCTCACGCGGCGGGACAAGTGAGATCAGATATTCCTGGGTTTTATCGTAAGTAAGTTTGGGCACATTTATCTCCTATTCTAAAACTTCTACCGCCTGTCTCATCATTCACTAAAATTCTCGGGACAATTTTCGAGCAAGAATCAAATTTCCAATCCAATCATTATGCGGTAGTCTGTAATGCCTTCAAGGCTTCAGGATAAGCAAGCCTTGCCCATTCCGTATACATTTCGCCCGATGGATGCAATCCGTCTGATGCGATTAACGATGGATTACTTACAGCTTCACGCGAACCGGGGGTAACATCCACATAATGGATACCTGCCTGTTCCGACTCTGTGCGATTCACCAGATTGAACCGATCGATCTCCCGGGCAACCTGTTCGCGGTCGCGGTCTGCCGCGAAGGGCGTCACACCCCAATCAGGGATGGAGAGAACGATGACATGATCCGGATGCCCGCCTGCATATTCAATGGCTTTGTCGAGGAGAAAGACGAATTGTTCGCGATATTCGTCGATATCGTATCCGCGATATTGGTTGTTCACCCCGATCAGCAGTGAAACCAGCTCATAAGGTGGTTGGATTTCTGCGGCCTGCATTCCCTGCCAGAGCTCAGCAGTTGTCCAGCCTGTGCGTGCGATGATCGTCACCTCGGCCTGGATCCCGCCGGCTTCGAGTAATTTCGCAAGCTGATTGGGCCAGCGATCCTTTGTCGAAACACTTTCACAGATTGTATATGAATCACCCAGCGCTAGATAGCGAATAGTCCGCATGTCATCTTCTCCCGAAGTCTTCTCTACAGGCACTGCCTGACAGCTTACAAGCAGTGCGATACCCAACAAAAAAACATATTTCACTTCGGTGATTATAGCCATAAAATTTTCCTTTGGCGGGGGACAATAAAAGAGACACGACCATATCGGTCGTGTCCCGGAAAGTGAAAAAGGTTGCCTGATGTGGTCAAACCGTCTGGCGGCGATTGAAGCTGAAGATGGCGAGTCCCAGCATCAGGGCCGCGGCGATCCACGCGCTGATGGCGACGGCTGGCGCAGGCGCCTGCTTCACGGCGATCCCGATGAATGCCCAGACCAACACGGACAGATACCCGACATCCCGCCGCCTCAGCGCCATCGCCAGACCAAGCAGGGATGCGACCGCCAACATGATCACCGCCCAGGCTTGCGCCGGGATGCCGAACCCGTTCCATCCGATGAAGTACAGCCAGGAGGTGATGTTCGCGACGGTGGCAACCGTGATCCAGCCGAGATAAACACTGAACAGGACATCCACTGACCAATACTCGAGGCGCGTAACAGCAGAGCGGTTCACGTTCAGACTCAGGTAACTTGCGATCAGCAGTCCCAGCAAAGCTAGCATGACCAGCACGCTTAATCCAAACAGGTTATAGTGCCAGCAGACGAGCCAGGCGGCATTGGCAAGATTACTGATGGCGAATAGATGACCGAGCCGGCGCAGGCGCGGGCTTTCCTTTTGCGAGGGCAAAAACTGAAAGATGATGAAGGCAATCCAACCGAGGTAGATGATGCTCCAAATGGAAAAGACGTACCCGGCCGGGACGAAATAGACTTGAAACCGATCCGATATTTCGGCGGTGGACTGTCCGTTGAGGGGCAGCGTGACTGCCAGAACATTGACGATGAGAGCCAGAAGTGCGCTCAACAAATTGCCATACTGGCGGATTGTATCTTTTGACATGAAAATCTCCTTGTATCTATGAATGCGAATTGATCGTATATCGGTGTGGCCGGGAAAATAAATCTATAGACTCCACATGAGCCCCGCGCGCAGCATGCGGCGCACCTTGCCCCACGTGCTGAGAGAGGCGCGGCCTGTGAAGACATCGTAATCCTTCCTCTCAATCTCATCAAGAATTCCCTGATAGAAAACGGATGCGGCGCCGACGGCGAGCTGGCCATCACGTTCCAGCATTTTTATGCCTGGCCACGATTCCTCATAAAGCTGGCGTGTGCGGTCAATTTGGAATCTCATGAACTGGCGCCAGTTGTTTGCGATGCGGCCTTCGGCAATATCTGCTTCCCGTATGCTGTGGAAGGCAAGTTCTTCGCGAGGCAGGTAGAGACGTCCGTTGTTGTAGTCCTCCCCCACGTCGCGCAGGATGTTCGTCATTTGCAATGCGACGCCGAGCTTGATGGCGTAAGGAACAGCTTCAGGGTTCGTAAACCCCACGATGTACATACTCATCAGTCCCACCGTGGAGGCGACGCTGTAACAGTATGTAGCAAGTTCGTCGAAGGTCTGGTAGCGGGATTGGGACAGGTCGCGGGCAACGCCATCGATCAATTGCAGGGCATAGTGGCGTGGGATGTGGTAACGGGTGAGCGTATCCGCCCATGCGGCGGCGACCAGATCATTATCGGCGAAAGAGGCGGTCTCAACCATCGTACGCCAGTAATCCAATTGGGAATCCTGTCTGGCGTCTGAAGGTTCATCCACAATATCGTCCACGGTCCGGCAGAAGGCATACAGGGCGCGGACGGCCGACCGTTTCTCCTCGGGGAGAAACCCGGAAGCAAAATAGAAGGATCTGCTGTGCTGCGCGGTGATCTTCTCAGCCTGTTGATAGGCTTTCCAGAGTGAGGCATCTCCTGCCCAGTAGGAAAAGAAGGGGCGAGCGCGCGGGTGAGAGACGGTGCCCGCGAGGGCGATGAGTTGGTTTTCCCAGTTGGCTTGTACTTGCACGGCGAACCTCCAGATGTAGTGTTGGGCCTATTGTACAGCTTTTGCACAATTTGTCAAGGTTTTGTCGACTAATTACTTGACAAAATATAGACAATCGGTATAATCAAGGCAATTGAGAAAAATCTTTTGTTAGTGGTGGTTTCGACTGCTTGCGCAACCACCGGAGAAATGGAGACCGAATGCAAAAACCAACCGCTATTGTTATCGGCGCCGGGATCGGCGGGATCGCCACAGCCGCCCGGCTCGCAAAAAATGGATACGATGTGACCGTGCTGGAGAAGGAATCCACTCCCGGCGGGCGCGCCAACCAGATCGTGCGCGACGGTCACCGCTTCGATATCGGACCGACGCTGTTCCTCATGCCCGAAATCTGGGAGGAAACCTTTGCCGCCCTCAGCGAACGGATGAGCGATCATCTCGAACTCACGCGCATCGACCCGACCTACAAAGTCCACTTCGAGGATGGCCTGCGACTGGAACTGACCTCGGACATCGGAAAGATGCAGGTGCAACTCGAAAAAGTGGAAAAGACCGCCTTTACCGGTTTCCTCAATTACATTGCGGAAGGCAGCAAACATTACAAGATGTCGGTGGAGAAATTCGTGGGGCGTAATTTCCATAACATCTTCGAATATTTCTCGCCGGGGAATCTCCCCCTCCTGTTCCAGCTCAAGGCGCTACGAAAACATCATGCAAACACAGGCCGCTTCTTCAAAGATGAAAGGCTCAAGGCCGCGTTCACTTTCCAGAACATGTATTTGGGATTAAGTCCTTATGACGCGCCCGCCACCTATTCCCTGCTGCAGTACACGGAACTGGCCGAAGGCGTGTGGTATCCCATGGGCGGCGTGTATGCAGGGATTCAGGCTCTCGTGACGATCGCTGAAAAACTTGGCGTGAAGTTTATTTACAACGCGCCGGTCAAAAGGATGAAAGAGGAAAGAAGGAAGATTTCATCTGTCGTTACAGAAGATGGTCGGGAATTCACGGCTGATATTTTTGTTGGAAATGCTGACCTTCCTTACATCTACAAAGAATTACTTCCTGAAAATAAGGAAGCAAAGAAACTCGAGAACAAACTCTACACCTGCTCCACCATCATGTTCTACTGGGGTGTGGACAAGGAATATCAGCAGATCGCGCATCACAACGTGTTCCTCGGCGGCGATTACAAAGCATCCTTCGACCAGATCTTCAATAACCATACATTGCCCGAAGTCCCCTCTTTCTACGTCCACGCACCTGCCCGTACCGATAAAGCCGCCGCGCCGGAAGGACAGGACACGCTCTATGTGCTCGTCCCGGTCGGTCACCTCGACGCGCGCTCCGAGCAGGATTGGGAGGCGCTTGTGAACCATGCCCGCGAAACGGTGCTCACGCGTCTCGCCAAAGAGATGGGTGCGGACGATCTCACGGAGCATATCAAATTCGAGATCGTGTACCAGCCCAAAGTCTGGAAGGAACGCTTCAATCTTGAAAAGGGAGCCGCGTTCGGGCTGAGTCACAACTTCTGGCAGGTTGGCTACCTCCGCCCGCAGAACCGCCACAAACAATACAAGAATCTCTACTTCGCAGGCGCTTCCACGCATCCCGGCACGGGCCTGCCAATTGTCCTGCTCTCCGCCCGTTTGACCACGGAACGCATCCTGGAAGAAGCAGGTACAATATCTGTACAAAACATGGTCAATGCGCTCGCCCAGGCGCGCGCATAAAAGGTAGACAAATGGTCAGCATGACACCCGCTTTCAACCTCAAAGTTGTCCTCAAGGAAACCGGAATCGCCGCGGATACGTTGCGCGCCTGGGAGCGCCGGTACGGACTCCCCATGCCGCAACGCAGCGCGGGTGGTCATCGCTTGTACTCGCAGCGCGACATCGAAACGATCAAATGGCTGATGAAGCGACAGACGGAGGGACTTTCCATCTCGCGTGCGGTGGATCTGTGGAACGAGCAACTCGCTTCGGGGTCGGACCCTCTGGCTGTTTCGCACCACGAAAACATCCTCCCCGTCTCGAGCGCGAACCTCGAAACCCTTCGCCGCGACTGGCTCGCGGCCTGCTTCAAATTCGACACGGTTGCGGCAGAACAAATCCTGAACCAGGCGTTCGCAGTACATTCTGTAGAGATCATCTGCACCGAAGTGATGATGCGCGGTTTGCATGAAGTCGGAGAACTCTGGCACAAAGGCGCGAGTACAGTGCAACATGAGCATTTTGCTTCAGAGATCGCCATGCGCCGGCTGGAAGCCCTGGTCAGCGCCTCGCCAGCGCCAACACGGACGGAAACGATCCTCGTCGGCTGCCCTTCAGAGGAGTGGCACACGTTTCCTTTGTTGTTGATCACGCTTTTCCTGCGCAGGCGCGGCTGGAATGTTATCTTTCTCGGTGCCGTGGTCCCGACGGAGCGCATGGAAGAGACGCTCAACGCGGTGAAACCAGGACTGGTAATTCTCTCCGCACAAACATTAATGACCGCTGTCTCGTTGCGCGAAATGACGCGCTTCCTGAAAGAGAAAGACATCCAGGCAGCCTTTGGCGGACGAGTGTTCAATCACATCTCCGGTCTTTCAGGTTGTATCCCGGCCCATTTCCTGGGCAACACGATCGAACCTGCCATCCCGATGATCGAAAGCCTGATCGCCAACCCCATCCCTGCACCCGCCGAGGAAAGGGTCGAGAAAAAGATTCTGCAACTGGCAGAGCTATACAAAGAAAAGCGTCCCCTGATAGAGAGAACGCTCCTGGATTCCATAAAATCCCAAAGCCGGACAATTGACTTTATTGACACAGCCAACCATTTCCTTGGCGATACGCTGACTGCTGCTCTGGAATTGGGAGACATTTCCTACACTTCCACCGATATATACTGGCTTTCCAACCTGCTGATGGAACGAAATATTTCATCAAACTTGTTGCCAGTATTTCTTAGCCTCTATGCACAGGCTGCACGAGAGGCAATGGGCGAAGATGGTCAGCTCATTTCCGAATGGCTTACGATGGAAGCTCAGAAGCTTAAAGTGTAAAAGAATCGCCAACCCCAATCGGATAATAAACCTGTTTCTTAAGCCGGTACGTTCCCCCGCAGCATCAGATCCACATGAACAACCGTTATCTCTTTAGCATCATTCTCGTCGTCTTTATTGACCTGCTCGGCTTCAGCCTGATCATTCCGCTTTTGCCGTATTATGCCCAGACCTTCAATGCAAGCGATACCGTCATTGGGTTGTTGCTCGCGTCCTATGCAGCGGCACAATTGATCGGCGCGCCCCTGCTCGGCCGCGCCTCCGATCGTTTTGGCCGCCGCCCCATTCTGCTCATCAGTATCTTCGGCACGTTTCTTGGTTTTCTGCTCTTCGGCTTTGCAGAGTCATTGACCATGCTGTTTGCCAGCCGCATCCTGCAAGGTTTGACCGGCGGAAACCTGTCCGTTGCCCAGGCCTACATCACAGATGTGACCGATGCAAAATCGCGCAACCGCGGACTTGGCATGATCGGCGCGGCCTTCGGTCTGGGCTTCATTATTGGTCCCGCCGTAGGCGGGTTGCTCAGCAACATCAGTTACAGCGTTCCGGCGTTCGTGGCTTCAGGGTTATCGTTCATCAATCTCCTCTTAATTGCGTTCTGGCTGCCTGAATCACTGACCGTGGACAGGCGCGCCCAACTTACTCAAAGGAAACCAGCTCTCTCATTCAGTGCGCTGCTCCAGGCGCTGAAACATCCGCTGACGGGTCCATTGCTTATTACACGTTTTCTGTACAGCCTGGCTTTTGTCATTCTGCAAAGTATTTTCTCTCTTTTTGCACTCAAACGCTTTAATATGAGTGTCGTTGCTACAGGTTTTGTGCTCACGTATGTAGGCGTCATATCCGTCATCACCCAGGCCTGGCTGGTCGGGAAACTCAGCCAGCGATTCAGAGATACGATCCTCATCGAAAGCGGGCTGCTGTTACTTGCATTGGGCTTGCTTGTGTGGGCATTTGCTCCCAATATTCCCATCCTTGTCTTCTCCGTCACACCGATTGCATTGGCAGGCGGCATGCTTAATACCATCGTGCCCTCTGCGCTCACCAAGACCGTGGAGCCACAGGAGGTCGGCGGTATCCTCGGTCTCTCCACGTCCGTCGAAAGCGCCACGCGCGTTGTCTCTCCATTACTTGGCGGCTTCCTGCTCGAACGAATATCCTATTGGGCGCCAGGGGTACTTGGTGCGGTCCTGCTCTTTATCAGCTTCGCCTATGTTTTGAGGACAGTGGAGGATGCTGGCGGGCCTCTCACTCCTTAATCCATGAATGCGATTTGGTGGATTCGCCGCGCCTTAAGATTGACGGACAACCCTGCGCTACGCTTCGCGCCGCGCTCGAGGCTGGCCCCGTCACACCAGCCTCTATCCATTCCTCAGAGGAAATCAGAGCATGATGGAAAACAAGCGTGACCTTTCAATCTCCCTGGAGCGGGCAAATGTGATCGTGTTGTTCATCAGTATCCCTGTCGCTATTTTGCAGTTCCTGATCTTCAGCATGATACATGGCATGGAAAACCTCGAAACAACATGGAGCCTGGTCGCTCTGATCCTCGTGGTGCTTCTCGGCATCATTGCGCATGAATTCATCCATGGAATCACCTGGGTGATCTTTGGGCGCAAACCTTTCTCCGCTGTGAAATTCGGCTTTCAATGGAAAACCTTCACGCCTTATGCACATCTGAAAGAGCCTGTGGACGTGAACGCCTATCGAATCGGTGGCTTCATGCCCGGGTTTATTCTGGGAATACTCACATATCTCTTGAGCCTCGTGCTTGGAGATGGGAATCTCTTTTGGTTTAGCCTGGTTCATACAGCCGCGTCGGGTGGAGATTGGTTGATCCTCTGGCTGATCCGTAATGTGAAGGCTGGCATGCAGGTGGAAGACCATCCCACCAATGCAGGTTGTTACGTGATCGAATCCTGATCGGAGAAAAATGAAACTCACCATTCGTCTTCTCGAAGCGGGCGACATTCCGCAAATCGCCGCGGCATTCGAAGAACTCGGCTGGAATAAACCACAATCACAATACGAACGTTATCTTATCGATCAGGCAATCGAAGAACGTGATGTATATGTGGCTTTTGTGGAGGAAGAGTTCGCAGGTTATCTCACCATATGCTGGACATCAAGTTATGTGCCCTTTCGAAATGAAAGCATTCCAGAGATTGTGGATTTCAATGTGCTGCCCAAATTTCGCCGGCAGGGAATCGGCACACAACTCATGGACAAGGCCGAAAGTGCAATCGCAAAAGTTAGCTCGCTTGCGGGGATTGGCGTCGGCATGACTCCTGATTACGGCGCGGCACAACGGTTGTATGTGTTGAGAGGCTATGTTCCGGATGGTCGCGGATTGCATGACCGGGATCACTACGTCAGATATGGTGAAGAAATCACGGTTGGCGACGATCTGGCATTGTATTTTACGAAGGAATTGAAGCAGGTATGAGAAATCATGTTTCCGCTGAAACAGGTCGCTTTGCGTTGAGCGCGCTGATAAAGGAACGTTCCCTGCTCGGACCATTGAAAGTGATGGCGCAGCAGATCGGACGGTTCTTTCAAATCCCGATCCCGGGCTTTCGTCCGTTTGTGGTATTCGGACCTGAAGCGAATCGAAAAATCCTTGTAACTGAAAGGAATAAGGTTTCATGGCGCAACAACGATCCTGTCACTGACCTGCTGAGACATGGTGTACTGGTGACCGATGGTGAAGAACATGATCTTTATCGCAAATTGATGGAGCCATTGCTTCATCCTTCGCAACTTCAAGAAAACGCAAAAACGATGGTGGAGCAGACGGACCGCGTCTCGTCCGTGTGGAAGGACGGCGAGATCGTTGACATGCTGGTGGAAGGTCGCAAGATCGCCCTG
>Ga0105100_10001724_pt1 | contig 12786 bp, 9 predicted proteins | sample PPLLak12cMay2015_2_FD_87033 | JGI IMG/M metagenome (GOLD analysis project Ga0105100, IMG submission 87033) | Freshwater sediment microbial communities from Prairie Pothole Lake near Jamestown, North Dakota, USA - PPLs Lake P8 Core (1) Depth... | ecosystem: Environmental > Aquatic > Freshwater >... | reverse complement strand
GCCATCCAAATCAATGGCGAATGGAATACGATAAAAAAAGGCGGAAAAAGAAAGGGAAAAAAAACGATGAAAAAAAGAGTGCTAGTACAGATCATGGTCTACGGGATCGTTTTGTTGTTCCTTGGAACCAGCATGCATTGTGTGACAAAGAGCATTGCAAAATCACAGGCGACCCCAATCGTACTTCCTTATCCTTCAGGTCATGCTTCGCTCAATAACAGCACAGAGTATTTTGCAGTGATCTGCGCCTGCTCTCGCTATGAGAACCCGCGGTATAATCTCCCGCGAGGCTTCCCGGCACCAGAGTCAAAACTCCGGGTCCTGTATGATGCGCTGTTACAGACGAAGAATTGGAAGCAGGACCATATCATGTTGCTGCTCAATGAAAATGCCACAAGACAACATCTCTTGGATGCACTCTCTATGATGTCTGTAATGGTTGGTCCGGAGGATATCTTCCTGTTCACCTGGAACGGACACGGCAGCGAAGTTTCTGATAGTGACGGGGATGAGGCGGTCTGGGACCCTGATGATAAATTCGATGAGGTGATCTGCCCGTATGACACGAATAAAAGCACTGGGAATTTCACCAATATTATCACCGATGATGAGCTGGGGTATTATTTCTCCCAGATTCATGCAAAAGGGACGTTTCTTGTTTTTGAGTGCTGCCTCAGCGGTGGACTGGTGGACCAAGAGAATTTCGGAGGAAGAGGACTGTCATTTTTTGAATCAGATATTCTTCAAAATAACCTCGATCCTCGGACTCTTGATGTGAACGGAGAACACACGGTTGTACTGACGTCCACGCTGCCCTTGACACTGGGTCGCGCGACATTGACGACCCATGCACCGCTGCTCTCCTCAGTGGCCAAGGTGATTAGGAATTGTGAGAATTATGACAGGAACAACGATGGGAACCTCTCCGCTGAAGAAATCTTTCGAGGGGCACGACCACGGATGCTGATGCAATCCTCAGTGTTGTGGATGTTTCTTTTTATCAGTAATTATCTCTATTTCAAATTTGACATGTACCATCTCTATGATGGATTCCTTCCGAGTCTTGCTAAATTCTATCGGCTCTATGAGAGGGTTATTCCGATCCCATTCGTGTTAGCCACGTGTTCAACGCTCGGGGCTTATCTACTGATACAACTCTTGGAGATGCGCAGCACCGGTCATTGCGTCTTCAATTGGCCGACATTGCAGGATGAGTATCCGGGGGAACTCTCGATCGTTCAGCTGTAAATTTTATCTTGCAGTTCCCTGCACAAATTCGCGTCAGTATGATTAATCATAGATATGTTTTTATATGAAATGCTATATATTAATAAGTGGGTATGATGGTGGAAGATAATTTTAAGAAAATTTCCAGAAAGAGGTTTGTGGGTGAGTTATTCTGTGAGTTAGGGTTTTCTGTCCAAATGATGGACTGCAGGGTACTACCAAATCCGATTTTTCAGATTCAACATCAACTGCCTCGCGACAATGAAGCCCAGGGGCTTTCGGAACGACGCTCGGAGATTTTTCAGCATCGAAACTATCTCAACAACCTGGATTATATCTTGACTCATCCGAACGGATCAGTGAAATATCTCAAAGTGATTGACCAGGACAGCGTCGTGCTTACCAACAAAGGATTCGACATCTTCGATGTGTATCCGGAGGCAATCGTGCTCTCCATGGCGTCCTACTGGTCAGATCCCGCCCTGAAGGATACTGTGTTTTCCGATGACGCAGACCCCGCGTTAATCGACCAGATACGAGACTCGTTTTTCCAGGTGCATCATGTTGAACGAACCCTGCAGGACCGCACCAAGATTTCCACCTGTTCCCTGCAGGAGTGGTTAGCAAAGGAGTATGGGATGGCAAGAGATACCCTCATTGAACGGTATATTGCCCTGGTCCTATCCTGGCCATTTGTAACTCCCCGTTTTTTCTTCTGATGCTGGAGTGTTAAGCAGGGAGGAACCTAGAGAAGTATCCTTTTCAAATTTTCGAAAGTCTTAAAGGACAGTTGTTTGATAAAACGAGGGGTTCTTGTATGCTGAAACATGTGACCTTGGACGGCGTTCGTCTTCATCTGAGACCTGAGGAGAGAAAACTATGGATCAACAGCAAATACATGCTGTTCCTCAATGAGACCACTTGTGCGATTCTCGAGGCAATGATCGAGAGTTGCAACGAGGTTCCTAAGGAGCAAGTCCCAGAGAGGACCGTGAAGAAAATCATGCGACGGTACCGGGTTTCAAGCAAGCAAGCACGCCAGGATTTCGATGCCATTGTCGGTGTCATCAACGGGTTTGCTCGGGATGAGCCGCCGCTGCATCTCATCGGGATGACTGTTGTGGATCCAGGGAGTTTGAAGGCACCAAGTCGGATGGATCTCTCGCTGACGTATCAATGCAATAATCAGTGTTCGCAGTGTTATCTATCAGAAAACAAAGATATGAAAGGAACGCTGGAGACATCGCAGTGGAAAACCGTTCTCGATACCCTCTGGGAGGTGGGAGTCCCGCAGGTGGTGTTCACCGGCGGGGAATGTCTGCTGCGAGATGATGTTGTGGAGCTTGTCGAATACAGTAAACAGTTCACGACCGGTGTTATTACGAACGGGACGTTGCTTTCTTCGGATCTTGCGGGCAGGTTGTGTGTCTCCCATCTGGATTGGATTCAGATCACGTTGGAGTCGGCGACTGCAAAGATCCATGACGAGATCCAAGATAGGAAAGGTGCATGGAAAGAGACCGTCGCAGGAATCGACAACGCGGTAGCCGCAGGGTTGTCGGTGAGCATCAACGCGACACTGTCACAAAAGAATGCTCGTGAGTTGAAGAAACTCATTGATTTTGCACGGAAGCATCAGGTCCGGTATGTCTCGACCAATGCGATCATCAACGCGGGGCGTGGGATCGCGGAGAAAGAAGAATCCGGCTTAAAGGAGCAGGAGCTGCAGAAGATCCTCGAAGAGGCGAAAGCCTACGCGCAGTCGCATGACATCTTTTTTAACTGGTTTTTACCAACGTGCTACAAGAACGTCAATCCCGTGGAGCTCGGGTTTGGGCAGCGGTGCTGCTCCGCCTGTTCTGTGAACATGATGATTGAGCCGAATGGGGACGTGATCCCATGTCAGAGTTGGACGCAGCAGAAGCTTGGCAATGTCCTGACCGATCCCTGGGAGAAGATCTGGGATCATCCGATGGCAAAAGATATTCGGAATCATGCGTTTGTTGAAGAAGAGTGTAAAGGTTGTGAATATCTTGAGACGTGTCTGGGTGCCTGTCCGTTGGATCATCTGAACAGGGGAGGTGCGACATGACGAACGGAAAACTGATGGTTTCGACGTGTCTTTTTGGAGTCTTCCTTCTGCTTCTCATCTGTGGTGTATCAGGAGTCCGCGCGGACACTGGGACATACACGGTGAGCTCACAGAACGTGGACCTCTGGGTTCAGACCGATGGGAACGTCATCATCCGCTATGAGATCGCAATGCTGGTGCACACCGGGAATATCCCCTGGGTGACCGTGGGGCTGCCGACGTCGGATTTCGATGTCAATTCCTATGGCGGAGCTGCTCTTGTGGTCGCAGCGGAGAATAGCGGCAGTTGGTCCGGTGTGTACGTGACCTTGGATAAAACCTACTACGCGAATGAACGTTTTGAGTTCTCCTTTGAGGTGCTACAGAAAGAATTCATCTATAAATACAATGACCAGCAAGCATCCCTGCTCTTCACCCCCTGCTGGTGGGACAATGCGGTGGTGCAGCAGATGAATGTCACAATCCATCTCCCGCCAGAGATCCAGAGTGTGACGACCACGTCTCAGCCGACGAAGTTTCTGAACTCCACGGTTGTCTGGGAATGGACGGATATCCCTGCAGGTGAGAAGAAAACGGCAGGGGTACTGATGCCACTGTCTGTGTTTTCTCATGTGGGACCTGGACCTGGGTTGTTTGATTTTCTCTCAGGTTATACTTGGGTGTTGTGGTTGGCGGTCGGGTTGATTGGAGTTGTTGTGGTCATAGGTTTGGTTTTGCGTCGCGGGTTCCGATCATCCTATGAGGACCCGCAGATGTTCACTGGTGGATTCCGGAAACTCATCAAACATATCAATCTGGATTGCCCCAATGATGGGACCCGGTTGGAGCGACGATCGTTCCATGGGACGACCATCGATTTCTGCGAGACCTGCGGTGGGAGTTATTTTGACAAAGGCGAGGTGGAAGCGTTGCTTGAGGCAGAAATCAACGAGCAGGAGTTCAACACCAGGCAGGTGGCCTCGTTCCGTGATTATTCCTCACCGGTCGGGTCATGCCCCCGCTGTGACGGGGTGATGGAGACAGTGACCCGCAGCAGTGACTACAAAGATTATCATATCTACGTCTGCAAGGACTGCCGTGGGATCTGGATGAATAAAAACATCTTCCAGGCAATCAAGGAAAAACGTGTCGAGCAGGATGTGCAGCAGCAGAAGAGGCTCGTCGCCGCTGGCGAGAACAAGGCATCACAGAAAAAGGCGTACTACGCGCCGAGCTGGTGGTGGTTCTACCCGTACATCTTCTATCCGCATCACTATCAGAAATACATCGCTCCGCCTCCTCCGGTGCAGCATTCCTGTGCGTGCGTGTCCTGCGCCTGCGTGTCGTCCTGTGCGTGTGCCTGCGCATGCGCCGGTGGTGGTGCTGCTGGATGTGCTCCGAAGGACACCGTGTACCCGCACATTTCATTTTCCGTGAATGATGATTCCTCAGAAGTCTAAGTGAAGGAGAAGATAGCATCCTCGTTATTGTTTCGGTGTCATAGCCATGAGATAGCCTCCATAGGCGACAAGCCAGAGGAGGACCGGGTAGACGATCATGCGTTCTGATCCACCGTGACCGATGAAACCGTAGAGGCTGAGGATGTCGAAATCACTCAGAAGGTGCACGAAGAGGAAGAACAATCCGAGAATCCCGGTGGCGATGGAGAGGATGTTTAGGGGCTTTGGGAGCAGGGTAGAGACACTAAGAGGGATGAGATTGGCGAAGAGGAACGCGAGAAGGGCGAAGATCGCATGGATCCCTGGGTTGTTCATGGGAAAGAGTGCGACTCCGATGGCACCAACGGATGCGCAGAGGAAGATAATCGTTCTCCACAGCTTCGTATGAATGTTATGATAGGAATACGCAGCGAGCAGTAGGAATGCACCGAAGAGGAACAGGGAGGTGTTGAAGAGCAGGGCGGTCTGAGGGATCACCCCAAGATCGCTAATCGCGTTGTCGTGAATGGAATAATCTGGAGCGATGGCCGCCCCCAGCATCAGGACGAGGAGGAACTGGGCGGAGAGAAAAGTGAGAAGCAGTCCGATGACGATGTTACTACCTCGAAGCATAGGTGAGAGGAAAATAAAGGAGGGGATATAAACTTATTTTTATCTCCACCGAGTCTTGCCGTTGGTGTCTTTAGACAAATTTGTTGATCAAAAGGATCACGGAGAGGAGGCTATAGGTCTGAGTGATGATCATGATCCATTGTGTGTTACGGGCGGAGATGCTGACGATTTGATCTTTGAGGCTGGCGTTCCCCTGTGTGTCCATGTACTGTTTTGAGAGGCTGTGCAGTGTCTTAATTTTTCTTAGGACGAAGAACACAGAGACCGGTATGCAAAGAAGCAGGAGGCCAAGGAAGGGTCGCGGTCCGTTGACCCATTCGAGCAGGTATGCTGCAGCGAAGAAGACCGCGCCGACGCCGATGAGGAGAATACTTGTCATGCTGGCTTTCACTAATCCGAGATGCACAGTCATAGTCTTTATCTGCATGGTCTTATCGCCGAAGTAGTCCCTGATCTCTGTCGGGATGATGACCCCGTAGATGGTCATCGCGAGCCCGATGAGGGCAAGCAGGAAGAATGGTTGGAAGTTGGTGGTGAATGTGAAATACGCGAACAGCACCGGGAAGATCCCCAGTACAAGGATGAGGGAGGCTGGCGCGAGCCAGGAGCGTGCTTTGAGTCTGATCGGGGGTGCGGAGTAGATCCACCCAAGTGAGATCCCGATGATCCACATCATGAGCAGCCAGGGGTTGTGGGTGACGGAGATGAAGACGATGACCAGTGTAAGGGTGATGAGGAACTCCACAGCGAGCATGAGCTGTATCCGACGTTTGCCGAAAGCTTCGACCGCGTCTGTCAGATTCTTTTTTCGTGGGTCTTTGAGGTCCAGATTGTAGTCGGAGAGGGTGTTTATCTGCGCGCCAATCGCGGAGCTGCCATTGATGATGGTAAAAGAGAGAATGATAAGAACCGCTAGGGTCGTCAGGCTCATGGTCGGTGTTATCCCCCAGGCAAGACCCAGGATGAGGGAGCCGAGGTTGGGCATGATGAACTCTGCGCGGGAGATTGTACCTATCAATCTGAGGATGTTGGGCATGGGGTCTAAAGTTCATTCTGGTTCTTTTATTTTTCGTCTGAGATATAGTGATAAGAAGAAGTAAAAAAAGAAAAAGATGGGGGATCTTATGGGTATCCACCGATGCGGAGGCTCGGGTCGCCGAAAAGGATGAACTCCTGAACGCTTTTACAATGAGTTTTGTCTGAGTGCACTGGCATTTGGTCTACATAGTTTGTGAGCGCTTGTTGGTGAAGCATCCCAAGTGTCTGTACTCCTTCCTGACCGTATAAGCGGAACAGTTCCACTGCAAGGAATCCGCCATAGAGTTCTGCGTCATCAGGAATCCCGTTCTCATTTGCGTCACCTATCGCGCCATAACAAATATTCGTATTGGTCAGTGTCGCAATCGCTCCTGCGTCCTTCTCTCGTACTAGTTTCCATGCGATGCATTCATAGATACAATCAGCCGGGGAGTACCCGGAGATGTTCTGTATGACTTTGAAAAGATTCCGCACGCAGACATCGAATTTCCCATGAATGCATTCCCCAAGCACACAAATCGGGTATTGTTTCTTGTTGGTGAGCTGTGAGACATGTTTGTTTTGGAACGCGAGAAATTCTTCTCCTTCAGGCATGTTCATGCGGATCCGATCGGTCCCGCCCTTCCCCCGGGTCATGAGAAATCCGCATCCTTGGTTTATTGCGTTGATGATCTCGGTTGGTCCGGTGAGGTTGCCTGTCGAGGCATAGAGCTTCTGTATAGTAAACCCGGTCATGTAGCTTGTTGCGACATTACAGGTGGCTTCTCCTTCGTAGCCTGCGTAGGCTGGGAAGCTGTCACTGCCGATTGCGACCATCCGGTGGAACCAACTGCTTCCAGAGGTCTCGTTTTCATAGGTGATGATTTTTGTAACGAGGATGTTGACTTCCTTGGTCGTCCTGCACGCGAGCCGTCCGAGGGCGACATCTGGGGTGAGGTCGAGTGTGTCTTTTTCCCATTCTGCAAAGACGCCATTGCCATTGGAGTCCCAATCATCGAACTCCCCGTCTTCTTTGTAGAGATCCGCGAAGTATAAATCCGTCAGGAACTCGCGATTCCCGGACCCGTCGTCGAGCTGGGAATATCGGACCGGCACATACCATCCAAATCCTAGGGGTTTCAAGCCACCGACCAGTAGCACGTAACTGATGTTGTATTGTTCCTTTGCGTCTTTAATCGCGTATTTGACTTGCTCTGCGCTGTCAGAACCATCGTAGTCGTTGTAGATATCCTCCGTGGTTAGCAAGATGGTGTGGACGCCGACCGCGTTCTTATGATTAATCAGTGGTTGGAGGTTTTTAGAAAAGATCTTTGGTGCGATGCAGAGCATATCGTACGCGGTCATGCATCGGATGTTGTGGGTATCTTCATTTGCGGTGTTTTGGCCTATACTTGTCCCTATACTGGTCAGCAGCGTTAGTCCTATAATTGTTATGAGAAATATTTTTTTCATCTTTTTTCCTCCATACTCATCTACTATTCGATAGAAATGGAAAGTATATTAGAGTACTGATGAAAAAATTGGTTGAAACCATACTCGAGCGGTTCTTTTTTACATAAATGGAAGAAAGAAGTCACTTTGGTGATGTTTTGGTTGTATCTTTTTTTTGTGTGGGTGAAAAGGTCTACGGCAGTTCATTTGAGAGGGGATAGAACGGAATTTAGGAGCGAAAAAAAAAGGTGTTCTCCGGTCATTATGGTCTTCATCATCGGTGCGTTATGTCTGGGGGTACTCACTCATTTTTTTTTTAATAGAACATCTCTACTTTCTCTGATTGTTCCCCGTTGGTTTTTCGTTTCTTCAACAACACCGTGATTGCTTCTCCGCTGTGATAGAGTTTAATGTGTTGACGGATGACATGGTTCACCAGATGTCTTGATAACCAGTTTTTTGATGATTTCCCTCTGGCTCGTCCGAATTTCTGGATCCGATCGACACATTTGAGGCATTCCCATTTATACACGGAGATTGGTTTCATCATAGAGTGCACAGTCTTGAATATCTCTGAGGTACTTAAGAGTTTTGAATTTGATACGATGAACAACGATTATTGTAAAAAGATTTCAAGAATGATTTCATTACACTGTTTATCTAGGTCTATGAGTCCTTTTATTAAAAACCTCTGCACAACGCTCGATGTCTATTTTCTGTCTCCATCGTTCTATGTTTGAAACATTATGTAACTAAAATTCATCTCTGTTAGTCTTTATTTGTCCTATTGCTAAATCATACAAAAAAATCATACAAACGTTTAAATAATAAAAATAAAATTCAATATATGCCTAATAATAAATATTGGGAGGCATGAATATGAAACACATAGCATATTTTGTTGTAGGGATACTTGTACTTAGTGGATTTTCTGTCCTAGGTATGGGTGGCGCTAGTGAGAAACAAGAGACTCTCAACGTATCCTTTGCAGAGCCGACGTTACTTGAAAAAGACGGGTTTGTTGAGATTCACATCGATGGTGCAACGACACAATTATCAGAACCAAACAGACCGGTGTTACCAGTTTATGTAAAGACGTATCAGATTCCTTTCCGATCTACGGACATTCAGGTCATGTGTACTCCTCAGGATATTGGAACGATGAGTCTGCCACGGGAGGTTGCCCCAGCTCGTGTCGTCCCATTATCAGAGATCAATGAGCAGACTGCCTATGTGAAGGACCCTACGGTGTATGAAAGTTCTGCGTTCTACCCAGATGTGTGGTATAGTTCTGATCTTGGTGCTGGTCGAAATGAGAAGAATGTGCAGGTGACGTTTGTGAAGGTGGTGTGTTATCCTGTGCGATACTCGCCTTTGAACAATGAGATTACCTATGCTGGTGGTTTTGATATTCAAGTAACGTATCAGGAGCCGACGGCACCAGTGAAATCTTTTGCTGAGGAGTATGATATGGTGGTGATTGCTCCTGAGAAGTTCAGTGCAAGCCTCCAGTCTCTCATTGATTTTAAGAACTCAAAGGGTCTTAGTACCAAGTTCAAGTCGGTTGAGTCCATCCTTGCAGAGTACGATGGATATGACCCGCCGGAACAGATAAAATATTTCATCGAGCATGAATACAACCAGTCGAACATCACCTATGTTTTGCTCGTCGGTGGGTTGAAATCCCATATTTACGCAAAGGATAAGGATACCGTCTCTGCCGGGTATAAAGCATGGCGGGTTCCCGTGAGGTATGCCAATACCCCGAATTATGCGGCGCATGGGAATGATGAGGCGGTGCTCTGCGATTTGTACTACGGCTGTTTGTATAACGCAACTGGTGCGTTTGACAGTTGGGACTCCAACGGTGATGGGTATTATGCCGCCTGGGGCTTAGGTGGTGTGCCAAAGGATCAGTTCGACATGAACGCGGAGGTCTACGTCTCCCGACTTCCCTGTGTCACGACCAGTGAGGTCAAAGCAGCTGTGAAGAAGATCATTACCTACGAAGGCACAGGTCCAGCGGGGAAGCCCTGGTATACGAATTTTATTGGTGTGGGTGGAAAAACCTTTGACTATTACCTCGGGAAACCTGATGGAGAATACCTCTGCGATCTCACCTATAATTACACAAAGAACGCAATCCCAGATCTGAAGTTCACCAAGTGTTACACCACGAACAGGGATACGGGAGGACGAACCCCGATCCCGAAGGACATCCTCAAATCACTCAATGAAGGGGCAGGGTTTGTGAATTTCCAAGGCCATGGAAACACGTACTCATGGAACACGATCTGGTTTGATGGGATCTATCCTTACAACTGGTCTGGTGGTTTTAACGTCTTCCTCTACCCACTTCTTTCCAATGGCGATAAATTGCCGGTGGTGGTTGTCGGCGGGTGTCACAACGGGTTGTATAATGTATCATTGCTTGGCGCTCTGAAGGATCGATTCCGCACGGACAATGAATCCAACTATTTCTGCTATATCCCCTCCCCCGTTTGTTACAGCGCAGGCCTTGTGACAAAAGCCCACGGTGGTGCGATCGCTGCAACCGGATGCACCGGGTATGGACTGGGTGCCGGTGGTGGTGATCCAGCGGGGAAACGAAGCTCAGCACTGGAGACGAATTTCTTCTATGAAGTCGGGAACGGATCGACGCATCTTGCCCAAGCGCACAGTCTAGCGATCACGAAGTATATTTCGGAGCATACGATTAGTTCCACAGATGCGTTCTGTATCAACGAATTTGCGTTGTTTGGGGATCCAAGTCTCCTATTCGGTGGCTATTCCTCCTAAGCGAGGACCCTCTTTCTTTTTTTTCTTTCATCATTAAGGACACTATGAAGATTTGAATTACATTATTTTTTATATCATGTCGAAAACATATCTATTCCTCTTTTTTTTTCACTAAATCCCGTCATACAAAAGTTTAAATAATTAGGAAAATATCAATATATGGCTAAATGTGATTATTGGGAGGCCAGGAAATGAAACGTACCATATATTTTGTAGTAGGGATACTTGTACTTAGTGGATTTTCTGTGCTAGGTATGGGTGGCGCTGGTGAGAAACATACAGCTCTCGAGGTGTCGTTTTCGGAGCCAATGTTGTCTGAAGAAAATGGATTTGTTGCGATTCACCTCGATGGTGCGACGACTCAATTATTCAAGCCGAACAAACCGATCTTACCAATCTATGTGAAAACCTATCAAATCCCGTTCCGATCCACGGGCATTCAGGTCCTTTGTACCCCATATAATATTGGTACGATGAGGCTACCAGGGGAGGTCGCCCCTGCTCGAATCGTCCCATTATCAGAGATGAATCAGCAGATTGCGTATGTGAAGGACCCTGCGGTGTATGGGAGCGCTGCGTTCTATCCGGATGTCTGGTTCACTTACGATCTTGGTGCTGGTCGGAATGAACAGAATGTCCAGGTGACGTTTGTCAAAGTTGTATGTTATCCAGTGCGGTACTCACCTGTACTCAATCAGCTGATCTACACGAGTGGGTTTGACATCCAGGTGACGTATCAGGAACCAACGACACCGATGAGGACCACGATGGAGGATTATGACCTACTGATAATCGCTCCGAAGAAGTTCACATCCGCGCTTCAACCGCTTGTTGATCATAAGAATAGTAAGGGTATGACCACGATGTTCAAATCTGTCGAGGATATCCTTGGGGAGTACGATGGATATGACCCGCCGGAGCAGATAAAGTATTGCATTGAGCATGAGTACAACCAGTCAAACATCACCTATGTCTTACTTGTCGGTGGATTGAAGTCCCATTTGTTCGCCAAGGATAAGGATACGGTCTCTGCTGGATGGAAAGCATGGCATGTTCCGGTGCGTTACGCCAATTTACCGCAATATGATGATCTTGGGGATGATGAGGCGGTACTCTGCGATCTGTACTATGGGTGTTTGTATAACGCAACCGGTGCGTTTGACAGCTGGGATTCCAATGGTGACGGCTACTATGCCGCCTGGGGTGTACCTAGTGTGCCAAAGGATAAATTCGATATGTATCCAGAGGTCTATGTATCTCGGATCCCCTGTGCCAATGTCCTTGAAGTCAAGGCAGCAGTAAAGAAGATCATCACCTATGAAAGTAGTGGCCCTGAGGAGAAAGCCTGGTACAAAAACTTTATTGGGGTCGGTGGGAAGACCGATTATATATATCTGGGAAAACCTGATGGACAGTACCTCTGTGACCTGGCGTATAATAATACAAAGGAAGCGATTCCTGATCTTCATCTGACCGCGTGTTACGCCTCGAACCGTAATACCACCGGACGAACCCCGATTCCGAAAGACATCCTAAAATCGTTCAATGAGGGTGCAGGATTTATCGATTTCGAAGGCCATGGGAACACGTACTCGTGGAACACGATCTGGGCGGATGGGGTCTACCCAAAGGACTGGGCTGGTGGGTTTAATGAGTTCCTCTATCCATTCCTCATCAACGGCAAGAAGGTACCGGTAGTGATCGTCGGTGGGTGCCATAACGGATTGTATAATGTGAGCTTTATTGGTGCTCTAAAGGATCGATTCCGCCCCGAAACGAAAGATATCAATTATTTCTGCTACATCCCCGCCCCGGTGTGTTACAGCGCAGGTCTTGTGACAAAAGCCTCTGGGGGTGCAATCGCTTCCACCGGGTGCACTGGCTATGGATACGGTCCGACCAGCGGCGACCCTTCATTGTATGACAGCGCAGCACTCGAGTCGAATTTCTTCTACGAGATAGGGAACGGTGCGACGCATCTGGCAGAGGCGCACAGTTTAGCCATTTCGAAGTATCTTTCTAACACCACCATTGATCAGTTGGATGCATTCTGTATCGCTGAATGGGCGTTGTTCGGGGACGCAAGCCTGTTGTTTGGTGGGTATTCTTCCTAACCAGAGGACCCCTTTTTCTTCTTTTTTTATTTCT